>Ga0081538_10005120_pt1 | contig 11895 bp, 13 predicted proteins | sample TabmetS5T2R1_FD_71022 | JGI IMG/M metagenome (GOLD analysis project Ga0081538, IMG submission 71022) | Tabebuia heterophylla rhizosphere microbial communities from the University of Puerto Rico - S5T2R1 | ecosystem: Host-associated > Plants > Roots > Rhizosphere ... | reverse complement strand
GACCAGGACGGGCGAGGTCTGCAGCCCCCCGCCGGACCGGCGGGTGACGAGCACCGCCCGGTGGTTGCTGGCCACGAACTCTCGGGCGTCGTCAAGGCTCACACGCCCTCCTTTGCCGCTGAGCTCAGCCGGTCACAGTGCTCTGCATCGGCCATCAGCCGTGCTGGTCATCGCGGCCGGGTGAGTGTCGGTGGTCGTGGGGGCCCTCACGGGGCTCCTCGGCTGGCTGTCAACAGCCTGGCTGACCGTGGTTACCACAGCAGCCGGATCGGGTGCGGAGCTTCCTCCAGCTGTTGGCCAGCGCAAGCCGGGTCCTGGTGGGGAACGGGGCGTCATAGGCGCTGAAGTTGGTGAGGAACGCCCGGCCACTTGACCGTGCCATGGTGATCACCTCCTGCTCGACTCGGGTCAGTTTGGCACGAACCTCGGCCGCTGAATTCGGCCACTAGTGGTGGACTCTGGGACTAGGAAGCAGGCCGCGCTCGGTCAGCTGCACCTCGAGGGCGTCCAGCCATGCGGCGTAGTAGGGGCTGGCGGCCGACTCGCCGGGCTCCGGTGGACGCTGCCGGATCGCGGCCACCAGTCAACTCCAGTGCGGCTTGTCTTGTCGGTCGGGCGGTTAGCAGGTGTTGCTGGACCCGAGCGACAGCCGGCATTGGGCGATCTGGCGGCCGGCATGATCGACAGCGATCACCTGGTCGACCGCCGATACCGGTAGCTGAGGTTGGATCGGCGGCGGGCCGGCTTCCAGGTAGTGCTCCAACCGGAGTTCGTGATCTTCATGGCCTGTTGGCGTGCCGGCGGTCGTGGTGGGCGCGGGCCTGGTATCGGCGTTGTCGCCACGACCAGCGGAACCGGTGGCCGGATCGGCGACGGGTGACGGACAGGTGGGGGATCTCGTTGCCGGTCGGAGATCCGACCTCCGGTGTCAGGAGGCTCGGTCGGCCGCCTCACGTAGCCAGCCAATCACCTCGTCATCGATGTCGTCGGCGCCGTAGATCTCCAGGTGGTGCATCCACTGCGCCGGGGCGGGGTGCGCCACCTCCTTGAAGCGTGCCGAGGGGTCGTGGCGGCCCAGCGCGATCGACAAGACGACCTCTGCGGTCGGCTTGGACAGGTAGCGGCCCGGGAGCCACAGGAAGGCGAAGCCCCGCCGGCGGCGGAACGCCACCTGGCTCTTGGAGGTGCGCACCTCCAGGGGACCGAGCCGGTTGAGGACCGCGCGCACCTTCTCGAACACCGCACGCGCATCTGGATGACCGGCGAAGAAGTCGTTGGGCTGCATCCGCTCTCTCGTCTAGCGCACCACCACTACCTGCCGTTGTGGATCTGGAGTCTAGGACGCCAACCGGGAGATCGTGGCCTTCATCGTTCGCCTGCTGCCGGCGGTCGTGACAGGTCCGGGCGCGGGCCTGGTGTCGGCGTCGTCACCACGACCAAGGCCCTGATGACCGGTGGCCGCCACGGCCACGGCGACGAGGGCAGCCAGCAGGTGCTGGATCTCGCTGCAGGTCAATGGGATGAGTCCCAACGGTGACGGGTAGCACGCGTGATTATCGGGCCGGACACGCCCTAATCGCTTCCGTAGCGCTCTGGAGGCGCCAGCTTGCGGGCGAGTTCCGTGCGGGAGCGGATACCGAGCTTCCAATAGACCTGCCATAAATGAGGCTCAACTGTCCTTACGCTCATGAAGCCTAACGTTCCGCCTAGACACGATCGCGTCCGCAGTGACAGAGCGAGCGCTGGCCTGGTGAGCAAGGCCTCGATGATGCTCGGGCCGGATCCCAGCCGTGTCCCGGCGAGGCAGTTCGCTGTCGGGTTCCCTGACCGTATGTGGTGATGTCTTGGCGCCAGACGAAGGCACGCCTGTCGCCGTAGCGCACCAGGACCGTCTGATCCCTCACGACGGGCTGTGGCCGCACGCGCTGCATCGCATGTGAAGTGCTGTCCCTCGATCTTGTGGAGGGAGCCATCGCGGTCGAGCTCAAATGGGTCCCGCGTCATACAGCGACGAACCGGTGCTCGGTCCCAGCAACCCATTGGCCAGAACAGCAGCTCCCTGATCTGGTGTTGGTATCCCACACCTCATGGTTAGGGTGGCTGGGGGGCGCCGGTCGGCCGGTCACATACGTTGCCCTGGCCGGTTGTGGTGCAGCACTCGGCGATGCGGTGGCCCGCCTTGTCGTAGGCGACCACGCACTCTGGCATCCAGGCTGTCTTGGCCGGTTGGAGGTAGAACACGGCGTAGAACTTGACCGGGAATGGGGTCCGATCTCGAGGGCTACGAGCTCGATCGTTGGCCCGTTCCGGAACAGGATCCGCAGTCGGACCGCCTGTCTGGTGACGGGACCGCCGATCACCGCTAGCTCACCCTCGCCAGCGATGGTGGTGGCCAGCTGGCTGGCCTGCAGCTGCTGGACGATGCCCAGGACGCCAACCCGGTGGTGGCCGCCATCGTCGACCGCGAGCACCACGCCCAGCGCATCCTGGTCGGGGACCGCTGACAGGCCATCTACGGCTCGCGCGGCGCCGTCGACGCCATGAGCCGCTTCCACGCCGACCACCGGTTGTGCCTGTCCCAATCCTTCCGGTTCGGGCCGACCATCGCCGCCGAGGCCAACAAGTGGCTCGATCTCCTGGACGTCCCCCTGCGGCTACGCGGCTTCGACCGCATCGCCTCCACCGTCGGCCCGGTGGCCTCCCCGGATGCGGTGCTGTGCCGCAGCAACGCTGAAGCGGTCCGTCAGCTCCTGGTGGCCGCGGATGCGGGCCGTAAGGCCGCCCTGGTCGGCGGCGGTGGCGAGATTCGGCGGCTGGCCGAGGCCGCCATTAGCCTGCGCGCCGGGGCCGGCACTGACCATCCCGAGCTGTTCGTCTTCCGGACCCGGGGCGAGGTCCAGGAGTACGTGGAACAAGACGCGGGCGGGTCGGACCTGAAGGTGTTCGTGCAGCTGATCGACACCCACGGGGCCGAGATGGTGATCGACATTGTGGATGGGCTCAGCCCAGAACAGGCCGCCGAGACGGTGGTGTCCACCCCCACAAGGCCAAGGGCCGCGAATGGCCCACTGTGCGCATCGCCTCAGACTTCCCCGAACCTCGCCGCAGCCACAACGGTCAGCCGGCCCAGGTGCCCCGCCCCGATGCCATGCTGGCCTACGTGGCCGTCACCCGCGCCCGCCACAGCCTCGACCCCCAAGGGCTGGCCTGGATCGAGGGTGGCAGTAGCTCAGACCGGCGCCGCTGTCTGCTTGACAAGCGGCCAAGGCGGAGGCGGCGTCGGCATGGCCCGGCGACGGTCGGATCGTCATGACCAATCCGGTCTGGTGACGGACGAATCGTCACACCCGGTCGGGATCAGTAAGGCGAGCTTACGACCTGTGCGAGACGCCAGACGTTCTGAACGGATCGTCACATCAAAGCAACCAAAGTCCGTTACGATTCGCAGGTCCGCAGGCCAGTGCCCCCTGCGTCCGAATTTCGGTAGAGGATTCCTCGCCCTATTTGCATTCGGTTTCCCAACTAGGTTGGCGCTTTCCTATTCGCCTCGTTAGGTGCCGTAAATCGTAGCGCCGCGAGCGACCAAAGCGTGACGTTCCGTTCGTCGTCGAGACCGCGCTGGCCGTTACGACTCGTTCGCCACGCCGACTGTTTTGGCAGGTGACGGGCGATTCGTCACGCGGTCCGCGAGATGGCGTAGCACCCAGTACATCCTCGCGGACGGTGACGATCCGATCGCCTTGCCGGCAGGCTCGACCGACGCCCTGGTCCGAGTACTGTGGTTGCGCGCCGGTCCGTCGTTGCGGGGAGGTAGGCGTTAGGTGTCGCGGAAGGTGCAGGTCAGCTCGACCCGGGCCGACCCCTACCCGGAGCGTGGCAGCGAGCTGTGGCTGCTGTTCTGTGTGGATGCCCACCTCGACCCAGCCGCCGACGAGCCAGGACGGGCGCTGGCCGTCCATCTGCGCACTCTGGCCGACCCGCGGGTGCCGCAGCCCCACGGCCAGCGGCTTTCTGCGCTGGTCACCGACCATCCCGGCCGGCGGCCAGCCGACCTGGTGCTGCTGTCGGACGTGGCCGCCGAACTGGCCGAGACAGGCGAGAGCTTTAGGCGGCTGAGGCTGGATTGGGAGGGTGTGGTCGAGGCGGTTGCCCGGCTGCATGCCCGCGGCCAGGTCAAGGCGTTGGAGTTTGCCGGGCTGTCGGCCGAACAGGTGGCGCTCCTGGGCGGGGTGCCGCCGGCCGTGGATCGGGCGGCGCGCGCGCTGCTGCGCGACCGGCTCCGCCGATGGGTGCTGCGGGCCCGCCAGCGCTGGTATCACCCCAGCCGCCCGGGGTTCGGCGACAACGAGCCCTTTCTCTAATGCTCAGTAGCAGCGGTCAAGCTAGCACCCCGTTCTTTGGCTAGTATTGACCCGGACTCCTCATCCTTTTCGCCCAAGCCTTTGAATCGGATGCTCCATCGCCAGCGATTAACCGAGATATGTTGCGCACTGCTCTACTTATTGGTCCCTTTTTGACGAAGCCGGCCGCCATTCAATAGTTCGGTTGCGCGCGATCTGGCGCCAATGCTGTATGAACGTCACCACGCTTATGAAGAACGAGGCCATCATGGCAGTCGAGAACCTCTCCACCGTCCCGAGAACCACGCTGCCGCGCTCGAGATCCCCGAAGGCGAGGATCACGAGGGTCAGGATCGAAGCGACCCCCGTCACGGCGGCCGCGACGATGTCAGCAGGATGCCGCTTCCTTGCTTCTCGGAGCGGGTCAGTGATGACTCGTCCGGTGATGATGACCCTATCCTGGCCGCGCTCGTAGATCTCGACTCGATTATCCTCGACTTCAAGTGGGTTGATGGCCCCAACCTTCCTCCCGAGTTCCTCGATTAGGGTCTCGGCGCCCTCCTCGAGTTCCGCCAGGTCACCATGGATCAGGCGGAAGGTGGCGAAGCCGTCTGCAACCCGCGTCACGATCAACCGCCCGTGATCCGGAAATCGAGCGAAGAAGATGACGTCGTCACGCTCACGCTCTGCAACCTCTGGCAGGTGATCCCACTCCCTCTCAGCCTGTTCCAGATAGTTCTTCCGCCGTTCCTCATACTCCTGCTTGGCCAAATCCGACTTGGCCAGCCCAAGCATCACGAGTCGATCGGCGAAGTTCTCGTCCGATGGAAAGGCGTGGGGAGAGGTAGCCGGGATACGCAAAACAAACTTGGCCCGCATATGCTATCAGGTCTCCTCTAGTTCGGCTCCCGGGTCGAGCCGTCTCAGCTCGGCTCGGATGAGCGGGCGGTCCGGCTCCATGTCAACGTCGCAGTTGTGCCTGTTCGTCCAGCGCCGGCCGCAGTCCGAGCAGACATGACGAATTGGGCGGTGCCTGATGGTCTGCGGCCCCTCGAAGAACCATGCTGGCAGGGCCGGAAGGATGAACATAAGCAAAATTGCGGCAAGGCCAACCCAGGGGATGTGATGGGACATACTTCCTCCTCCAGCGGTCGTTAGTGGGATCCTCGTGAGTTCCAGGTCCGGATGATCGAGCGCAGTTCCCAGACGGCGACCCAGACCAGCCCGAGGACGACGACGAGCAGCGCCAAGATGGAGATCGCCAACGCGAGTACGCTCTCGAGGCGGTTCATCGGTCAGTCCTCGCTGAGGTTCCGCCGAGCGCAAGCCGTGCGGCTGGGGCCCTTGCGGTCTCGATCTGCTGGATGAATTCAGCTAGCGGCGGCATGCTCTCCTCCTTGCGTTACCCGCGAGACCGAGGCGCGGACGGTGCCTGGCGACTCGCCTGGGAGCTCTAGGTGAAGGCTAGACCGGCGCGATGGGGAAAGGATTTGACAGAGTATGGTTTTCTTATGGGTTATCTACAGGTAATCTGGGGCTGTGGGTAAAGAGGGTGGGATTTCGTGGGTGACCGCTGGGGAAATTGTGAGGACATTACGGGCCGAGCTGGCCAGAGACGTAGGGAAAGACGAGCCCTATGGCCCCGGCCAATACCTTCCTTGCCGTCGTGTAGCGTTCAGGAGGCTGGTCAGCAAGGAAGGCGCGCCATTCTGGTGGCGGCTACGCGCCGCCGCGGAAGACATGCCCTCGGAGACGCCGAGCATGAAGCGGGTCTGGCGGGGGGCCCCGTGGGCCACCCGCCGCTCGCTTCTACCCGTCTCCCCTGTCGTCTCCCGTGGTTAGTTGTGATGAAAGGCCTGGGGGGGCGCCGCCGGGTCACTACGCTGCCCGGTTCGATTTCCCGGATAAATGCCGTAGCCGTCGCTGTAGCTCCAGCGGACTTCGTAGCGACGACCCAGCTCAACGGTGGATATCGTCCAGATAATTGAGCTGTCATCGGCATTGTAGCTGCCCGCGAAGCTCTGAATGGTTGCGGCTCCAGGATTGTGACTTTCCAACACGAGATACTCCACCATGGAGGGTGGGCGCTGCTTAGGCAACGTAACAAGCAGCGTCACGTGCTCGATGCCGGGATCGCTGATAGTCGCATTGAGGTAGCACTCGAACTCATACTCTGAGTCGAAGAGTTCCTGCTCGACGTCGATGCGCTCCCGCTCCCCGACGCGCAACTCCCGGCCCAGATGGATGCGGTAATACTTCCAGCTGCTGCTTTTCATGGGTCGAGCAAGAAGTCGATGACCCGGGCTCGTCACGACTGGAAGACCTTCCTCGCCTCTTCCAGACCACTGATACCAGTGCTCGACCTGTCTGACCCCGGGCCGAATGGCTTCGATCTCCGTCACACGACGGTAGGTGTGGGACCTGAAGTCGTCGTCGGAGATCACATAGTAGTAGTCCTTGCTGATGACTCTGTAGCGTGGAGCAGCCGAGCGGTCGACCCCGAGCGGCTGCTTTTCGTGGTGCTGCACGACTCTCTGCTCCAGGCGCCACAGCTCATCGGCCACGTCCTGAATCAGATCGTCGTGATAGTTCTTCCTGAAGTGATCCCAGCCTTGGTCGAGGAGCGCAGCGGCCTTCTCCTGCCGGATTCTGAGAAAGGTATGACGAACGGTGGGGAGGAGCCCGAAGAGCGCTTCCGCCGCTCTGGCTCGCGACTCCGGCTCCAGACGCTGGCAGGCGGAGGTCAAGACCTTGCGGATGCTGTCACCGACGGCTAGCTCGTGCGGGTGGTCGGCTTCGGTCTCGACCGACCGAAGCGTCCGCAACCGCCCACGCTGGGCAAGGCTCCGCGGTTCGGTCCCGCCCCGTTCCTTCACGACCTCGTGCAGCTCGGCCGCGAGCTCTTCAGGAGTCACTACGAGCTCAGGCGTGCGGTTCATCGCCACTCAATCATGGGCGCCTATGACGCTCGCACATTTGGCCCCCCTCGTGGCAGAGGCTCGACGTCCTACTCGGATTAAACCGACGAACCAGGCATAGCCTGCCGCCGGCCGTAGCTTCCCTTGTGACCGCGGATGCGTCAACCCAGTCGGCGCTTCCCATCCGAGCCGACTGAGCGGCGTTAGCGTCTCGGGCCGGGCGGGCGGAACTGGCGGAGGCTGGCTGCGCACCTCACCAGGCCCTCCGCCTCGAGCAGGTTGATCAGCTCCGAAACGGTTCGGCCGCTTGGCGATGCCGCCGCCTGTTCCTGGCAGACGCCCCAGACGGTGGAGGAATCATGATCGAACTGGTTCACGACGAAGACGTCGGGATGTAGTGCCTCCAGACCCTGGTAGATCTGGAGAACCTCATCGGGAAAGTCCTCCGGAGTGCAGGTAACGATGGCCTGCGCGCCACAGCGAATTGCCGCCGCCAGCACATGTCGTCGCTCGGCCTTAGGCAGTTCAATCCCCGCAATGAGTGCCTCGTGGCCCGAAACCAGGTCCACGCCGGCGCAAATCCATCTGGATCGTTGACGCAGCGCTTCTCGGTCCAGATCAGGCCGCCGCCGCGCGAGATCCTCGAAGTACTCGTCGACGATGAGCTGGGTCCACGTGGCACGAAAGGCGGCACCGCCGAACGTCGGCGCGTCAAGCGTGGGACGCGCGGCCAACCGGAGAAGAAGATCACCAACCGCCCCATGAAAGACAGTCGAGTCGTAAACGACGACGAAGGTCATGAGCGGAAAGCGTAGCAAAGACGCTTCTGCGGAGATTCGGCCCCTAGGTCCTCGCGAAGGAACGCACGTCTAGTAGAGGCCGAGCTCCTCCGCTTGGGCGGTCAGCTCGTCGAGTACTCGCCGCCGTTCCTCGGCCAGGCGCGCCTTGAAGTCGAGGACATCCTTGAGCTGGACCTTCCGCCTGGTGCCGACCTGACGGTACGGCAACTGACCGCGCTCCAGCATGTGGATCAGATGCGGGCGGGAGACGTTCAGGAGATCGGCGGCTTGCTGAGTGCTGATCTCGCGATGGACGGGGAGCACGATGACGGCGTTGCCGTTGGCAATGTGCGTGAGTACATCGAGCAGCAGTTTGGTTGCCGACGCAGGGAGCGGAAGGGACTGGTCCGTGTCGCCGTTCGCGTCATGGAGTCTCACGCTGACGGTCGGCCGTCCCTCGGCCGCATGGAGGTGCTGGGCGATCGCCTGCTTTGCCGTCAGTGCCTGCTTCTCGTCCTCCGAGGGCAGAAGCCCTTCAAACCGTGCCTGCCTTGTGCTCATGGCAGGACCTCTTTCTGTCATCGGTTGTCGCCTGACTCGTGCTGATACGGCTACCTGGGGCGACGACACACGTCTGCACGGGGACGACGGGGCGCCCCCGTGCCGTGGCCATCTGGGCCTTGCTCATCTGGTCAGTCGCCACCCATGAGTTCGGCCCTCCTCGCTCAGGGGCTATGGCCCTCGTTGGCGACATCGTAGGCCAGGGCTGAAGCAAACGCAACAAGTTGAAGTAAACGAAATCTAACGATGCAGTCAAAGCGCCCCGGTAAAAGTGCCTTCGGCTCCCCCCGCTCTCGAAGCATGGACGCTGCCGAAGGGGTGCGCGGCTTCCTGGAGCGGCCGCCGCGCGCAACTTCACCGGTCAATGAGGCTCAACGAAACCTCGACCAGGGCCTAGGCTGCGGCTATGGCCTTCGAGAGGTGCCAATAAGGCCGGAGCCCTTAAGGCTGCCTGGCTCGCATGCGGCTGAGGTAGCCGTCCCGGACCTTCCTATGGGTCTCGGGCCGCAGCCGGCGTTCCAGCCGCATCCAGGCCGCTGCCTGGGCTTATGGTGCGCGCCGCGAGGGATTCGAACCCTCAACCGCCAGATCCGTAGGCTGGTGCTCTCCGTCCACCCAGTACGCCTGAGTGCTATCTGCAGCTCAGGTCAGGTGCCAAATCCAGCCAGACCGCCAGAGTCCTGTCTGGTACTGGCTGGTGGACTGACACCGGGACTGACATGCCCAGCTCTCGCTACGCTACCGAGGTGCAGAAACGACTCCAGCTGGGAGGCGAGCACGGTGGGCGGGGACGGCGAGCTCGTGCGAGGCCGCGAGGCCGCCGGGCGGCTCGCGTGGGCCGATGCATATGCGGCGCTCTCGCTGGCCGACCAGTCCTCGTCTCTGGCGGCGGAGGATCTGGAGCTGCTGGCGACCGCAGCCTATCTCCGGGGCCACGTAGAGGACTGCCTGCGAGCGCTGCAACGCGCCCAGCAGCTGCATACCGAGGTCGGCGATCCCCGGCGGGCCGCACGGTGCGCGCTCTGGCTGGCGTTCCACCTCGGCAACGCGGGGGAGCTGGCGCAGGCCGGCGGCTGGCTCGCCCGGGCCAACCGGCTCCTGGAGCATGAGCCGCCGGACTGCGCCGAGCGCGGCCTGCTGCTGCTCCCGCTCGCGATCCAGCACATCGTGACCGGCGACCCCGCGGCCGCGCGGGAGCTGTCGGCGCGGGCGGCCGGGATCGGCAGGGACGCTGGCGACGCCGACCTGGTCGCGCTGGCGCTGCAGGTCCAGGGCCGGGCCCTGGTGCGGTTGGGCCGGGTGGGCGAGGCCATGGCCGCGTTCGACGAGGCCATGGTGGCGGTGGTCGCCGGCGAGGTCTCCCCGGTGGTGGTCGGCACGGTCTACTGCTCGATGCTGGAGGGCTGCCAGGAGATCCTGGAGTGGCGCCGGGCCCGCGAGTGGACCGAGGCGCTGACGGCCTGGTGCGGCAAGCAGCCGGAGATGGTCACCTTCTCCGGCAGGTGCCTGGTCCATCGGGCCGAGATCCTGCAGCTGCACGGGGCATGGCCAGAGGCGGTCGAGGAGGCCAGGCGGGCGGGTGAGCGGCTGGCCCAGGCCGCCGACAGCTGGGCCACCGGCGGGGCGTTCTACCGGCAGGGGGAGGTCTACCGGGTCCTGGGGGACTTCACGGCGGCGGAGGACGCCTACCAGCAGGCCAGCCGCTGGGGCCGCCAGCCGCAGCCGGGACTGGCGCTGCTGCGGCTGGTCCAGGGCAGGACCGACGCGGCCGCCAGCGGGATCCGCCGCATGCTTGCCGAGACCACCGACCGGCTCGGGCGGGCCAAGTTGCTCCCGGCCCAGGTCGAGATCATGCTCGCGGCCGGCGACGTCCAGGGGGCACGCGACGCCGCTGGCGAGCTGACCGAGATCGCCGAGCACTACGACACCCCGGCGCTACGCGCGGTGGCGGACCACGCCCGGGGAGCGATGCTGCTCACTGAGGGCGACGCCCGCGCCGCCCTGGTCGCGCTGCGCGGCGCCTGGCAGGCCTGGCAGGAGCTGGAGGCGCCCTATGAGGCCGCGCGGGTGCGGGTGCTGGTCGGACTCGGCTGCCGGGCACTTGGAGACGAGGAGGCCGCGGCCATGGAGCTGGAGGCGGCCCGGACCGTGTTCGCCCAGCTGGGCGCCGCACCCGACCTGGCCCGGTTGGAGGCACTGGCCCATCGGGAGGCCGCCTGGAAGGCGCATGGGCTGACCGAGCGAGAGCTGCAGGTGCTGCGGCTGGTGGCCACCGGCACCACCAACCACGCCATCGCCAGCCAACTGTTCGTGGCCGAGAAGACGGTCGACCGGCACGTCAGCAACATCTTCACCAAGCTGGGCGTGTCCTCGCGGGCTGCGGCCACCGCCTACGCCTACCAGCATCGGCTCCTCTAGCCGCACCTGGGGAGAACCACCCATCCGCTCCAGACCCCCAGGTTGGGGGTTTCCCCGACGCCACGCCGCCAGCCAACCCGTAGCGTCGAGCCCAGGCACATGCCCCAAAACGGGAGGACGACCATGACGGCGACGACGACCACGTCCGGGCTGATCCAGGCCGGCACCACCAAGCTGTACCACGAGGTGCGCGGCAGCGGACCGGCGCTACTCATCACCGGCGGCACCGGGGACGCGGGCGAATGGACGAACCTGGCGCCCACGCTGGCCGAGGAGTGCACGGTGGTGACCTATGACCGGCGCGGCATCTCCCGCAGCCCGCGCCCGGACCACTGGGCCGCCACCAGCATGGCCGAGGCGGCCGACGACGCCGCGGCGCTGCTGCGCGCCCTGGACCTCGCGCCGGCGGTGGTGGTCGGCCACAGCGGCGGCGCCTCGATGGCCTGCAGCCTGGTGGCGCGCCATGCTGAGGTCGTGCGGCACGCCATGCTCTTCGAGCCGCCGCTGCTGGCGGTGGTGCCGCAGCGCCAGGAGATGGTGGCGGGCATGCGGGCCGTGATCGAGCCGGCCATGGCCGAGGGCGGGCCGCGCCACGCCATGGAGGCGTTCATCCGGGGCAACGCCGGCGACGAGGTCGCCGACCAGTGGTTCGAGTCGCTCGACCCTACCGACCGTGACCGCATCCTGGACAACGGCGCGGTGTTCTTCCCGATCGAGCTGCCGGCGTTCGCAGAGTTCGTCCCCGACCGGGAGGGCATGCGGGCCAGCGGGGTGCCGCTGACCGTGGCGGTGGGCGCGGAGAACCGCGACACCTGGTATGGGGCCGCGGCGGCCTGGCTGGCCGAGGGGACCGGGGCCGACCTCGTCGAGCTGCCCGGT
>Ga0081538_10005119_pt1 | contig 11895 bp, 11 predicted proteins | sample TabmetS5T2R1_FD_71022 | JGI IMG/M metagenome (GOLD analysis project Ga0081538, IMG submission 71022) | Tabebuia heterophylla rhizosphere microbial communities from the University of Puerto Rico - S5T2R1 | ecosystem: Host-associated > Plants > Roots > Rhizosphere ... | reverse complement strand
GTGGGCCGTCGTTAACTGCCCGCGAGGCGGCTGAGGCCGGTGCTGGCCACCTGCTGGAGGGACTGGAGCTGGGCGACCAGCACATCGACGCCCTTGGCCGACAGCCGGTAGGGGCGGCGGCGTTCGTCGGCCGGCAGGGCCTCGATCAGGCCCTGGTGCTGGAGCCGGGCCAGCGCGCCGTACAGGGTGCCGGGGCCCAGGGTGACACCCGCGAACTGCTGGATGTCCTTGGTCATGGCGTAGCCGTGCTTGGGACCGTCGGCAAGGCTCGACATGACCAGTAGCGACGGGTCCGAGAACCGCCCATGGTCGTTGAGGTCGCCGAGCGCCATGCTGCTGCCCCTCCCCCGTGGGACGCTGCGCTCAAGTGTCAAGTGGCGACCTGTCGCGGTCAAGTCAAGCCCTCGCCCGCACCCGCTTGACCGGGCGCGCGCCGGGTACCCTGCTACCGTTCGTTTGCGCGCCGTTGACGTCTCGATGCGAGGTGCCGCGATGAGAAGGGGAATACGCCGCCGGCTGGCTCAGATTGCCGTGATCATGGTGGCGCTGCCGGTGGTCGGCTGGCTGCTCGAGGAGGCCGCCAAGCGGGCCGAGACCCGTCGCAGCGACTCGGCGAGCGGCCGCTGGCTGCGCCAGGGGTCGGAGCTCGCGCACCGCATGGGCCGCGGACCGCTCTCCTCCCGGCTTCGAGCCCGCCGCTGAGCGGGATGGCGGTCGCGGAGCGCGCGCGGCTGGGGACGTTCGGGTGGCGGCGGCTGGCGCTGGTGGCCACCCTGGCCGACGTGGTGGTGTTCCTGGCCTACGGGCTCGGCCGCGGCGACCGGGAGGCGCTGGGCTTCGCCGTGCTGATGCTGGCGGGCGCCGCGCTGCTGTGGGCCCGGCCGGGAGGGTTCAGCCTGCTGGTGCTGGGGGCGCTGTTCGTCAACGTCCAGGTGTGGATGTTCCCCGCCGCCAACGGCAACGCCGCCAGCCGGGTCGGGCTCGTGGACCTGCTGATCCCGGGGTCGCTGGTGGCCTTCTCCCTGGCCGGCCTCATCGGGGTCGTCGGCGCCGCCCTGCACCGCCGCGACCCCGACGCCGGCGCCGGCGCCGCCGGCCCCGCCGGGGTCCTGGCGGTGGTGTTCGTGGCCACCAGCCTGGCCCTGGTGGGGGTGATGACGCCGGCGCGGGCGCAGGAGGTCCCGCCGGGCGCGCTGCTGGTCGAGACCAGCAACATCGCCTTCGACCCCGCAACGCTGGAGGCCACGGCCACCGACGGCAAGGTCACCTTCGCCGTCCGCAACCGCGACCTGTTCTGGCACACGCTCACCATTGACGCGCTGAAGCTGGACCTCAAGGTGCCCGTCGGCCGCCTGCGCACCGCCACCGTCGAGGCCCCCGCCGGCACCTACCGGTTCTACTGCCGCATCCCCGGCCACACGAGCCTCGGCATGCGGGGCACCCTCACCGTCCGGTGACCCCGCCCCCGGCCCCGGGCGCGGCCCTGGAGGCGCGGATCGACGCCCTGGTCGCCGGGCTCGACCTGGAGCGGAAGGTGCGGCTGCTCACCGGCGCGAGCGCCTGGACCACCCACGACGAGCCCGCCGCCGGCCTGCGCGCGATGGTGCTGTCCGACGGCCCGGCGGGCGTGCGCGGCCAGGTCGAGGACGACCGCAGCACCTCCGCCAACCTGCCCTGCCCGACGGCGCTGGCGGCGACCTGGGACGAGTCCCTGGTCGAGCGGCTGGGCCGGCTGCTGGCCGCCGAGGCCCGGCGCAAGCACGCCGACGTGCTGCTGGCGCCGACCGTCAACCTCCAGCGCACCCCGCTCGGCGGCCGCCACTTCGAGTGCCTGTCCGAGGACCCGCTGCTGTCGGGACGGATCGGCGCCGCCTACGTCGCCGGCGTGCAGGCCGGCGGCGTGGCGGCCACCGCCAAGCACTACGTCGCCAACGACTCCGAGACCGACCGCTTCACCGTCGACGTCCGCGTCGACGAGTGCACGCTGCGCGAGCTGTACCTGGCGCCCTTCGAGCGGCTGGTGCAGGACGGCGGCGCGTGGCTGGTGATGGCCGCCTACAACGGCGTCAACGGCGCCACCATGACCGAGAGCCCGCTGCTGGCGGACCCGCTGAAGGGCGAGTGGGGCTTTGACGGCGTGGTCGTGTCCGACTGGTCCGCGACCCGCTCCACCGAGGCGTCGGCGCGGGCCGCCCTGGACCTGGTCATGCCCGGCCCGCACGGGCCGTGGGGCGGGGAGCTGGTGGCGGCGGTCCGCGACGGCCGGGTGCCGGAGGCCGCCGTGGACGACAAGGTCCGCCGGCTGCTGCGGCTGGCCGCCAGGGTGGGCGCGCTGGAGGGCGCCGACCCGGCCGCGGCGGCCCCCGACCGGCCTGTCCCGTCGGCCCCCGGAACCCCTCCGGCCCCCGAGGAGGCGGCGGGGTTGCTGCGCGCGGCCGCGGCGGCCGGGTCGGTGCTGGTCCGCAACCAGGCCGGCACCCTGCCGCTGGCCGCCGACGGGCTGCGGCGGGTCGCGGTCCTGGGCCCGAACGCCGCGGTCGCCCGCGCCCAGGGCGGCGGCAGCGTGCGGGTGACCCCCGACTACGCGGTGTCACCGCTGGACGGCCTGCGTACTGCATTGACGCCCCTGGGCGTGGAGGTCACGCACGCGCTCGGCGCCCGCGTCGGGGCGGGCGTGGAGCCGCTGACCGCCGCGCAGGCCTCCGACCCGGACACCGGCGAGCCCGGCGTGCGCCTGCGCCTGCTCGACGAGCGCGGGGAGGTGCTGCGCAGCGAGCGCCGGGCCTCCGGGAGGCTGCGGTGGTCGTGGGACGGCCTCCCCCGGCGGGCCGCCACCGTCGAGGTGGCCGCCCGCCTGCGCGCCACCGCCGACGGCGCCCACGGGCTCGGCGTGGTGGGGGTCGGCCACTTCCGGCTGGTCGCCGGCGGCGCCGTCCTGGTCGACGAGGACCTCCTGCCGGAGTCCGACGACGTCGGGGCGGCCTCGCTCACGCCCGGGCGGCGCGGCGGCCGCCTCCCGCTGCGCGCCGGCGAGGAGGTCGAGGTGACGGTGCGGTACCGGCCCGACCCGGCCGCCCCGGCCGCCAGGATGACGCTGGGCGTGCAGGCGCCGGCGCTGCCCGACGACCAGGAGCTCGACCACGCGGCGGCCGTGGCCCGCGACGCCGACGCCGCCGTGGTGGTGATCGGCACCACCGACGAGATCGAGAGCGAGGGCTTCGACCGGGCGTCGCTAGCGCTGCCGGGCCGCCAGGACGAGCTCGTCCGGCGGGTCGCCGCCGCCAACCCCCGCACCGTCGTGGTCGTCAACAGCGGCGGCCCGGTCGAGCTGCCGTGGCGGGACCAGGTGCCGGCCATCCTGCTCTGCTGGTTCGGCGGCCAGGAGCTGGGCAACGCCCTCGCCGACGTGCTGCTCGGCAGGGTCGAGCCGGGCGGGCGGCTGCCGACCACCTGGGGCGCGCGCGAGCGCGACGTCCCGGTCCTCGAGGCCCGGCCGGTCGGCGGCCGCCTGCGCTACGGGGAGGGCATCCACGTCGGCTACCGCGCCTGGGCGCGTGCCGGCGCCGCCCCGGCGTACCCGTTCGGCCACGGGCTCGGCTACACCACCTGGTCGTACGAGCAGGTCACCGCCCCCGCGACCGTCCCCGTCGGCGAGGACCTCGGCGCCAGGGTGCGGCTGCGCAACCGCGGCCGGCGTACTGGCCGCGAGGTCGTGCAGGCCTACCTGTCACGCCGGTCCTCGGCGGTGGAGCGGCCGGCCGTCTGGCTCGCCGGCTTCGCCGTCGTCCAGGCCGAGCCCGGCGAGACGGTCACCGCCGAGGTGCGGGTCGCGGCGCGGGCGTTCCAGCACTGGTCGGTGGCGGCGCACCGCTGGGAGACGGAGCCGGGCGGCTTCGAGCTGACCGCCGGCCGCTCGGTCGCCGACCGGCTGCTCGCCACCCACGTCACCGTGGTCGCCTCCCAGCTCCAGGGCTGAACCTCCGCGGTGCCCACGCGCCAGGGCCCCGCGTCAGGTGGCGTCGGCCCTCAGCGCCGTCGCCGGAAGGCGTCCTTGACCTTCTCGACGGCCTGCTTGAGGTTGGCGCTGGTCTGGTCGGAGCGGCCCTCGGCCTCCAGCCGCGGATCGTTGGTGGCCCGGCCCGTCGCCTCCTTGACCTGTCCCTGCAGCTCCTGCGCCTTGTTGCGGGTCTTGTTCCGAGCCCTCCTGCGGCTCCGGTCGTCGAGTGCCATGTCGGCCCTCCTCTGATCGTGACGACCCGGTCCGGCTTCCCGCGGCGGCCGGGAGCAAACCATGCGACCCCGACCCCGTTGCCCCCCGCCGGCCGGGACCGGCCGCGCCCGCGCATCGCCAAGATCACCCGACATGGGTGATGCCGACTCACCCTCCGAGTCTGGACGCTGTCCGGCAGCCGAGCGGGAGGTGGCGGTGAGCGACGGCGACAGGCCCAACATCCTGGTGATCTGGGGCGACGACATCGGCATCACGAACCTGAGCTGCTACAGCGACGGCCTGATGGGCTACCGGACGCCCAACATCGACCGGATCGCCGAGGAGGGGATGCGGTTCACCGACTCCTACGGCGAGCAGAGCTGCACCGCCGGGCGGTCGTCGTTCATCACCGGCCAGAGCGTGTTCGCACCGGGTTGAGCAAGGTCGGGGTCCCGGTCGCCGACGTCGGGCTGCGAGCTGGGGACCCGACCATAGCCGAACTGCTGAAGCCGCTGGGCTACGCCACCGGCCAGTTCGGCAAGAACCACCTGGGAGACAAGAACGAGTTCCTGCCGACCGCGCACGGCTTCGACGAGTTCTACGGCAACCTGTACCACCTCAACGCCGAGGAGGAGCCGGAGCTGCCGAACTGGCCGCCGGCCAGTGACTTCCCGCGCTTCCGTGAGCGCTTCGGCCCCCGTGGCGTCATCCACTCGTGGGCGACCGACGAGGACGACCCGACCGAGGAAGGGCGCTTCGGCCGCGTGGGCAGGCAGCGCGTCGAGGACACCGGCCCGCTGACCAGGAAGCGGATGGAGACGATCGACGACGAGACGGTCGCCGCCGCCAAGGACTTCATCAGGCGCCAGCAGTCGGCCGGGGTGCCGTTCTTCGTCTGGATGAACACCACCCACATGCACCTGCGCACCCATCCCAAGCCGGAGAGCGTCGGGCAGGCGGGGCGCTGGCAGTCGCCCTACCACGACACGATGATCGACCACGACCGGCACGTGGGCGAGCTGCTCGACCTGCTGGACGAGCTCGGTATCGCCGAGGACACTATCGTCGTTTACTCCACCGACAACGGCCCGCACATGAACACCTGGCCGGACGCCGGGATGACCCCGTTCCGCAGCGAGAAGAACACCAACTGGGAAGGCGCCTTCCGCGTGCCGGAGATGATCCGCTGGCCCGGCAGGATCCCGGCGGGTGTGGTGTCCAACGAGATCGTCGGCCATCACGACTGGCTGCCGACCTTCCTCGCCGCCGCCGGCGAGCCGGACATCGTCGACAAGCTCAAGGCGGGGCACACCATCGGCGACACGACCTACCGGGTCCACGTCGACGGCTACAACCTGCTGCCCTACCTGACCGGCGAGGCCGACAAGAGCCCGCGGCCGGGGTTCGTATACTTCTCCGACGACGGCGACGTGCTGGCACTGCGCTTCGACAACTGGGAGGTCGTGTTCATGGAGCAGCGGGTCCAGGGAACGCTGGGCATCTGGGCCGAGCCGTTCGTGGCGCTGCGGGTCCCCAAGCTGTTCAACCTGCGTACCGACCCGTTCGAGCGCGCCGACGTCACCTCCAACACGTACTACGATCTGGTTCCTCGATAACGACTACATCGCGTTGGCGGCAACGGCCGTGATCACGCAGTTCCTGGCAACCTTCAGGGAGTTCCCGCCGCGGCAGCGGGCGGCCAGCTTCACCATCGACCAGGCCGTCGAGAAACTCGAGATGGCGCTCACGTCGGGCCGGTGATGAGCGCGGCCGTGGCCTCCTCCGCGCCGGCCGGCATGGTCTGGATTCCCGGCGGGACCTTCCTGATGGGCTCCGACGACCACTACCCGGAGGAGGCGCCCGCCCACAAGGTCACCGTGGACGGGTTCTGGATCGACCGCCACCCGGTCACCAACGCCGAGTTCGCCCGCTTCGTGCGCAAGACGGGCCACGTGACCGTGGCCGAGCGGCCGGCCGACCCGGCCGCCTACCCGGGCGCCCGGCCGGAGCTGCTGGTCCCGGCCTCCACGGTCTTCCAGCGCCCCGGCCGCCCGGTCGACCTGGGCAACCACTACAACTGGTGGACCTATGTGCCCGGGGCCGACTGGCGCCACCCCCAGGGGCCGGGCAGCTCGATCAAGAAGAAGCCCGACCACCCGGTGGTCCACGTCGCCTGGGACGATGTCCAGGCGTACGCCGCCTGGGCCGGCAAGGAGCTGCCGACCGAGGCCGAGGGGGAGTTCGCCTGCCGTGGCGGCCTGGACGGCGCCGAATACGCCTGGGGCGACGAGCTCAACCCGGGTGGCGGCTGGATGGCCAACACCTGGCAGGGTGAGTTCCCGAACGAGAACCTGGAGCTGGACGGGTACGCCGGCACCGCCCCGGTCGGCCGGTACCCGGCCAACGGCTACGGCCTGCACGACATGATCGGCAACGTGTGGGAGTGGACCGGCGACTGGTACCAGGCCCACGGCGAGCAGACCCACGGCTGCTGCACGCCCGCCAACCCCCGCGGCGGCGACCGCGACCGCAGCGTCGACCCGCGTGACCCGGCCGCGATCCCCCGCAAGGTGATGAAGGGCGGCTCCCACCTGTGCGCGCCCAACTACTGCCGCCGCTACCGCCCCGCCGCCCGCATGGCCCAGCCGGTCGACACCGCAACCTCCCACCTCGGCTTCCGCTGCGTCGTCCGGCCCTGAGCGGGCGCGGCCGCCGGCGGCGCACGCTCCCGTTGTGGCGGCCGCTGGCGGTAACGTCGCACCACCATGGACCTGCTGGAGCGCGCTTCGCTGCTGGAGGAGCTGGACGGCGTGCTGGCCGCGACGGCGGCGGGCGGTCGCGTGGTGCTGCTGGCCGGCGAGGCCGGCATCGGCAAGTCGGCGCTGGTCAAGCGGTTCACCGAGCGGCAGTCGTCGGACGCCCGGTTCCTGCTGGGCGCCTGCGACCCGCTGCTCACGCCCCGCGCGCTGGGGCCGCTGCACGACATCGCCGGGCAGACGGGCGGCCGCCTCGCCGAGCTGCTCGCCGCGGGAGGGCCGCGGGAGTCGGTGTTCGCCGCCTTCCTGGACCAGCTCGCGCGGCCGCCGCGGAAGGTGGTCGTGGTCGAGGACGCGCACTGGGCCGACGAGGCCACCCTGGACCTGCTGGTGTTCCTGGGACGCCGGCTGGAGCGCACCCCGGCGATGCTGATCGTCACCTACCGCGACGACGAGCTGGGCGCCGACCACCCGCTCCGCGGGGTCCTTGGCGCCCTGCCCCAGCAGGTCGTGCACCGCGTGCGCCCGCAACCGCTGTCCGAGGCGGCCGTGGCGGAGCTGGCGCGGCGGGCCGGCCGCCCGGCCGCGGGGCTGCGCGCCCTCACCGGCGGGAACCCGCTGCTGGTCACCGAGGTGCTGGCCGCCCGCGACGCCGCCGTCCCGATGACCGTCCGCGACCTGGTGCTGGCGCGCCACGCCGGCCTGCCGGCCGAGGCCCAAGAGGTGGTGCGGCTGGTCGCCGTGGTCCCCACCCGCGTCGAGCTGTGGCTGCTGGAGGAGGCGCTACGGCCGCGCCCACGGGCGGTGGAGGCATGTGCGGCCGCCGGGCTGCTGGTGGTGGACCACGAGGCGGTCGGGTTCCGCCACGAGCTGCTGCGGCGGGCGGTGGAGGGCTCGCTGTCGACCCTCGCCCGCCGGGAGCTGAACCGGCGCGTCCTGGAGGTGCTGGCGGGCGCAGGAGGGCGGGAGGTCGACGTCGCCCGGCTGGTGCACCACGCCCGCGAGGCCGGCGACGTCGACGCCGTGCTGCGGTACGCGCCCGAGGCGGCCAGGCAGGCGGCGGTGGTGGCGGCCCACCGGGAGGCCGTCGGGCACTACCGGGCGGCGCTGCCGCATGCCGAGCGGCTGCCCGGGCCGGTCCGGGCCGAGCTGCTGGAGCGGTACTCGGTGGAGTGCTACCTGTCGGGGCTGTCGATCGAGGCGGTCTCGGCCCGCCGGGCCGCCCTGGACCTCCGGGAGGCCGCCGGCGACCGGGAGAAGCTCGGGGAGGGGCTGCGCTGGCTGTCGCGGCTGCACTGGTGGGACGGCAACCGGCGGGAGGCGGAGGCGGCCGCCGCCCGCGCCATCGCCGTGCTGGAGACCCTGCCGGCCGGCCGCCAGCTCGCCATGGCCTACAGCAACCAGGCCCAGCTCGACATGCTGGCCAACCGCACCCAGGCGACGATGCGCTGGGCCGGGCGGGCGATGGAGCTGGCCCGGCGGCTGGACGACCAGGAGACCCTCACGCACGCCCTGACCAACATCGGCTCGGCGCGGGTGTACGCCGGCGACCCGGGCGGCCGCGCCGAGCTGGAGCGCGCGTTCGAGGTGGCGGTCGCCGCCGGCCTGGATGACCACGCCGCCCGGGCCCTGATCAACCTGTCCACCGGCGCCTCGGAGATGCGGGACTACCGCCACGCCCGCCAGGACCTGGACCGGGCGCTCGCCTTCGTGCAGGCGCGCGAGCTGTCCGGTTACGTCCAGCACGTGCTGGGCCACCGCGCTCGCGTGCGGCTGGACCAGGGGGACTGGGCCGGCGCCGAGCAGGACGCGCGGGCGGCGCTGGCCGAACGGACGCTGGGTGGCCCCAGGGTAGTGGACGCCCTGGTGCCCCTGGGCCTGCTGCAGGCCCGCCGCGGCGACCCCGACGCGGCGGCCACCCTCCAGGAGGCCACCGAGCGCGCCTTCGCCACCAGCGAGCTCCAGTGGCTCGTCCCGACGGCCGCCGCTCGGGCCGAGCACGCCTGGCTGAACGGCGAGGACCATCGGATCGCCGAGGAGGCCGCCCGCGTGTTCGAGCGGGCCGTGCGGGCCAACCACGCCTGGTTCGCGGGAGAGCTGGCCTTCTGGATGCGGCTGGGCGGCGCGTCGCCGCCGGCGCCGCCGGTGGTGGCCGAGCCGTACCGGCTGCTGCTGGCCGGCGACTGGCGCGCGGCCGCCGGCGCCTGGCAGGCGCTCGGCTGCCCCTACCACCGCGCCCTGGCGCTGGCCTGCGGCGACCAGGACGAGGCGGTGCTGGAGGCGTTGGCGCTGCTGGACGGCCTGGGCGCCAGGCAGGCGGCGCAGCGGCTGCGGCGCCAGCTCCGGCGCCGCGGCAACCTGCGCGTCCCCCGCGGGCCGAACCGGTCCACGGCCGCCAACCCGGCCGGCCTCACCGGCAGGCAGATCGAGGTGCTCGGGCTGCTGGCCGAGGGCCTGACCGATGCCGAGATCGCCGCGCGGCTGTCGCTGTCGGCCAAGACGGTCGGCCACCACGTCTCGGCGCTGCTCGGCAAGCTCGGCGTCGGGTCGCGCCGCCAGGCCGTCGCGGCCGCCCGCCGGCTCGGGGTCGTCCCCTCAGAAGATTAGGGAGCCGGGCGGCAAGAGTTAGGGAGGCGCTCCCGATTCCCCCGCCCCGGCGGCGTCCTAGCGTCGCCCTGACCCGACCTGGACCGCAGGTCGCGAACGGGAGGAGCGCCATGGACATCGCCACCATCAAGCAGCGCCAGCAGGCCGCCTGGGCCTCCGGCGACTACGCCGCCGTCGGCACCCGGCTGCTGCCGGTCGCCGAGCTGCTGTGCGACGCCGTCGACCTGCGCGCCGGCGAGCGCGTCCTGGACGTGGCCTGCGGCAACGGCAACGCCGCCCTGGCCGCCGCCCGCCGCTTCTGCCAGGTGGTCGGCGTCGACTACGTCCCCGCCCTGCTGGAACGCGCCCGCCAGCGCGCCGCCGCCGAGGGGCTGGAGGTCGACTTCCAGGAGGCCGACGCCGAGGATCTGCCGTTCCCCGACGACAGCTTCGACGTGGTGCTGTCGACCTGCGGGGCGATGTTCGCGCCCGACCAGGAGCGCACCGCCGCCGAGCTGCTGCGGGTGTGCCGGCCGGGCGGGCGCATCGGCATGGTCAACTGGACCCCCGACAGCTACGTGGCCGGGCTGTTCCGGGCGATCGGCCGGCACCTGCCGCCCCCGCCGGGGCTGCGCCCGCCCGTCCTGTGGGGCAGCGAGGAGCGGCTGCGGGAGCTGTTCGGGCCCGAGGTGAGGATCTCGGCGCCGCGGCGGAGCTTCCTGTGGCGCTTCCCCTCGCCCGAGCACCAGGTGGAGTTCTTCGCCGCCTTCTACGGCCCCACCAACAAGGCGCTGGCGACCCTGCCACCCGACGGTGCCGCCGCCCTCAAGGCCGACATGCTGGAGACCGTCAGGCGCTTCGACGTGGCCGACGACGCCACCCTGGTGCTGCGCATGGACTACCTGGAGGCCGTCATCCACAAGCCCGCGACGCGGTAGGGGGAGCTCCCACGTCCCGGTCGAAGGTCAAGGGCCAGGCCGGAGCGCAGGCTGCTGCGAACCACCGTAGGGTGGAGCAATGAAGCGGTTGGCGAGCGGGACGGCGGGCGCTGTCACAGCTTCGCGTGGTGCCTTGTCTTCAAGCGAAAGCACCACGCGGAAGGGAAGCTCATGCGGGTCTTTGTCGCGGGAGCGACCGGGGCACTGGGACGGCACCTCGTGCCCGGGCTGGTCGCGGCGGGTCACGAGGTCACCGCCACCACCAGGACGCCCGGCAAGGTCGCGCGGTTGCGCGAGGCGGGCGCGGAGCCGGTGGTCCTCGACGGGCTGGACCGCGAGGCCGTGATCGCGGCGGTGGGGGCCGCCGGGCCGGAGGTGATCGTGCACCAGATGACCGCGCTGGCGGAGGTGCGGAGCCGGAGCCTCCGCAAGCCCGACCAGGTGTTCGCCGCCACCAACCAGCTCCGGACCCGGGGCACCGACAACCTGCTGGCGGCCGCGGCGCGGGCGGGGGTCCGCCGGGTCATCGCGCAGGGCAACGCCGGCTTGTACGAGCGTTCCGGCGGCCCGGTGAAGACCGAAGAAGATCCGCTCGACTCGCGGGCCTTCCCGTCGGCAACGCGGTCGCTGGCGGCGATGAAGCATGTGGAGCAGACGGTGCCGCTTGGGGCGCCGGAGGGGATCGTGCTGCGCTATGGCGCCTTCTACGGACCGGGCGCCTCGGCGATCCTGTTGGACATGGTGCGGAAGCGGCTGGTGCCGGTGATCGGCGGCGGCACCGGGATCTGGTCGTTCATCGAGATCACCGACGCTGCGGCCGCGACGCTCGCTGCCGTCGACCGCGGCGCGCCTGGCGTCTACAACGTCGTGGACAGCGACCCGGCGCCGGTCGCGGAGTGGCTACCGTACCTGGCCAAGGTCGCGGGCGCGAAGCCGCCGCTGCGCGTGCCCGCCTGGCTCGCGCGGCTGCTCGCCGGAGAGTTCGCCGTGGCCCAGATGACCAGCATGCGCGGGTCCTCGAACGAGAAGGCAAGGAAAGAGCTCGGCTGGGAGCCGGGGTACGCGAGCTGGCGGGAGGGATTCCGTGCCTGGGTCGACGGATGAGACGGGCGCGGCCGGGTACCGGCCGCTGCTGTTCTCCATCGCCTACGGGATGACCGGCTCCGTGGGCGACGCCGAGGACATCGTGCAGGACGCGTTCCTCGGCCTTCACCGGGCGCGCCAGGCGGGAACCACCATCGCCGATCCGAAAGCGTACCTGACGACGGCGGTGACGCGGCTGGGAATCAACCACCTGAGATCGGCGCGGGTGCGGCGGGAGACGTACGTGGGGGACTGGCTGCCCGAGCCGGTCGTCGTGCCCGCCGACGGGCCGGGGCCGGCCGAGCACGCCGAGCTGGCCGAC
>Ga0081538_10005118_pt1 | contig 11899 bp, 11 predicted proteins | sample TabmetS5T2R1_FD_71022 | JGI IMG/M metagenome (GOLD analysis project Ga0081538, IMG submission 71022) | Tabebuia heterophylla rhizosphere microbial communities from the University of Puerto Rico - S5T2R1 | ecosystem: Host-associated > Plants > Roots > Rhizosphere ... | reverse complement strand
ACATGGGCGGGCAACCCTGATCGATGGCTTCGGGGCGCAGTTCGTAGTGCCAGGGTTCGTTGCCGTAGATCTGGCACAGCCCGTACTCGGCGCCGTGCTCGGACAGCCACGCCGTGGCATCGAAGGGCCCGATGTCGACCGCGTCCCCCGACACGTGAGCAGACGTGTTAGGGGCGGCCACCCATTGGGCGGCTTCCTCTTCGGATCCGTACTTCGAGACCGCCTCTTGGAGTAGTTGCTCCTGGTACTTTGGGGAACGCCAGCCACTATCGACGAAGACCTCGACCCCGTCATCCGCGGCATCAGTTGCAGCTTTGCGCAGGGCACCGAGGAGAGCTGGATCAAGGTTGGCTACACCCGCAATCTCGTCATCAAAGACCGTCACGCCGTCGGGGACGGCACCGTCAGCCTCGCCAGGCGCACCCCGCTGCTCGCTGCGAGGGACGAGGGGACCGTCAGGCTCACCAGGCGCACCACGGTGCTCACTGCCAAAGAGGAGGAGACCGTCAGGCTCGCCAGGCGCACCACGGTGCTCACTGCGAAGGACGTCGGTGGGTGATGCGACCGTCGAGGACGAGGACGCCAGCGACTGGTAGCCGAGGGCTGCGCCGATCGCCGCGATTACGACCAGCAGGCCGGCGGCAAGGATCCTGGGAATCCGGCGGGTCGTTGTTCGTGCTGGTTCGCTGTAGGTCATGCCTCCAGTCAAGGCAGCGTGGTGTTGCCAGCACGTCTGTGCTTTTCGATATGCCGACGATATGCGCCGACTCGTAGCATCGGAGCATGCGTGTGTTGATCGTTGAGGACGAACCCTTTATGGCGGAAGCCGTCCGCGATGGCTTACGCCTGGAAGCGATCGCGGCCGACATCGCGGGTGACGGTGACACCGCTCTGGAGCTGCTGAGCGTCAACGCCTACGACATCGCCGTCCTCGACCGGGACATTCCCAGACCTACCGGTGACGAGATCGCCAAACGCATCGTCGCCTCTGGCAGCGGCATGCCGATCCTCATGCTCACCGCTGCCGACCGTCTCGACGACAAGGCCTCCGGGTTCGAGCTCGGCGCCGACGACTACCTTACGAAGCCGTTCGAACTCCAAGAACTCGTGCTCAGGCTCAGAGCGCTCGACCGCAGGCGTGCACACAACAGGCCGCCTGTGCGAGAGATCGCAGGTCTGCGGCTGGATCCCTTCCGCCGCGAGGTCTACCGCGACGGCCGCTACGTCGCGCTGACCAGGAAGCAGTTCGCAGTGCTCGAAGTTCTCGTCGCCGCCGAAGGCGGTGTCGTCAGCGCTGAAGAACTCTTAGGGCGAGCGTGGGATGAGAACGCAGACCCGTTCACCAATGCCGTGCGCATCACGGTCTCGGCACTGCGTAAACGGCTCGGCCAACCCTGGATCATCGCCACGGTTCCCGGCGCCGGGTACCGCATCGACACTCGACCGGACACCGGGCGTGGGGGAGGAGACCGTGGATAGGGAGCCTGGGTTGAGCGTTCGCCTCAAGCTCACCCTCAGCTACGCAGGGTTCCTCATGGTCGCAAGCGCCTTGCTACTCGCGGCCGTGTGGGTGTCCGTCCTGCGGTACATACCCGACGAGGTGACCTACGGCCTCCCGTGGTTCCCACCCAATCGCTCCGACCCCCTGAACGGCTTCGGCCTGCCAGCGGCCATCGTGTTGGCGTTCCTGCTTGTGTTCGGTCTGCTGGGAGGGTGGCTTCTCGCCGGGCGGATGCTCGCCCCCCTAGCCCGCATCACGGACGCCACACGCACGGCTTCGACCGGATCGCTCTCCCACCGAATCCGGCTACCGGGACGCAGCGACGAGTTCCGCGAACTCGCCGATGCCTTCGACGCCATGCTCGCGCGGCTCGAAGCACACGTCGCCGAACAGCAGAGATTCGCAGCCAACGCCTCCCACGAATTGCGCACCCCGCTGGCGGTCACACAGACGCTTCTCGACGCGGCCCGCAAGGATCCGACACAAGACCCTGGCGAACTCGTCGACCGCCTCCACGTCGTCAATACCCGAGCGATTGACCTCACTGAAGCATTACTCGTGCTCAGCCGCGCCGACCAGCGGTCCTTCACCCGAGAACCTGTCGACCTGTCACTGCTCGTAGAAGAGGCCACCGAAACACTGCTCCCGCTCGCCGAGAAACGCGGTGTCACCATCGATACCTCCGGTGACATCACACCGGCTATCGGGTCGCAAGCGCTCCTGCTGCTGATGACGACGAACCTTGTGCACAACGCCATCGTGCACAACCAGCCCGAACAGGGCACCGTGTGGGTCAGGACCAGCGTCCACCCTGAGACCGTGGCGCTCACTGTCGAAAACAGCGGCGAGAAGCTATCCCCACAGTTGGTCTCGACACTCACCGAACCGTTTCAGCGCGGTAACGAACGAATACGCAACGACCACACAGGCGTCGGCCTCGGCCTGGCAATCGTCAAGAGCATCACCCAAGCACACGACGGATCTCTCACCATCAGCCCGCGCCCAGCGGGCGGACTCCGTATCGCAGTTCAACTACCCACCCCACCGCCACATCGTCACGTACCGCATAACGGGGTCATGTACGGCCACCGAACCGGATTAGCCGAGAGAGCCCCACAACCGCGCAGCCCGACGGACTCAGCGCCAGACCCAGCGAGGTAGCGGTCGCCTAGGAGCTCCTTCGCTTTCGCAGGGCTTCGCGCCGGGCTCGAGTAGCGCTCGCGCGGCCGCGGGGAGAGGGCCGCCGGAGCACGGTTACTCCGGCGGCCCGAACTCAGCTGCTACACGACGCCGGCCAGCTCGCGCGGGCCAGGGATCGTGTCGGTGACCTCCATCGTCTTGGTGTAGTCCTGCGGCAGGTCGTCCATCACTGCGCGCGGGTTGAATGTCGCATCGCACATCACGCCGTGCACGCGGCGCCGCTGCATGCCGAAGTTTCCAGCGTCGTAGAGCGGCAGGATTGTCGCCTCGCGCAGGAGCTTCTCGAACGGATGCTTGCGGTCGACACTGTTGACGCCGACGACCTGCATGCACTTGTAGACGGCGTCGAACATCAGCTCGGTGCACTGGATCTTGCACATCGCGCCGACCATCTCGCCGTGGTAGTCATGCTGATCGAGGTAGTGCGCTGTCTTCCAGCAGAAGTAGCGGCACATCTCGATCCTGGCGGCGACATCGCCGAGCACGTAGCCCGGGTACTGGTAGTGGATGATCGGTTTAGGGCCGCCGGCCGTGTAGGTCTTCGCCCAGTCGAGCGCCGCCTCATAGGCGGTGCGCGCGACGCCGACCGCGGCGATACCGGCCACGGGCCCCGACCAGGCGAAGTTGCGGTTGATCAGCAAATCGCCATTGCCGCGTGTGCCCTCGATCAGGTTCTCGGCGGGCACGCGCGCGTCGTCGAAGATGATCTCCGCGTTCGGCGTTAGCCGGTGGCCGACCTTCGAGATCAGGTTGTAGGTAATGCCCGGCATGCCGCGCTCGATCATGATCGCGGAGAGACCCTCGGTGCCGCCCTTGCCCGGATCGGTCCGGACAACGACGATGCTCGCGTTCGCGCCCTGGCCGTCCCATCCGGCCACGTTGCACGGCCAATACTTGCGGCCGTTAAGGACGTACTCGCCACCGTCGGCGGTGGCAGTCACGCCGATGCCGACGGGCGCTGGCATCGGCGCATCGAAGTTCGCGGTGCCGCCCGGCGATCCGGCCGGCTCGCTGGCCGCGTAGCCAACGATGTACTCGCCGCTGGGGTCCGAGGTCGCGGCGCGCAGGAAGCGGTCCTTCTGCTCCTCGCTGCCGTAGTACCAGACCGGCAAGAGGCCGAGCCCGTTAACGAGGAGGGTGCAGGCAAAGCCCGGATCCACCGCGCAGATCTCCTCCGCTGCGATGATCAGGTCGACGTTACTCAGCCCGCCGCCGCCGTATTCCGCCGGGAGCATGCAGAACGCGATCCCGCCCTTGTACGCCTCGACGTAAGCCGGCTTGGTCATCTGGAACGCGCGCAGCGGGTCCGGCTCGGCGTCGGCGTCGCGCACCACCGGCGCCAATACGTTCTCCGCGAAGTCACGCGCCTGCAGCTGCAGCTTCCTCTGATCGTCCGTGAGGGTGAAATCGATTGCCACCTGTGTCCTCCTCTCGTCGAATCCTGCAGACGACCAACCGCGCGACGCGTCTCCCGCCCGGAGCGTGTCGCGTCACCCAGGCGTTCGGAGGACCGCGGGCGCGCCGGTTCGACGAAACGCCGCTACCGCAGCGGCGATCACTCGGATAACTCCCGATGCCAGGCACGTGACCACGGGGACGAGGCCCTCCAGGATCATCCCGCCCCGCGGCAGCCTTGACAAGCGTTTGCTCGAGCGCGGCTCGGCGCCATCAGCGCCCCGCCCGGCGCGCGTAGAACGCCGCGACCGCGAGGAGCCGCATTCCGCTGCGGAACTGCGATAGCTCCGGGTGGATTCGAACCACCGACCTCACGATTATGAGTTCTCCGCGGGCCGCCGCCGCATGCTGCGCCGGGCTGCTATCCGGCTACTAGGGCGGGATCGGGGCGCGGCGCTACTGCACCCTGCTGCCGCATACTGCGGTCTGCCGCTTCCATAGCGCTTCCATGGATCGTGCCTTCAGCTCGCCCTTTCGAGTGGGGCGACCTCGCCGGGCCGGTCCGCCGGTGGCACGCTCGGCACCTTGCTCGCGTGGCGCGCCTCCATTCTCGCCCGCAGGAGTGAGCGTGGCCGGTCGGACAAGTGCGCCCGGTAGACGGCCCTCGTCACATTCGAGTTCTTGTGACGCAGCAGATCGCGAGCCTCCTCCGCGTCGTCGCTGTCCATCGCAGCCGTGTGGCGGAGCGCGTGGAAATCGGGCAGGTCGAGTTCGCGAGGGCTGACGCGCCGGGCACAAACTCGCCTCGCTCGTCGACGACGAGTTGCCCGCGCTCGTCGTGCTGGAACAGCTCGGGGAACGTCGGCCGGCCCTCCGCGGTGCGGGCGCGCTGCTGCGCTGTGTACAGCGCCCGAAGCAGGTTGCGCTGCGGGGGTTGAGCGCGGTGGCATATTGCCGGTGTGTCCTCGCCCGTGAACGTGCTTCGCTACGCCGCGTTCGCCACCACTTCCGACGGCGGCAATCCCGCGGGCGTCGTGCTCGACGCGAGCGGTCTGGACGAGGTCGAGATGCTGGCGATCGCCGCCGACATCGGCTACAGCGAGTCGGCATTCGTCCGGGCCACGGGGGACAGCTCCTACCACGTGCGGTACTTCAGTCCGCTGGCGGAAGTCCCGTTTTGCGGACACGCGACGATCGCCACGGCCGTCGCGCTGGCCGAGCGCGATGGGACCGGACAGCTGCTGTTCTCCACGAAGATCGGGGCGATCCCCGTTGTCACCCACCGCGACCTCGACGGTCACGTGATCGCGCGCCTGACGAGCGTGACGCCGCACGTGCAGCTGGTCGAGGGCGGCGACCTGAGCGAGGCGCTGGACGCCCTCGGCTGGACGACCGAGGAGCTCGATCCCGCCCTTCCCCCGCGAGTGGCCTACGCGGGCGCCTACCACCTCGTCCTGGCAGCCGCCACCCGTGGGCGACTCGCCGCGCTTGACTACGACTTCGAGCGGCTGGCGGCGCTCATGCGCGCGACCGACTGGACGACGTTGCAGCTCGTGTGGCGGGAGGCGGATGCCGTCTTCCACTCCCGCAACCCGTTCCCGGTCGGCGGAGTCGTCGAGGACCCCGCCACCGGCGCGGCAGCCGCCGCGTTCGGGGCCTACCTGGTGGACCTCGGCGCGGTCACTCCGCCCGCGCGTCTGACAGTCCATCAGGGAGCGGACATGGGGCGTCCCGGCCGCCTGTATGTAGACCTGGCCGCTGGGCGCCCGCAGGTCGACGTGAGCGGTCCTGCGGTTCCGATTAAGTCGCCGAAGTAGGGCGATGACCTCGATCTCGACCTGCTCGCTCGTGTCCTTCGCCGTGCCCGTGCCGCCGTGCTCATCGCAGGCATCCCCGCTGCCCCGCCGAGCTGGTCGCCGCACAGGCAAGCAGTAGCCCTCGCTTCCAGCATCGAGACGTCAGCGGAGCCGGAGGCCCAGGCGGAGGATCATGTTCGGGCTCCCTCTCACGCGGCGGCCGGCCACATTCCATTTGTCACCTACGTCTATGACGTGCGCGGCGCCCCCGATGTGACCGATCGCGGGCCCCTGCCCCGCCCCTGGCGACCGATCGCCAGTGCCGCTGTCACATCGCGACGGTGGCCGGCGTCATAGAGGTAACGGACGATCCCGACCTCCTGAACAAGGAGATCTGATCATGCAACAGGCACTTCCCTCATCCAAGAGCCCCCATTACGACCGTCGCTGGCTGATTCTCGCGGCGATCGGGATCGCCCAGCTGATGGTCGTCCTCGACGTGACGATCGTCAACATCGCGCTCCCGTCGGCCCAGAGCGACCTGGGCTTCTCCGACGAGTCGCGCCAGTGGGTGATCACCGCGTACGCGCTGGCGTTCGGGTCACTGCTCCTCGTCGGCGGGCGGATCAGCGACCTGATCGGTCGTAAGTGGACGTTCATCGCAGGCCTGTTGGGCTTCGCGGGGGCGTCGGCGATCGGCGGCGCCGCCCCCAGCTTCGAGGTGCTGATCGGCGCCCGCGCAGTGCAAGGCACTTTCGCCGCATTGCTGGCCCCCGCCGCCCTGTCGATCGTGACCACGACGTTCACCGACCCTGGCGAGCGCGCCAAGGCATTTGGCATCTACGGCGCGATCGCGGGCTCCGGCGCCGCGGTCGGCCTGCTGCTCGGCGGGTTCCTCACCGAGCTGCTGACCTGGCGTTGGACGATGTACGTGAACCTGGCGTTCGCCATCCCTGCCGCCATCGCCGGTTTCCGGCTGCTGACGAACCAGCGGCCCGCCGAGCGGCCGCGGATCGACGTGCCGGGCGTCCTGCTGGCAACCGGCGGTCTGTTCGCCCTGGTCTACGGCTTCGCAAACGCCGAGATGGACGGCTGGGGCGCGCCGCTGACAGTAGCGATGCTCGCCTTCGGCGTCGTGGCGATGACCGGCTTCGTCGCGCTGGAGCGGCGGGTCGCGAACCCGCTGCTACCGCTCGAGGTCGTCCGCGACCGCAACCGGGGCGCCGCCTTCCTGGCGATCGTCATCGTCGGCGTCGCGACGTTCGCGACGTTCCTGTTCCTGACCTACTACCTGCAGCAAAACCTCGGCTTTTCACCGATCGAGACCGGCCTGGCGTACCTGCCGATGGTCGCGATGGTCATGGTTGCGGCCACGACGTCGTCCACGCGGCTGCTGCCCCGCGTCGGCCCGAGGCCCCTGGTGCCGAGCGGGCTGGCGCTCGCCGCGGCGGGGCTCGTCTTCCTCACCGGCATCGAGGTCGGCTCCTCCTACGCGGGTGCCGTCCTGCCGGGCATCATGCTCTTGGGCCTCGGGTTCGGCATGATCATGGCGCCGTCGTTCGCGACCGCCACCCGCGGAGTGGCCCCCGGCGACGCCGGAGTCGCCTCGGCGCTGGTCAACACGTCGCAGCAGGTCGGCGGCTCGCTCGGCATCGCGCTGTTCTCAACGCTGTTCGCCAGCGCGGTGAGCGACTTCGTCCCTGCGGCTGGGACGCCCGTCGCGCTGGCCCAGGCCGAAGCGGCGGTGCACGGCTCCACCGTCGTGTTCTGGTGGGCGGCCGGCATCCTCGCCGTGGGCTCGATCGTCACTGCGCTGCTGTTTGAGCGCGGCCAGGCGCCGGCACGCGAGGTAGCGGCCGCCAAGCCGGTGTCGGAAGCCGCAGGCTAGGGCACGCCCCGACGAACTGTGGTCGACTCGTTTCGCTCAGCGAGACGGGTCGGCCATGGTTCGCGCTGCCTGCGGCCCTACGCGCCGGCTGACGGCCGATGCAGCACAGCCGATCGCGACGATTGCGCTGACTCACGGCTTGACGGTCGGGACGCTCAATTGCCGGGACTTCAAATTATGAAGCGACTTCACAGTGCAGCGACCGCGGGATGGTGCAGCCGGTGGGGCTGAGCGACCGTCCCGAGCACGCGGCGGTGTTCGGCGACGCCATGAACGGCTGGCTCGAAGGACGGGGACTGAGCGACACACCCGCCCCCCTGCTCCAGCGACAGCCCTCGCGGAGCGACGGGCGACCGCCAGCAGCGATCCGGACCTTCGTCGCCGCGAACTGGCGTGAAGGAAGCTCGCTGCTCGTGTCCAGGTCCGGCCTGCCGGGACCTTGACCGGTTACCGGTGAGGCAGCCGTGCATTGCGTGGCGCTCACCGGCGCTAGGGCCTGACGGAGCGCTCGGCGAGGTCCCACAGTCGAGCCCGGGCCCTGCCATCGTCGACTTGGGGGTTGGGCTCTTCCTCGTGTCGCTGCCAGAAGAACCGCCCGGTCGTGCCGGCGAGGTCGGGATCGGTGAGCAGCCACAGCGGGGTGTCGATCCCCTCGGCCAGTGAGCCGCCGCCGGTACCGCCCATCTTGGTGGCGATCCAGCCGGGGCTGCAAGCGTTGACGTCCACGCCCAGCTGCCGCCATCGCTCGCCCTGCTCGCGCGCGAGCATGACCAGTGCGATCTTGGACTGCGCGTACGGCGTGGCGTAACGGGGCTCGTCAGGCTGTTCGAGGTCGACGCTGCCGCTTGAGTGCACCCCGGAACTCATGTGGACGACGCGCCCGCGCCCGGCTGCCAGGACTTCCTCTAGGCCGAGCGTGAGCAGGAAGGCGGACAGGAAGTTCACCTGCCACGTCGGTTCGTGCCCGTCGTCGGTCCGTCGGCCCGGCGGCGGTGCCGTGTTGTAGCCGATGCCTGCGTTATTGACGAGGCCGCCGAGCTCCCCGAACCGCGTCGCGACCTCGTCCACGAGTGTCCGGACCTGGGCGAGGGAGGCCAGGTCGGCGATCGCGATCTCGCCGCCGCCGATGCGTTCGACCGCCGCCTCGGTCCGCTCCCGGCCGCGCCCGTGCACGATCACGCGCGTGCCCTGCTGGACCAGCCGGCGAGCGAGTTCCTCGCCGATCCCGTCCGTCGCTCCCGTAATCAGGACCGCGCCCGTCACGAACACAAGCTAGCGGCCGGCCAGCCGCTCCGGCACCGGCTTGCGCGAAAGTTGTCCCAGCTGAACGTCCAACTGGTGCTGGCCAACCGACGGGTTGACGACCCGGTCGACCTCCGCTCTGGTTGAAGTGACACCCCAGCGCCCGCGTCGGGGGTGGTCCTTGGACGTGCGTTCGCAGTAAGGGACCGCCTCGGGGTTGGCCATCACCGCGAACCGGGCTGGCGTCCATGAGGCCTTCGGCCTGGATGGCGGGCACATACCCCACCTCGCCCGTGTCGCGCTCGCGCTGATGGAGCTCGCGCGCCGTCGCCGACACGGCGACGCCCCGCCCATCCCGTGCGAGGGCAGATGGTGCCGGCGCGGCTCGCCTTCGCTGCCGCCGAACGACCGCGGTCGCTCGAGGCCGGCGTCGGCCGGCCGCTCGGCGTATTGCGGCAGCGTCTTGCTTGGCGCTCGACTCTCAGTCGCCACCACGGCAGATGCGATCACCCGGGGTCTAGGTCTCGCCGTCCCAGTAGTCGAGTTTGGGCTCGGTCTTGAGCATCGCCTGATAGCCCTCCGCCTGCGTCCAGAGGCCGACCTTCCCGCTGTCCGGATAGTGGACGACGGCGAGCGGTGATTTGGAGGAGAAGATCAGGACGCGGCAGGGGGCATCCGACCGGTTGATGACCTGGTGGCCACCCGCCGGGCCTTCCGGAAAGACGGCTACGTCACCCGGCGTGAGCTCTCGCTCGCCGTCCGGCCGGCGGAGTGTGGCCTGGCCGGAGACCGCGATCAGCCATTCCTCGCAGCCGGTTTCGTAGTGATAGGGCCAGGTCTTCTCGCCGGGGGCCAGCTCGTACAGGCTGCCGCCCAGCAGTGTCGCTCCGAGCCGCTCACCGATGACCGTCCTCCTGTGGCGATAGCCCGGCCGATCGTTCGCGTGATCCCAGTCCTGCTCAGCGAAGAGGTTGAAGACATCCATCGGCACATAGTTGCGGATGGAGGCACGACTGACCGAGGGCCGGCCCGGCATGGCGACGCAGCTGCGGGCTGACCATCTTTGTCGGGTGACGGGACGCGCTGATGGTGACGACGACTCGCGCGCCTGCGCGCGGCCACAGCCAGCACCGACGGCACCGTCATGAGGCCTCGTCCGATGGGACGGGTGATGGCGGCGCTGCCCTACCGGGCGAAGGCCGTCCGGACTGCCGCTCCATCGAGTGAACAGGGCGTGATGCGGCCCACAGCCGACGGCTCGAGGCGATCAAGTCCTCGCCCGTTGCGAGCGTGACGCGTCGTACCGGCTGGCGACCCGCCCGCCCCCTCCGAAGGCGGGAGTGCTGGGCGTGCGCTGGGGCCCTTTCATCGGGCGGGTCTTACGGGACTCCCGAGTCGCGGTCTGGATCGAAAGCCGTGTGGTGCAGCGGTAGTGGCCGCAAAGGTTCGGCTTGCGCGACAGCTGATGGGATCATTCGACTCGAGGGCGCGTAGCGAGTACGCACACCGCCGGCGGGTCCAGATCGAGCGTCTTGATGCGGAGGTCATCGAAGCCGGCTTGTGAGAGCAGGGCGGCGAGCTCGTCGGCGGACGCGGCCGATGTTGCCGCCGTGGCGCCCGGGCAGCGGGGCTGGGATGCCAGAGCGATCCGGCCGCCTGGGCGCAGCAGGCGGCCGATCTCGCGCAACCGGGCGGTGGGGTCAGACCACATGCCGGCGCTGTTGACGGCCAGTGCCGCGTCGAACGGCTCGTTGCTCACGTGCAGGCCCTCGACCGGCGCGTGGATGAGACGGACCCGTCCCGCCCGGATGGCGGCCGCGTTTCGCCGGCGGGCCTGGCGGATCATCACCTCGGAGTGGTCGACGCCGACGACCAGCCCTCGATCGGCCCGGCCGGCGAGGGCGGCGATGGCGACGCCCGGGCCGCAGCCGAGCTCGATGACGCGGTCGGTCGGTCCGATGTCGAGGAGCCCCACCGCCCAGTGGTTGCGCTGGACGTTCGACGAGCGTCGGCCCATTACCCAGCCGGCGAGGTGTCCGCCTGGTCCGGTTGGGTGGTGGAACTGCCCGACGACGCTACGCCGGAGGCGCTGCCTGATGCCCATGAGACGAGCAAACCACTTCGAGTAGGCTCGAAGTCAATGCGGTTCGCCCACGACGCCGTGGAAACGTCAGGCCCGTCGAGGCTGCTGTCGATCGGGGAGCTGGCCGAGCACACCGGCGTGGCGGCGACTGCGCTGCGCTACTACGACGAGCTCGGGCTGGTGCGACCGACGCTCCGGGAGTCGGGGCGGCGGCGCTACGCGGCCTCGGCCGTCGCGCGAGTCGGTGTGATCCTCTTCTTCCGCGAGGTCGGCTTTTCGCTGGCCGAGATCGGCTCCTTCATGGCTGCAGGCGACCGGCGATCGCACCGGGAGATGATCGAGCGCAAGCTGGCCGAGCTCACCGAGCAGCAGCACCGCCTCGACGTGGCCCGCGCCGTGCTCGAGCACGGTCTGCGATGCCCCGCCGACGAACCCACGCGGTGCCCGCGGTTCCGGTCCATCGTCGAAGGACAGCTCCGCGGCCTGTCGCTGGAAGAGAGCCACGCTCAGGCGCACTGATCTGACGCACTCGGACGCCTTCACGTTTGGCCGCCGCCTCTCCCGAGGTGCCCCGCAGGCCGATCCCGCTACGGGACACCGCTCCCGCTCTCCGACCGGATGCGGCCGTCCCGGACACGCTCCCGCAGGCTGTCGCTCCGAACGAATGGCAGGGGCTTCGCCTGGCGGGGTCGCGGTAGGGTCGGCGGGAGGCGCCTGGACCGTGCGGCGCGTGCTGGCCCGACTGGCCTGGTTTCCTCCCGCCGCCGTCATCGAACCGTGCATGCGGTTCTCCC
>Ga0081538_10005117_pt1 | contig 11901 bp, 9 predicted proteins | sample TabmetS5T2R1_FD_71022 | JGI IMG/M metagenome (GOLD analysis project Ga0081538, IMG submission 71022) | Tabebuia heterophylla rhizosphere microbial communities from the University of Puerto Rico - S5T2R1 | ecosystem: Host-associated > Plants > Roots > Rhizosphere ... | reverse complement strand
CGCAGGCCGTCTACTTCGGCATGAAGTCGGGCTTCATCCCCAAGGAGAAGTCGCCCGACGAGCTGATCGCCGGGACCGAGCGCGGCGGCGAGCTGCCGGCGCGCGCCGGCGAAGCCGCCGCTTAGAGCGGCTCGTCGATCCTGAGCAGCCGGGGCGAGTCCGTGACCGGCAGCTCGACCGCGAGCCGGCCGGGATCGTTCGAGATCACCGTCACCGGGACGGGCTTGCCGGTGAGCGGGTCGCTCGCGTTCGCGGTCACGCCCGGACCACCGGTGCCTCCGATCGTGAGGCGGTAGGTCTCCGGCGGCATGTCGAAGCGCGTCGGGTCGGTGGTCGGCGCGCCCGGCTTGTAGTTCTTCGCGAGGTTGCTCGTCATCACGTAGACGGCGACCACGAAGCGTCTCGCGGTCACCTGGAACGGCAGAAAGGCGAGCACGTCGCGGTTGTGCAGGGATGGATGGTCGGCCGTCCCGTCGCCCGTGAACTGCACGTTGCCCGCGTAGTCGCCGATTTGCAGCAACGAGAGGGAGCGGGGAGAGGCGATGGCGGTCGCCCCCGTGAAGCCGCTCGTCAGCCGCCTGACGGCGTCAACGATCTCGCCCCCGGCGTTGCTCCCCGGGTAGACGCCGGTCTGTGCGAGCGTCGTGAAGAACTTCGGATCGACGAGCGCGTAGTCCTGGAACGTCGTAGCGAACATGTGGACCGCCGAGACGCCCTTGTTGACGAACGACGTGAGCGTCCGGAGCGTCGACTTGGCCTGCATGTGCACGCGGTCGCCTGACGTGACCCCCATGCTGCTCGCGTCCGCGGGGACGAGGTTCATCTCGGTCACCCACACTCCGGGCGCCGCCGCGCCGGGCGGGCGCGTGTTCCGGCCATGCGCCACGCCGTCCACGTAGGTGGTGTGCGGGGAGAGGTCCCGCACGAACTCGGCGTCGTAGTAGATCTTCTCCGTCGCCCACAGGTAGCGCTCGGGGTGGAAGTCGGAGTACGTGGGGGTGAAGAACTCGTGCCAGTTCCCGATCAGGTTCTGGGTGCCGTCCGGGTCGCCTTGGGCGTCGAGCGGGCGTACCCAGTCGATGTACGCGGGCGGGAACCGGTTCACTCCGCCGTACAGGTACGGGTGCTTCGAGATGGCTGTCAGACCCGCGGGGCTGGTCGATCCGGCGTCCTGGTAGCGCTGGCTTGCGAACCCGTTGGCGATCCCGATGTTCTGGACGCCGTTCGCGCGATCGCGGAGCCAGGCGACGGTCCGCGCGAGGATCGCCTCGGTGACGTCACCTTCGCCGGTGTCGATGTCGGGCGCGTAGTACTCGTTGACGTCCAGGAACTCCGAGCGCCAGTAGACCTCGTTCCAGATCTCCACGTCGAAGTTCTGGTTGCCGAGGATCGTGCGCGCCTCGCGCGTGACCACCTTGACGTAGTTCAGCCAGCCGGCCAGGGTGGCCTCGAAGCGCGGCTCGGGGGTCCCGTCCTCGCGTCGCGGCCGGTGGAACGGCTCGTAGAGGAGCGTGGCAGCCCTGTGGCTGCCGGCCGGAAGGTCGCGCCGGAGCGGCCTCGAGAGCGTGGCCCATCCGGCCGAGTCGACGGAGACGATCAGCGGGTCGGCCATCTTGCCTGCGGTCTGGAACCCGTTCAGGCCCGTCTTGCGCGGCACGACCGCCGCGGCGCTGGCCGGGTCGAGGTGAATCCGCGTGTCGCCTGCCGGCGCGGGCTCGACGGTGCGTAGGGTCACCGGCTTGCTCGGGCACGGCCCACCCTCATTCGAGTTCAGCAGGATGAGCGGCCGGATCCCGTACTTCTTCAGCGCCAGGAGCCTCGTCCGGAGGCTGTTCAGGTTGATCAGCTGCGCAGGGTTGGCGTAGTTGATGTTGTTGAAGCCCACCTCGAAGCGCGCTCGCTTGAAGCCATTCGCAGCGAGCAGGCGCGCGGCCGCATCCGCCTGGGCGTCCTTCACGTTGAAGTTGATCCCGACCGCACTCTTCAGCCTGAGCGCCGGCACGGTGTCGAGGTAGGCGCGCCACGGCTGCAGCCAGTGCGACTCGTCCCCGAACGAGAGGAGCGTCTGCTGGCTCTCGTCGACGTAGTCGGTCACCTCGCCGGCGAACTGCTGGCCGCTCGCGCTCGCCGGCGCGACGAGCGCCACGGCGGTCAGCGCGGCCAGTACCGGGCGGGCACGCACGATGCGACGCTACACCACCTAGTCCCAGTCGGGCGACCACTCCGTCTCGACGCGGCGCTGGTCCTTCGGAAGGGCGTCGATGCGGGCCCGCTCCTCCGCCGTCAGCTCGAGCTCGAGCGCGGCCAGGTTCTCGCGGCGGCGCTCCGGGCTCGACGCCTTCGGCACGGCGGACACGGGTGGCTGCCCGATCAGCCAGGCGAGCGCGACCTGGGCCGGCGTGACTTCGTGGGCGGCCGCGATCTCGGCGATCACCGGGTCGTCCGCGACCTCGCCCTTCGCGAGCGGCCGGTAGGCGGTGAGCTCCACGTCGCGCTCGCGGCAGACCTCCAGCACCGCCTCCTGGCTCAGGAAGGGGTGGTACTCCACCTGGTTCACGATCACCGGCGCGAGGTGGATCGCCTCGCGGAACTGCGCCGCGCTGAAGTTCGACACGCCGATCTCGCGCGTCTTGCCCTCGCTGCGCAGCGCGGTCATCGCCTCGAGCGTCGCGGCGAGCGGCACGTGCGGGTTCGGCCAGTGGACCATGAAGAGGTCGACGTGGTCCCTCGCGAGCTTCCGCAGCGACGTCTCGAGCGATGCGCGCACCCGGTCGGGCTCGAGGTCGTCGGGCCACACCTTCGTGGTGAGCCATACGTCCGCACCCTGCAGGCCGCGCGCCACGTCCTCCTCGTTGCCGTACATCGCGGCCGTGTCGACGTGCCGGTAGCCGGCGGCAACCGCGTCCGCCACCGCGTCCGAGCATTCGCGCCCGGACAGCCGCCAGGTGCCGAAGCCGAGCTTGGGGATCACGGCAACGCCTCCAGCACCGCGTCCAGCACCCGGTCGGCGCCGAAGCGCACCACGTCGTCGGCCCTGAGGCCGGTGGCCTCCTGGGCCTCCCCGACGGCGGCGCGTGCGTCGTGCTCGTCGAGGTCGGAGGTGTTGAGCGCGATCGCCGCCACGCGCGCCGGCCGCACGCGGCGCGCCACGGCCTCGTAGGCCGCCACGAGCTCCGGCAGCGGCGGGATCGGCAGGCTCGGGTAGTTGCGGATCGCGCTCGCGCCCGCCTTGTGCACCAGCACGAGCAGGTCCGGCGCGGACCCGTGGAGGAGCCCGAGGGTCACCCCCGAGTAGGCCGGATGGAAGAGCGCGCCCTGTCCCTCCACGAACAGCAGGTCGCCGCGCTCCGCGCCCTCGTGCACGAGCCGCTCGGCGGCGCCCGCGACGTAGTCGGAGATCACGTGGTCGACGGCGATGCCCCACCCGGCGATCGCGACGCCGGTCTGGCCCGTCGGGACGTAGACGGAGCTCCGGCCGCGCTCGCGCGCCGCGCGGTCGAGCTCCAGGGTCACCACCTTCTTGCCGATCACCGTGTCCGAGCCGACGCTGTGCACCACCCGTATGGACGGAGGGCGGCTGTCGGGCCCCTGCGGCACGGTGAGGTCGGGCGGCGCGGCGCGCAGGTCGCGCAGGGCCACACCGGCGCGCGTCGCGGCCCGGCGGAGCTCCGCGTCCTCCGAGAGCTGGGTGTGGAGGCCCGCCTCGATGTGCAGGCCGGCCTCGATCGCTTCGAGGAGCACGGCGCGCCAGGCGGGGTCGAGCTTGCCGCCCGTGGGGGCGACGCCGATCAGCAGCGCGTTCGCACCGCGATCGATCGCCTCGCGCAGCGTGGCGACGATCGGGACCTCGCGCAGTGCGAACGGCACCACCTCGGCCGCGCTGCGGCCGGCCTCGGTCGAGTCGATCACCGCCACCACGTCGCGCGTGCCGTAGCGGATCACGCCGTGCGCGGTCTTGCCGTTGTGGCGGGCGAACAGGCCCTCGGCGAAGATCGCGAGCTTCTCGCTCACGCGGGCTCCACGCCGAGGCCGGCTCCCTCGCCCGGCAGCACGCGGCCGGCGTCGAGCTCGAGACCGCGGAAGGGGGCGTCGGCGAGCAGCAGGTGGCCGTCCAGGTCCACCCAGTCCACCAGCGAGGCGATGTGGGCCGCGGGGGCGATCCCGAGCTCCGACTCGATCATGCAGCCGAGCATTACACGCAGGCCGAGCGCCCGGGCGGCGTGCACCATCCGAACCGCCTCGCGCAGGCCGCCGCACTTGGCGAGCTTGACGTTGATCCCGTCGGCGTACTCGGCGCAGCCGGCCACATCGCTCAGGTCGTGACAGCCCTCGTCCACCACGAGCGGCGGGCGCGTGTCGAGCTCGCGGAGGGCGCGAAACGAGTCGAGGTCCGCCGCCGGGAACGGCTGCTCGACCAGCTCTACGCCGAGCTCGACGAGGGCGGGGACGAGCTGGCGCGCCTCATCGAGGGTCCAGCCCTCGTTGGCGTCCACGCGCAGCGGCGCGTCGGACTCGGACCGCACCGCCTCCACGCGCGCGAGGTCCTCCGCCCCGCCCACCTTGATCTTGAGCGCCCGGAACGCGGCGGCACGGCGCGCCCGGTCACGCGTGCCGTCGAGCGTGTCGAGGCCGATCGTGTAGGACGTGACCGGCGTGCCGCGGCTCAGGCCGAGCAGCCGCCAGACCGGAACGCCGAGCCGCCGCCCGATCCAGTCGTGCAGGGCGGCGTCGAGAGCGGCGCGCCCCGCGGCGTCGCCGTCGAGCTCGCCGAGTATCTCCTCGAGCGCGAAGGGGTCGTCGCCGACGCTCGCCCCGGCGTCGGCCAGGAAGGCGCTCGCGCTGTCGACCGTCTCGCCGCGGTAGTAGACGGGGGCGGCCTCGCCCCTGCCGGTCAGCCCGTCGTGCTCGAGCTCGACCTGCACGACCGCCTGGGTCGTGCGCGAGCCGCGCGCGATGCCGAACTCCTCGGCGAGCGCGAGCGAGACGGTGCGGGTCCGGAGCTGCACGCGAGAAGCATGCTCACACCACGGCTTCGGTGTCGGCCAGCCCGTGCCGGTGCGCCACCGCGGCCGCCTCCGTCCGCGAGCGTACGTCGAGCTTCGCCAGGATCCGCGACACGTGGACGCTGGCCGTCTTCTCGGCCATGTGGAGCCGTTCGCCGACCTCGCGGTTCGTGGCGCCCGAGGCCACCAGGGCGAGCACCTGGCGCTCGCGCGCGGTCAGGCCGAAGGGATCCTCCCCGTCCGCGCCCGCGGCGGCAGGCTCGGGCTCGGCGCCCTCGAGGTGGAGGCGGGCTCGTGTCACGAGGCCCTCCACCTCGGCCACCAGCCACCGGCTTCCCAGCGGCCGGGCGATCTCGAGCGCGCCCGCCGCGGCGCGCTCGGCCCCCTCGCGATCGCGCAGCCGAAGCCGGGCTTCGGCCTCGCGCCAGCGCACGTAGGCGGCCGGGTAGGGACGGCCGAGCTCCTCCCACGCCGCGGCGGCGCGCTCCCATCCGTCACCGTCGTCGTTTCCCTCCGCCCGTCCCAGCTCGGCGTCGGCCGTCGCGCTCATGGCCTGCACCACGGGGCCGCCGTCCGCCGCCGCCAGGCTCACGCGCTCCGCCATCGCGCTCGCGCGCTCGCGCGCCACCTTCTCGGCGTCCGCGTCCTGGCGGTCGCGGGCGCGCTGAGCCTCGTCCGCCTCGACCCGAACGCCGGCGAGCGCGACCAGCGCGATCCGGTACAGATCCTCCGTGCAGAACTCCAGCCGGTCGAGGCCCTCGTCGACGGCACGCCGCGCGGCCTGGGCGTTGCCGGCGCGGCGCTCGAGGTCCGCGCGGTGGGCGGCGATCGGAGCGAGGAACTGGGGTTCTGTCGAGTCGACCGCCACACGCTCGGCGACGTCGAGGTCCGTGCGCGCCTGGTCCACGTCCCCCCGCCCGAGCGCCTGCTCGATGCGGCGCACCCGGTGATTGAGGAGGGTCGAGCCCCAGTAGCGACGCCCCTCCTTCGGCATCGCCGCGGCCGCCCCGAGCCAGTTGCCGAGGGCGAACTCGATCTCGGCCACGAGCAGGGTCAGCCACACGCCGGAGCGCCCGGCGGCGCGTACCTCCTGCAGGCCGCTGCGGGCCTCCTCGAGCGCCTCGGCGCTGCGGCCCCGGAGGTGCAGGATGTCGGCCAGGTTGTCCGACGACCGGCCGATGTTGTCGGGCTGCTCGTGCTCGCGCGCCAGCGCAAGACCCTCACGCAGCGCCGCGATCCCGTCGTCGACCTCGCCCGCAGTCGCCTGTGCCACGCCGATGGAGTTGAGGGCGAGGATCTCGGCGGAGCGGTCGCCGACCAAGCGGGAGACCTCGAGCGCTTCCCGGCCGGCCTCGATGGCCTCGCGGTTGCGGCTCTGGAGCATGCGTGCGCGGGCCTTGCGCGCGAGCAGCTCCGCGCGCTCGCCCGTGTCCTCGCACGGCTCGAGCAGGGCCAGCGCCTGGTCCAGCGTCTCGATCGAGTCGTCGTGGCGTCCCAGCTCCCACTGGGCGCGGTGCAGCTGGGTCAGCATCGACGCCGCCTGCTTCGGCTCGGCCTCGGGGTCGAGGAGCTCGAGCGCGCTGCGGACCAGGGCCTCGAAGCGGCCCATCTCGCCGCTCAGGTCGGCGGCGCGCGCCGCGCGCATCAGGAGCTCCCGGCGGCCGGTCTTCGTGAGGCCCTCTGGATCGTCCACCCGCTCCCACAGCCCGAGCGCGCGCTCGAAGAGCGAGTGCGCCTCGGCGTAGGCGTCCACGCGCTCGGCAGCATTCCCCGCGCGGACCGCCGCCGCGAGGGCGGCCGACTGGTCACCGGCAGCCATCCAGTGGTGGGCCGCCTGGGTCGTGATGTGCGCGCCGGCGTCGCCGGCCGCGATGCGCTGCTCGAGAGCGCGTGCGAGCACCGAGTGGAAGCGCGTGCGCTCGCCCGGCAGCAGGTCGTCGTGGACCACCTCGCGCAGGAGCGCGTGCCGGTAGGCATAGGTCCCGTCGTCGCGGGCGATCAGGATGTGGCTCGCCGCCGCCTCGCGCAGCGCCTCCGTCAGGCGGTCCGAGTCGATGCCCGTCACCTCGGCGAGCAGCTCATGGTCGACCGAGGTCTGGCAGGACAGCCAGCGGAGCACCTCCTGGCCTGTCTCCGAGAGGTGCTCCACGCGGAGCATGAGCGCATCGCTGAGCGTCGGCGGCAGCGGCCCCCGGCCGTCGAGCCCGGCGGCGAGGATCTCCTCCGTGAACAGGGCGTTGCCCTCGCTGCGCTGCCAGATGCGCTCGAGGAGACCGGGATCGGGCGTCGCCGCGAGGATTCCCTCGAGCTGCTCGGCGAGCTCCTCGCGCGTGAACGCCGGCAGCTCGACGAGCCGCGTCGCCGGGTCGCGTGTGAGCTCGGCGAGCAGCGGCCGGAGCGGGTGGCGGCGGTGGAGGTCGTCCGACCGATAGGTGCCGACGATCATGATCGGGGCGTCGCACAGGGTCCGCGACAGGAAGCTGAGGAACGAGCGGGTGGAGCTGTCGGCCCAGTGCAGGTCCTCGATCACGAGCAGGACCGGGTGCTCCTCGGCGAGACCCTCGAACAGCGCGAGGAGCGCCTCGAAGACGCTCGCCTGGGATGCCTCCGCGCCTGCCGCCCGGTCCCCGAAACCCGGCAGCACGGCGCCCAGCGCCTCTCGCAGCGGGTCGGGCAGACCGTCGAGCGCGGGGTGTCCGTCGCGCAACAGCGGGCGCAGCGCGCCGAGCAGCGGCGCGTAGGGGAGCTCGTCGTCGCCCAGCTCGACCGAGTCGCCGGCGAGCACGAGTGTGTCGAGCGAGCGCGCCCGGTCGATCAGCTCGTCGACCAGCCGCGACTTGCCGACACCGGACTCACCGGCCACGAGCACGAGCATGGAGCGGCGGTCGGCCGCGTCGTGGAGGGCCGCCTCCAGCTCGGCAAGCTCGCCGGCCCGGCCGACGAAGCGTGCGCTTGTCATGCGCGTCGCCATTGTTCCAACATCATCCTGCCACCCCATGCGGAGGAGGATGGCGCTGAGGCGCGCCGGCGACATCAGGCATCTGCCTACATGCAAGCCTTACCTGCGATGAAGGCCGGGCTCTGCGACTCCTGCCGCCACCAGAAGCTGATCCACAACACGCGCGGAAGCACGTTCTCGATGTGCGAGCGCTCGAAGACGGACGAGCGCTACCCGAAGTACCCCCGGCTGCCGGTCGTGGAGTGCCGCGGCTGGGAGAGACGACCTCGCTAGGTCCAGATGCGCCTGCCCGACAGCCTCAGGGTCCTGCGCCTTCGCGACTTCCGGCTGCTGTTCATCGGCCACACAGTGTCCGTCTTCGGCGACCGGATGCTCAATCTGGCGCTCGCCTTCGCGGTGCTCGAGGTCGGCGGTTCCGCGGCCGAGGTCGGGTTGGTGCTGGCCTGCCGGGTGCTGCCCCTGGTCGGGACCGTGCTCGTGGGCGGCGTGATCGCCGACCGCGGCTCACGCCGGGCGGTGATGGTTGCGGCCGATCTCGCCCGCGTTGCCAGCCAAGGGGCGATGGCGGTGTTGTTGCTAGCCGGCGACGCCGAGGTCTGGATGCTGGCGGCGCTCGCGGGACTGACCGGCGCGGCCGGCGGTTTCTTCCAGCCGGCAGCCACCGGCCTGCTGCCCCAAGTCGTCCCGCCGGAGCAGCTGCAGCCGGCGAATGGGCTCAAGGCCTCGGCGGCGTCGGCCAGCGAGATCGCAGGCCCACTTGCGGGCGGCGTGCTCGTCGCCGCCGCGGGAGCGGGATGGGCGATCGCCATCGACGCCGCGACCTTCGGGTTCAGCGCCGTCTGCCTCGCGCTGCTGCGGGTCCCCGGTCGACCACAGGCTGAGCGCGCCGGCTTCTTGACCGACCTGCGGGAGGGATGGACCGCGTTCACCGCACGCACCTGGGTGTGGACCTTCGTCGTCTACTTCTCGATCGCGAACATCTTCTGGGGAGCCTGGACGGCGCTCGGACCGGTGGTCGCGGACCGCGACCTCGGCGGAGCCACGGCCTGGGGGACCGTGCTCGCCGCCCTGGGGCTCGGGGCGCTGGCCGGCAGCCTGCTCTCGACCCGGATCAGACCGCGCCGGCCGCTCGTGCACGTGGCGTTCATGGAAGGACTCTTCTCCATCCAGCTGGCCTTCCTCGCGGCCGTCTCGTTCGTGCCCGTGCTGGCCGTCGGGGCCTTCATCTCAGGAGCCGGGATGACGCTCGGGATGACGGTCTGGGAATCGACGCTCCAGCGCCGGATTCCCGACGAGTCGCTGTCCCGCGTGATGAGCTACGAGTGGTTCGGCTCGCTTGCGTTCTACCCGCTGGGCCTGGCGATCTGGGGTCCGGTGGCCGCCGCCATCGGCATCAGCGCCGCGCTCTGGCTCGCGTTCGCGCTCTTCCTGGCCTCGATCGCGGCGATCCTCGCCGTCCCCGACATCAGGCGCCTGGCCGCGCCCGACCAGCAGCTCGTCTAGCGAGTGCCCTCGACGACGGTCCTGCCGTCGTCCGCCACGCGCACCTCCGGCGCCTCGTCCGAGACGGTGCCCGTGAAGCGGCCGCGCGGTGCCTCGCCGCCGCCCACGCCGACGGCCTTTGCCTTGCCGTCGAGCCCGGCGGCCGCGCGCCACTTGATGTCGAAGTCGCCCGCCTGCACGGCGGTGACCGACCAGCGGAAGGTCTTCTCCCTGCCGGCCCGGAGTGGGCCGCACGCCCAGGTGTTCACGTAGGCGGTGTCACACCCGAGCGGCGCGGCCTCTTTTGCCTCCGGGAAGCCGCCGATGTCGCGCGACATGCCGTTGATGACGAACTGTGGACGCTCCGGATCGGCTAGCTCGGGGTCGTCCTTGCGGATGTCGAATCCGTCGACGGTCACAGCGATGTTGGGGATCGTCTCCCGGCCGGCGTTGCGCAGCGTGATCACGAGGTTGGAGCTCTTGGCCAGCTTCTGGTCCTCGGGGAAGCTGGCGCGTACGACCTCGACCGCGAAATCGCCCTCGGGCTCGTCCTCGTCCTGGCGCTCGGCGCCGCCGCATCCCGCGAGCGCAATCAGGCCCGCAAGAGTCAGCGCACAGACGTTCCTCCTTGCCTGCAAAGCCGCGCGAACATAGCACCGAATCCCCCGCAAGCGCGCCGGTCGGCCGGGCGCACGGTTGTCCCTGGCGGCTCCCGGGAACATGCCATAGGCTTCCCCCGCGAGCGTGTTTCGCAGGGAGGGCGCGTTGCTTTTCCGGGAGGAGTTTTCGTAGTGGTCCGAGCCGCAGCCGATCGGGTCTTCTTGCCGACCAAGAACCTGCTGGAGCAGGTCGGCGACATGATGATCCTGACCGGCAAGACGCTGGTCAGCGCACTCCGGCCGCCGTACCCGTACGGCACCGAGTTCGTGCAGCAGTTCCTGTTCATGCTGCGGCTCTGCTGGCTGCCCCTGACGATCTCGACGATCGCGTTCGGCTACGGCGCGCCGGGACTGCAGGCGGGCAACTTCCTGGTGCTCTTCGGCGCGATCGACCGCCTGGGTGGGTTCTTCGTGCTGGCGTCGATCCGTGAGTTCGCGCCGTTCGTGACCGCGATCATCCTGGCGGGCGTGGGCGGCACGGCGATCACGGCCGACCTCGGCGCGCGCAAGATCCGGGAGGAGCTCGACGCGCTGCAGGTGCTGGGCGTCGACCCGATCAAGAACCTGGTCGTGCCGCGCTTCCTGGCGCTGATGGTCGTGACCGGCCTGTTCAACATCTACGCGCTGATCTTCGGCATCTTCGGCGGCGTGCTCGCGACTCTCACGTTCGACGCGCCGTTAGGCCCCTTCTTTGCGACTCTGCTCAACAACGCATCTACGACGGACTTATGGGGATCTGTCGTTAAGACGACGCTGTTCGGCGCGATCATCGCGATCGTCTCCTGTTACAAGGGCATGACCGCGTCCGGAGGCGCCGAAGGCGTCGGTAGAGCCGTGAACCAGGGCGTGGTGATCGAGTTCCTCGGCATCTTCGCGTTCAACTACGTGTTCACGCAAACCCTGCTTGCCACCCATCCCGAAATCTCGGTGATCAAGTGAGAACGAACGCTCGCACGCACCGCGTGCTCGCTGTCCGGGGGCGCTTCTGATGGGCCGGACCTGGCTGTCAGTACCCAAGGACTGGATCGCCTCCTTCGGCGACATCGCCAAGTTCTCCGCGCGCGTGATCGCGGACGTCTTCAACGGGCGCGTCTTCCACTTCTTCGGCGAGGCGCTGCGGCAGGCCGGCATCCTGATCCTCGGCTCGGCGCTGGTGATCTGGGGCCTCGCCTTCATCCTCGGCCTGCAGTGCGGCATCGAGGGCGCCTACTTCAGCCGCTCGGTGGGGGCGCCGGCCAACGCGGGCGTCTTCGCGGCTTGGTGCGACCTGCGCGAGATCATTCCGTACGCGTTCGGCTACATGATGTCGGCCAAGGTCGGCACCGGACTGGTGGCGGAGATCGGCGCGATGCGGATCTCGGACGAGATCGACGCGCTCGAGGTGATGGGCATCAACTCGCTCGTCTTCCTCTGCGCGACCCGGCTGCTGGCCGCCTGGCTCGTGCTCCCGTTCATGTACGTGGGAGCGGTGGGCGCCGGGTTCGCGGCCTCGTATCTGGCGGTCGTCGAGCAGATCGGGGAGGTCACGTCCGGCGGTTACTTCCTGATCTTCTGGATGTTCCAGAACCCGCCTGACCTGTTCTACAGCCTGATCAAGGGCATGGCGATGGCGACCGTGATCGTGCTGGTCGGCTGCTACTACGGCTACACGGCCGGCGGCGGGCCGGTGGGGGTCGGTACGGCGACGGCGAAGTCGATGGTGCTCAACACGGTGATGGTGCACCTGGTCGGCATGGTCGGCACGCAGATCTTCTGGGGCTCGAACCCGAGAGCACCGATAGGGGGCTGACTTCAGTGA
>Ga0081538_10005116_pt1 | contig 11905 bp, 5 predicted proteins | sample TabmetS5T2R1_FD_71022 | JGI IMG/M metagenome (GOLD analysis project Ga0081538, IMG submission 71022) | Tabebuia heterophylla rhizosphere microbial communities from the University of Puerto Rico - S5T2R1 | ecosystem: Host-associated > Plants > Roots > Rhizosphere ... | reverse complement strand
TATTGTGCCCGCTGGCCCAAAGGCGGAGTCGAGGAGAGAGCCCATGCTTCACGGAACGAAGGGCAATCGAGCGCGCCGGCGATCGGCGCCGTTTTTGGGGCGTTTGGTGCCGCCGACGCTCGCGGCGATCCTGGCCAGCGGGGCCGTGCTGGCCGCGACGACGTCGTCGGGCCTTGCTACCTCGTCAGCGGTCGTCAAACCGGCGAATGTCAGAGTCGTCGACCTGCGGGTCAACGGTCGCGCCGTGAGCCCGCTGCTCGATGTCGGCGACCGGAGCCCCGTCCTTGCGTGGCGGATGACGGCGACGCCCGCGTCGGCCTCGCACCGCTGTAAGAGCGTGGGCCCGGACGTGGCCTGCCCCGCTGACAAGCAGACCGCGTATCAGATCCATGCCGCCAACAGCCTCGGGGACTTGAACAGCGGAAACCTCGTCTGGGACTCTGGGAAGGTCGCGAGCGGCGACCAGTCGGGTGTACGGTACGCCGGCTCGACGCTCGAGTCCCGAGAGCAAGTCGTCTGGCGGGTCCGCGTCTGGGACGCTGACGGAGCGCCGTCAGAATGGAGCTCGCCCAAATCATGGGAGATGGGGCTGCTGGAGCAGAGCGACTGGGGCGACGCCCGCTGGATCGAGTATCCCGGCCGTACGGAGAGCCAGCCGCAGCCGCTCTTCGCCCGACACTTCGACGTCGACGGGGAGGTGGCGAAGGCCCGGCTGTACCTCTCCGGGATCGGCGTCCAGCGGCCGACCCTCAACGGGCAGCCCCTGACCGACGAGGCCCTGGCGCCCGGCTACTCCAACTGGCAGCTGGCGGCTGAATACCGCACCTACGACGTCACTGACGAGCTGACCGCCGGGTCGAACACGGTCGGCGTCGAGCTTGGCAACGGCACGGCCTACGTCCGGCGCAGCGTGACGAACCCTGCTGTCGGGCGCACCGCGCCGTACTCCTGGTGGCAGAGCCAGCTCAAGGGCTCGGGCGAGCTCCTCGAGGACGCCCCGGCGAGCGCCACCACCGTCGTCCCGAGCTCGACCGCCAACTACCACGTCGGCGGCACGATCAACATCGACACCGGGGACGGCGGCGACCGGCTCGAGTCGCGTGTCATCACGAACATCGGCGCCGCCCCGACGACCGTCGCCACCCAGACCGTAGTCGGCGGCGTCGTGGCTCCGACGCTGGTCGGCGCGAACTGGATCTGGAACGTCGCGGGGGCCGGCGACAGCACCCCGGACGGCCCGATCGTCCTCCGCAAGACCTTCCAGGTGGCGGATCCTGGGGCCCTCACTCGCGCGGTGCTGCGGGTCAACGCCGACGACGGCCACACCACCTATGTCAACGGCACCCAGGTCTCCGCCTCGGCCGGGGCCAACAATGCCTGGCAGACATCGCAGATCTCCGACATCAAGTCGCTGCTCGTCCCGGGCACGAACGTCATCGCCACCCAGACGTTCAACGGCGGCGGAAGCCCCGGCAGCTTCATCGCGGCGGCCGAGCTCGATGGCACGCGGATTGTCAGCGATGGGACGTGGAAGACGCTCGCGGGCATCACCGCCACTCCGCCGGGCGGCTGGAACACGCCGGCGTTCGACGACTCGGCCTGGGTGGCCGCCACCGTCACCGGCGCCTACGGGATCGCGCCCTGGCAGCAGAACGTGCAGACCCCACCGGGCCCAAACGTCCTGCGCGTGGCGAGCGTCGCGGGCTTCGCCGCGGGGCACACGATCCGCATCGACACCGGCGCCAACGAAGAGGTGCGCGTGATCCAGAGCGTGGGCACGGCCGGCGCGGCCGGGACCGGCCTCACGCTTACCGAGCCGATGACGATCGTGCACGCTGCGGGTGCGCCTGTCGTCAACCTGAGCAACCCGAACGGCATCAGTTTCACGCCGCCGCTGGACCAGCCTCACGCTGCGGGTGCACTGGTGACAGGGTCCGGGAACAACATCGCTGCGGCCGACGCCAGCGCCGGTGCCGCGGTCACGCCGCGCATGATCGCCCGCCTTGAGATCACCTACGCGGGCGGCTCGACCGACGTCATCGTCTCGGACCGTTCGTGGCGGACCGCGTTCGGCGCGTACGTGACCGATGCCTGGTACGCCGGCTCGGACTACGACGCCGGGCGCGAGCCGGTCGGTTGGGATGTGCCAGGCTCAGACCTGTCCGCAACCGCCAAGCGCCGTGACGGCTCCGACGTCAACTGGATCGATGCCGGAATCGCGCCGCCCCCGAACCTGGCGACGAAGCTGGTTGCCCGCGACGCTCCACCCGTGCGGATCGTCGAGACGTTCACTCCGAAGAGCGTTACTAACCCGGCCCCCGGGGTCTACGTGTTCGACTTCGGGCAGAACTTCTCGGGCTGGCCGCAGCTCAACCTCACGACGCCCGTCCCGGCCGGCACCGTCATCCGCATGTCCCCCGCCGAAGGGCTGCAGGCAGGCGGGGACGGGATGATCAACCAAGGATCGCTGGGGCCGGGCGGCGGCCGTGGCACCAACATGTTCAACACCTACACCGCAGCCGGAGGCGGGCCCGAGACGTGGCGTCCCGACTTCCAGTACTTCGGGATGCAGTACCTCGAGGTCAGGGGCCTGCCCGAGGGCTATCCGGTCACGACGGACCTCATTACCGGGTATCGCCTTCAGGCCGACGTGCCGGAGTCCGGCAGCGTCGTCACCTCCAACGAGCGCATCAACCGGATCCACCGCATGGCGCGGTACTCGTTCTACAGCAACGCGATGTCACTCTTCACCGACTGTCCCGGCCGGGAGAAGCAGTCCTACCCGGCCGACTACACGATGGTCATGGGCGCGATCGAGCGCAACTTCGATCTCGCCTCCTACCTGCGTGGCCACATGCGCCACTTTGCTGAGGGCCAGTCGATGGCTAACACGGCGAACCTGGGGAACGTCGGCCTGAAGGTTCCGGTGCACGACGTCGGCTTCGGCGGACAGTTCGGGAGCGAGATCAACTGGGGCAACGGGATCGTCCTCGTCCCGTGGTTCCTATACGAGCTGTACGGCGACACCGACACGATGGCCGCCTACTACGACGAGATGGTCGGCTACCACGACTATGTCGTCAGGCAGCTGGACGGAGCCGGCGCGCTACCCGATCGCATCGTGAATGGTCAGCTGGCGGATTGGGTCTCCGCACAGCAGACCTCCAGCCAGATCGCCGGGACGTGGGGCTACTACATCATGACCGAGAGGCTGGCCAAGATGGCGGAGCTGACCGGCCATGATGCGGATGCCGCCGAGTACGCGCAGCTGGCCGCGGAGATCAAGGCGGCGTTCAATGCCCAGTTCTACAACGCGACGTTGAAGCGCTACGCGACGAACGGCGGCGCCGGTGGGACCACGGGTGCCACTCAGGTCGCGCAGGCGCTCGCGCTCGACGCCGGCCTCGCGCCGGAGGCCGATCGCGAGGCGATCCTCGACTACCTCGTCGAGAACATGTACGCGTTCCAGTCAGCCGACGGTCGGCCGCACTTCTCGGGTGGCACCATCGGGCTGTCCCCGACGATCCGCGCCCTCATCGCCGGCGGGCGTGACGACGTCGTGTGGGACGCGCTGCAGTCAGACACGCAGCCCAGCTACGGCTTCTTCATGGAGTCGACCAACACCAACCCCGGCGGCTTCACCACGATCGGCGAGCAGTGGAACCGCGGTGCATCGCGGAACCACATGATCCTGGCGCAGATCGAGGAATGGTTCCATGAGAGCCTGGCCGGCATCCGTGAGGCGGGCGGGTCCACCCAATACCGCGAGCTGGTGATCAAGCCGCGCCTGGTCGGCGACCTCACCTCCGTCAAGGGCAGCTACCGCAGTCCGCAGGGGCTGATCCGCTCGGAGTGGGTCAAGGACGTGGACCGGTTCGACATGAAGGTGGAGGTTCCGGCGAACACTAGGGCCGAGGTTTGGGTCCCCAGGGTGTACAAGAACCGCGTCTCGACTCCCAGGCGGGCGAAGCTGATCCGGACTGATCAAGGCTACGACGTCTACCGGGTCGGCTCGGGCGTCTACACCTTCGCTTCGGCCGGCCCCGTGCTGAGCGAGTAACCACGACACCCAGACTCCGTTGCGCTCGATCAGGGGCGCAGGAGAACCTTGATCGCCTCGCGCTGGTCCATGGCGCGGTAGCCGGCGGCGGCCTCGTCGAGCGAGAGCTCAAGATCGAAGACCTTGCCCGGATCGATCTGGCGGTTCCAGATGAGGTCGATCAGCTCTGGCAGGAAGCGGCGCACTGGCGCGGGTCCGCCGTGGAGGTGCACGAGGCTCCAGAACAGGTCCATTCCTTCGATCGCGACGCCGTGAGCGACGCCCACGAAGCCGACGTGGCCGCCGGGGCGCGTGGCGTTGATGGCCTGTGTCATCGACTCGTGGGTGCCAACAGCCTCGACCACGGAGTGCGCGCCGAGCCCGTCGGTGAGCTCCTTGATCGCGGCCACGCCGGCGTCGCCGCGCTGCTCGACGATGTCCGTCGCGCCGTACTCGCGCGCCAGGCGCTGACGTGCGTCGTGGCGGCTCATGGCGATGATCCGCTCCGCGCCGAGCTGTTTGACGGCCAGCACGGCGAGCAGTCCGACAGCGCCGTCGCCCACGACCGCGACCGTCTTACCCGGACCTGCCTCGGCGGCGACCGCGCCGAACCAGCCCGTGCCGAGCACATCCGACGCCGCGAGCAGGCTCGGGACCAGATCGTCCGACGGGATGTCGGGCGTGGCCACGAGAGTGCCGTCGGCCAGTGGCACGCGCAGCAGATCCGCCTGGGCGCCCAGCATGCCCATGGGGACGCGATTCACGCAGGCGCTCTGGTAGCCGGACCGGCAGACCTCGCAGGTGTTGTCGGTCGCCCAGAACGACCCGACCACGAACTGGCCTGGCTCGATCGTCTGAACCTCCGCGCCGACCTCCTCGACGATCCCTGCGTACTCGTGGCCCATCGGGGCGGGCCACGGGAGCTCCTCGACACCTCGGTAGGGCCACAGGTCCGACCCGCATACACAGGCGGCCGAGACGCGGATGACCGCGTCCGTCGGCTCGACGATCCGGGGCGCCTCGCGCCGCTCGACTCGCACATCGCCCGGTCCGTACATCACTGCTCCACGCACAACGTCTCCTTGGGTTCGTTGATTGCATCACGGAAGCAGCGTTTCGGCCGCGATGAGAGACCCTGTGAAGGTGACCCTGGCAGGGTCACCCACGCGCCGAAAACCGGGGGCTACGCTCGTGCCTATGGATACCCGGGCAGAGATCCGCGAGTTCCTCACCTCCCGACGGGCGAGGCTAAAGGCCGCCGACGTGGGGCTGCCCGACTACGGCACTCGCCGCGTTCCCGGCCTGCGTCGCGAGGAGGTCGCCGTGCTGGCCGGCGTGAGTGTCCCCTACTACACCCGCCTGGAGCGCGGCGACCTGGCCAGCGCCTCCGACAGCGTGCTCGAGGCGCTCGCCCACGCGCTGCAACTCGATGATGCCGAGCGTGCCCACCTGTTCGACCTCGCCCGCGCGGCACAACCAATCGGGCCGCCCCCGCGCCGTATACCCACGAGGCACCGCATCCGCCCCTCGGTGCAGCAGCTGCTCGACGCGATCACGGGCGCCGCAGCGCACATCGGCAACGAGCGACTCGACATCCTCGGCGCCAACTCGCTCGGCCACGCGCTGTTCGCGGAGATGTTCGACGGCGGGGAGCGTCCGAACGCCGCGCGCTTCCTTTTTCTCGACCCGCGCGCCCGCGACTTCTTCCTCGACTGGGACCGCATCGCCCGCGATGTCGTCGCCATCCTGCGCTCGTCCGCGGGGCGCAACCCCTACGACCGCGAGCTCACCGACCTCGTCGGCGAGCTCTCGACCCGCAGCGAGGAGTTCCGCCAGCACTGGGCGAGGCATGACGTCCGCTTCCACATCAGCGGCGTCAAGCGCTACCACCACCGCGAGGTCGGCGAGCTCGAGCTCAACTACGAACGCCTCGAAGTCGTCTTCGACACCGGGCTGACCATCTACACCTACACCGCCGATCCAGGCACCCGCTCGGCCGAAGCGCTCGTACTACTCGGCAGCCTCGCCGCCACGACCGCCGCCGACCAAAAAGCGAGAACGCACTGACCACCGTCTCACCGCGTGTGCGGTCGACGGGCGATGTCGACCTGGGCGATCTTCGCGCCGCGCTGCTTGCCGATCGGGGCGAGCGGTGCGGAGCTTGTTCCGTATGTGCCCCTCCGAAGATGGTGACGCTTGATCCGGATCGAGTTGGCGTTGCTCAGCCCGCTGTTGTGCCCGTGCGTCGAGCGGGTCCAGGTAGCGCGAGCGATCAGGCCTTCAGTTGGCTCATGCTGTGGGCGCTGATCTTGGTGTGGCGCAGCGACTGTCCGGGGTCGGCGCCGCCCCCCGGGGCGTTGTCCTGCTCGTAGTTGGAGTTGTGATAGCCCTTCGCCCCGATGTTCGAGTAGAAGTGCTCGAAATCGATGTCGCTTCGCGGGTCACCAAAGGGGATGATGTTGTAACCGTTGCCCACCCCCGGCGGCTGACCGGTGCTGTCACCGTCCTTGGTGTGGAAGAGGCCGTAGCGCTTGGTCTGCCTCGCGACCTGGTCGGTCGGGTCGAAGATGTCCTCGACGCGGTTGCCCTCCCAGTCGTAACGCCAGCGCCATTGGTGCTGGGCGACGTGCGCCCAGTAGATGTCCATCTCGATGACGCACAGGTCCGGGTCGGTGATGTCGAGGTAGTGCTGCATGAGGCGCTTTCCGGACTCCCCACGCACCTGGGTGGGCGGAATCGGCAGGCCGGTGACGCGATCCTCCGTCACGGTGACCATCGGACCATCCTGAAGGAAGTTGTACGCCGGCGAATGGTTGTGCGGATAGAGGTGGATGCCCCACTGCAGGCTGAGCTCGTTGAGCGCCTCCCACTTCTCGCCGGAGACGGTCCACGGCTCGATGTTCCGGTTGTTGGCGCTCGTCGGGTCGTTGCCGGTGCCCATGTAAGGCATTCCGAGGATCGACGCGAACTCGAGCTCCGTCTGGAACCGCTCGTAGTCGTTCACCGTCATGCCACCGCCAGGGCTGTTCGGGCCTGGCCAGGTCGCCGGGATGAAACCGTGGTTGCCGATCGCCTCGAGATCGAACTCATCGAGGAAGCCCCGCAGCGTGCGCGCGTAGGCCAGGTAGGCCGCGCGCGACTCGGGGGTGGTGACGCCGCCGGGAGCCGGGTTCGGCGCTGCCCCGCCGGGGTTGTTGGCGTTCTGCCCGTAGCCGGCGAATTCGATCTGCTTGAAGCCGACGCTCCTCAAGAACTCGAGCAGTTCGAGCCAGCCGCCGGGTAGCGGCACGAGCGGCCCGAGGTCGTTTGGGTCCTCGGGGAAGTCGGGTCCGCCGATGAAGCCCATCGTCGGGGGCACTCCCAATGCCGCGCTCGCCGCGATCCCGACTCGTGGCGGGACGTCACGTTGCGTGAAGGTGATCGTGCCACGCTTCCCCGACGGGATGAGCGGCTGGCTCGGCGCTTTTGTGGCCTTCGCCTTCGTGGCCGCGGTGACGTACCCGCCCGGGCCGAGCGAGCACGCCGCGGCCGTCGCGCCCGCACCGGCGAGGAATCGCCGCCGGCTGATCGTCCTCGCCAACGCCTCTTCCCGACTCAGTGTCTTGCGATTGCGCCTCATAGGCTCTCCTCTCAGGCCTCAGTGGTTGACGCTACGGCGTCCCAACCCCCGCGCCGACGAACTCGACCCAGTTGAGATTGAAGAAGTTGTTGCCGGGCCCCCCGGCCGCCGGCCGGAAGACCAGGAACAGCTCGTTCGTTCCGCCCGGGTCCGTGAGCGGGAAGGTCTGGCTTGCGAACGTGGTGGCGTTCGCAGTCGGCTGGATCGTGTACGTGTCCACGATCGGGCCGTCGACCGCGTCCCGGTGCAACTCGACCAACCCCGTGCCGGTGGCCCCCGAGCCGCCCGAGGTACGGAACGTGATCGCGCTGATGTTGACCAGGTTGAACGGCCCGTTGAGGCGGATCCAGTCACCGCTAGACAGGCCGCCGCGGTGCTCGCCGCCGCCCTCGTCGGCGTTGGCCGCCGTGTTGGTGCCGGACTGGCTGAGCGCATGCTCGACCTGCTGCTTGCGCTGGCGGACGTTGGTCTCGGCGATCGTCGTCAGCGACGGGACGCCGCCCGGGCCGCCCTTGTCCGTGTAGCGGACGTTGACCGTCCCCCACACGTTGCCGCCGTGGGAGACGTCGTCCACGATTGTCTGCAGGCTGCCGCTGCAGCCGGTCGTGGACTCCTCGGCGTGGCCGTGATTGTCGTGGGCGAGCACGAACGTGACGTGGACGTCGGAGCACGGGACGGCTCCGTCCTCCGGGTCGGTCACGCTCACGGAGAACGGAATCTGGTCGCCGAACGCGAACGTCCCGCCCTCCGGCGGGAGGCTGATCGTGATGCTCGGGCTGGTGTTGCCGGCGGTGATCACCGTGCTCGCCGACGTCTGCCGGCCCGTGGAGTCGAACACCGTCAAGCGCGCCGTATAGCGGCCACCGTGCGTGTAGGTGTGCGTCGGGTTGGACTCCGTCGAGATCGGCGAGCCGTCACCGAAGTCCCACTCGAAGCGGATCGAGTCGCCGGGATCCGGGTCGAGCGAGCCCTCGCTCGAGAACTCCACGGTCAGGGGCACCGGACCGTCGGTGCGGTCAGTGGTGAGGACCGCCTTCGGCGCACGCTGGCTCTTGGCGTACTCCCACCTGTACATGCCGGCGTCCGGGTTCACGTTGAAGAAGCCGTCGCCGTACGTGAGCAGGTAGAACGCGCCGTCGGCACCGAACTGCATGTCCATCGGCGTGTCGCATTCGAACGGGAAGGCCGTCGACCCGAAGGCCCCGCAGTCCAGGAAGCTGTTGATCTTCAGGACGCGGTTCTGGGAGTCGAGCTTGGCCTCGCGCAGCATGTCGCGCGTGAACTCGCCGAGGATGACCGACTGGTCGTAGTAGGCCGGGAACTTCTTCGGGTTGGGGTTGGCGGGGTCGTAGTCGTACTTCGTCGACCCGTGCGGACCGACGCCGCCGGTCCCGAACTCCGGGAACAGGCGCGGGCACTCGGTCAGCGAGCCGGGCGCGTTCGGGCCGGGCGTGAGCTGCGTGTACGCCTGGCATGGGGTCCCGAGCAGCTGGCCCGGGGCGTTGTCGTTGTACGAGTACCAGATCTCCGGGTTCGTGACCGGCGGCACCTCCGCGCGCCCCGGCTCGACGGACGGACCGCCCTCGAGGTTCCAGCGCGAGGTATTCGGGATCGTCGCGCCGGAGCAGTTCGCGATGAACTCCGGCGTCGCAGTCGCCGGCACGCCCTGCTGGTTCGTCGGCGGGGCGGGCGTGAGCGGCGTGGTGGCCGGCCACTCGTGGTGGCTCCACTTGTAGAAGCCGAGGTCGCGCTTGTAGCAGACCGGCCAGCCGTAGTTCGCGGGCGCCCGCACGATCTCGAAGCGGCCCGTGCCCGCCGGCCCGCGGCCGCGCACGTTGGTGCGCGCGTCCGGCGAGTAGTCGCTGAGGTACGCCACGTCGTTCTCGTCGACCTGGATCCGGAATGGGTTGCGCAGGCCCATCGCGTAGACCTCGGGACGGGTCTTCTCCTGCGGTGCGCCGGCAGTGAGCGGGAACAGGTTCCCGGCCGGGATCGTGTACGCGCCGGTGCCCGACCCGAAGTCGGCCTTGTTCGCGTCAGCGGCGGCGATGTCGCCGTCCTTGACCTTGATGCGCAGCACCTTCCCGCGCAGGTCGTTCGTGTTCAGGGCGCCGCGGCGGGCGTCGGCGGACGGACGCTGGAACCAGCCGCCCTCCTGCGCCGTCGCGATCGCCAGCGTCGCACCGGCCAGCGCGCCGCCATCACCCGTCAGCAGCGGCTGATCGACCTGCTGCAGCGCGCGCCGGAAGTAAACGCTGGTCGTCGCCGCGGCCGAGTTGACCGGCCCGCCCGTGACCTGGACGTTGTTGGCGCCGACCGAGCTGAGGGCCTCGAGCGCCGCGTCGACCTGGGTGGCGGTGGCGTCGAACGGCAGCGGCGCGGTCGTCTGGCCGTTGAAGGTCAGCGTGAACGTGCCCCCGGTCGCGCCCTGGGCGCGTACGGTCTGCTGCTCGTCGGTCAGTTGGTCGTTGAACGGGCCCATGCCGCCGGCGTTGATGCCGCCGGCCGGGGTGTCGTCGCCCGTGACCAGCCACAGGTTGTTGTGCTTGTCGAAGTCGATGTCACCCGCGACGTGGCAGCACTCCTGGCGGTTGTTGGGCACGCGCAGGATCTGCTGCTCGGAGTCCAGGTCGAGGCGCGCGCCGGCCGCGTCCTCGACGAACTTGAAGCGCGACAGCTGGAAGTAGCCGACCCACGGATCCCATCCCGACTTCGACGGCGCGCTGCCCGGCGAGTTCGTGTTCGGCGTCGTCTGCGTGACGATCGAGCCGTCGGACAGCTTCACGTCGGTGACCGTCTGCGGCGCGTAGTACAGGTACACCCACTTGTTCTGGGCGAAGTTACCGTCGAGCGCCGGGCCGTACAGGCCGTCCTCGGAGTTGGTGTAGATCCGCTGCGTGAGCGGCAAGGTCGGGGAGGCGAAGTCGGCCAGGATCCTCGTCGTGCCGGTCACCGGATCGTGCAGCCGGACGGTGCCGGTGCGCGCGGTCTGGATGATCCGGCCGTCGGGCAGCTGATCGAACCCGATCGGCTCGTTCAGGTTCGGCGGTGCGCTGATCTTGGTCTGCTCGAAGTTGGCGAGAACGGTCGCGCCACAGTCGCTGAAGGCCGGGTCGCTCCGACCGGCAGCCCACTGGATCGCGCCCTTGACGTGCGCCGTCAGGCCGGCGTCGAAGGCGGCGGCGGTGTTGCCCAGCGCCGTGTAGAACGAGCGGCCGCCGCGGTAGTCCTTGCACCACGAGACGGGGTGGTCGAAGTCCATCGTGCCGCCTTCGATCCCGTCGACCGTGTGACCCTGCGGCTGCGGGCCGTAGGGATCCTCGACGACGGTCGCGAGCACGTGTGACACGCCGCGGACGTTCGCGGTGAAGTTGTACCAGTGGTCCGTGCGGTTCCAGTACTCCGGCAGGCTCTTGCTCGCGTCATGGACGCGGTCGTACACCTTGACCGTGCCCGACTGCGCCGCCGTGCGGCCAGAGGACCGAGCGCCGAGGATGTCGCTCAGGAACTGCCACGAGGGGTCGGTCTCGATCGCCGAGCCGATGCCCACGAAGCCGCCACCGTCATGGAAGTACTCCTCGAAGCTGGCCCGCTGCCCGCCGGTCAGCGGGCTGGCCGCCCCCGTGTTGAGGAACACGACAGCGCTGTACCGCTCGAGCCGGTTGGCGGTGAACTGGTCGCCGACGTCGGCCGGCGACGGAGCGGTCACCGAGAACCCGGCCGACTTGCCCGCCGAGCGGATCGCGTCGATACCCGCCTTCGAGAGCGCATCGCTCTTGCTCGCGACGACCAACACCTGGTAATCCGCGGCCGAAGCAACCCCCGGCGCGACAAGCGCCAAGGTCGCAAGCATCACGAAAGCGCACGAGGTCGCACGGCGCAGGTGTCGCTTCACCATCAGCCACTCCTCCCCCTCGAAGGGCCATTAAGCCCGATCAGACGCCGAAGATTGACTGACGGGCGGCGCAAGGCTACGCCTATCGAAACACCCTGTCAACCCTTTTGCTGGTTCGGGAACGAAACTGGAAACCGGCGCACCCACCCTGCTTGTGCGGGGCGCGCAACGCGACGTCGCACAATCGTGCGCGGGCACGGCCCGCCGGGGGGCCGGGCGCGGCGTCGCGGGCTCTAGGCTGCGACGCCGCGGCGGATCGCGCGGTCGATCGCTTCCGGTGAGAGCACGTGCTCGATCATCATGATCGCGGCTCCGATTACTCCCGCCCGGTCATCCAGCTGGCTCGGCACAA
>Ga0081538_10005115_pt1 | contig 11905 bp, 11 predicted proteins | sample TabmetS5T2R1_FD_71022 | JGI IMG/M metagenome (GOLD analysis project Ga0081538, IMG submission 71022) | Tabebuia heterophylla rhizosphere microbial communities from the University of Puerto Rico - S5T2R1 | ecosystem: Host-associated > Plants > Roots > Rhizosphere ... | reverse complement strand
TGGTCCTCGAACCGCGCGGGGAGCGCCGGGCTCTTGATGATCCGTAGCGCAGTTTGCTGCAGCGCCTTTGGCAGCATCCGGTCCTTGCAAAGTAGATCGGCCAGCGCCAGGTGCGCGAGCTGGCCGTCTTCGCTGTCCGCGACTACGCCACCGACGGTCTCCAGCACGATGGCGGCGAGATCACCGCCGGAAAAACCCAGCTTCTTGCAGTCGCGATAGACGGCGCGGACATCCGCCGCAACGTCACTCTGATAGAGCCCTGTGCCCCACGTCCCCATCTGGCGTCCGCGTTCAGTTCGATCGCCTGAAACGTTATAGTGGGAGTGTGATGCCTGCCACAGGAATCATCACCGAAGCGTGATCCAAACCGGCCTCGCACCGCGTATAGTTATGCGTGCTGCGCCAACCATGGGAGGGCCTGATGAGATCGAAGTTCCTGCTGGCGTTCGCGTTCGTATTTGCAACCATCAGCGCGGCGCTTGCCGCCGCCACCGGCGACCAGATCCGCGCCGCGATTTCCGACAGCACGGTCCAGGGCAACATGGATGCGAGCGGCCCGTACGCCGAATATTACGCGCCCGACGGCACCATCAAGGGCAAGGACTACACCGCCCAATGGAGCGTGGAGGGCGACACCATGTGCTTCGCCTATCAGGACACGCCCAAGGAATGCTGGAACGTCGAGATCAACGGCGACCAGGTGCGCTGGATCAAGAACGGTGCCAGCCAGGGCACCGGCACCATCGTCAAGGGCAACGCCAACGGCTTCTAGTCTGTCACCGTGAACTTCACGATCGCCAGCTCCACGTAGGCGTCATCGCGCATCAGGCGCGCTTCATAGTCGCCGGGCGCCAACGCATCGCCAAAATCCTCGGTCTTGAACGTCACCGAGCCGGCGACGCTGGCGTTGGTGTAGAGGTAGCCGAGGTAGTTGTAGAGGTCCGGATCGGTCGCGCTGTAGATCGCGATCCAGTCGAACTTGTTGCCCGGCGCATTGCTCCACGACACCTCGATCGGATCGCCTGATTTGACGCTGGCCTTTGCCACCGCGACGCCGGGCTTGGCCGCGGGGTCGGTGACCCAGAAGGGCACGCTGGCCAGCCGCTTGCCGTTGGCATCGCTCACCGCCGCCAGATAGGCTCCGGGCGCCAGGCGGGCGGTGCCGAACGGCGCCGCCAGATGGTCGGCCGGATCGGCGGGCAGCGCGGTGATCGGCGTCGCATCCGCCGCCGCGCCGGCCGGGAAGACCTGGAAATGGCCGAGCTTCTCCTGCTTCTGCGTCGCCACGCGCACGATGAAGATCTCGCCCGGCTTCACCAGGCGCGGTTCCACTGTGATCAAGTCCGGCGTCGGCGCCGGCTCGACCTCGAACGTCGTCATCAGCGCGCGATGATCGGCCGGCCACGGATCGACGCCGATGGCGACATCGGGGCCGTCGACTTCGCCGACTACGTCGCTTGCCACCACCTTGGCGCCGATCGAATAGATGTAGTCGATGCGGTCGTGCGTCTCCTGCGGCCGCACGAACGGATGCGGATAGCCTGGCGTCCAGGTCAGTCCCGGCTTCGCCACCGGATCGGCGTGCACCGCACGGTAGGAATCGACAAAGCCGCTGTCGGCCATCAGCTTGCTCTCCGGCCATTCCACCGGATACTTCACCGCGTCAGGCCGCGCCTTGACCATCGCCTCGGTCCAGTCGAGGTGCGAAGGCGAATTGAAATCGCCGCCGACGATCACGGGGATGCCCTGCGCCGCGATCTTCGGCAGCGCCGCCGCATAAGGCTCCAGCATGTACATCCGGTTGTCGGCCTCAGCTTGCAACACGTCCTCGAGCTTGCCGCCGTCGCGCACCAGCTCCGGCCCATAGGCATCCGACGGCAGATGCAGGTTGGAGATCGCCACCACCTTGGAGCGCTGCACCTCCACGTAAGAGAAGTGCACATTGTCCTCAGTGCCCATGTAGAGCGGATAGCGCGAGATCAGGTGCACGCGCTCATCGACATAGTCCCAGCCGAGCATGTCGGCGATCCGGCGCGAATTGCCTTCCGGTTCCTGCAGCGCCACCACGTCGGGATCGGCGGCGCGGATCGCAACCGCCACCTGGTGCAGGCTGAGCTGCACGCCGCTGCGCCAGATGTTGAAGATCATGACCTTGAGCTTGACCGGCTCTGCTCGCGCTGATGACAGCGCCACGAAGGTCGATAGGCTGAACGCGCAGAGAATCCGCAGCAAACGCATACCGCCCCCCGAGATACGTTCGTTCGTCGCAATCAGCATGGCACACGCCGCCACGCCGGCTCAAGTGAATAATGAATGACCGTTCATTAAATGAAGTTCAAGCCGAAATGGGTTGCACGCAGACGCGTGCTTCGAGCTTCGGGCTGCCGAGGCGCCGCAGCCAATCGCCGCTGCGGGTGACGACATAGGCGAGGTCGGGGGTGCCGGTGACCGGGTCGGCGGTCGTGACCGCGACGACATGGCAATCCGGCAGCTCCTGCCGGAACACCTCCTCCACGTCACGGCCGAAGTGGCGGTAGTGGTTGTGATTGTTGGAGTCCGGATATCCCCAATCGGTCGTGCGCTCGACATGGCAGGGATCCGGAAAGGACAGGAACAGGAAGCCGCGCGCGCTGAGGATGCGGCTGAGCTCGCGCAGCGCCGCCCGGTAGTCCGGCACATGTTCCAGCACATGGTTGCAGACGATGACATCGTAGCTGCGGTCCGGCCGATCGATCTTCTGCAAGTCGAGGCTGTTCGACTGGTTGAAAATGCTGACCTCATAGCTGTCGAACCAGCGCCGATCGACCGTCGGGTCCCGGCTGAATTGCAGGCAGCGCAAGGGTCGCAATCGCCTTGGGCCGAGATCGAGAAATATCCTGCGGAAGGCGCGGTGGCGCTCGAACGACTGGCAGCGCTTGCAGCGCGGCCGCTTGCCCGTGGGGCTCAGTCGATCCTTTGGACCGCGCAGAAATCTCTGCCCGCCGCAGATGTTGCAGCGTGGCCTCGTGAAACGCTTGATGAGCTTCTTGAGCAGCCCCATGGTTCCTCCGCGATGATTCGGCATCTAGCCGCTTCCAACGATGCGAGGCAAATGGAGCATCGCGATTGCCTCGCAATCGCTCGCTGGGTCGGGGCGAAAGGTCACAGGCGCTCTGGCATTGCGGCTCTTGGCAATTGCTCCGATACCGGCTAAACCACCGCCGTCTCTGGGGAGTAGCCGCCCTCGCGTAAGAGGGGAATGCGTCAACAGACTTGGCGTCGGACCTTCGGGTCACGGCCATGGCGCATTCGGACCGTGCTCAGCACAGCTTGGCGAGACCTTTGACTTGCTTGCGTTCACCCGCGGGATCGGGCGCGCGAGAAAGTCGAAGGCCATGCGCCCGGTCCCGCCAGACGGCCCTATGGAAGCCCTGCTCGTTTCGACTGGTGTGGTGGCGCTCGCCGAGATCGGCGACAAGACGCAGCTGCTCGCTCTCATCCTCGCCGCGCGCTATCGCAAGCCGCTGCCGATCGCTTTCGGCATCCTCATCGCCACCCTGCTCAATCATGGGCTCGCCGCCTGGCTGGGCGCGCTCGCGGCCAACTGGCTGGGAGCCGACGTCCTGCGCTGGATCCTCGGCCTCGGCTTCCTCGCGATGGCCGGCTGGTGCCTCATTCCCGACAAGGCGGAGGACGGACCGCGGGCCGCCGCGAAGGCCGGTGCGTTTGTCGCCACGCTGATTGCCTTTTTCGTGGTCGAGATCGGCGACAAGACCCAGATCGCGACCGTCGCGCTGGCTGCCCGATTCTACGACATCCTGCTGGTCACCACCGGCACCACGCTCGGCATGATGCTGGTCAACGTGCCTGCGGTGCTGTGCGGCGATGGCATCGCGCGCTTGGCACCGTTGAAGCTGATCCGCATCGCGGCCGCTTCCCTGTTCGCGATTCTCGGTGTCGTCACGTTGCTGCGGCTAGACTTCGGCCTGCTCGGTACTTGACGAGGCCTGCCGGCTAGCCGGCAGGCTCCAGGCGCAGGATGCGGCCGTCATCCTCGTCGGTCAGCAGGTAGAGATAGCCGTCCGGCCCCTGGCGCACGTCGCGGATGCGATCGCCCATGTCCTCGAGCAGGCGTTCCTCCTTGACGACGCGGTTGCCATCGACCTCCAGCCGCGCCAGCAGCTGGAACTTGAGCGCGCCGACGAACAGGTTTCCCTTCCAGGCCGGAAATTTGTCACCGGTATAGAAGGTCATGCCGGATGGCGCGATCGAGGGATCCCAGTAATAGACGGGCTGTTCCAATCCCGGCTTGCTCGTGCCCTCGCCGATCTTGCCGCCGGCATATTCGCGGCCATAGGAGATCACCGGCCAGCCGTAATTCTTGCCCGGCTGCGGGATGTTGATCTCGTCGCCGCCGCGCGCGCCGTGCTCGACGGTCCACAGCGCGCCGGTGTCGGGATGGAGTGTGGCGCCCTGCACGTTGCGATGCCCGAGCGAATAGATGTCCGGCGAGTAGTCGGCGTTGCCGGCGAACGGATTGTCTTCAGGGATCGAGCCGTCGCGGTTGATGCGCACCAGCTTGCCGACCTGCGCTTTCGTGTCGGGGATGTACTCGCGCGTGTTGCGGTCGCCGAGGGTGACGATCAGGGTGCCGTCCTTCAGGAACACCAGGCGCGAACCGAAATGCTGCCCGCTGTCGAGCTTTGGCTGCTGGCGCCAAATAACCTCGACGTCGTCCAGCCGATCGGCACCGAGCTTGCCGCGCGCCACCGCCGTGCCGCTGCCCTCGCCGCCCGGTTCGGAGAAGGAAAAATAGACCAGCTGGTTCGCCGCGAAGTCCGGATCGAGAGCCACGTCCAGCAGCCCGCCTTGCCCGCCGTCGTAAACCTCTGGAACGCCGGCGAGCGGCTCCGACAAGGCGCCGTCCGGGTCGACCAGGCGGAGGCGGCCTTCCTTTTCGGTCACCAGCATCCGGCCGTCCGGCAGAAAGGCGAGGCCCCAGGGCTGCTCCAGCCCCTCCGCGACCGTCACCACCGAGATTGATCCGGACTGATAGCTTTCGGCGGCAAGGCTGCCTGCGCTGCCCATCGCCAGTGCCAGTGGGACCAGAGCACCTGCCATCCAACGCACGATCATCTCGACCTCCGATTCTATCGGCCTCTGGTTATGGACAGATTGGAACGGCAAATGTTCCTGGCAAGTCCTCACCAATCCCACATTGGGATGAGATTTGCCTCGGCATGGCGCGTTGATGAGCAGCCGCAAAGCCAACATATGTCCACTGATATCAATCCTGGACTCAGAATGGCTTGCTAGGCCTGAGGTAAATTTTCAAGCACAAGCGGCGGTGTCGCTGCCGGCAAAGCACCGATATCCAACGGAATCCCGTTCATGTTCATCTGCGGTTCATGATGCGCTTGATTGGATAGGGTCGTTGCAAAACGCCGTGTCGTGCTGTCTTAGGCGAGGGGAAGACCGCAATGGCCGATTACCGCTGTTACCTTGTGAATAACCTGGATCAAATTCAGTCAGCGACAAACCTGGAGTGTGCGGAAGACTCCGAAGCGATGCTGCAGGCGGGTGCGCTCGCCCAATCGCAGTCGCTCACCGTTGAGATCTGGAATGGCGCCCGCCTGGTCGGGCGCGTGCCGCAGAGCGCGCAGACGCGCTAGTTGCCGCCCTTCAGGAGGGTCTGCAGCGTTTCCATGAGGGAGCGGATGCGGTCCGCTTCCTCGCGCGTGGTGTCGGCGAGGGACTTCATCTCCTGCGCCACCACCGCGAAGCCGGCGCCATGCTCGGCCGCGCGCGCGGCTTCGATGCGGGCGTTGAGCGCCAGCAGCTTCAGGGTTCGCAGCTCGCCGAGGATGTGCTGCACCGCCTCGACAATGTCGTTGCTGGTGCCGGAGATGTTGCCGACCAGCTGCTCCAGCTTCTCTTCCTGCTTCTTCTGCGGCGAGATATCGATGCACACGCCTTCCAGGAACAGCAGCTGGCCGTTGTCGTCGAAGATGCCGGCGCCGCTTTCATGGATCCACAGCGGATGACCGTCGCGCTTCACCAAGCGATAGTCGATCTCCCACTTCGCGCGCTTCTCCAGACCGGCGCCGACTGCGCCGTCGACCGCGGCGGTGTCCTGCGGGTCGACGATGGAGGTGAAGGTGCGGACGCGGTTGTTGAGGAAGTCGTTGACCGGATAGCCAGTGAGAGTCTCGATGCCGTCGGTCATGAACAGCATCGTGTAGCCGGCATCGTTCTGGCAGCGGTAGAAGAAGCCGTTGAGGCGGCTCGCGACGCTCTCGATGACATTCGCCTGAACGGAATCGTACATACGCGCCACCATTCCTCACAACCCCCGAGCGGTTGGGAATAATCGCGGCGAGACGGTTAATAACCGGCAAAGAAATGACCGGCTCTTAAGGCTGGATATGGTTATTTAATGCTGATCAGGCCTGCTTAATACGGCCAGACCGACCTGTCTCAGGTCGGATTTGGAACGGCCGGTCGTGGCTCAGCGCCGGGATACGGCTGCGGGCCCGGCCCACCTCGGCCAGATCAATCTCCGCGAGCACGATCCCCTCGGCGTCGCCGCCATCGGCCACCACAGTGCCCCAGGGATCGACGATCAGCGAATGGCCGAAGCACGCCGCCCCGCCCGGCAACGTGCCGTACTGGCACGGCGCCACGACGTAGCAGCCATTCTCGATCGCCCGCGCGCGATTGAGCACGTGCCAATGCGCCTCACCCGTCACCTTGGTGAAAGCGGCTGGAACCGCGAGCACCTCGGCGCCGGCCTGCGCCAGCCGCCGATAGAGATGCGGGAAGCGCAGGTCGTAGCAGATCGTGAGGCCCATGGTGCAGAAGCCGGTGTCAGCCAGCACCGCGCATTCGCCCGGCGCAATGGTCGCTGATTCCCGCAGCGGCGCTCCCTGCGTCAGCTCGACATCGAACATGTGGATCTTGTCGTAGCGCGCCGCGACCGCGCCCTGCGGATCGAGCAGGTAGCCCCGATTGAAGATGCGTCCGTCGCCGGCCAGCACGCCGAGTGATCCCAGCAGCAGCCAGATCCTGCGCTCATGCGCCAGGTCGACGAAGGCCTGCAACACCGGATGGCGCGCCTCTTCGAACGCCGCGGGATGCAACAGCCCGTCCTTCAGCGCCACGCCGGAGAAATATTCCGGCAGGCACACGATTTCCGCGCCGCGATCGATCGCAGCGCACGCCAGCCGCGCGGCAATGTCGATGTTGCGCTCGACCTCCGCGACGGCGCAGTTTTGCACACAAGCGATCTTGAAGGTGGTGCTCATGCCGTGATCCTAGAGCACCGCCACATTCGACGCTACCCAGCCCCACCGCATCGTTCCCCCGCCCCCAAGATGGGGGCGGGTTGGGGTGGGGGAAGCGAGCGATGATTGTCTCACAACGAGACGCGGCTTCCCCCTCCCTGACCTCCCCCATGTTGGGGGAGGAGTTCTTAGCGTGCTACTGCCCGACCTTGCCCAGCGTAAGATCGGCCCCGAGGCTGTAGATCGCCGGCTCCTGGATGTCGTCGCCATAAGCCTGCTGGAAGGCGCGGGGATTCTTCTGACGCTGGCTCTGGAACACCTTGGGCAGCGTGTCATAGGCGTAGCGCGCCACTTCCTGCGAGGTCACCACGCCGTCCTTCGGAAACAGGTCGGCGCCGCCTTTCAACCCTTGCACCAGCACGTAAGTGAGGAACCCGTAGCCGAGCTCTTCGCTTTCCGGCGCCAGCTGGTCGCGGCGCGTGGCCGTCAGAACCTGCACGCCGGCCCCGCGCAAGCCGTCCTCGAGGAACCGGCTCTGGAAGCTGACCACGGCGTTGAACTTGTCGACGGTGGCGCCCGAATAGCAGGAATCGACCACCACGAAGATGCGCTGCGCGCCCGCCTGCTCCAGCGCGGCGCGGATCTCCGTCGCCTTCATCCAGGATTTCGGATCGTCGAAGCTGGCATCGCTCGGCATGAAATACCAATCCTGCTCGTTGCCGAAGCCGTGGCCCGACAGGAACAGCAGGATGGCGTCTTCCGGCTTGGAGGTCTTGAGGCCGGCCAGGGCCTGCAGAATGGCCGTGCGGCTGGCGGCGCCGTCCAGCATCTTGTGCACTTCGATCTTGCTGAACATCGCCTTGGCCTGGCCGGCGACGTTGCCAGCCACGGCATCGGCATCGCTGGCGGCGACGCGCAGCTGATCCGCTGCCGCCATGCGCGGATATTTCGAGACGCCCGCGGCGACGATGTGCAAGGTGCCACGCGCCGGCTGACCGCCAAAGCTCTCGCGCAGCTCGACCGCCTCGCCCTCGTTGTCGTAGACGCCGGTGGCGACCGCCTGGAACGTGTTGGCGCCGGCGACCGGCCAGACGTTGTAGCCGACCACGCGGATATGGCGCCCGTCCGCTTCGGCGTCCTTCTGCTCCAGCACCGCGCCGACGCTGACGATCTTGCCGTTGTGGTAGAGCCGCACGTCCTTGATGCCGCCGCCCTGGTCCTCGGCGATGACGATCAGCTGGTAGGGCTTGCCGGCCGCCTTCTCGCCCGGCACCGCTTCGATCTCCACCTTGGGCGGAACCGGGAACGCGTCCTGCAGGTCCTTCGGCACCTCGCGCGGTGCGCGCGCCGATTTCTTCAGCGCCGCCGCCAGCAGGCCGGGATCGAGAAACGCCTGGCGCATGCTGGAGACCGGGAAGTTGAGCTTCTTCACATCCCAGCTCAGGCCCTTGAGCCCATCGGCGGTGCCGTCGAACCGGCCCTGCCGGTCCACCATCGCCCAGCCGGTCGGCGAGATGAAGATCGAGAGGATCTGCTTGCGGCTCGGCACGTCCCACACCAGCAGCTTCCCGTCCGCCGTCGCCGCGATCACGCTGCCCGCCGCGTCATCGACATGCAGGCCGATGATCGTCCCCTCCTCGACCTTCAGCTCGGCCAGCGTCTTGCCGCTGGCCAGATCGACGACATCGATCTCGTCCTTGCCGTCGAGGATAGCGGCCGTGCGCAGGGATTGGCCGATCGCGAGCAAGCCGTCGCCTTCGACATCGGTGTCCTTGGCTTTTCCACCGGCGAGCGCGACCAGGCTGACACGGCCCTTGCCGTCCGCAATGGCTGCTTGCTTGCCGTCGGCGGCGATCTTGAGATCGGTGACCGGTCCGTCGACGGTCGCAAGCGTCTTGGCCGCACCGGTCGCGAGGTCGACCGCCGCCACCGCGCCGTCGGCGCTGCCGACCATGGCCTGCGCGCCCACGGCGATTGCGGTGATTGGCGCATCCGCCGCCTTGGCCGCCGCGATCCTCTTGCGCGTTGCGAGGTCCCAGACCTCGACCTGCCCGCTCTTGGTGCCGATAATGAGCTGCAGCGAATCCGGGCTGGTCGCCAGCTTGCTGATCGCGCCGCCCTGTCCTGCCAGCGTGCCGACCGCCGCGCCGGTGCGGGCATCGCGCAGCTCGATCTTGCCCGACGCATCGCCGACCATCAGCAGCGTGCCGTCGGCGCTTGGGGCGAACACCACGTCCTTGCCCGCGGGGATCGGCCGGCCCTGGCTGCCGCGCAGCAGGTTCCACACGCGGATGGTGCCGTCTTCCGCCAGCAGCGCGAGATGATCGCCGCCGGTCGCCACCGTCATGCGCTGCAGCCGCACCAGCCTGGCCGAGACCTTCAGCTTGGCCTGGGCATAGATCACGTTCTCGAACAAGGCGGAGCTGATGGCATCGCCCACGCTCTGCGCCTGCGCCGCCGCCGGCGTCGTGGCGATCGCCGCAACCAGCAGGACCCGGGACATGACTGCGCGCAGCTTCATGGTCAGCCCTTTCACTCTATCACTTCGGACGGAAAAAGGGCGCAAGATCCTGCCGGACCTCGCGCCCTCTACCCTCGGATCAGAAGCGGATGCGGAACTCGGCCGAACCGCCGATCTGGTTGGTCTCGTCGTTCAACAGCTCGGTGCGGACTGCAGCGCCGAGCTGCATCGAATCGCCGATGCGGCCGCGCGCGCCGACCGACAGGAACACGAAGTCGGTGTCGCCCTGGTCGAGCTCGTCGCCATCGTCATCGAACACCTTCTCCGGCCAGACATGCTCGTACTGCACGCCGACATAGGGCACGATCCAATCGAAATCGTAGCCGGCCTCGGCATTGGCCACCAGCGCGTGGCTGTGCACGTCGTCGTCGCCCGGCTGCTCGAAGTCCAGCAGCTCGGTGTAGTTGAAGCGCCAGCCCGCCTTGCCCTTGAGGATGACGTCCTCGGCGACCGTCGCCACCGAGTTCATCGCCAGCTCGGTCGAATAGGTCTGGCTGTCGCTGTCGACCTCGCCGGTGAACTCGTTCTCGCTGCTGGCGTCGGAATAGGTGTAGCTGAACAGGCCGCTGGCGAAGAAGTTCGGATGGAACACATAGGCGCCGTAGGGCGAGACCGTGAAGGAATCGCTCTCCAGGTCGGTGTCCATGTCGAAATCCACGATCTCGAACTTGGTGTCCGCCGACGCATAGGCGCCGGAGAGACCCACGAACACTGAATCGCCGAAGCGGTGATCGGCGCCGAAGGTCACGTTGACCAGGTCGGTCTGGAACTTGCCGCCCAGCTCTTCCACCAGCCCGCTGTCGTCGCTGGTGATGCTGGAATAGCTGGTGGTCATCCACGCGCTGTTCGGCTCAGGCGCTTCGGCCGCCGGCACGTCGCCGGTCACCAGCTGGTCGCCGATGCGGTTGGCGACGGCGTCGCTGACCCGGCGGCTGACTTCCTCGCGGATTTTCTTTTCGACTTCATCGCTGCTTTGAGCGAAGGCGGTGCCGGCTTGGCACACAACAACCGCCATGGCCGCAACCGCGGCCAAGCGTGACAACAACGAACGCATGCGCAGACCCCTCGAATTTGGAACGCTACTTGGAATGTCCCCGAACCCCGCCCGATCAGCCTCGGGGGAGCGGCGGCAAACTAACGACCTTGGCCAATCGGTCAAGAGTTGCCGTGACGATTTTCCACAGCCTGTGGCAATTATCCCCTTCAGACTCTTTTAACCATGATCCGAATCGGTCCGGGCCCATGGTGTGCTGCAACTGGTAGCAAACGGCCGCGCGCCGCGGCAGTGACAGGAGTCACATTGGGCCCCATTGCCCCGCGCGCGAACCCCGCTAGAGTGTCGCCGACCAAAGCCGAAGGGGACGAACACAATCATGGGGCTTCCGACTTTGAAGCTGGCTGCACTATTCGCGACGATCTATGCGGGCACGCTGCTCGCGCCGAGCGCGTCGGCGCAGGCGCCCGCAGTCGCGATCCTGGAAGAGATCGCCGGCGCCGCCGGCAAGCACGAAGCCTTCGACGAGCTCAAGGCCGGCGAGCGCCTGGACCTCGGCGCCAACGGCCGCGCCATCGTCGGCTATCTCGGCAGCTGCACGCGCGAGACCATCGACGGCGGCACCGTCGTCATCGGCAAGGAGCAATCGAAGATCGAAGGCGGCAAGGTCGCGCGTGAAACCATCCCGTGCGAGGCGACGCAGCTGGTGTTGAGCGAGGAAGAGGCCGGCAAGAGCGCGACCTTCAGCACGCGCCCCATGCCCTGGGAGCGCGAGCTGCGGCAGGTCGTGCCGTCGCTCAGCCCGCTGGTCTGGGTGGGCGCCAAGGGACAGCTGACGATCAAGCGGCTCGATTCTGAAGAGCAGAAAGCGCTATCGCTTCCTATCAAGGATGGCAAGGTCGACCTCGCGGTAGATCAGGTCGAACTTGTGCCGAATGGCTTCTACGAGCTGCAGGCCGGCAAGAAGAGAATGGTTATCAAGATTCACAACAGTGCCAAGGCTGGAACCATGCCCGCGATGAGCCGCCTCGTGCGGCTCTAGTCGCACGATCATCTTGCAACGCTATCCCTATCTTATTGCCGCTCTGATTGCCGGCGCCATCGCGGTTGCGGGCCTACTCATATTGC
>Ga0081538_10005114_pt1 | contig 11908 bp, 6 predicted proteins | sample TabmetS5T2R1_FD_71022 | JGI IMG/M metagenome (GOLD analysis project Ga0081538, IMG submission 71022) | Tabebuia heterophylla rhizosphere microbial communities from the University of Puerto Rico - S5T2R1 | ecosystem: Host-associated > Plants > Roots > Rhizosphere ... | reverse complement strand
TCGCTCCGGGAGGTCGATTTGGCCACACAACGGTCGTTGGGAGCCGTCGATCGGGCGGCCATCGTGCCTCTACGCGAATTCATCAAGGATCTCCCGCCGTGGGATGAGATCGAACGCCGGGCCTCAGCCGTAAACCTCGATCTCGCAAGACTCCAGGAGATTGTGGCCTGTCTCGATCAGTATATTTTTCCGCCAGGGGTGGAACGCCTCCTACCTCTGTTCAGTGATGCCTTAGAGCCGTTTTTTAATTATCTGCCCCCCGATGCCGTGCTGGTGCTCGACGAACCATCGGTCATCGCTGCCAAGCTGGGGGAATTCACCACCGCGGTCGAGCAAGGCTACCAGCAAGCCCTCCTGCGGAAAGACCTCGTCGTCCCTCCCACTGAGCGGTATCTGGCCCCCACCCTGGTCACCGAATGCTTTGAGGCGTGCCAACGCATCGTGCTCCAGGCCTTGGCAGGAGATCTGCCTGAGAGCCAGGAAACCGACCTCCTCTCAGGTCATGTGCTGGGATCATATCATGGCCGCTGGGAAACGCTCGTCCAACTGATGGCCACACGACTGCAGGAGGGCTATACCGTCCTGATCACGGCGGCAAGTCTCACGCAGGCCCGCCATATCCAAGATCTGCTCAGGGAGGCAGAGCTCGCGGCCGAGATCCTGACGACTCCCCCCGATCTGCTAGCCATCATGGCGCAGGCCTCACAGACAATCTCCTCCCCGCCTCCCCCTATGCGCGTGTCCACGGCTGCGTCTGTACCCTCGATTTCGCATCTACTCATCTGCGCCGGCAGCCTCTCGTGTGGCTTTGTTTTGCCCTCAGCACAGCTGATGTGCGTGGATGCAGGCGAGATTTGGGGGACACGTCGCCGGCGTGACCGCCGCCGGCGCCCCTCGGCGCGGGCGCGTCTATTTAACTATCGCGATCTGAACCCCGGCGACCACATCGTCCATCTGGACTATGGCATCGGCATCTACCGGGGCACCACGATCATGAAAGTGGGTGCCGAGGAGAGCGAGTTCCTAAGCCTGGAGTTCGCCGATCACGACAAGGTCTACGTGCCGATCGATGCACTCCACCTGGTGCAGAAATACCTCGGAGCTGGCGGGGAGATCCCGGCGCTCAGCAAGCTCGGCAGTGGCACGTGGAATCGGACTAAGCGGCGGGTGAAGGCGGCCGTCCGGGAGATCGCCCAGGAACTGCTGCGCTTATATGCGGCACGCGCAGTGAAGCCAGGTTTTGCGTTTTCGCCTGACACGTCCTGGCATCAAGGGTTCATCGAGGCCTTTGAGTTTGAAGAAACCGAGGATCAACTACAAGCGATCGAAGACGTCAGGGCCGACATGGAAAAGCCGCATCCGATGGATCGCCTGGTCTGCGGTGATGTCGGCTATGGGAAAACGGAGGTCGCCTTACGCGCCGCCTTCAAGGCCGTGATGGATGGGAAACAAGCGGCCATCCTGGTGCCAACGACGATCCTGGCCTTGCAACATTGGCACACCTTCTCCAGACGCTTTGCCCCCTATCCTATTACGGTCGAGATGCTCAGCCGCTTCCGCCCGCCGATTGAGCAAAAGCAGGTGGTCGAAGGTCTGCGCACCGGCACCGTGGATCTCGTCATCGCCACCCACCGACTGTTGCAGAAGGACGTGCAGTTCCAAAACCTCGGGCTGCTGATCATCGATGAAGAGCACCGCTTCGGCGTTGCCCATAAGGAACGCATCAAACAACGCTATACGCAGGTCGATGTGCTCACCCTGACGGCCACGCCCATCCCACGCACTTTGCATCTCTCCATGGTCGGGGTGCGCGACATGAGTGTGATCGAAACCCCACCCCCCAACCGTCTCTCCGTTCGCACCTATGTGCTCAAGTTCGGGGATGCGGTGATCCAGGAAGCCATCACCCGTGAGCTGGAGCGTGGCGGCCAGGTGTTTTTCGTCCATAATCGCGTGGAAAGTATCGGGGCCATGTATCGCTACCTGCATCGTCTCGTCCCCGACGCACGCATCGCCGTCGCCCATGGCCAACTCCCCGAGCGACAACTGGAGCGCGTCATGGTGCGCTTCATCAACCGTGAAGTCGATGTCCTCCTCTGCACCACCATCATCGAATCCGGGCTGGACATTCCGTCCGCCAACACGATTATCGTCAATCGGGCCGATCGTTTCGGCCTGGCTCAGCTCTACCAACTACGCGGACGGGTGGGCCGGGATCAGGATCAGGCATACGCCTACCTCTTGATTCCTGGGGAGCAAACGCTCACGGGGCTCCCCTGGGAACGGCTCAAGGCCATGCTAGAGTTCGCCGACCTCGGCGCGGGGTTACGCCTGGCCATGCGCGATCTGGAGATTCGTGGAGCCGGCAATATCCTCGGCGTTCAACAATCTGGGCATATCGGTGCTGTCGGCTTCGACCTCTACTGCAAGCTCATGGAAGAGACCATTCGCGAACTCAAGGGCGAGCAAGTCGAGGAAGAGAAGGAGCTGCAAGTCGTGCTCAAGATCGGTGGCTTCCTCCCCAAAGACTACATTCCCAATACCTCTCAACGCCTCGATCTCTACCAGCGGCTATACGCCGTCGACAGTGAGTCGATGCTGGCCGAATTGCAGGCCGAGCTCATCGATCGGTTCGGGGCCTTGCCGGAAGCTGTAGAAAAGCTCCTACGCCTGGTCGAGCTACGGACCCTCGCACGTCGGCTGCGATTGTTGAAAATTGAGCGACGGCAACAGACGGTGGTTTTTGTGTTCGACCCTGCCACTCCGGTCCCGCCCGAAAAGATCGTCGCGCTGCTGCATGAACACCGGCGTACGTTACGCTTCATCCCCGAACACAGCCTCGAACTGAAGCTCACGCAGGATGATTGGGCAGCCGTGTGCAACGCTGTCAAAAAAGTCTTGCAGCAGTTACCGTAGAATGATACGATCACCGCCTGCCAGTGACAACATGGCCCTCCGAGTGCACCGCGGGCCGCCTGCCCTGCACCCAGCGAATTCCCCCCCGCCGTTCTACGACCGAGATACATAGCGACCAGAACGGACCGGGTCCTAGACGGCCGTCATGCTGGGAGAAGGATGAGAAGCATGGTTGATCGGCTCAAAAGCGTTTTCGGTAATTGGCGGTTGCTGATCCCCATCTTGTTTCTGGCCGTCGGGGTCGTGATCGGGGCGAAGTATGGTATCGAATACTGGATTTACATCATGACCCATGTCTACACCGATGACGCTCGCGTCAAAGGAGCCATGGTGTCCTTGAGTCCAGAGGTCTCCGGCCTGGTGCGCAAGGTCCATGTCGATGAGGGGAGCGAAGTTAAAAAGGGGATGGTACTGATCGAAATCGACCGATCTGACTATCTGACCCAGCTGGCCCAAGCCGAGGCGGCGTTCGAAGCGGTGCAGACGCAGTTATTGGAAGCGCGACGCGACCTTGACTTGCAAATTCAACGCCAGGGCAGCGAGCTCGCACGGGCCAAGGCAATCGTTGAGGCGAAGAAGGGGAAGCTCCGCGAGGCGGAAACCGATCTCGCCCTGGAGCGTGACAAGAGCAAGAATAGCATTCTTGAGGCCGAAGCCTCGTACAAAGCCGCCCTGTCCCGTCTCAAGGAGATGGAGCATGGCCTCAAGGCGGCGGAAAGCAACCTCGACCGCGCCAGAAAATTATTCGCCGAAGGCATTATCGCCACCGAGCAACGCGATCAGGCACAGGTTACCTCTGATCAGGCCGCCGCACGATACGCGTCCGCGCGCGAAGGCGTGGAGCAAGCTAAGGCGCACCATGCTGCGAGCATCGCCTCGGAGAAAATGGTTGAGCTGCAGTCACGCCGCGTGACCACATTGCGAGCGGAGGTGCAAGAAACCGAAGCGGCCTATCAACTGGCGATTGCCAACGCCGGCATTGAGGATCTCAAACGCGAACGGATCAAGCTGCTCGAAGCCAAGCTCAAAGAGGAGGAGGCGAAGGTTGCCGCCGCCCGGTTGCATCTGGAGAACACCGTCATCCATAGCCCACTCGATGGGGTGGTCAGTCGTAAGCGTGTCGAATCGGGGGAGATGGTCCAGCGCGGTCAACCTATCCTGGTGGTGAACGATCCTCGAGATGTGTGGGTGCTCAGCAATGTGAAGGAGACTTATATCCGCGACGTGCATGTCGGTAGCCCTGTCGATGTCTGGGTTGATGCACATCCGAGTCGCATCTTCCGAGGCACGGTCGAGAGCATTGGGGCAGCCGCCATTTCCGAATTTGCTCTCTTCCCCCCCACCGGGAATTTTACCAAAGTTGAGCAGCGCATCCCCGTGCGTATCGCTGTTGATAGCGGCGATGGGCTGCTCAAACCCGGTATGATGGTCATCGTCGGGATCGAAATCCCCCGAGCAGGGAAGGACGAGCATGAAACTACGACGAAAGCTTCGAGTTCGGCCAACTAACGCTCCTTGGCGTGTGTTGCTCGTCATTGCCTTCACGGCCTTCTCGTTGTGCTGCTGGGACCGTCAATTCGGACAGGCGTTGATGATCGATCGCATCGTCGCTCGGGTGAACGACGATATCATCACGCTCAGCGAGCTGCAAGAAGAAGGGCTCCCGCTCTTCGAGCGTTTGCGTGCTAACTACACCGGCGACGAACTTGAGTCGCAGGTTCAGCGGGCCGAACGTGAGTTCCTTGATCAGCTGATCCTGAGGCGTTTACAGCTACAATATGCCAGCCAGATCGGCATCAGCGCCTCTGACAACGACATCAATGCCGCCCTCAAGGACGTACTGACCCGCAACAACCTAACCCAAGAGCAGCTGACCGCTCTCCTGACTCGTGAGGGACTCACACTCCAGGATTACAAAGACCGCTTACGCGAGCAGATTATCCTCGCCCGTCTGATGAATCAGGCTGTGCGCTCCCGTGTCTCGGTCGATGCGAGCGAGGTGGAAGCCTACTATAAGGCGCATCAGGATGAATTTAACCAGCCCGCCCACGCCAGGGTCCGACACATCTTCTTCCGCGTCGAGCCAGGCGCGGCGTCACCGCAGTTGGAGGCGGTGCATGAACGCGCCTCCCGGGTACTGCAGGAAGCCCGGAACGGCGGTCAATTCGCTGATCTGGCGCGACGCTACTCCGAGGATGCGACAGCCGCGAACGGCGGCGATCTAGGGGTGATCAGGCGCGGGCAGGCGCTGCCGGAGTTCGAAGAGGTGATCTTCACCCTGCGGGAAGGCGACATCAGCGAGGTGATCCGCACCCCTAACGGCCTGCACATCGTCAAGATCGAAGCCTTCAGCAAAGGGTCTGAGCAGCCGTTCCCGGAGATCAAAGCCGAGATCGAGCGCCGTCTACTCCAGGGGAAAATGGAGCAGCGCTTCCAGGACTGGACAAACGAGTTGAAGGATAAGGCCTTCATCGAGATCACCCTGCATGAGAGTAACCCGTAAACCGGAAACCGCGGGTTGCCGCGCCCACATCATCCTTGACGGCATGCGGTGAAACAGCTATGATGTCCTCAATTGTACTCCTTTAACATAGTCCGGAGAGGCTATAAGGAGACGTGGGTGGCGCACCTCTTTATCTTGTCGAGAGTCTTGTTGGCCTCCTTACCAGGTGGGTAAGGAGGTTTTTTTTTGCGGAAGAGCGAGAGCCGTGACGGACCTAACGATGAAATCCGTGGTGATGGACGAAGTGGCAATCGATCGGGCCCTGACGCGCATTGCTCATGAGATTCTGGAGCATAACAAAGGCTGCCAGGATGTGGTGCTCGTCGGCATCCGGACGCGGGGGATCCATCTGGCGGGACGGTTGGCGGAAAAGCTCCGCGCCATCGAGGGAGAAGTCGTGCCACTGGGGGTGATGGATGTCACGCTCTATCGCGATGATCTGCGGCATCGCGTCGGTCATCTCAAGGTCGAACGGACGGAGATTCCATTTCCGCTGACCGGCAAGCGCGTGATCTTGGTAGACGATGTGCTGTTCACTGGGCGTACTATCCGCGCCGCTCTCGACGGGTTGATGGACTTCGGACGACCACGGTCAATTCAGCTCGCGGTCCTGGTGGACCGTGGTCATCGTGAGTTACCCATTCGGGCTGATTATGTCGGTCGCAATGTCCCCACAGCGATGCCGGAATCGGTCGAAGTGCGTCTGCGAGAGGAAGACGGCATCGAGCAGGTTGTCATCCTGGAGCGTCAGGAGTCCGGTCGACGTCGCCGCCAGGCGTGACCCCACTCGGACGCGGGGAGGGAGATCTGCATGACCTTTACACGCAAGGATATCCTCGGCACACAAGAGATGAACGCCTCGGAGATCGCTTATATTCTGGATGCGACCGAGTCGTTCCTCGAGGTGTCCACGCGAGAAGTAAAGAAAGTTCCGACGTTGCGAGGTAAGACGATCATCAATCTCTTCTACGAGCCGAGCACACGCACACGGACGTCTTTCGAGATCGCCGGCAAACGGCTCAGCGCTGACGTCATTAATATTTCCAACAGCAGCAGCAGCGCGGCCAAGGGGGAAAGCTTGAAGGATACCGCTCTGACGCTGGCAGCCATGGCCGCAGATGTCATCGTCATCCGGCACCCTGCTTCCGGCGCCCCACACTTCTTGGCTCGCCATGTCCCAAGCGCGGTCATCAACGGCGGCGATGGCACCCATGAGCACCCGACCCAGGCCCTTCTTGACCTGTTTACGATCCGCCAGCGCAAAGGCACGTTGGCAGGGTTGCGCGTCAGCATCATCGGCGATATCGCCCACAGCCGCGTGGCACGCTCGAACATCTTCGCGATGCACGCCATGGGTATGGAGGTGCGCGTCTGCGGTCCGGCGAGCCTCTTGCCGGTGCAGGTGGAATCGCTGGGGGTACACGCCTGCACCGACCTCGATACCGCCCTCCGGGACGCCGATATCATTATGGTCCTGCGCCTGCAACTGGAGCGTCAAGAGAAGGGCCTGATCCCGTCGCTGCGAGAGTATTCGCAGTTGTATGGGCTCAACCTCACACGTCTGGCCCAGGCCAAGCCCGATGTGCTCATCATGCACCCGGGGCCAATTAATCGCGGCGTTGAGATCGCTCCAGAGGTGGCGGAAGGCCCTTACTCGCTGATTCTTGACCAAGTCGCTAATGGAGTCGCGCTCCGCATGGCGCTGCTCTACCTCGTGACTGGAGGAGCGGGGTTGTGAGGGGCACCGCGGCCAGAGCCAGCTTTCTTCTGGTAGAACGTTGGGGGGAGGGAGGGCTGCCGGCGTGAGCATCTTGATTCGTGGCGGACGCGTCATTGATCCTCACTCGAAGCTTGATGGGGCGGTCGATATTCTCATCGACGCTGGCAAAATCGTCTCCATGGGCAGGAATGCTGCAGAGAAGGCCTGGGATCGAGAGACGCCGACGCACCATACCCCGCTGGAGGTGATCGACGCGCACGGTCTGCTGGTAGTACCCGGCTTGATCGACATCCATACCCATCTGCGCGAACCCGGCGATGAATACAAGGAGAGCATCGAGAGCGGCGCGGCAGCCGCTGTGGCTGGTGGCTTCACCTCCATTGCCTGCATGGCCAATACCAACCCGGTCAACGACGATGCGGCGGTCACCAAGTATATCCTCGACCAAGCGCGCGCCGTCGGTTTGGTACAGGTGTTCCCGATCGGTGCCGTCTCCGTGGGCCTGAGGGGGGAACGGCTGGCAGAAATCGGCGAGTTGCAGCAGGCGGGGGTAGTCGCTCTCTCCGACGATGGCAAGCCCGTGATGAACAGTCAGTTGATGCGCCGCGCCCTGGAATATGCCGGCATGTTCGGATTGCCCGTGATTTCGCATTGTGAGGACATCCACCTCGCGGCGAACGGGGTGATGCACGAGGGTCGGGTGTCCACAGAGCTCGGCTTACGCGGCATCCCCGCGCAAGCCGAGGATATCATGGTCGCTCGCGATATCGCACTGGCCGAGTTGACTGGAGGGCGTTTGCATATCGCTCATGTGAGTACAGCAGGAGCGGTGCGGTTAGTCCACGAAGCCAAAGCCAGAGGGCTGCGCGTCACGGCCGAAGTCACGCCGCACCATCTGTTTCTAACCGATGAGGCAGTACGCGGCTACGATCCAAATACGAAGATGTTCCCCCCGTTGCGTACCGCAGCCGATGTCGAAGCCTTGCGACGAGCGCTCACAGATGGCACCATCGATGCGATCGCCACTGACCATGCGCCGCATGACCTCGCCGACAAAGAAGTCGAGTACGACCAGGCACCGGTAGGGATCATTGGCTTAGAAACCTCTCTGCCGTTAACCTTACGGCTCGTCAATGAAGGAGTCCTCACCCTCACCGAGGCCATCGCGAAGCTTACCTGCGGCCCGTCCCAGGTCTTAGGGCTGCCCAAAGGCACCTTGCAGGTGGGCGCTGATGCTGATGTAACGCTGATCGACGCCCAGTCGGAATTCGTCGTCGATCGGCGGGAATTTCGCTCGAAATCCCGGAACTCGCCATTCCACGGCTGGACACTGAAGGGCCGGGCGGTGATGACGCTCTGCGCCGGCGAAGTCGTCTACTCGCGTCTGCCCGAACGGATCACCTTCATGTCCACCCCTGCCGGGGATCGCCGTACGCGCTGGCGCAAGGGACGGGACTCATCGGGCTCGTAGGGGAAGGAGAGTCTATGAAGCAGGCCCTATTGGCCCTTGAAGACGGCACGATGTTCTGGGGCAAACCCTTTGGAACACTCGGCGAGACCTTCGGCGAGGTGGTCTTTAACACCAACCTGACTGGCTACCAGGAAGTGCTGACCGATCCATCCTACAAAGGCCAAATCGTCACCATGACCTATCCCTTGATGGGGAATTATGGCATCAATGAGGCTGACCTCGAATCGGCGCGGCCCCAGGTCGAAGGATTCATCGTCAAAGAGGGCAGTAGACGTGCCAGTAATTGGCGCGCACAGTATAGCCTAGAGGAGTGGCTCCAGCGGCACGGTGTCGTCGGCATCCAGGGCCTCGACACCCGAGCCCTCACCCGGTATATCCGGACGCGCGGGGCGATGCGTGGGGCAATCTCGACCATTGATCTCGACCCTGACAGCCTGATCGCCCGCGTCCAGGCGTCTCCAGGGTTGCTCGGACTCGATCTGGTCTGCGAGGTGACCTGCGACGGACCGTACACGTGGACCGATGGCGAATGGTGCTGGCCTGCGGGTTACGCCAAGGACATCGCCGACCCCCGTGAACGGTTTCGTGTCGTGGCCTATGACTTCGGCATCAAACGCAACATCCTCCGCAAGCTGGTGAACAGCGGCTGCCATGTCACCGTCGTGCCTGCCAATACCACGGCCGCCGAGGCACTGCGGCTCAATCCCGATGGCATCTTTCTCTCCAACGGCCCCGGAGACCCCGAAGGGGTGCCCTATGCCATCGAGGCGGTGCGGCAGCTCATCGGCGTCAAGCCGATCTTCGGCATCTGCCTTGGACACCAGATTCTCGGGCTGGCATTGGGAGGCAAGACCTACAAACTCAAGTTCGGTCATCGCGGCGGCAATCAGCCGGTTATGCACTTGCCGACGCAGAAGGTCGAAATCACCGCCCAGAATCACGGGTTTGCCGTTGATGCCGACAGCTTGCCGGCCGAGGTCGAGATCACGCACTTGAATCTGAACGACCGCACCGTCGAAGGGATGCAGCACCGTGACCTACCCGTCTTCTCCGTCCAGTATCACCCTGAGGCGTCGCCAGGTCCGCATGACTCCTGGTATCTGTTTGAGCGCTTCAGAGCCATGCTCGGCGAGCACGCGACGGATCGCACAAAGGCACAGCAGGATCGCTATCTTCTCGCCCGCCCATAGCCGAGGGACCGTGGGAGAACTGCCGCCACGGTGCATGAGCGACGTAGGTCCACGTTAGTCGTAGGGAGAAGGAATTGGTTGTATGCCCAAGCGGATGGACATCAAGCGGATCCTGATCGTGGGCGCGGGGCCGATCATCATCGGCCAGGCGTGCGAATTTGATTACTCGGGGACTCAGGCGTGCAAAGCGCTTAAGGAAGAGGGCTATCAGGTTATTCTGGTGAACAGTAACCCTGCCACCATTATGACCGACCCCGAGATGGCCGATCGCACCTACATCGAGCCCATCACCCCCGAGGTCGTCGAGCAGATCATCGCTCGTGAACGCCCCGATGCGCTACTCTCGACGATGGGCGGTCAGACGGCACTCAACATCGCCGTGGCGCTTGCCGAATCCGGTGTGCTCGAACGCTATGGGGTGGAACTGATCGGCGCGAAGCTAGACGCCATCCGTAAAGCTGAAAGCCGAGAACTGTTTAAAGCCTCGATGCAACGTATCGGCTTGGAGGTGCCGGCCAGTGGCCATGCTCGCTCACATGACGAGGCACAGGCCATCGCCAACACGTTAGGGTTCCCGGTGATCATTCGCCCCTCTTTCACGCTGGGGGGCACGGGCGGCAACATCGCCTATGACCGGGAAGAGTTCGAGCGACACGTCGAATGGGGGCTGAACGCCAGCCCGAACCGCGAAATCCTCATCGAAGAATCGGTGTTAGGCTGGAAAGAATTCGAGTTAGAGGTCATGCGCGATCTGCGCGATAACGTGGTCATCATCTGTTCGATCGAAAATTTCGACCCCATGGGCGTGCACACGGGCGACAGCATTACCGTGGCCCCGGCCCAAACGCTGACGGATAAAGAGTATCAACGCATGCGCGATGCGGCCACCGCGATCATTCGGGAGATCGGCGTCGAGACGGGCGGGTCCAACATCCAGTTCGCGGTCAACCCGCAGGATGGCCGTATGGTGGTGATCGAGATGAATCCGCGCGTGTCGCGCAGCTCCGCCCTAGCTTCCAAGGCCACCGGCTTCGCCATCGCCAGGATCGCCGCCAAACTGGCCATCGGCTACACGCTTGATGAGATCCCCAACGACATCACGCACGAGACGCCAGCCTCGTTCGAGCCGACGATCGATTATTGCGTCGTGAAAATCCCGCGCTTTACCTTCGAAAAATTTCCACAAGCCGATCAGACGTTGACGACCCAAATGAAATCGGTGGGCGAGGTGATGGCCATTGGCCGCACCTTTAAGGAGTCTCTGCTGAAGGCAGTGCGCTCACTGGAGATCGGTCGGTATGGGCTGCAACCGATGTTCTCGGAGGAGCAGCGCCGCACATCGGAGGCCCATGAGACGATCCGGCGCATGCTGCGCTGGCCGAATTGGGAACGGTTGTGGTATATCGCCGAAGCCTTCCGCGCCGGCTTCGCGGTTGAAGCCATCTACGACCTCTCGCGCATCGATCCATGGTTCCTGGCTAACATTCAGGAGATTGTGGAGTTCGAGGAGCGGATGGGGGAGAGGCGGGAGGGAGATGTTGCCGTGCTCCGCGACGCCAAAGCACTCGGCTATGCTGATCGTTCCCTTGCCACCCTGCTTGGGCAGGGGGAGCGCGAGATTCGTGCACGACGTCTACAAGCGGGCATCCAGGCCACCTTCAAGCGTGTCGACACCTGTGCGGCCGAGTTTGAAGCCTACACACCATATCTATACTCCACCTATGAACGCGAGTGCGAAGCCAATCCCACGTCGCGCCGCAAGATCATGATCCTGGGGGGTGGCCCGAACCGCATCGGCCAAGGAATCGAGTTCGACTACTGTTGCGTCCACGGCGTCTGGGGGCTGAAAGAAGACGGTTTCGAGACCATCATGGTCAACTGCAACCCGGAGACCGTCAGCACCGATTACGATACCGCCGATCGCCTCTATTTCGAGCCCTTGACGTTGGAAGATGTGCTCAACATCGTGGATGTCGAGCAACCGGAAGGGGTGATCGTGCAGTTCGGCGGACAGACGCCGCTCAACCTGGCGGTGCCGCTGCTCAACGCCGGGGTCAAGATCCTGGGCACCTCCCCCGACAGTATCGACCGCGCCGAAGATCGAGAGC
>Ga0081538_10005113_pt1 | contig 11909 bp, 11 predicted proteins | sample TabmetS5T2R1_FD_71022 | JGI IMG/M metagenome (GOLD analysis project Ga0081538, IMG submission 71022) | Tabebuia heterophylla rhizosphere microbial communities from the University of Puerto Rico - S5T2R1 | ecosystem: Host-associated > Plants > Roots > Rhizosphere ... | reverse complement strand
AGGCCCGCGGCCACCTGCGGGCCGCCCTCGACGGGTTCGACCAGCTTGGCGCGGAGCCGTGGGCCGAGCGGGCCCGGGCCGAGCTGCGGGCCAGCGGCGAGACGGCCCGCCGCCGCGACCCCTCGACCCTGACCCAGCTCACCCCCCAGGAGCTGCAGATCGCCCGCCTGGCGGCCGACGGGGCGACCAACCGGGAGATCGCCGCCCAGCTGTTCCTCAGCCCCCGGACGGTGGAGTACCACCTCTACAAGGTGTTCCCCAAGCTCGGCATCGCCTCCCGGGCCGAGCTGGCCCGGCTGCCCCCGCTGCGCGCGGACCAGTGACCGTTCGGATTCGACCAACGCCCCTGGCGGCCACGCTGGCCCCATGAACACCTCCGTGAAGAGAGGTCGCGATGCATCCCAGAGTGGGCACCACGCCACGGCGGGCCAGGCGCGACGCCGTCGCCGAGGCTCCCGACGACCGGCCGGGACGACCGCGGCGCCGCCCGTCGGGCGAGCCGCCGCCCCTGCCGAGGGAGGACCGCTGGACCCGCTGGGTCTGGGTCCTGGCCGGGGTGCTGCTGCTGGGTGCCGGCCTGCACGTGGCCCTCCGCGCCGGCGGCGCCGTCCAGGCGGCCGACCAGGCCGTGCTCGACGTTCTGGCCCGGGCGCGCACGCCCGCCCTCACCGGGGTGGCCAGGCTCGCCGACGTCCTCCCGACCTTCGCGGTCGTGCTGGCGCTGCGCCTCGCCACCGTCCTGGTCCTGGTCGTCTACCGGCGCTTCCGCCACCTGACGGTGTTCCTGGCCACGCTGGTGGTCACCGACTGGGTCGTGGCCCGGCTGCTGTTCGTCGCGCTGCCCCGGCCCGACGTGCCCGTCCTGGTCGAGCAGGCGTCGTACGCCTTCCCCTCGAGGGGGATCTCGGCCCTGGCCATCACCCTGTTCGCGATGACCTTCGTGCTCGTCCCGCGCGGCCGCGGCCGGGACCGGCTGCGCGCCGCCGCGGCGGCCGTCCTGGCCCTGGTCGTCCTGGCCGAGCTGTACCTGGCCGCCGACTACCTGTCCGCGGCCGGCTACGCCCTCCTGCTCGCCCCCTGCGTGGCCGACGTGGCCTTCCGCTGGCTGGTCCCGGAGGAGGGCTTCCCGGTCAGCTACCGCCTCGGCGGCAACGCCGCCCACCTGGACCTGGGCGGCGAGCGCGGGGCGGCGATCGTCCGGGCCGTGGCCGACCAGCTCGGCCTGCGGGTGACCGAGGTCAGGGAGTTCGGGCTTGAGGGCTCCGGCGGCTCCTCCCCCCTGCGCATGACCCTGGAGGACGGCCGCCGGCTGTTCGGCAAGATCTACGCCACCAGCCACGAGCGGGCCGACCGCTGGTACCGGTTCGGCCGCACCATCCTGTACGGCCAGCTCGAGGACGAGACCCCGATGGGCTCGGTGCGCCGCCTGGCCGCCTACGAGGACTACGCGCTGCGGCTGCTGGCCGACCACCGGGTGCGGGTGGCCAGGACCTACGGCATCGTCGAGCTCACCCCCAACCAGGAGTACATGCTCGTCACCGAGTTCTTCGAGCACGCCACGAACCTGGGCGACGCCGAGGTCGACGACGTCGTCATCGACGAGGGCCTGGCCATGGTCCGGACCTTCTGGGACATCGGCGTCGCCCACCGCGACCTCAAGCCGGCCAACCTGCTGGTCAAGGACGGCCACCTCCAGCTGGTCGACGTCTCCGGCCTCGAGGTCCGCCCCTCCCCCTGGCGCCAGGCCGTCGACCTCTCCAACATGCTCCTGGTCCTGGCCCTGCGGACCGACCCGGAGCGGGTCTACGCCCGCGCCAGGAGGGTCTTCAGCCCCGGCGAGATCGCCGAGGCGTGCGCGTCCGCGGTCGGCCTGACCATCCCCACCGAGCTCCAGGCCAAGCTGAAGGCCGACGGCCGCCCCCTCCTGGCCCGCCTCCGGCAGCTGGCGCCGCCACGCGACCCCATCTCCATCCAGCGCTGGAGCCCCCAGCGCCTCACCCTCACCGCCGCCGCCGCCCTCGGGGTCCTGGTCCTGGCCGGCCTGTTCGTGGACTCCCTGCGGGCCGGCCTGACCTGACAGGTGGCGCTCCCGCGAGCAGTCGGCGGCCCGCCTCAGTCGGGGCCGGGGCCGAGGCCGAGCGCACGGTGGGTCTCGCCCATGCAGCGGTCCATGACCACGGTGAGCCCGGCCGCCTCGGCGATCCGCCTGGCCTCGTCGGACTCGATGCCCAGCTGGAGCCACAGCACCTTGGCCCCGATCTCGACCGCCTCCTTGGCGATCTGCGGGGTCTCCTCGGACGGGCGGAACACGTCGACGACGTCGACCGGGACGTCGACCTCGGTCAGCGAGCGCGCCACCGGCTCGCCCAGGAGCTCGCCCCCGCGCGGGTTCACCGGCACGATCCGGTAGCCCTGCCGCTGGAGGTAGTGCGGGATGCGGTGGGCCGGCTTGTCCCGGTCGCCGGAGGCGCCGACAACCGCGATGGTGCTGGTGGTGGCGAAGATGCGCGCGAGCTCCTCCCACTCGGCGGCGTCCATCAGCGCGGGGCCCTCGCCAGGGACGGTCTGTGGTCCCGGCCGACCCAGCGGGCGCAGGTGTCGATCGACTGGACGAGCAGGTCGCGGAGCATCCCGTCGGGGTCCGGGACGCAGGCGTGGGCGATGCCCACGGCGGCGTTGCGGACGATCGCGGGGGCGGCCTGCGTGCGGAAGCGCCTGGTCGAGGTCAGCTCGGCGGGGAGGGTGCCGGTGAACCGGGCCGCCCAGGCCGCGGCCAGCGGCGCCTGGGCGAGGGCGGCGCGGCTCCGCTCCCCGGGCGTCCCGGCCGGCCGGCCGTCCAGCTCGGCCAGGAACCGCTCGCAGGACAGCACGGCCACGGCGAGCACGCCCTGGCGCTCGGCCGCCGCCACCGGTAGGGCCAGCCTGGCCGCCCCGAGCGCGATCTCGGCGTCGATGTGCGGGTCGTCGCCGGTCAGCCCGATCACCGACGGGATCAGCTGGGCCAGCCGGGACCGGCCGGCGTCGGAGGTGTAGTCGTTGACGTGGCGGGCGACCGCGGCCAGCAGTGGGTGGGTGCAGGACGGGTGGTCGCTCCAGCGCTCGCCGGCGAGCAGCGAGGCGAACTCCATGAAGCAGGCGCCCTTGCGGGGGGTGCGGTGCTTGCCGCGGGACAGGACCGGGAGCAGCGCGGGCTGCTGATCGTTCTGGCGCATCGGCGGACTCCTTGTGGTGCCGGTGCCGTCATGGTCGGGAGTCGACGGCGCCGCGTCAATGCCCTCCCGCGAACACGACCCCAATCTGGCGGCGGATCTCGTCCAGGGCACCGAGGGTGACGATCGAGGAGGCGAGCGGCCGGAGCGGGGACTCGCGCCGGCCGTCGGCGACGCAGCGGGCGACCTCGGCGGCCTCGAAGTGGAGGGCGTCGTGGGCGGTCCGGGGCTCGGTGAAGCTGAGCCGCCGGTCCCCGCCGGCGGCCGTCAGCTGCAGGTCGCCGGGCTGGTAGAAGGGGCCGGGCAGGGTCAGGGTGGCGGCGGTGCCGGCGATGGTGGCCGTGGTCGGGGTGTCGCTGAGCAGGGTGGTGTGCACCACCGCCTGGTTGCCGCGGTCGTCGCTGAGGATGGCCGCGGCCTGGCCGTTGACCCCGGCCGGGTGGGGCTGGCCGGCGGCCAGGACCCGTGCCGGCGGCCCCAGCACCCAGGTGGCGAGAGCCAGCGGGTAGGTGCCGAGGTCCAGGAGGGGCCCGCCGGCCAGGTCGGCCCGCAGGATGCGGTGGCCGCCGCCGAACCACTCGCCGTACTCGGCCTGGACGGTGTGGACCTCCCCGAGCGTGCCCGCCTCCAGCAGCTGGCGGACAACGTCGAACTTGGGCAGGAAGAAGGTCCAGAGCGCCTCCATGCAGAACCGCCCCCGGTCGGCGGCGAGCCGGGCGATGTCGGCCGCCTGGGCGGCGCTGAGGGCCAGCGGCTTCTCGACCAGGACGTGCCGGCCCGCCTCCAGCGCCAGCCGGGCGCAGGGGTGGTGGGCGGGGTGCGGGGTGGCGACGTAGACGACCTCGACGTCGGGGTCGGCCACGAGCTGCTCGTAGGAGCCGTAGGCGCGGGCCAGGCCGTGGTCGCCGGCGAAGGCGGCCGCCCGGGCGGCGTCGCGGGAGCCGACGGCCACGAGCCGCTGGCGGGTGTGGCGCCGCAGCGACCGGACGAACCGGCCGGCGATCCAGCCGGTGCCGAGCACACCCCAGCCGAGGGCCGGCGCCGCCTCCGAGGGCGGGGTGCGGGCCGCGGGCAGGGCCGTGGGAAAGCTCGGCACGGGTCAGGTGGCGGGCGGGTCGGGGGCCGGCGGCTCGACGGCCACGGCGCGGCCGCCGTCGTGCATCGAGGCGATGACCGCGTCGGCGACGGCGCTGGCGACCAGCCCGTCGCGGGCGTCGGCCAGGGGCGATGGGCGGCCGGCGGCGACCGCGTCCACCCAGGCCTGCAGCTCGGTGCGGTAGGCGTCGGCGAACCGGGGCCGCCAGTCGGCCGGGTAGCCGGTGGCCCGCCGGCGGTCGGCGTCGGCGACCACGCGGGCGGGGTTGGTGAGCGCGACCGTGCCCCGGTCGCCGACGACCTCGCAGCGGATGTCGTAGCCGTAGCGGGCGTTGAGGAACACCTCGACCGTGGTCAGGACGCCGTCGGCGGTGCGGAGCAGGAGCAGCTGGGGGTCCTGCATGCCCGGCGCGGCCCCGGTGGAGCGGGGGGCGTGCCAGGCGACCTCCACGATCGGGACACCCAGAAGCCAGGGGACGGTGTCGAGCTCGTGGATGGCCGACCCGGTGACGCTGGACTCGCTGGTGGCGCCGGGCGCCGAGCTGACCCCGCGGCTGACGCAGTGCAGCAGCAGCGGGGTGCCGCAGGCACCCGCCTCCAAGGCCGCCTTCAGCTCCTGGTAGCCGGGGTCGAAGCGGCGCATGAACCCGACCGAGACCAGCGGCCGCCCGCCGGCCGCGACCGCCTCCTGCTCGGCCCTGACCACCCGCAGGCACTCGGGCAGCGTCGGGGCCAGCGGCTTCTCGCACAGCACCGGCTTCCCGGCGGCGACGGCGGCGACCACGAGCTCGGCGTGGGTGGCGTCGGGGGAGGCGACCACCACGGCGTCGACGGCCGGGTCGCCGATGAGCGCGAGCCCGTCGTCGGTGGCCCGCGCGCCGGGCAGCCCGGCGGCCTCCTCCCGCGCCCGGCCCAGGTCGACGTCGGCGACCATGGTGACGGTGGCGCCGGTGACCTGGCCGTGCAGGGTGGCGATGTGGTCGGCGCCCATGATCCCGGTGCCGATCACCCCGACCCGGACCGTCATGGGTCGGCGACCACGGCCACGCCGACGCGCCGGCGACCACCCGATGCTCTGCTGTCCATAGCGGTCAGTTGACGCCATCCCGGAGCACGGCGACAAGGACCCGCAGAATCAGCACGGTGGCGCAGAACAGGCCGAAGTAGCCGAAGAACTGGAACAGCGAGGTGTCGCCGGTGAACGGCGGCCCGCCCGGGGTGCCGAGCAGCATGACCGACAGCACCCCGACCACACCGCCGAGCAGGGCCAGGACCGTCCGGTTGACCAGTCGGGTGAGCGCGCGGGCGTCCTGCTCGTCGGCCAGCAGGCTGACTCTGGCCCGCAGGTCGCCGCGCTCGATGATGGTGGCGATGCGGTCCAGGTGCCGCGGGGTGCGCCGCAGCAGCAGGGCCAGGCTGGCCAGCTCCTTGCGGAGCAGCTCCTCGACCGAGCCGGGGGCGAGGCTGGCCCTGGCCCACTCGGCGGCGAGCTGCTCGGCGGCGGCGATCACCAGGTAGCCCCGTGCCAGCGTGGTCAGGGTGCCCTCCAGGGTGACCAGGGCCCGGAAGAGGGTCGAGAACTCTGGCGGCAGGGTGATCCCGAAGGCGAAGAACAGCTGCAACAGGTCGTTGAACATGGCCGCGCTGGGGGCGGCGCCGGCACCCAGGTGCCTGGCCATGAACCGCGCCAGCGCCCGTTCGAGCTGCTCGTCGTCGAACCGGCGGCGCAGGGTGGCGACCTCGAGGACGGCCTGGCGCAGCAGGGCGGCGTCACGCTGCTGCACGGCGACCAGCATCGCCCGCATCGACGTCTGCTGGAGGGCGTCGAGACGGCCGGTGGCCCCGAAGTCGATGAGCCCGAGCCGGCCGCCCTCGAGCACGAGCACGTTGCCCGGGTGCGGGTCGGCGTGGAAGCGCCCGTCGACCAGCATCTGCCTGAGGGCACAGCGGAGCAGGGCGTCGGCGAGCCGGGCCCGGTCGAGGCCCATGGCGTCGATCCGGTCGGCGTCGCGGACACTGACGCCGTCCAGCCACTCCATGACCAGCACCCGCGCGGTCGACAGGTCCCGGTGGACGACCGGGATGTGCACCTCGTCGGTGCCCTCCAGGCCGGCGCCGATCTCGGTGGCGTTGCGGGCCTCCTGGCGGAAGTCGAGCTCCTCGCGGAGGCGGTCGGCGAACTCGCCCGCCAGCTCGGTCACCTAGTACTCCACTCCCCAGGGGGTGCGGGCCTCCACGGTGCGGGCGAGCTCGCCGAGGACGAGCAGGTCGCGCTCGACCGCCTCGGCGATGCCGGGCCGCTGGACCTTGACGATCACCGCCTCGCCGGTCCGCAGCCGCGCCCGGTAGGCCTGGCCGATGGAGGCGGCGGCGATCGGCTCGGGGTCGAACTCGCTGAACGCCTCGGTGACCGGCCGGCCGAGCTCGGCCTCGAGGAGCGCGTCGATCTCGGCCTGCGGCGCCGGCGCCACCCGGTCCTGGAGGCGGGACAGCTCGGCGACGACGCCCGGCGGCACCAGGTCGGCCCGGGTCGACAGGAGCTGGCCGAGCTTGACGAACATGCCGCCGCACTCCTCGAGGGCCAGCCGGAGCCGCCGGGCGGTGGGCGAGCCCGGGTCGGCCTCCTCCTCGCCCTGGAACCGGCCCAGCCCCAGCGTCGGCCCGAACCCGTGCTTGACCACGATCCGGATGATCTCGGCGTAGCGGCTCACCCGCTGCCCGGAGCGGCGCACCGCCCGGATCGGCCGGGGCAGCGACACCAGGCTGGTCTGCGCACGGGCGAGCGTCCCCGGCTTGGCCAGCAGCTCCATCCAGACCGCGGTGGACATGGTGAGCACGACCGCGAACACCCACAGGTTGCGGCCGAAGCCCGGGGCCGCCGGGTCGCCCTGGGCGATGGCCAGCGACAGCGCCAGCGCCGACAGCCAGCCCACCAGCCCGGTCACCACCGTGGCCGTCCAGCCCCGCGAGACGCCCAGCAGCCGGCCGGACAGCCAGGCGACCAGCAGGATCGCCGGCAACGACAGGATGAGGTTCCAGCCCAGCAAGCCCTGCATGGCGCCCCCTCGACCGGTCCGCGGGCCTCTCCGCGCCCGCACCGCTGGCAGTATCGGCCAGCCGGCTCCCGGGAACCAGTGGCGGCGGCCGGGGGTTGTCCAGGTGGGACCAACGACGCCGAGGAGGCCACGTCATGAGGAAGGTGCTGACCAGCGCGGCGCTCCTGGCCGCGCTCACCGTGGTCGCGGCGGCCTGCGGGGGCGGCGGCGAGGAGCCGTCCGGGACCGTGGCCACGGCGGGGCCGACGACCACCGCCGCCCAGCAGGAGGGGGCCACCACCGTGGCGGTGGCGAACAGCCGGCTCGGCGACATCCTGGTCGACGCCGAGGGCCGCACCCTGTACGCCTTCACCAAGGACAAGGGCGACCAGTCGGCCTGCGGCGGCCAGTGCGCCGACAGCTGGCCGGCCCTCACCGGCACGGCCACCGCCGGCACCGGCGTCCAGGCCTCGCTCCTGTCGGCCAGCATGCAGGCCAACGGCGACAGCCAGGTCACCTACGACGGTCGGCCGCTGTACTACTTCGCCGGCGACGCCAAGCCCGGCGACACCAACGGCCAGGGTGTCGGTGACGCCTGGTTCGCCGTCACCGCCGACGGCCAGCTGGTCAGGGAGAAGGCGGCCGGCGGCGGCTACCCCTGATCCCGGCGGCTCAGGCCGGCGGGCCGCTCCAGCCAGTGCTCCAGGTCGGCCGCTGGCATGGGCCGGCCCAGGTAGTAGCCCTGGGCGGTGTCGCAGCCCAGCGCCTCCAGCCGCCGCCAGGCGTCCTCGGACTCGACCCCCTCGGCGACCACGCGCAGGCCCAGGTTGTGGCCGAGGTCGATGGTGGAGCGGACGATCACCGCGTCGCTGGCGCTGTCGGCCATCTGCCCGACGAAGGAGCGGTCGACCTTGAGCTCGTCCACCGGCAGCGCCTTGAGGTACGCCATGGAGGAGTAGCCGGTGCCGAAGTCGTCGACGGCCAGCCGGACCCCGAGGGCGTGGAGGCGGCCGAGCACGTCCAGGGCGCGGGCCGGGTCGGCCATGACCGCGCTCTCGGTCACCTCGAGGACCAGGGAGCCGGCCGGCACCTTCCAGGCGTCCAGGCGCTCGGCGACCTGGTCGGGGAGGCTCGGGTCGAGCAGGCAGCGGGTCGAGACGTTGACCGCGACCGACAGGCGGTGGCTGTCCTGGTGCCACTGGGCCGCCTGGCGCAGCGCGGCGTCCAGGACCCAGCGGGTGAGCGGGTGGATGAGGCCGGTCCGCTCGGCCAGGGGGATGAACTCGCCCGGCCCGAGCAGGCCGTGCTCGGGATGCTGCCAGCGCACCAGCGCCTCGGCGCCGAGGATGCGGCCGGTCCGGAGGTCGGCCTTGGGCTGGTAGTGCAGGACCAGCTCGTCGCGCTCCAGGGCCCGCCGCAGGCCTCCGAGGAGGGCCAGGCGCCGCGGGCTGTGCTGGTCCACGGTGGGGTCGTAGACCATGAACCCGGCATGGGTCTGCTTGGCGGCGTACATGGCGACGTCCGCGTGCTGGAGCAGCTCGGCGGTGTCGTTGCCGTGGTCGGGGTAGACGGCGATCCCGATGCTGCCGTCCAGGTCAAGGGTCACCCCGTCCAGGGTGAGGGGGGCGTGCAGGGCGGTGCGGAGCTTGTCGGCGACCGCGGCCGCGCCCTCGGCGGTCGCGCCCGGGACCAGCATGGCGAACTCGTCCCCGCCCAGGCGGGCCACGGTGTCGACCTGCCGTAGCGCCGCCTCCAGGCGCGTCCCGACCTCGCGCAGCAGCTGGTCGCCGTGATGGTGGCCGAGGGTGTCGTTGACGTCCTTGAACCGGTCCAGGTCGAGTAGCAGCAGCGCGGCCGGTTGCAGCTCGCGGTCGGCGGCGCGGATCGCCTGGCCGACCCGGTCGCCGAACAGCTCCCGGTTGGGCAGGCCGGTGAGCGCGTCGTGCAGGGCCTGGTGGCTGCTGGCGGCGGCCTGGCGGACGAGCCGCCGCTGGTAGCCGACAAGCACCAGCAGGAAGACCCCGAGGGCGGCGATACCGGTCGTCCCGGCGACCAGGGCCGCCGGGGCCAGCGCGTGCTGGCGCCGCCGCAGCCCGGTCAGGCTGGCCGTGGCCTCGGCCTGCTCCCGGGCGGCCAGCATCGCCGTCTCCTCGGTGAGGTCCAGGTAGGCGGGATGGACCCGCTGGAGGTGGATCTCGTTGGCTGTCCGCATGTCCCCGCCGTCGACCGCGTCCAGCATCTGCCGCAGCAGCTGCAGGCTGGGGGCGTGCCTGGCCTGGAGCCGGCGGGCCTGGGCGGCGTCGCCGGGCTCGCCGTGCTCGATCAGCTCGGCGAAGGCCGCCTCGAGCGATCGGCTGGCCTGGTCGAGGGCCGGGCGCAGCTTGGGGCTGCCGGTGGCCAGGTAGGCGTGCCCGACGGAGTGCTCCTGGTTGACCTCGTAGCGGACCTGCACCCAGGCGTCACGCTGGGCGCTGATGCCCTGCACCTGGCGGACCGCCCGGTCGACGGTCGTCGCCGCCCACACCGCCGCGCCGGTCAGGCCGACCAGCACCGCGGCCAGGCCGGCACTGGCCAGCGGCACCAGCCAGCGAAGCCGGTCGTCCCGGCGGCCGTCGCGACGGCCACTGCCAGCTCTGCCCACGAGCACTCCCGATCGTCGACGCCAAACGGAGGGTGGTTGACCTTCTGGAACACCCATCGGCGAGCTCGGGGCCGGGTTGAGGGTTCTCGGCCAACGCGGCCGGTCAGGCGAAGATGGGGCCCACCTGGGGGTAGTGGGTGATCAGGGCGGCCCGCAGCTGCGCCATGGTGGGCGGGAGCTGGGGGCTGGCCGGCAGGGCGCGGAAGCTGGTGTCCAGCAGCATCGGGGTGCCCCAGGCCAGCACCGGCTCCAGCCGGCCGCGGTCCGCCGGATCGACCAGCTCGCTGAGCCAGTCGGCCCGGCCGTAGGCCAGGTCGCCGTCGATCATGACCAGCTGGACCCAGGACGGGTCGGCGGCCACCACGCTCTCGTAGGGGTCCTCGCGGCGGCGCTCCAGCACCACCACGTCGGCGGGCCGGCCGGCCGCGAGGGTCCCGAGCTGCCCGGCCAGCCCGGCGATGTCGGCGGCGGTGCTGGTCACCATCTCCACCAGCCGCCGTGGCGCCGGCCGGTGGCTCTGGTGGGCCAGGGCGCGGGCCGCCACCTTGAGCTCGGCCAGGAGGCTGGTGCTGCCGCTGGGCAGCCAGTCGGCGCCCAGCCCGACCGGGATCCCGAGCTCCAGCGCGTCGGCGACCGGGGTCGTCTGCCCGTACAGGCGCAGGTTGCTCTGCGGCGACCAGACCAGCTTGGCCCCGGCGTCCTTGACCTGGCCCAGCTCCTCACGGGTGAGCGCGCACCCGTGGATGATCACGGTCGCGTGGGTGAGCCCCTGGTAGGTGTCGACCAGCCGGCCGAACTCCTTCCTTGACCGCTCGTTGTCGGCCCTGGCCCTCGGCCAGGTGCAGGTAGAACGCGTCGACCTCACCATTGCCGATGTCGGTGACGATCGTGCGGAGCTTGTCGGCGTCCCGTGAGCTGGGCGCGGGCAGGTCGATCATCGACCTGGCCCGGTGCTGGCCGAAGATGCGCAGGTCGACGTTGCGGACCAGCGCCTCCTCGGTGCTGCGGTTGCGACCGCTGGCCCCCTGGATCGCGGTCACCCCGCTCACCAGGGCCCGGATCTCGGCATAGCGCAGCTGGGCGTCGCCCAGCCCGGCGGCCAGGAGCCGGTTCTGGGTGTCGCGGACCAGCGCCTGGTAGATCGGGCTGCCCCGCCACACGTACCGGTTGGTGAACAGCCTGGGCGGCTCCCAGGCGGCGAACACGTTGAACTCCGGGTGCCCGTGCAGGTCGAGCATGCCGGGCAGGATCACCCCGCCGGTCTCGTGGACCCGCACCCCCTGGGGCCGCTGCGCCTGGACCGCCTCGATGTGGTGGCCGGTGCCGACCACCACGAAGCCGTCCTCCACCGGCCCGGCGGGGGTGAGCACACATCCCCGCAGGGCGATCGCCTCGGCCGGCGCCGCCCGCAGCGCCAGCTCGCGCCCCATGTCCCGGCTGGCGTCCATCGGGGCCGGCGCCGCCGGGGCGACGACCCCCGCCCGGTAGGCCCGGTCAAATGGACTCAGCCGCCGTGATCCAGCCATCCCCGAACCTTACCGCGGATCCGGTCCTTGCCTTGCCGTGTCGAACGGTCGAGCATGAGGGCGCTGTGGCGCAGATCTCCTCAGTGGCCGGCGGGGTCCCCCTTGTGGCGACCAAGCTGTTCGCGCCCCGGCCCCGGCCCGACCTGGTCCCGCGGCCCCGGCTGCTCACCCGGCTCGACGCCGGCCTCGACGCGGGTCGCTGCTCGCTGCTGTCGGCCCCGGCCGGTGCCGGCAAGACCAGCCTGCTGGCCGCCTGGCTGGCCCGGCTGGACCGCCCGGTCGCCTGGCTCACCCTCGACGAGCGCGACCAGGACGCCGGCCAGGTGCTGCGCTACCTGGTCGCCGCCTGCCAGACGATCGCCCCGGCCTGCGGCCGGAGGGCGCTGGCCTGGCTCGACGCCCC
>Ga0081538_10005112_pt1 | contig 11912 bp, 15 predicted proteins | sample TabmetS5T2R1_FD_71022 | JGI IMG/M metagenome (GOLD analysis project Ga0081538, IMG submission 71022) | Tabebuia heterophylla rhizosphere microbial communities from the University of Puerto Rico - S5T2R1 | ecosystem: Host-associated > Plants > Roots > Rhizosphere ... | reverse complement strand
CGGCGACGCCCCGCACCGAGCTCGTGCGGCGCGCGATGCTGCCCCTGCTGCCGACGACCGCGGACACCACGGCGCCTTCGCCGGTGCGGTTCAAGTGGCCGCTGGCGGACGGCTTCGAGGCGACGCCGCGCGACCCGGTCGAGGTCGACGTGACGGCGGCCGACGAGCGCGGGGACATGAAGGAGGTGCGTCTGCTGGCCGACGGTGAGCTGGTCGACACGCACCAGACCTTCCCGTTCCAGTTCCGCTACGTCCCGCGGCAGGCCGACGTCGGCACGACCGTCGCGCTGACCGCGCAGGCCGAGGACAAGGCGGGCAACGTGACGAGCACGACGCGCCTGATCTCGGTCGTCGCGGGCCCGGAGGTGGTCGAGGCACCGCTGCCGGCGGGCGTGCCGACGATCACGGGCGAGCCGGCCGCGGGCCGCACGCTCACGTGCGTCAACGGCGGGTTCCTCAACGAGCCCGAGACGTACGAGTACGAGTGGCTGCGCAACGGGACCGTGATCGCGGGCGCCGACGACGCGACGTACACGACCACGGCGGGCGACCTCGGCCGTGAGATCCGGTGCCGGATCACGGCGATCAACGAGGCGGGCGACACGGACGCGACGAGCGACTTCGTGATCGTCTCCGGCGGTCCCCAGGGCCCGACCGGCCCCACGGGCCCGACCGGCCCGCAGGGCCCGCAGGGCGTCCAGGGCGTCCAGGGTCTGCAGGGCATCCAGGGCCCGATGGGTCCCACGGGTCCGACCGGCCCGCAGGGGCCGCAGGGACCGCAGGGCCCGCCCGGCAGCACCGTGCTGGTCTCCTGCGAGCTGTCGAGCAGCGGTCAGTCGATCGTCTGCGAGATGAGCACCGTGCAGTCGTCGCGGGCGCGGATCCGCGCGTCGGTGCGGCTGGCCGGGTCGAGCCGGACGGCGGTCAAGACCGGCCGCAACGGCAAGGTCCGGCTGCGGCTCCGCAGCTCGCACCGGATCGCGCGGTCCAGCCGCGTGGTCGTGCGGGTGAAGGTCGCGGGCCAGAGCGCGCGGATGAGCGTGAAGCTCGGCCGCAAGGCCCGGCTGGCGCTGAAGCGCTAGCCGCAGAGGTTGCGGGTGGGCGGTAGGTCGCCATCGCCCACCCGCACCGGCGCGGGGCTCCGCTGTACAACGGCGGGGCCCCGCCGCCGTCTCCTCAGTCGAGCGCGATCAGCTCGAACTCCGGGCGGCCGCCGACGATGGTGGCGAGGCCCATCGTGTGGCCGGGCGCGCGCCGGCGCTCGGTCGGCGAGCCGGGGTTGAAGATCGCGAAGCCGTCGCGCTCCTCGTGCAGCGGGAGGTGCGAGTGCCCGAAGACGACGGCGTGAACGTCCGGGAACCGCCGGCGCATCCGCTCCAGCCGCCCGGCCGCGGGGCCGGCGTCGTGCAGGATCGCGATCCGGGCACCGTCGAGGACGACGGTCCGGGTGAGCGGCAGGCGCGCCTGCAGCTCCGCGGAGTCGACGTTGCCGCGGACGGCGTGGACCGGTGGCCCGAGCGCCTCCAGCTCGACGAGGACCGACAGCTCGATCAGGTCGCCCGCGTGCAGGATCGCGTCGGCCGCCCGCAGCCGCTCGACGCAGGCCGGCGGCAGCGCCCGGCTCCTGCGCGGCAGGTGGGTGTCGCTGATCACGGCGACCACCATCGACGCCATTCTCCCCCACGCCCGGCGCTAAGCTGCCTCGGCCAGGCGCCCGTAGCTCAGTGGATAGAGCGCTCGCCTCCGGAGCGAGAGGTCGCAGGTTCAAATCCTGCCGGGCGCGCTTCGCCGATGACGGACACCGAGCGCATCCTCGCGGCCGCCAAGGACGGGGACGCTGCCCTGGTGCGCGAGCTCCTGGCGACCGCCCCCGCGCTGGTCGGCGCGATCGACGAGCATCGCAAGACGCCGCTCCACCTCGCCGCCGAGCACGACCACGCCGAGGTCGCGGAGGCGCTGCTCGAGGCGGGCGCCGACGTCGAGGCGTGGACGAGCTGGGGCGCCACCCCGCTGCAGTGGGCGGGCGTGCTGGGCAGCCGCCGCGCCGGCGACGTCCTGCTCGCGCACGGCGCCCGCCTCACGCTGGCCACCGCTGCCGGGCTCGGGATGCTCGACGCGGTGCGCCGGATGAGCGACGGCGGGGCCGTGTCGGCCGCCTTCGTGCTCGCGTGCCGCAACGGCCACACCGACGTCGCCCGGCTCCTGCTCGACCGCGGGGCGGACGTCGACGCCCGCGGCTTCCTCGCGGCGACCGCGCTGCACTGGGCGGCGATCAACGGTCACGCCGACACGGCCCGCTTCCTGCTCGAGGCCGGCGCCGACCCGTCGCTCCGCGACGCGGAGTTCGACGCCGACGCGCTGGGCTGGGCCCGGGAGGGCGGTCACGAGGCCGTCGTGGCGCTGCTCGAGTAGCGCTCAGGGCGCGCGGCGCGAGGGCTCGCCGGCGCGGTCGCCGCCGGGCGCGTCCTGGGGACGCCCGAAGCGCTGAGCGGCGGTCGGGGTGGCGCGGACGGCGCGCTCCTCGCGCCGCAGCGCCTCCAGGCGCGCCGGTGCCGTGTCGTACGAGCGCCCGATGAGGATCCACGCGAACCCCCACGATCCCGCGGCCAGCGCGACGAGCACGGCGGCGAACGTCTCCAGCCCGCCGAGGATGGCGCTCGCGCCCACCACGAGAACCGCCGCGCCGTGGATGACCAGCGTGCGGCTGAGCCGGGCGGTGCGCTCTTCGTCGAGCCGCAGCGCCAACTGGACCGCGCGGGCAGCGGCGACGATGGCGATCGCGCCTGCGATCACGGTGATCGAGCCTGAAAGCGACACGGCGGGAGGCGGGTTTCGCGTCGTGTACCCGCTCAATACGTGAGAGTACTCGGAATGTTGACGACGTCACCATTGCGGGCGCGCCAACTTGCTCGGCCCATGCGATAGCTTCGCGGCCATGCTCTGCCTGCTGACCATCCGCCGCCTCAAGCCCGGAAAGCACGAGGAGTTCGCGAAGAGCTGGACGCCTGAGCGCTGGCACGGCCGGCTCGCCCGCGCCTACCACGTGCGCAACCAGGACGACCCGGACGAGGTCATCACGGTGGCGTTCTTCGAGGGGACCGAGGAGGAGATCGACGCGATGCGCGACGACCCGGAGTGGATGGCCGGCGAGGAGCGCCGCCTGCGCCGGATCGCGCCGCTCGAGGAGTCGGTCCGCCTCAGCGGCGTCTACGAGGTGGTCGACGAGATCGTCCCCGAGTAAGAAATCGGCGCCCCGCGACGCTCACGTTTGGATGGCCGCCATCGCCGACGTGCCTCGCGACGAGTGGATCACCGCCCTGCACGGCCCGCCCGCCGTGCGCGAGGTGGCGCTGGCCGACCTGCACGCCCTGCTCCTGCGCGCCGCGCGCTTCGAGCTCGGCCGTCGGCGGACCATGCTGCGCGACGTCCCGCAGGCCGAGATCGACGATCTCGCCACCCAGGCGGCTGACGACGCCATGGTCGCCCTCCTGCGCAAGCTGCACACCTTCCGCGGTGCCAGCCGCTTCACGACGTGGGCCTACAAGTTCGCGCTGCTGGAGGCCGCCGTGAAGGCGCGCCGCCGCGCCTGGCAGGACCGCGAGGTGCCGCTCGAGGACGTGGTCACCGACCGCGGCCCGTCCGCGCATCAGGTGCTCGAGGACGCCGAGACGCTGCGCGCGGTGCGCGAGGCGATGCAGACCGCCCTGACGCCGCGTCAGCGCACGGTCTTCGTCGCCCTCGCACTCAACGGCGTGCCGATCGACGTGCTCGCCGAACGCCTCGACACCACACGCGGGGCGCTGTACAAGACGCTGCACGACGCCCGCAAGAAGCTGCGCGCGGCGATCGGAGGTGAACGATGAGCGTGCTCGGTCCGATCGGTCCCGAACTGAGCTGCGAGGAGTGCTTCGAGCACCTGGACGAGTACGTCGAGGGACGCGCGGTGCCCGGGATGGCGGCCCATCTCGAGGGCTGTCCGGCGTGCCGGGAGGACTACGAGAGCCTCCTGGCGCTGGTAAGGGAAGAGGACGGCGGCACGCCAACAGGGGTATGACCGACTCATCGACAGCCGCGCGGCAGGCCTTCCTGCTGCTCCGCCTCGCGTTCACCGTGGCCCCCATCCTGTTCGGCCTCGACAAGTTCGCGGAGGTCCTGACCGACGACTGGACGCGCTACCTGGCGCCGGAGTTCAACGACATCATCCCCGGCTCGGCCGACGACGCCATGTACGCCGTCGGCGTGATCGAGGTGGTGGCCGGCCTCGTCGTCTTCGCGGCCCCCCGCTGGGGCAGCCTGCTCGTCGCCGGCTGGCTCGGCGGCATCATCATCAACCTGCTGATCGTCGGCGGCTACGGCGACGTCGCGCTGCGCGACTTCGGGCTGATGCTCGGCGCGCTCACGCTCGCGCGGCTCGCCTGGTCGGAGGCCGGCAGCACGTCGCGCGCCCACTCGCGCGTCTTCCACTCCGGCACCGGCGGCTCGGTGCCCGCCTCGGGCACGTAGGGGGAGCGCTCCACGAGCTCCATGCGGTGGATGTAGCGCGGGCAGTTGGGGAACACCTCGCGCGCCCGCACGCGGACCACGAGCGTCGCCCCAGGCCAGGACCCGAGCAGCGGGTCGCCGGGGTCGACGCTCGCCGTGCCGTTGAGCCGCAGCCGCCGCCGGCGCTCGAAGGAGATGAACAGCAGGCCGACCTCGGGGTTGACGAGCACGTTGCCGAACGAGCGGAACATGCCGTTGCCGTCGTAGCCGGGGAAGGCGATCGTGTGCGCGTCGAGCACCCGCACGAAGCCGGGCTCGCCGCCCTTGTAGGAGCACTCGGGGCGCCCGTGCTCGTCGGCGGTGGCGATGAAGAACATGTCCATGCTCTCGATGAACGCGCGGTCGTCGTCGTCGATCGCATCGTGCAGCGTCACGCTCTCGAGCCGGTCCGCGAGCCGCCGCGTGTCGAACGTGTCCTGGAGCCGGCGGCTGCCCTCGTGGTAGAAGCCGGTCACGCCCAGTCCATCGGCTCATAGCCGCTCGTGCGCGGCGCCGAGACGATCAGCACCGACGCGACGTCGTCGCCACGGTTGACGACGGTCCGGGTCAGGTGCGGGTCGAGCCGCGCGAACGTCCCGGCCGGCGTCTCGATCTCGCGCCCGTCGACGACGAGGCTCGGGGAGCCGCTGAGGACGATGAAGACCTCCTCCTGGTCGCGATCGCTCTCGTCGTGCTCGGGGATCCGCTCGCCGGCCGGGATCTCGACGAGGTTCATGCCGAACGAGACCAGCCCGAGCGAGCGGCGCGCGAGCAGCCAGTTGCCGGAGCGCTCGAGGTCCTCGCGGCGGCGGATCGTGACGCCGTCCAGATCCATGGCGCGAGCCTACGTCAAAGCCCGAGGTCGCGTGCGAACCCGGGCGTGTAGGACTCGAAGAGGATGAACCGCGGATCCGGCAGGTCGCCGACGTCGGCACGCACCTGGACGTCGACGTCCGGTCCCGCGACGGCGCGCACGCGCGCGGCGAGCGCCTCGACCTCCTCGTCGTCGTGCGAGCCGATGAGCAGGTAGCGGCCTCGCCGCGCGACCGGCATCCCCTCCCCCTCCAGCCGTTGCGCGAGCGCGTCCACGTCCGTGGACTCCGGCGGCTCGATCCGCACGAAGTAGTCGGCCTCGTCGGGGTCGCGGTTGTCCTCGACCACCTCGCCGGTGTCGGTCGCCACCCACGCGTCGCGTTGCTCGTCCCAGCGCGTGACCTCGGTCTCGGCGGTCAGCTTGTCGGACGCGACCAGCTCGCGCACGACGCGCTCGGCCTCGCGCGCCGCGCCCGCGCTCGTCGTGTACAGGTAGAGGCGCGAGCCGTCGCGGGTGACGATCACGCGGCCGCCGAGCCGCTCGCGCGCCTCGTCGTCGAGGTCGTGGGCGCGCAGGCGCTCGCTCAGGGGAAAGCCGTGGCGCTCGTCGTCGAGCTCGACCTCGACGCGCCACTCCTCGTTGGGAAGATCGGGCATCGCCCGTATCTTGGCGGATCCGGTTGGTCCCGTCGTTCGCGAACGCCGGGACTAGTCGAGGACGGCGGGCGCGAGCAGCAGGCGCTCGACCACGTCGGGATGCTCGGGCCGGCTGAAGAGGAAGCCCTGGGCGGTGTCGCAGCCGGTCGTCTGCAGGTTCCCGAGCTGCTCCGAGGTCTCGACGCCTTCGGCGGTCACCGACAGGCCCAGCGCATGGCCGAGCTCGACCACCGCGTTGACGATCGCCACGTCCTCGGACGAGTGCGGGATGCCGCGCACGAACGAGCGGTCGATCTTCACGCAGTCGACGGGGAAGGTCCGCAGGTACTCGAGCGACGAGTAGCCGGTGCCGAAGTCGTCGACGGCGATCTTGACGCCGAGCTCCTTGAGCGCGCTGAGCGTGCGCACGGACGACTCGGGGTCCTCGACGAGGACGCTCTCGGTGACCTCGAGGCAGAGGTGCGACGGCTCCATCCCGGTGCGCTCGAGCGCCGCGGCGACGATCTCGATCAGGTCGTCCTGCGCGAGCTGGCGCGCGGACACGTTGACGCGCACCACGAGCGGCTCGTCCTCGCCGCGCTCGGCCTGCCACTTCTGGGCGAGCCGGCACGACTCGTTGAGCACCCAGGTCCCGATCGGCACGATCAGGCCGGTCTCCTCGGCGAGCGAGATGAAGCGGTCGGGGCCGACGAGCCCGTCGTCCGGGTGCTCCCAACGCACGAGCGCCTCGAGGCCGACGATGGCGCCGGTCTCGACCGACACCTCGGGCTGGAAGTAGACGCGGAACTCCTCGCGCTCGATCGCGGTGCGCAGGGCGCGCTCGGTGTGCAGGCGGGTCAGCGCGCGCTGGCGGGTGACCTCGTCGAACAGCATCAGCCGTCCGCCGCCCGCCTCCTTGGCGCGGTACATCGCCGCGTCGGCGTCGCGGATGAGCTCCTCGACGTCCTGGTCGGGATCGGCGGAGAGCGCGATGCCGAGGCTGGCGGCCGACATCGTGTCACCGTGGGCGAGGTGGAAGGGCGTGGCGAAGATGCGCAGCACGCGCTCGCCGACCGCGATCGCGTCCTGCTCGTCGCTGATGTCCTCGCAGAGGATCGCGAACTCGTCGCCGCCGAAGCGGGCGACGGTCTCGTGACGGCGGAGCGAGTGGCGCAGGCGCTCGGCGGCGGCGACGATCAGCTTGTCGCCGGCCGTGTGGCCGAGGCTGTCGTTGATGACCTTGAAGCGGTCGAGGTCGAGGAAGAGCACGGCGACGTAGCGGCCGCGGCGGCGCTGCAGGCGCTCGAGCGCCTGGCCGAGGCGGTTGTTGAAGAGCAGCCGGCTCGGCAGCCCGGTGAGCGGGTCGCGCAGCAGCTGCGTCTCGTTCGTGCGCCAGGCGACGATGTGGGCGGCGCTGGCGGCGAGCACGAAGGCGGCGTGGATCAGCGCCCAGCGCCACGGATGCTCGATCGCGGAGGCGTGGCTGTAGACCGTCTCAGGCGCGAGCGCGCCGGCGACGCCGTGGTGCAGGGCGACGTAGCCGATCGCGACCAGGAACGGCATCCAGTCCTGGTACAGCGTCAGGACGCCGATCATCACGAAGAAGTGGAAGTGCGCCTCGATGACGCCGCCCCACAGGTGCACGAGGATCGCGGAGGCGGTGATGAGGCCGAACGACGCGGCCGCGACGCGCAGCTTCATGCTCGCCCACTCGCTGCTGGCCAGCAGGGCGGGGACGGCGAGGAAACCGCCCTCGAGCATCATGTGGGGGACGCTCTGGCCCTGGGCCAGGCCGAAGACGGTGAGGCCGACGACGTGCGCCCAGAGGAGCCACACGATCGTCTGGTGCCGGCGGCGCCAGATGTGCTCGGGGAGCATCTGGCCCTGCGGCAGCCACTGGCGCACGAGCTCGATCACGCGCGCCGGCCCGGTCGCATGCACGCTCCACGGCTCGCTGCGCGGGCGATCGATCGTCCCGCCGTCGATCTCGGTCATACGACGCTCACTCCCCGGTTATCGGCAGAGACGGCCGAGCGCAGCAACGCCATGGCGTCCGCCTCGACGACCGGCGGAGTCACCTTGCACGGCGCACCGGTCTTGTAGACGAAGCGGCTGCGCGCATCGTGGTAGCTGCGGTCCTCGCCGAAGAAGCACTCGTGCGAGCGCGCGAGCTCCTCGGTGCGGTAGACGCTGAGCGGCTTGGCCTGCTCGTCGCGCGCCCGCGCGCGACGCTTGGCGTCGAGCCAGCGGGCGTGCTCGTCGTGCCGCGCGAGCCGCTCGGCGAGCCCGCAGACCTGGGCGTAGAAGCTCTCCACGTCGTGGCCGAACGCGGCGTCGAGCATGCCGATCTCGACCGCGCGGCGGGTGCCGATGGCGGTGAACGGCGCGGAGGTCAGCTCCGCGGTCAGCTCGGCGCCGATCCGGCGCGGCATCAGGTAGGTCCAGTACTCGGAGCCGTAGAGGCCGCCCATGTGCTGGTAGTACGGGTTGAGCACGACGTCCTCGCGCGCCACCACGTGGTCCGCCGCCATCGCGAACGGGACGCCGCCCGCGGCCGCGTCGCCGGCCAGCGCCGAGACCGTGATGTGCGAGTCGGTCTCCACGATCTCGCGCACGACGTCGTCGATCGCGTGCAGGTTCCACCAGGACTCCTCGGCCTGGTCCTGCGCCGCCTCGATGACGTTGAGGTGGATGCCGTTGGAGAAGAAGTCGCTGCCGCCGGCGAGCACGATCACCTTGGTCGGGCGGCTCTTGGCGTAGCGGTAGGCCTCGAGCAGCCGCCGGCACTGCGCGGTGCTCATGGCGCCGTTGTAGAAGTCGAACTGGAGGTAGCCGACGCCGGCCTGCTCGTGGTACTCGATCTCGCGCCAGGTGTAGCCGTCCGGGATCGGGGCGTGGACGGGCACGTCGATCTCGGGCGCGTCGTAGCCGACGCCGGCGAGCTCGAGCGCGCGGGTGGCGGGGAGCTTGAAGTGGTCGGGGCGCTTGAGGTGGGTGATCCAGACCGCGCCGTCGATCGTGGCGCGGCAGATGCCGCCGTGGCGGGTGGCGATGATCTCGCCGGCCGCACCGCGCAGGCCGCGCTCGCGGTGGACGCCGAAGAGGTGGAACTCGGCGCCGCCGATGACGTCGAGGACGCCGGGGTGGCCCTCGGCGGCGCGGATGCGGCGGACGATCGTCTCCGTCGAGTCGGCCGTCCAGTCGATCTGGCGCTCGGGCTGGCGGATCAGCGGCCGCGGGCGGCCGGTGACGGTCGGGTCGGCGTAGTCGAGCTTGCGCGGGGTCTCGCCGTTCTCGAGCGCGGCCATCGCGTCGAGCAGGGCGGCGATCGCGCCGCGCCGGACCTCGTGCCGGTAGATGCTGCTCTTGCCGGCGTCGCGCATGCGGAAGTTGCGCGTGCCCCAGATGTCGCCGCCGTCGACCTCGCCGGTGGCCTCCAGGACGGTGACGCCCCACTCGCCCATGCCGAGCTCGATCGACCAGTCCAGCGAGGAGGGGCCGCGGTCGCCGACGGGACCGGGATGCACGATCAAGCAGCGGTGCCGCGAGTAGATCGACTCGGGGATGATCTTCTTCAGGATCGGGCAGACGATCAGCTCGGGCTGGTGACGGGCGACGGCGGCCTCCATCGCCTCGCCGGTCTCGACGACGGCGACCTCGACCGTGTGGCCGAGCTCGGTGAGCGCGATCTGGGCGCGCTGGCTCAGGCTGTTGTGGGCCGAGACGAGGAACAGGATGCGGAGCGGGCGGGCGGACCGCTGCACCGGCGCCTCGCCGCGCAGCGGATTCGGGCCCCGGCGGAGCACGTCGTTGAGGTTGGGCGCGTCGGTCACACTCCGGGAATCGGCGTGTCGTCACCCCCGAAACATCGACCGTCCGTCCAGATGTGTCCGCTTGCGGTCAGAGGTCGCGCCAGGCTTCGCGCTCGGCGGCGAGGCCGGAGCAGCACGCGGTGCCGCCGCAGTGCGGGCACGTCGCCTCCGAGGCGGCGGTGACCCAGCCGGGGTCGGCGAGCTGCGGGTCGCAGTCGAGGTCGGGGGTGCCGAGCGCCCAGGTCTCGAAGACCTGGCCGCACTTCGGGCACTCCACGGTGAGCCGCTCGGCCGAGCGCGCCATGCTGGGACGGTACCGCGCCGGGCGCGTCAGCCCAAGAGGGCGCGCAACTGGCGGTTCACCGCGGGGCGCAGCCACGTGGTGTCGGGATCGCCGGCGCTGATCACGCTGAGCCGGAGCCCGTCGAGGGCGGCGACGACGAGCCGGGTGTCGAGGTCGGGGGTGATGGTCTTCGAGCTCGCCAGCACGCGCTCGCCGAGCGCGCGCAGGCTCTCCCCCCACTCCGCGTGCACCTCGCGCGCCTCGGGCCGGCCGAGCAGCTCGATCTGCAGCCGGTAGAGCGCGACGGCGACCTCGCGCTCGCCGGAGACCTGCTCGAGCAGCCAGTCGGCGAGCTCCTCAGCCCAGGCGGAGGCGTCGAAATCGTCGCCGTCGAGCCGGTCGGCGATCGCCGCGATGCGCGCCACCTCGCGGCGCGCCGTCCAGCGCAGCGCGGCGGTGAGGATGTCGGCCTTGTCGGCGAAGTGCCAGGTGGTCGAGGACAGGGCGACGCCCGCCTCGGCGGCGACGCGACGGTGGGTCACGGCGGAGACGCCCTCGCGCGCGACGATGCGAACCGTCGCCGCGACGATCGCCTCGCGCACCCGCACGGAGGCCTCGGCACGCGTACCGGTGGCGGCGGTCACGGCGCCATCGTAACCCGGTACGCACGTACTTGCACAAGCAGTACGCTCGTACTAGGCTCCGCCGGCCCATGATCGAGGCCCACGACATCCGACACCCGGACGCGGGCCTCGCGCGGTGACGGAACGCCCGACCACAAGGCGCTCGTTCTTCGGCCTCGCGGGCGGCGCCGCGCTCCTGTGCACGATCGGGGGCGAAGAGGTCGTGGTCGACTCGCCGGAGACGCTGGGCAAGGCCGACGCCGCGGCTGCCAAGGTGCGGCGACCGCGCGCCTCGCTCGCCCAGGACGTCCCGCAGCTGCAGCCGCAGCCCGGCGGCCAGCGGATCGAGTACTGGATCCAGGCGCAGACCGTGCGCTGGGACATCGTCCCGACCAAGCGCGACGACTGGCACAACCGCCGCGTCCCCGGCAAGAACCGCTTCCGCGCGTACACGTACTTCGAGACGACGCCGGGCTTCGCGGCGGTCAAGCAGGGCCCGAGCATCCCCGGCCCGACGCTCTACGCCGAGGTCGGCGACGTCCTCGTCGTGCACTTCCGCAACGCCGACCGCAGCCTCCGCCAGGCGGTGACCATGCACCCGCACGGCGTCAAGTACAGCCCGGAGTACGACGGCGCCTACATGGGCGAGTACACGCGCGCGGGCGGCTTCGTGGCCCCCGGCGAGACGTTCACGTACCAGTGGGAGTGCACGCCGGACTCGGTCGGCTCGTGGCCGTACCACGACCACGGGCCCAACCACACGCTCAACACCTTCCGCGGCCTCTTCGGGATGGTCCACGTCCGTCCCCGCGGCGCGCCGCTGCCCGACGTCCACCGCGCGCTGTTCGTGCACCAGCTGCCGCCGCCGGTCACCGGCCTGCAGCGGAACTTCCAGTGCATCAACGGCCGCGCCTACGCCGGCAACACGCCGACGCTGCGCTCACGCGTCGGCCAGACCGTCGAGTTCACGGCGTTCGGCATGGACAACAACTTCCACACGTTCCACATCCACGGCCACCGCTGGAAGGACCCGGCCGGCCAATACGTCGACAACCCGTCGATGGGCCCGAACGAGCACGTCACGGCTCGCTTCGTCGAGGACAACCCGGGTCGCTGGCTGTACCACTGCCACGTCTTCTCCCATCAGGACACCGGGATGACGGGCTGGTACATCGTCGACCCGTAGACCGAGGAGGGAGTCGTTGCGCATCGCCATCGCCGTCC
>Ga0081538_10005111_pt1 | contig 11914 bp, 10 predicted proteins | sample TabmetS5T2R1_FD_71022 | JGI IMG/M metagenome (GOLD analysis project Ga0081538, IMG submission 71022) | Tabebuia heterophylla rhizosphere microbial communities from the University of Puerto Rico - S5T2R1 | ecosystem: Host-associated > Plants > Roots > Rhizosphere ... | reverse complement strand
GACGCTGATCCTGGTCAACACGGCCCGCGGGCCCATCATCAATGACGACGCCCTGTACCTGGCCCTCAAGGAAGGCTGGATCGCCGGCGCCGGCCTGGACGACATCGAGGAGGAACCGGCCAAACAGCGGGACTGGAAGCCGGCGAACCCGCTCTTCAGTCTCGACAACGTGATCATCACACCACATGCGGCGTACTACTCCGAAGAGGCGATCCGCACGGTCCGCGACTTTGCCGCGCATGAAGTGGTGCGGGTGCTGACCGGGCAGCCGCCGCTCTCGCCAGTGAACGCGGCCCAGCTTGCGATGGTTCAGCCCCGCCACTCAGCCTGAGCTGTGCCGGGGGCCGTCTGGTAGCGGTGAGTAGGAGCCGGGCCAGCCTGCCACCGGGCGCCATCAGCGGCTCCGCCAACTACCTGGCGACCCGCGACGTCCACCAGGCCGACAACCAATGGCTGCTCGTCCTGCTGCTCGCCTGTCCGTCCTCGTGCTGGTCCTTGGGCTGAACGCGGCCGCGGGCGTGTTCTCCGCCATGCTGCTCCACGTGCGCGAGCGCTCCCGCGACGTCGCCATCCTCAAGGCGGTCGGGATGAGCCCGCGGCAGCTCCTGGCCATGGTGCTGACCTCGAGCGCGGTCCCGGGCGTGATCGGCGGCCTGGTTGCGATGCCGTTGGGCGTCCGCACCTACCACGGGCTGATGACCCGGCTCGCGCAGCAGATCGGCAACCGCCCCCCGCCGTTCGCCTTCGACGTCCTCCACCCGACCACGCTCTACCCGCTGGGCGTGATGGGCCTCGCCATCGCCCTCGCCGGCGCCCTGTTCCCTGCCCGTCGAGCCGCCCGCAGCCGGGCCGCCGAGATCCTGCGATCGGAGTAAGGCAGCGCGCGTTCCGTGACCGCCGGCCCGGTCGACGGCGACGTCGTCGACCTCGGTGGCGCGGATCCAGGAGACCAGCAGGGCCAGAGCCACCACCAGGTAGATCCCGCCCGCCGGGATCCACATCAGCACCCCGGCCAGCTGCTGGTCGGTGAGCGGGTCCAGGCCCCAGGGGGCCGTCGTCGTCGCATAGCCCGAGTACCACGGTGTCCGGGCGAAGGTCAGCAGCACCGAGAGGAACACGCTCTGCATGGCCATCGCGAACACGAGCAGGACGCCAAGGCCGTTGGAGACCCGGGCCGCGCCACGGACCCCGACGACGACATGCCAGAACAGGACGGCCGTGACCAGGAAGCTGCCGTGCTTCAAGAGGTGGAGGGGCTGGCTGTCGAGGGCGGCGTCATAGGGGGCGGCGGCGTGCCAGAACCAGACGACCCCGACCGAGAGCAGCCAGACGACCGCCGGGTGGCGCAGGACCCCGAGGTTGCCATGGGTCAGTCCGAGCCGCCGCCGCCAGCGGCCGCTGGCCCGGCGCGCGGCCAGGGGGCCGCCGCGCAGGAGGGCGCTGGACGGGGCGCTGAGGGCCAGCAGCGGCGCCGCGACCAGCAGCAGGAGCAGGTGCTGGACCATATGGGCCGACGCCAGCGCGCCCGACAGCGCGTCCAGTGGTGACAGCAGGGCCAGGCCGAGCGCCACCAGGGCGGCCGTGAAGCACCTGGCCCGCCACCGGTCAGCCGGCCGCTTGGGCCCGCTGGCCCGGCCGCGGCGGTAGGCCCAGGCCGCGAGCAGGAGGCCACCCAGCAGGACCGGATGCGGGCTCCAGGCGGTCCACAGGTCGTGGGGCGCCGGCGGCTGGCCGGGATGGGCGAGGATCGGGATCAGCACGACGACAGGACCAGGGCCGGCACACCGACGAACAGGATGGCCACGACCGACAGCAGCGACAGCAGGAAGCCGGCGAAGGCCAGCGTCCCACCGCGGTCGCGGTCCTGGAGGTTTCCGGCGAGGTCGGCGGCGTCGTCGGCGACCGGCTCGCGCTCGCTTGCCCGCCAGCGCCGCCAGGACCACCCGGCGCAGGCAAGGGCCGCGACGACGGCGACGGCGGTCGTGGCAAGGGTGACGGCCTCCGGTACCGGCGGGTCGAACAGCGCCAGCCCCGGGCCGTCGCCGCTGCAGCCCGCCTCGGTGACCAGGTAGACGAGCATGAAGTGGATCGACCAGATGATCGGTCCGGCCACGAACATGAACAACGCCCACCGGGCCCGGCGGTCGCGGGAGACGTCCACCGCGAACGGCGTCCCCTCCCCGGCCGTTCTCGACCCGTCCCCCATCGGGGACTCGTCGGGGGGGACGTCCCGGACGCTCATGTGAGCCGCGGCCCCAGATACAGGGTGGCGAAGCCGACCACCCAGATGACCACCATCGCGGCCCAGAACCTGGCCACGTTGGCCACGTTGGCGTGACGGCGAGCCGTGTAGTGGCCAGTGATCGCCCAGTACAGCGTCAGCGCCACCACGATGAGCGCGGCCACCGCGACCACGCCGACGAAGCCGGCCAGCAGGAAGAAGATCGACCCATAGGCGTGGTCGTTCCAGCCGAAGCCCAGCCCGGCGATGTCGAGGAGCTGCACCACCCCACCCCCGCCGGCCAAAGCGAGCGCGGCGGCCAACGCGGCGATGAAGCCGCGCTGGTCGGCGGCCCGCATCCGCGCCAGCGCCGCCCGGACCGCGCCGCCACTGGCCACCACCAGCGCGGCGGCCAGGGCGGCCGGGCCGACATCCGGGTCGGCGATGCCGGGAGGCGGCCACTGGGGATTCTCCAGCCGCAGGTAGAAGTAGCTGAGCAGCAGGGCCGCGAAGGCGACGGCGACGACCAGGATCACCAGCGCCGTCCCCCAGGCGGCGACGATGACGCTGCCGCCGGCGTTGACCGGGACCTGGTGCTCGCGCTCGAAGGCGTCCTCCTCCTCGACGGTCATCGGCGCTTCCTGTGGCCAGTTCCAGGCGATCACGGCCGCGGTGACGATGGCCGCGCCGACGGCGAGGCCCCAGCGGAGCTTGGCCAGCTCGGCGGCGAAGATGAGCACGAGCCCGCACCCGGCCACCAGCGGCCAGATCGACGGGTTGGCGACCCGGAAGACCTCCTGGGGCCGCGCGTCGGCGGTGCCGACGATCACCGCGGCCCGCCAGCGCAACGGCCACCGTGACAGGCCATTGACGAACCCCTCCAGGCGCTCGTCGCCCCGGTGGAGCTCGTCCTGGTCCCACAACGGGTGGCGACTGCGCACGATCGGCAGGATCGACCAGCCGTGCTCGGCCGGCGGCGAGGGCACCGCCCACTCCAGGGTGTCGGCGCCCCAGGGGTTGTTGCCCGCCGGCTCACCTCGCCGGTAGCTGCGGGCCACGTTCAAGATGAACACGGCGATTCCCAGGAGGATGACGAGCACCCCGACGCTGGAGAGCAGGTTGTAGGGCTCCCAGCCGAGGCCGGCCTCATAGGTGTAGACCCGCCGGGGCATCCCCAGCAGCCCGACGATGTGCATCGGGAAGAAGGCCAGGTTGGTCCCGATGAACAGCAGCCAGAAGTTCCACCTGCCCAGGCGCTCGTTCAGCATCCGGCCGGTGAACTTGGGGAACCAGTAGTAGACCCCGGCGAAGATCGGGAAGGCGACCCCGCCGATCAGCACATAGTGCAGGTGCCCGACCACGAAATAGGAGTCGTGGGCCTGCTGGTCGAAGGGCGGGGCGGCGACCATCACCCCGGTGATCCCGCCGATGACGAAGATGACCAGGAAGCCGACCACGAACAGGAACGGCGTCTTCCACACCGGCCGGCCCGCCCAGATGGTGGCCAGCCAGGAGACGAACTGGACACCGGCGGGCAGGGCGATGACCATGCTGGCGGCGGCGAAGAAGCTCAGCACCAGCGTCGGCAGCCCCACAGCGAACATGTGGTGCGCCCACAGGCTGAACGACAGGAACCCGATGGCGACCAGGGAGCCGACCAGCCAGGTGTAGCCGACGATCCGCCGCCGCGCGAAGGTGGCCACGATCATCGAGACCACCCCGGTCGCGGGCACGAACTGGATGTAGACCTCCGGGTGGCCGAAGATCCAGAACAGGTGCTGCCACAACAGCGAGCTGCCGCCGCGCTGGGGGTTGAAGAACTGGGTGCCGAAGCCGCGGTCCAGCTCCAGCAGCAGGCTGGCGATGATCAGCGTGGTGAACGCGAACAGGATCATGAACGCCATCACCAGCACCGCCCAGGCGAACACCGGCATCCGGCTGAGCGTCATGCCGGGGGCCCGCATCTTCAGGACCCCGATGATGATCTCGACGCCGGCGGCGATCGCCGCGACCTCGGCCACCCCCAGCCCCAGGACCCAGAAGTCCAGGGCCAGGTCCGGTGAGAACTCCAGGCCGGACAGCGGGGTATAGGCGAACCAGCCGGCGTTGGGGACCGCCTGCCACAAGGTGCTGCTGTAGTACAGCAGCCCGCCCAGGAGAAAGGTCCAGTAGGAGAAGGCGCCGAGCCGGGGGAACGGCATCTCCCGGGTGCCCAGCAGCAGCGGCAGCAGCAGGATCGCGAAGCCCTCGAAGATCGGCAGGATGACCAGGAACATCACGACCGTGCCGTGGTTGGTGAACAGCTCGTTGTACAGCTCCGGGCTCACGAGGCTGTTCTCGGGCACCGCCAGCTGCATGCGCATCACAAAGGAGTCGAAGCTGCCGCCCAGCAGCAGGAAGAAGAACCCGGTGAGCAGCAGCCGGGTGCCGATCTTGTCGTTCTGGACCCCGGTCAGCTGCCCCCGCAGGCCGGGCGGGTCGGCCCACAGCCGGTTGAGCTCCTCGCCCGTCATGGGCTCGGTGACCGAGGGCGTCTCCCGGCCCGGCGGCGGCGGGTTCAGGTCAGCCACGGCGCTCAGCCACCCAGGCGGCGAACTGCTCCTCCGGCTCGGCGACCACGGTCATCACCATCTTGGTGTGCTCCAGGCCGCAGAACTCGGCGCAGCGGTTGAGGTGCACGCCTGGACGGTCGGCCTCCAGGACCAGGGTGTTGGTGTAGTCGGGCAGCATGTCGATCTTGCCGGCCAGCGCCGGCACCCAGAAGCTGTGGATCACGTCCGCCGAGCGGAGCTGCAGGTTGACCGGGCGCCCGACCGGGAGGTGGAGCTCGTTGGTCACGGTCACCCCCTGGTCGGGGTAGCGGACCTCCCACCAGAACTGGTGCCCGACGACCTCGATGACCAGCGCGTCCGACGGGGCGGTGGTCGGCACGAGCCGCATCGCCCGCACGGTCGCCCCCAGCACCACCAGCAGGATCACCATGGGCGCCACCACGCCTGCGACCACGAACCAGCGGCCGAACCGATTCGGCCGCTCCCGGCCCGTCTCCTGCTCGGCCGCTGGCCGCGGGCGGAACAGGCCCAGCCCCAGGACGACGACGACGGCGACGACGACGGCCACCCCGAGGCCGAGCAGCAACCACCACAGGTCGGCCATGGCCTGGGAGACCGGGCCCTGAGGATCGAGTGCCCCACCCCCGCGTTGGGCGGTCACCATCCAGCGACTCGGTGTATCGCGTGGGCGGTCCGGGCGCGGTCGATATCCAAGACCAGCAGCTGCGCCATCTGGACCTCCCACGTGGCGGCCAACGCACCGGCAGCACTCTACAAAGACCCCGCGTCGGATTGAAGGCCGCAGGCCGCATCTTCTTCGCCCGGACGGAGCTGGCCGAGAAATCTCCCGGCTCTGTGTCGAATCCGCCGCTCGTTGTTCGAGGCATCGGTAGCGGGCCGGATCGAAGCGAGGACCGGCCCCGACCCGAAAGGAGCGGGAGGATGACCCTCCAGTCGATCACGATGACCGGCGCCGCGCTGCCCGGCGCCCCCAGCGACACACCACCGTTGCCGGTGCGGGTGACCAGGTCGCTGCTGGGCTACGGCGTCATCGCCGGCCCCTTCTACGTCGTGGTGTCGCTGGCCCAGGCGCTGACCAGGGACGGCTTCGACCTCACCCGGCACCCCTGGAGCCTGCTGGCCAACGGCGAGCTGGGCTGGATCCAGGTCGCCAACTTCACCGTCACCGGCGCGATGCTGGTCGCCTTCGCCGTCGGACTGCGCCGGGCGCTGGCCGGCGGCCGCGGCGGGCGATGGGCGCCGCGGCTGATCGGGGCCTTCGGGGTGGGCATGGCCCTGTCGGCGCTGGTGTTCCGCGCCGACCCCGCCCAGGGCTTCCCGCCGGGCGCGCCGGAGCAGCCGGAGCTCACCTGGCACGGCGCGCTGCACTACCCGGTCGCGGGCGTCGCCTTCCTCTGCCTGGTCGTGGCCTGCTTCGTGCTCGGCAGCCGGTTTGTCGCCGAGGGACGGCGTGGCTGGGCGGCGTTCTCCCGGATCGCCGGGGTGGTGTTCCTGGTCGGCTTCGCCGGGCTATCGGCCTCGGCGGGCGCCTCCTGGAGCGTGATGAGCTTCATCGTCGCGCTCGTGGTCGTCTTCGCCTGGATCTCGGCGGTGGCGGTGCACTACTACCGCCGAGCTGGCGAGGATACGAACGGCTGAGACGCCGATCGCGGATCGCACGGCACTGCTCGGACGACCAGGCGACGGACACGGCGACAGGGAAAGGAGATCACGATGCGCTACATGGTCCTGCTGCGGGCCGCGCAGCCCGCCAGCCCGCCGCCGCCCGACCTCATGGAGGCGATCGCCAAGCTCGGGGGGGAGGCCACCAAGGCCGGGGCGCTGCTGGACACCGCCGGGTTGGCCCCGAGCGCGGAAGGCGCGCGGGTCCAGCTCACCGGAGGGCGGCTGAGCGTCACCGACGGGCCGTTCACCGAGGCCAAGGAGATGATCAGCTACGCCCTGTACCAGGTGCGGACGAAGGAGGAGGCGGTCGAGTGGGCCTCCCGCTTCCTGCGGCTGCACCGGGACCTGTGGGAGGGCTGGGAAGGCGAGGCCGAGGTGCTGCGGGTGTTCGGCCCCGAGGACTTCGCGCCGCCCGCCTGAACGCTCGGCGGCTGAGGGTCGGGGTCGCGCGCGCCCCGGCCCTTCATCAGCCGACCGGAGATGATGGTTGGATGGGTAGCCGTGACGGCTACCCATCCGCATCGCGCGGTCGAAGCGGTCTGGCGGATCGAGTCCGCCAGGGTCGTCGCCGGGCTCGCCCGGATGGTGGGCGACGTCGGTCTGGCCGAGGAGCTGGCCCAGGACGCGCTGGTGATCGCGCTCGAGCAGTGGCCGACGTCAGGCGTGCCCGACAACCCTGGCGCCTGGCTGATGGCGACCGCCAAGCACCGCGCGATCGACACCCTGCGCCGCCAGACCCGGTACGCGCAGAAGCTGGAGGCGCTCGCCCGCGACCCCAGCCTCACACGCCAGGCCGACGAGCCGGACCTGGACGCCGCGCTGGACGACCACATCGGCGACGACCTGCTCCGCCTGATCTTCACCGCCTGCCACCCGGTGCTGTCCACCGAGGCGCGCGTGGCGCTCACGCTGCGGCTGCTCGGGGGGCTGTCGACCGAGGAGATCGCGCGGGCGTTCCTGGCCGCAGAACCTACGGTCGCGCAGCGGATCGTCCGGGCCAAGCGCACGCTGACCAGCAGGCGCGTGCAGTTCGAGCTGCCCGCGCCGGCGGCGCTGACCGACCGGCTCGCCTCGGTGCTGGAGGTCATCTACCTCGTCTTCAACGAGGGCTACTCGGCCACCGCCGGCGAGGACTGGATGCGGCCGGCACTGTGCGAGGAGGCGCTCCGCCTCGGCCGGATCCTGGCCGGCCTGCTGCCCGAGGAGCCCGAGGTGCACGGGCTGGTGGCGCTGATGGAGATCCAGGCGTCCCGCATCCGCGCCCGCACCGACGCCGCCGGCGCGCCGGTGCTCCTGGCCGACCAGGACCGCCGGCTGTGGGACCGGCTGCTCATCCGCCGCGGCCTGGAGGCGCTCGCCCGCGCCGACGCCCTCGGCGGCGCGCTTGGCCCCTACACCCTGCAGGCCGAGATCGCCGCCTGCCACGCCCGCGCGCTCACGCCCGAGGACACCGACTGGGAGCGCATCGCCGCCCTCTACCGGGTGCTCGCCCACGTCTCGCCCTCGCCGGTGGTGGAGCTCAACCGCGCGGTCGCGGTCGGGATGGCCGCCGGCCCGGCCAAGGGGCTGGAGCTCACCGAGCCGCTCCGCGGGGAGCGAGCCCTCGAGCGCTACCCCCAGCTCCCGGCCGTGCGCGGCGACCTGCTGGCCAAGCTCGGCCGCCTGGACGAGGCCCGCCAGGAGTTCGAGCGCGCCGCCGCCCTCACCCGCAACCAGCGCGAGCGCGCCGTGTTCCTGACCCGCGCCGCCGCCTGCGCCAACAGCCGGCTGTAGGGTTCTCACCCTGTCAGGTCAGCCGTCAGGTTGAGCCCTGACCGTCCGCCGGGGCGCAGATGCCGGCCAGTGAGGTCCAGCGCGGCGGCGACGCAACGACCTCGGCAAGGATCGTTCGGAGGACGTGGACCACGCCGTCCTCGCCGCCGAGGGCAAGACCCCAGGCGTAGGGGCGGCCGACCCCGACGGCGGTGGCGCCGAGGGCGAGGGCCTTGACCACATCGGCGCCGGAGCGGACGCCAAGACCGGCAAGGAGCGCCTCCGTCTCCGGCTCGCGGTCGGCTGGAATCGTGTGATAGCAGCTACCTGCAAGGATCGCCAGACAGGCCTCGGCGACGTCGGTCTGGGTGTCGCGCTCGGAATGGCTCGGAGATGGCGCGGCCGGCGGCGAGCACACCGTCGGGGATCATCGGAGCGACGCGTCCAACTGACGGATCAGTTCTCCGACCCGCCCACCGCCACGCGGGGCGGCCGGGTAGCGCCTCAGGACGTCCACCACGACCGGATGCGCGAGGATCCGCGACTGCGCAATGTGGTCGGCTCCGACGGTGGGATCGTCTCCAGCGGAGAGTTCGAACGCTCGCGCGGCATGAGCGGCCGATCCGAGGATGTGCTTGACCTGAGTCGCCTCTGCCAGGGGGTGGAGGAACGCCGCACCGACCGCGTGGCCGGCCGCTCGCGCAGCGTCGCTCGCCGCAGCCTGTCCTGCATCGCGGGCCTCCTGCGCCGCCCGGTGTGCCGCCCAGGCGCTGTCACGTAGCCCCTTGGTCCGCTCGGCTCCATTCGCGAACGCCTGCGCAGCCTCGATCGCGGCTCGTGGGCGGCGATCGTCAGGGCGTTCACGTTCGAAGATCGCCAATGCGGGCCGCGCGCACGCCACCGCATAGCCGGCGACCTCGCGGAGTTCGGACCGGCTGAGCTCGATCGTGGTGGAGTCATCCGCCATGGCGTCATCCTTCTGCACAGGGGCCGAAGTCTCAACGAGGGTCTGGATCGGCCGCTCGGTGGCACCGCCCGGTCGGCGATCGGGCTCACGGGACGTACTCCGCGTGGGACGCGCGGGAACTAGCCTGGCGTGAGAGGCGAGGCCGGCACCTCGGTGACCACCTGCGCCAATACACCGCGACGTCGCCCGAGGCGTTCGTGTTCCTGAGCAGCCAGGGCAAGGGTCGTCGAGGGCCAGACGGCGGGACCGCGCAGGTTCGCCCATCCCGGGTCCCACAGTTCCGGGCGGCGCCGCGGTAGAGTACCCAGCCCGATCCTGACGATCTGACGGAATGGCCTGATTATGTCCGTACGGTCGAGAACTCGGCGGCGCTGCGTGGCCGCTGTGGTCGCCGTGGTTCTGCTGCTCCCCCACCCGGCGGCCGGCGATGAGCGGGACGAGCTCGACAAGACCCGCCGGCGCCTGGGCGAGGTCCAGGCGGTGCTGCGCGACGCCCGGGCCGACGCCGGGGCGGTCGCCGACGCCCTCGCCGCCGCCGACCAGGCCGTCGCCGTCGCCCGGACCCGGCTGGCCACGGCCACCGCCGAGCTGGCCGCGGCCCGCAAGCGCCGGGCCGACGCCATGGCCGCCCTGGCGGCGGCCACCGACGAGGTCGGCCGGCAAGAGGCCCGGCTGGCCGAGCAGGTCCGCCGCGCCTACATGACCGGCGGGGTGTCCGGGCTGGCCGTGGTCGTCCAGGCCAGCGACCTGCGCGACCTGCTGGAGCGGGCGGTCACCCTCGGCTATGTCATCCGGGCCGACCAGGACGCCCTGGGCCGGCTGGAGGGGGCCCGCCGGCGATCGGTCCGGCTGCATGACGCCATGGTCGAGGCCGAGCAGGCCCGCACCGCCGCCCAGGCCACGGTCCGCCGCCAGCTCGAGGAGCTGGAGCAGGTCCGGGCCCTCCGCCAACAGGCCAAGCACAAGCTGGACGCTCGTCTGGCCCGCCTGGCCGGGGCCGCGGCCACCCTGCGCCGCCGCTCGGCCGAGCTGGGGCGCCTGATCCGCCAGGAAGAGCTGGCCCGCCAGGCGGCCGCCGCGGCCGCCGGCGCCGGCGCCGGCGGTGGCGGTGGCGCGATCCACGGGTCGGGTCGGCGCTGTGCCCTGTCGGGCACCTCGGCGGCCGAGCGCTGGATCATCCTGCGCGAGTCCAGCGGCGATCCGACCGCCGACAACCCCACCTCCACCGCCTTTGGCCTTGGCCAGCTGCTGTTGGGCAACCGCATCCTCTACCTGGGCCAGGACTATGCCAGCACCGACTGCGGCCGCCAGCTGTGGGCCTTCCGCGCCTATGTGCGCGACCGCTACGGCACCGCCGAGCGGGCCAAGGCCTTCTGGCAAGCCAACGGCTGGTACTGACCGAGAGTCGGCGGGGCGATGGCGGTTACGACGTGGCGGCGGAGCCGGTCAGCCGAGAGGCTGGAAGGCCTGCTCGAACTGGCGGGCCAGGTCCCGGGAGGCAGCCCACCGGTCGGCCGGGGTGATGAACTCGACGTTGTACCCCCAGATCCGGCCCTTGAGGTTGATGTGGCTGACATGCACCCGGCGGCCGTCCCGGACCGCCTCGTACTCGAACACCACCGCGCCCTTCCGGTCGGCGTAGGTCTGGTCCTCGGCGTAGCGGACCTCGCGGAAGCCGTCGAGGTTTCGCCGCGCCCAGGCCCGGTAGTCACGGGAGGCCTGGGGCAGCTGGGCGGACGGGGTCTGGGAGCGGACGGTGAACAGCCGCCGGGCCCCACCCTGCTCCTCAACCACGACGGCGTGGTAGCGCTGCCGGGTGCGGACCCGGAACTCCGGGGGGACCCCGACACGGTTGTTGCCGGCCCGGTTGGAGAAGGCGCGCCAACCGGCGGGAAGGCCGGTCTCGGGAGCGGCCGTGGTGGGAGTCGTGGGCGCTCGGGTGCTCGCAGGCTCCTTGGTGGTCGGCGGGGCCGGCCGGGTCGTGCCCGTCGCGCCGGCGCCGCTCCTGGGGGTGGCTCGGGCCGACTGGTCCTCGGCAGGGCTGACCCCGTGGCTTCGGCTGGTGGCGACCGGGGCCGCCCGGTCCCGGGTAGGGTCGGACCGGAGCGCGTCGGTCAGCCAGGCGGTCAGCATCCCGCCCGCCAGCAGCAGAGCAGCCACGCCGAGCAGCCGCCGCCCGGCCCGGCGAGGCGCGGGTGGGGCCGGCGGGAGGATCGGGCGGGATGGCCGCGGTGCCGGTCGCTCCGGAGGCTCCGGGGTCGGCGCCCGGCCCGGCTCGAACGCCGCCAACCCCTCGGGCCGCTGCGAGAGTCCAGCGTCCGCCGTGACGGGAGGCGCGGCCGACGTCCTCGGTCGTTCGGAGGCGGAAGGTGGCGGCGCGAGGGGGCGGGCACGACCCGGTCGTCGGGGTCGTTGGGTCGGAAGGATCTGGGTGGGTGGAGCTGAAGGTGTCACGACCAGGAGCCAGGCGAGCCAGGCCCGGACCTTCGGACCGGACGGACGAGCCGGTGGGTCCTTGGCCAGCAGCGCGGCCAGCAGCGGGGCCAGCGGACCAGCACGGCGCATCGGCTGCGGCGCCTCGTTGACCACCGCGGCCAAGGTCGCCATCGGAGCGCCCTTGTCGAACGGCGGCTCCCCCTCGACGGCGTAGAACATCGTCGCCCCGAGCGCCCAGAAGTCGGCCGGCGGACCGGTTGGCTCGCCCTGGGCCTGCTCGGGCGCCATGTAGGCCGGCGA
>Ga0081538_10005110_pt1 | contig 11918 bp, 12 predicted proteins | sample TabmetS5T2R1_FD_71022 | JGI IMG/M metagenome (GOLD analysis project Ga0081538, IMG submission 71022) | Tabebuia heterophylla rhizosphere microbial communities from the University of Puerto Rico - S5T2R1 | ecosystem: Host-associated > Plants > Roots > Rhizosphere ... | reverse complement strand
CCAGGACGGCATCAAGGGCCGCATCAACCAGATCAAGACGGAGATCGAGAACACCGACTCCGACTTCGACCGCGAGAAGCTCCAGGAGCGCCTCGCGAAGCTCTCGGGCGGTGTCGCCGTCGTGAAGGTCGGCGCGGCCACCGAGACCGAGATGAAGGAGAAGAAGCACCGCGTCGAGGACGCGCTGCAGGCCACCCGCGCGGCCCTCGAGGAGGGCATCGTGCCGGGCGGCGGCGTGGCGCTGCTCGAGGCGCAGGAGGCGATCAACCTCGACGCCATCGGCGAGGACGACCAGAAGACCGGCGCGCGCATCGTGTTCCGCGCGCTCGAGGAGCCGACCCGCCAGATCGCGGAGAACGCCGGCTTCGAGGGCTCGGTCGTGGTCAACGACGTCCGCAACGCGGCGGCCGGCAACGGCCTCAACGCCGCGACCGGCGAGATCGTCGACCTCGTCCAGGCCGGCGTCATCGACCCGGCGATGGTGACGCGCTCGGCGCTCCAGAACGCCGCGTCGATCGCCAAGAACATCCTCACCACCGAGGCGATCGTCGCCGAGGCGCCCGAGAAGGACGGCGCCGCGGCCGGCGGCGGCATGCCCGACATGGGCGGGATGATGTAGTCAGCGCTCCGGCGCTACGAAGGTTCAGAAGGGCCCGCTCCGGCGGGCCCTTCGTCGTTCAGGAACGCCTCGCCGCGCGGTGAGAGGCGATAGCCGGGGCTGAGCGAGATCGTCAGCCCGAGCTCCTTGAGCCGCCGCACGCGCGGCTTGAACACGCGCTTCTCCAGGCCGAACGACGCCGCCAGCTCCTCGGCGCGCACCGCGGGCCGCTCGGCGATTGCGCGGAGGTAGTCCATCGCCCACGGCATCCGCTCGATCTTCGCGCGCAGCGCCACGAGGTCGTCGCCGGCGGCGATCGTGTCGCGCAGGGCGAGCCGCGGGTCGGGCCCCTCGAGGTGGAGCTCGATCCGGTACAGGTCGCCGTCAGCTCGCAGGCCCGCGACGGTCTCGGCCGGCGTGGCGAAGCCCGCCCGCTGCGCCTCGGCCTTCGTCACGCGCCGGACGATCCGGACGTCGTCGATCCGGATCACCCCGACCGCGGTCAGCTGGCGCCCGCCGGCGCGCGCCCGCGGCCGGTCCCAGCGGCGGAACTGCAGGTCGATCGTCCCGTCGGCGATGCCGCGCAGCTGCGACTGCTTGAAGAGCACCTAGGCCGGTTTGACGCGGAAGCCGACGCTGCTGCCCGGACCACGCCGGAACGTCGCCTGCCGGGTCTCGAGCACCCATGGCGACGGCAGGTCGCCCATCGGGAGCTGCAGGAACTCCGCGAACAGGTCCGTCGCCTCCGCGCACGAGAGCGCCGACGGCCGCAGGCGCGTGATCCGGTAGCGGCCGGCGGGCAGCTCCAGGCGTCCGATGCGGTCGTCGTTGCGGACGCGGAAGGTGCCGGGGCAACGGCGGCCGACGGGATGGGCGCCGGCCGGGTCGGCCTGCGCGTCGCCGACCGCGAGCTTGACGCGGAAGCCGACGTGCGCGCTGCGCGAGAACGTCGCGGTCTGCGGATCGAGCACCCAGCGGCCGGGCAGGACGCCGTCGAAGTCGGCGAGGAAGTCCGCGAACCGCGCCGCCGCCCGCGCGCAGCTGAAGCGACCGACCGCGAGCAGCGTGATCCGGTACTCGCCCTTGGGCAGCTCGAGCGCGCCGATCACGTCGTCGTGGAGGACCTGGAAGAACCCCGGGCAGCTCGTGCCGGACGGATGGTGCCCGCCGCCGCCGCCACCGCTCGGGGTCGACGTCAGGGCCACGGAGAACGCCGTCGTCGCGTTGCTGGAGAACGTGGCCGACGGCGCGTCGAGCGTCCACGGCCGCGGCAGCCGCCCGTCGAAGTCCTCGAGGAACTGGCGGAACAGGTCGGCGGCGTGGGCGCAGGACAGCCGCGACTGGTCGAGCACCGTGATCGCGTAGTTGCCGGCGGGGAGCTGGAGCTGCCCGATGCGGTCGTCGTGCAGGACCGCGAACGTGCTCGGACAGGTCGTGGGCGTCTGGGCCTGGGCCGGAGCGGCGACGATCAGCGTGCCGAGCACGAGCGCCACCACGCACCACACCCGCCGGAAGGAGGTCACGGGCCAACGCTACAGCGCCCGTGCCTAGGGCGCCACCCGCTGACCCGGCCGGCGGACGCGGAACCAGCGGTGCCCGTAGCGGCCGAGCGCGAGGGTGATCCGTCCGCGGCGCGGCCGCAGCTCCTCCGGGCCGAAGAGGTCGACGACCGCGTCGGCCTCGCCGACCTCGATCTGCACCTCGCGCGGCTCCTCGCCGAACGAGTGGACGGCGAGGATGCTGCTGCCGTCCCAGTCGGCGCGGTGGGCGAGCACGGCGGGGTCGCCGGACTCGAGCAGCGTCACGCTCCCCCAGCCGAGCTCCGGGCACTCGCGGCGGCGGCGGATGAGCAGCTCGATCCAGGTCAGCAGCGAGTCCGGGTCGCGCCGCTGGGCAGCGACCTCGGCGGCGCCGGGGGCGATCGGCCGCGCCGGCTCCTCCGCGGTGGTGAACCCGCGATGGCGCTCGGACGACCACTGCATCGGCGAGCGCACGCTCATCCGGCCCGGGATCTCGAGGCTCTCGCGCATCCCGATCTCCTCGCCGTAGAACAGCACCGGCGTGCCGGGCAGCGAGAAGGCGAGCGAGTAGGCGAGCCGCATCCGGTCCTGGTCCTCGTTGACCATCGAGGGCAGGCGCCGCCGCAGCCCGCGCCCGTAGAGCTGCAGCTCCGGCTCGGGCCCGAACGCGGCGAACACCTCCTCGCGCTCGGCCTCGGAGAGCTTGTCGAGCGTCAGCTCGTCGTGATTGCGCACGAAGTTCGCCCACTGGCAGTCGGGCGGGATCTCGGGCAGCGCGCGCAGCGCGGCGGCGACCGGCTCGGCCTCGCCGCGGGCGAGCGCCAGGTACAGCGCCTGGTTGACCGTGAAGGAGAGGACCATGTGCAGCTCGTCGCCGTCCTCGTCGCCGAAGAACGCGCGCTGCTGGTCGGGCGGGAGGTTGACCTCGCCCATCAGGATCGCGTCGCCGCGGCGGCGGCCGATCGCGCGCCGCAGGTCGCGCAGCAGCCGGTGCGGATCGGGGATCGCGCCCTCCGGCGTGCCGGTCGGCTCGATCAGGAACGGCACGGCGTCGACGCGGAAGCCGGCCAGGCCCTGCTGGAGCCAGTAGCCGACGATCTGGGCGATCTCGTCGCGCACGGCCGGGTTGGCGACGTTGAGGTCGGGCTGGTGGGAGTAGAAGCGGTGCAGGTACCACTGCTTCGCCTTCGGGTCCCACTCCCAGTTCGAGCGCTCCTGGTCGGGGAAGACGAGGTCGCCGGGCTTCTCGGGCGGCTTCTCGTCGGCCCACACGTAGAAGTCGTGGTACGGCGAGTCGCGGTCGCGGCCGGCCTGGAACCACGGGTGCTGGTTCGAGGTGTGGTTGACGACGAGGTCCGCGATGACGCGGATGCCGCGGTCGGCGGCAGTGCGGATCAGCTCGGCGAAGTCGCCGGCGGTGCCGAGCCGCCCGTCGATCCCGTAGAAGTCGGTGATGTCGTAGCCGTCGTCGCGCTGGACCGAGGGGTAGAACGGCATCAGCCACAGGCAGCTGACGCCGATGCCGGCCAGGTAGTCGATCCGCTCGGTGAGCCCGACGAGGTCACCGCAGCCGTCGCCGTCCGAGTCCAGGAACGTCTCGACGTCGACGCAGTACACGACGGCGTTCTTCCACCACAGGTCGCTGGTCGCCTTGCGTCTCACAGCCGCGGGAGGACGTGCTCGCCGAACGCCTCGATGAAGGCCCGTTGGTCCTGCCCGACGTGGTGGAGGTAGATGGCCTCGAAGCCGAGCTCGGCGTACTCGGAGATCCACTCGGCGTGCCGCCCGAGGTCGGAGGAGATGAGCACGGCCCCGTGGAGGTCCTCCGGCCGCACGTGCTTCGCCGCCTCGTCGAACTGCTCCACGGTGGCCAGGTCCCAGCACAGCGGCGGCGTGAACACGTTCGTGCGCCACTGGTCGTGGGCGATCCGCACCGCCTCCTCCTCCGTCGGCGCCCACGACAGGTGCACCTGCAGCGACGCCGGCCCGTCGAAGGCGTCGAGCATCCGCCGCAGGTGCTCGTGCGGCTGGTTGATGGTGACCAGCCCGTCGGCCCACTCGCCCGCCCAGCGGGCGGTCTCCACGCTCACCGCCGTGGCCAGCAGCTGCGGCGGCTGCTCGGGGAGCGTCCACAGCTTCGCGCGGTCGACGCGGATCAGCCCGTCGTGGTCGACCACCTCCCCGGCCAGCAGCGCGCGCATGACGTCGACGCATTCGCGCAGCCGCGCGTTGCGGAGCTTCTTGTCCGGCCACGGCGCGCCGGTGATGTGCTCGTTGGAGAACTCGCCCGTGCCGAGCGCGACCTGGAGCCGGCCGGGGAACAGCTCGGCCAGGGTGGCGGCCGCCTGGGCGATGATCGCCGGGTGGTAGCGCTGCCCGGGCGCGTTGACGACGCCGTAGGGCATCCGGGTCGCCTGCATCGCCGCGCCCAGCCACGACCACGCGAAGCCCGACTCCCCCTGACGCTTGCTCCACGGGGAGAAGTGGTCGGACGACCAGGCGCGCTCGAAGCCCGCCGCCTCCGCCTCGCGCATGGCGGTGAGCAGCGCGCTGGGGGCGATCTGCTCGTGCGAGGCGTGGATCCCGATGGCGGCCATCCCCCGCGGTGTACCCATAGGCTGCCGAGCCATGCCCGCCTATGTGATCGCCAACGTGACGAACGCCTGGGACCAGGACAAGCTGGTCGAGTACCGCGACCGCAACACCGACGCCGTCGCCAAGCACGGCGGGCACTTCGTCGCCCGCGGCGGGCGGCACGAGATCCTCGAGGGGAGCTACGCCCCCGTGCGCGTGGTCATCATCCAGTTCCCGGACCTCGACGCGGCGCGCGGCTGGTACGAGTCCGAGGACTACGCGCCGCTGCGCGAGCTGCGGCAGAGCGCTTCGGACACGGATATCTACGTCGTCGAGGGCGTCTAGCGAACGTCAACTGCGGCTGGGTAGGAAGGCGGGGTGCCGAACGTCAACGCCGGGCTCGATCTCGTGCCGCGGTTGACGTTTGGTGCCGCCTGCGGTGCGTAACGTCAACAGGCGCCCGCGCCCGGCGCGCCTGTTGACGAAATGCACCGCCTTCCTTACCCAGCGCAGTTCGTCAGCCGGCCGCCTCGGCCCGCCGCAGTCCCCGCACCGCCCACCACGCGAACGCCGCCACGAGCGCGACGGCGATCGCGAACGCGCCGGCGGCCGGCGCCGCGGACCCGGAGATGAAGTCGCGGCCGGACTCGATCAGCGGCGTGAACGGGTTGACGGTCGCGACCCCGTGGACCCAGCCCGCGAGCAGGTCGAGCGGCACGTAGACCGGAGCCAGGAAGAGCACGAGGAACACCGGCATCTGCATGGCGGGGCCGGCCTGCAGCGTCCGCAGCCGCATCGCGACGCCGGCCGCGAACAGCGTCGCGGCGAGCGAGACGAGGTAGGCGAGCAGGATCAAGCCGACGATGTCGACGCCGTCGCCGCCGACCTGCATGCCGGTCGCCAGCCCGACGACGAACAGCAGCACGCCGACCACGGTCGCCCGCGCCCAGGCCGAGAGCGCGTAGCCGGCGATGATGCCGGTGCGGCTCGGCGCGGCCAGGAACAGCCGGCGCGTGAACCCGCGCTCGAAGTCGGCCGCGATGCCGAAGCCCGTGAACACGCCGCCGAACGCGGACGCCTGGAGCAGCACGAACACGAACTGGAACGCCGTGTAGCCCGACGGGAAGTCGAAGCCCGGGACGTTGCCGACGTTCGACAGGCCGCCCGCGAAGGCGACGAAGAAGAACATCGGGAAGATGATCGACGGCAGCAGGAACGCCGGGTTGGTGGCGACGTTGTGGATCGAGCGCCAGGCGACGGCGCCCGCGACCTGCGCGAACCGCCTCACGTCCTCACCAGCCTCGTCCGCAGGGCGCTCGCGGCGGCCGCGACGCCGCCGACCGCGATCACGATCGCGATCCCGAAGGCGAGCGCGAGCGCCTCGGCGTCCCAGCCCGTGATGATGAACGAGCGGATGCCCTCGATCAGATAGGAGACGGGGTTGTAGGTCGCGATGAAGCGGAACCAGTCCTGCTCGATCAGCGGCCGCGGAAGGCTCATCGAGGACAGGAAGAGCAGGACGAAGAACAGCGGGAAGAACCCCTGGACGGCCTCGCCGGAGCCCGACCGCAGCCCGACGAAGGCGCCCAGGCCGGCGAACGCGAGCGCGACCAGCAGGGCGAGCAGCAGGATCGCCGGGACCCCGAGCGCGCCGGCCGGGAAGTCCATGCCGACCGCGAAGCCGACGACGAGGTAGATCACCGCGGAGGCGAGCGCGACGAGCATCACCCCGCCGAGGTGGCCGACCAGCAGCGCGGCGCGCTGCATCGGCGTCATCGCGAGGCGCTTCATGAACCCGCTCTCGACGTCGCGCGCGAGCGCCGAGCCGGCGTTGACGCACGCGAACAGCGACCCCTGGATGAACGGGACCGCGATCGCGAAGTCGAGGTAGCTGTCGGCCGGGAAGCCCGGCAGGTTGCTCGCGGCGTCCAGCCCGCCCGTGTTGATGGCCATCATCACCAGCGGGAAGATCACCGGCGGGATCACGAGCGCGGGCTGGCGCAGCGTCTGGAGCACGGACCGCCGTGCCATCTCGAGGATCTGCTCGATCATGCCGGGACGACCTCAGGCTCGGCCGCCGGCTCACCGCCCTCGAGCTTGCGCCCGGTCTTGGCGAGGAACACGTCGTCGAGCGTGGGCGCGTGCAGCCGGAAGTCGGCCAGCACGATGTCCTCGGCGTCGATCGCGCGGACGATCTCGGGGAGCTGGTCGACGCTGCCGCGCAGGCGCACGGCCACCGCGCCCGGGCGCGCCGTCACCGGCAGGCCGAAGCGGGCGAGCACGCCGGCGACCTCGTCGAGGGAGCCGGCCTCGGCAGGCTCGACCTCGAGCGACGGGCGGCCGATCTCGGCCTTCAGCTCGTCGGGGGTGCCGCGGGCGACGATCCGGCCCTGGTCGATGATCGCGATCCGGTCGGCGAGCACGTCCGCCTCCTCGAGGTACTGGGTGGTGAGGAAGACCGTGACGCCGTCCTCGTGCGCGAGCCGCGCCACCTCCTGCCACATGTCGGACCGGCTCTGGGGATCCAGGCCGGTGGTCGGCTCGTCGAGGAACAGGATCCGCGGATGGTGGACGAGCGCGAGCGCGAGGTCGAGCCGGCGCTTCATGCCGCCGGAGTAGCCGGCGACCTTGCGGTCGGCCGCGTCGGCGAGCCCGACGCGTTCGAGCAGCGCGTCGCCGCGCGCGCGGCGCTCGGCCTTCGGGACGCCCTGCAGCGCGGTCTGCAGGCGCATGTGGTCGCGACCGGTGAGCAGGCCGTCGAGGGCCGCCTCCTGGAGCGCCGCGCCGATCGCCTGGCGCACCGCCGGGCCTTCCTTGACGATGTCGTGGCCCGCCACGCGCGCCGAGCCGGCGGTCGGCGGCAGCAGCGTGGTGAGCATGAGGACCGTCGTCGACTTGCCGGCGCCGTTGGGGCCGAGGAAGCCGTAGATCTCGCCGGGCTCGACGCGCAGGTCGATCCCGTCCACCGCCCGGATGCCGCCCTTGAATTCGCGCACGAGGCCTTCGACCTCGATGCCGTTGGGGAGCTGGGTCATGCGATCCTTTGTAGCGGAGATATTTGAGGTTGTCAAAGTTTATGATCGCCTGATATGGTCGACCTCAATGGAATCGTCAGCGGCGCGCGAAGCGTGGGGACTGTTCTGGCGGATCTTCATGGAGGACAAGCGTCGCCGGTGGGCGATCCTGTCCGAGCTCGGCCTGTCGCCACAGCAGGCGATGGCCATCAGCACGCTGAAGCCCGGTGAGCCGATGCCGATGAGCGCGCTGGCCGACGCCATGCACGCCGACAACTCGAGCATCACCGGCATCGTCGACCGGCTCGAGGCCCTCGGCCTCGCCGAGCGCCGGGCCAGCGAGCGCGACCGCCGCGTCAAGGCGGTGGCACTCACGAAGCTGGGCGAGTGGACGCGGGTGGAGGTCGAGCGCCGCGCCGGCCAGCCGCCCCCGCGCCTCGCCGCGCTGCCGGAGCAGGACGCCGTCGCCCTGCGCGACATCCTCGCCCGCGCGCTCGAGGAGACGCCTCAGACCGCCGAGAGCGCCCGCGCGCCCTCGCCGACGTAGCGCGCGCTCGGCCGGATCAGGCGGCCCTCGCGCTTCTGCTCGAGGATGTGCGCCGACCAGCCCGCCGTCCGCGCGCAGGTGAAGAGCGGGGTGAACAGCTCGGGCGGCACCTGCGCGTGGTCGAGCACGACGGCCGACCAGAACTCGACGTTGGTGGCCAGCACGCGATCCGGCTTGCGGGCCCGCAGCTCGGCCAGTGCCGCCGCCTCGAGCGCCTCCGCGACCTCGGCGCGCGGCGAGCCGATCGCCTTCGCGGTCCGGCGCAGGACCCGCGCGCGCGGGTCCTCGGCCCGGTACACGCGGTGGCCGAAGCCCATCAAGCGCTCGCCGCGGTCGAGCACGGCGCGGACGTAGGCGCCGGCGTCGCCGCTGCGCTCGACGTCGTCGAGCATGCGGAGCACGCGTGCCGGCGCGCCGCCGTGCAGCGGACCGGAGAGCGCGCCGACGGCGGCCGACAGCGCCGCGGCGACATCCGCCCCGGTCGAGGCCACTACGCGCGCGGTGAAGGTCGATGCGTTCATGCCGTGCTCGGCGGCCGAGACCCAGTAGGCGTCGATGGCGCGCACGTGCGACGGATCCGCCTCGCCGCGCCAGCGGGTCAGGAAGCGCTCGGCGAGCGAAGCGGGGCCGGCCGGCTCGACCGGCTGGCCGGTGCGGGCCCACTGCGCGACGAAGTCGATCGCCGCGGCCGAGACGCGCGCCAGATCGTCGCGCGCCTGTCCGTCGGTGATGTCGAGCAGCGGCTCGCACGGGACCTGGGCGAGCGCCGCCTGCAGGTCGGCCCGCGGGTCGCCCGTGCGGACCGGCAGCGGCGGCGGGTCGACCGGCGCGAGGCCGGGCTCGAGCCGCCCGTCCACGAGCAGGCCCCACACGCGCTCGAACGGCACGCGGCCGACGAGCTCCTCGATGTCGACGCCGCGGTAGCGCAGGGCGCCGCCCTCGCGATCCGGCTCGGCGATCCTCGTGTCCATCATCGCGCCTTCTCCCGGAATCGGCGGGCCTTGTTCTGGTTGCCGCAGCGCGCCATCGAGCACCAGCGCCGGCGCGCGGCGGGCGAGCGGTCGTAGAAGCGGGCCGAGCAGGTGTCGGACCCGCAGATGCGCACGCGGGCGCGCTCGGTCTCGATCCCGAGCATGCGCGCCGCGTCGTAGGCCACCATGCCGAGCGCGCGCCGCGGCGACTGGGCGCGCGGGCGCTCGGACAGCACCGGCCGCCCGGCGCGGCCGGTGAGCAGCGCCGGCCGGGAGCCGGCCAGCGCGAGCCAGTCGTCGATCAGCGCCACCGCCGCCGGGTCGGCCGCCGTGCGCTCGACCGCGGCGCGCACGCCGACGTCGATCGCCTCGCGCAGCTCGCGCGCCTCGGCGAGCACCGAGGCGGGCGCCCGCATCGGCTGCGGGAGCAGCCGCGCGCGCACGAGCCAGACCACGACCTCCTCGACAGAAAGCAGACACTCGACGTCGCGCCGCCAGCGCTCCCGGCGGGTGTTCACGAAGTCCATCGCGGGTCGCCCACCCAGCCAATACCAATACGGCGCGCCGGTTTCGGGTGGGCCGTCGGGGAGGTCGCGGTGCATAACCGGATCGTACACCTCAAAGGGGTTACGCGAACAGGAAAACGTCCCGCACCCCTTCGAATTCCCGTAGGCTGCCGCCGCCGCATGAGCGCCACCGATCTGATGCTCAAGCCGGTCCCGGAGCTCGCCGCCCTCGTCCGCGGGGGCGAGCTCGCGGCGCGCGAGGTCGTCTCCGCCGCCCTGCAGCGGATCGAGGACCTCGACGACCAGATCAACGCCTTCGTGGAGGTCGACGCCGAGCGCGCGCTCGAGGCGGCCGACCAGATCGAGCCCGGCGACGAGCGCCCGTTCGCAGGCGTCCCGATCGCGATCAAGTCGAATATCCCGGTCTCCGGGCTGTGCATGAACTTCGGCTCGAAGTTCCTGGCCGGCCACCGGCCCGGGCACAGCGCCTACCTCGTCCGCCGCCTGCGCGAGGCCGGCTTCGTGGTCGTGGGCACCACGAACATGCCGGAGTACGGGATCCTGCCCACGACCGAGCCGCGCCACAGCGGTGCCACGCGCAACCCGTGGGACCTCGGGCGCACGCCGGGCGGCTCGTCCGGCGGGTCGGCGGCGGCCGTCGCGGCGGGGATGCTGCCCGTCGCCCACGGCAACGACGGCGGCGGCTCGCTGCGGATCCCCGCCGCCTGCTGCGGCCTGGTGGGGCTCAAGACGAGCCGCGGGCGGGTCTCCCGCGGCCCCGACCTCGGGGACTCGTTCCTCAGCTGCGACGGCGTGCTCACCCGCACCGTGGCCGAGACGGCGGGGCTGCTCGACGTGCTGGCCGGCTACGAGGTCGGCGACGCGACGTGGGCCCCGCGCCCGACCGAGCCGTACTCGACCTCGGTGCGCCGCGACCCCGGCCGGCTCCGCGTGGCGATGTCCGCCGCCAACCCGCTCGACATCGACGTCGATCCAGAGTGCGTGCGCGGCATGCACGCCGCGGGTGAGCTGCTCTCCTCGCTCGGCCACGAGGTCGAGACCGCGTCGCCGTCGTTCCCGGGCGGTGACGTGCTCGGCCTCTTCCTCAGCGTGTTCGGGCCGCAGGTCAGCCTCGGCATCGGCTACGGCGAGCTGCTGGCCGGGCGGCCTCCGGAGGAGGACGAGATCGAGCCGCTGACGCGGGCGGTCTACGACCACGCCCGCGAGATGTCGGCGGTCGCCTATCTCGGCGCGGTCGCGCAGATGCAGGCCGTGGCGCGCGGGATCGTGGCGTTCTTCGCCGAGTACGACCTGCTGCTCACCCCCGCGCTCGGCGAGCGGCCGGTACCGGTCGGCGAGATCCACGGGCTGGGCGAGGACCCGATGGAGGACCTGCGGCGCTCGGGCCGGTTCACGCCGTTCACGTCGCTGTTCAACGTCACCGGCCAGCCGGCGATCTCGGTCCCGCTCGGCTTCGGCGACGACGGCCTCCCGACCGCCGCCCACCTCGTGGCCAAGCCGCTGGGGGAGGACACGCTGCTCCAGGTCGCCGCCCAGATGGAGGCCGCGCTGGGACGTCCAGCGCAGGCCCCGCCGCTGTAGACACCGCCTAGCCGGCGCCCAGCACGTCCGCCATCCGGCGCGGACGGACGCCGAGCCGCTCGGCGTCCGCCGTACCGGTGCGCGTGAGCATGTCGACGGTCAGCAGCTCGGCCTCGTCCCAGGTCGCGAACGCGGTCGGGCCGGCGAGCGCCTCGTGCGCGCGCAGGAGCGGCCGGGCGACCGGCACGGGCACCGGCAGCAGGCGGCGCCGGCGGTGCGCCGCCCGCAAGGCGAGGCGGGCGACGTCGCGGTGGCTGAGCACGTCCGGGCCGGCCAGCTCGTAGCGGCCGAGGTGGTCGCCGTCGAGCGCCCGCAGCGCGCAGTCGGCGACGTCGTCGGCCCAGATCGGCTGCGTGAGCGCGTTCCCCAGCAGCGGGACGGCCGGCAGCAGCGCGAGCCGCTCGAGCCGCTGCAGGCGGCGGTCGCCCGGCGCGTAGACGAGCGAGCCGGCCAGCGTCGTGGTCTTGAGGCCCGACGCCGCGACGGCGCGCTCGGCCAGCGCCTTGGCGCGGTGCACGCGCGAGTGGTGGTACGGCTCCCCCCCCCCCCGGGGGGGGCGGCGGAAGGGCGCGGGGCCGGGGCGCGC
>Ga0081538_10005109_pt1 | contig 11918 bp, 3 predicted proteins | sample TabmetS5T2R1_FD_71022 | JGI IMG/M metagenome (GOLD analysis project Ga0081538, IMG submission 71022) | Tabebuia heterophylla rhizosphere microbial communities from the University of Puerto Rico - S5T2R1 | ecosystem: Host-associated > Plants > Roots > Rhizosphere ... | reverse complement strand
GCTTATTCTTTCGATAGCTTAGACACCATTGACAGGATCACTGATGGCCGTGGCATTCGGTTTGCTCGAAACCCTGCCCGTTCAAAGAATTGTCATTCACTCAAAAAGGAGAAACGATGCAGCTCGAGATCGCTCAACAGTCCTTGAACCTGCTCTATTTTGATAACGCACGAAGCAATTCGCTGGTTGGGAACAGTCAGCGAATGCGGATTGTACGGACTATGATCGTAAAGTTGGCGAGTAGCAACTCGACGGTCTTAATCACGGGCGAAAGTGGTACCGGAAAAGAGCTGGCGGCACGTGCAATCCATGAGCTGAGTCCACGGCGGCACGGATGCTTTGTGCCAGTTAACTGCGGTGCGATCCCGGAAGAACTCTTGGAAAGCGAGCTATTCGGCCATGTGCGTGGCGCTTTCACCGGGGCAGTGAATGCCCGCCAGGGCCGTTTCCAGTTCGCGCATGGCGGTACGCTTTTTCTCGATGAGATCGCCGAAATGAGCCCAAAGCTCCAGGTAAAGTTATTGCGGGTGCTCCAAGAGCGGCAATTTGAGCCTGTCGGCAGTGACAACGCGGTACAGGTCGACGTCAGAGTGGTAGCGGCGACCAATAAAGATCTTCCGATTGCGGTGCGTGAAGGAAAATTTCGCGAGGATCTATTTTATCGATTAAACGTTCTTCCACTCGCACTGCCATCTTTGCGTGAGCGCGAGGGCGATAAACCGATTCTGATTCGCCACTTCTTGGCGGTTCATTGTCTCAGGAGAAAGAAAGCCGTCATCCAGATCGCTGACGAAGCGATGGAGCTGTTGGAGCGATACAGCTGGCCCGGAAACGTCAGAGAGTTGGAGAATCTCGTTGAGCGCCTTGTGGTGTTGAACGAAGATCGCATTATTCGACCTACTGATCTGCCCGACTACGTTGTCCTTAACGCTGTGCCGCAACATCAGACCTTGGCTCAGGTTACCTTGCCGAGCCAGGGTGTAGATCTTGATGGTTTTCTGGAGCAGATCGAGAACGGCTTTATACAGCAGGCGCTCCAGCGTTCGCGAGGGAACAAAACCCTGGCCGCAGAGCTGTTGAAGCTAAATCGCACGACCTTTATCGAGCGGTTGCGTAAGAAAGGGATGCTTCAGTCAACACGTTCTGCGTCCTTGCCTGCGGCACTCGACAAGAACGTGACAGAAGGTGGTACTCCTCCGACGGAGCCGCCGCCGTTCAAGAAGCGGACCCCGAACGGTTTTGCGCCTGCTGATACGGTGAAAGTCGGCAACCTGCCATTCTAATGAAACTCTCCGGCTTACTCCGAATTTTTCAGCACAATTGTCGTTTTCTTGGCTGAATTCGAAATCACAAATGCCAGTAGCCAAGCTGGTGGGGCGGAGTAATAAGCAAAAAAAGACCGCGTTGTTCAATCAAAGATCGTCGTTGTGGCACAGGTCAGCGGCAAGCTTCTGGCGCAGACTATCATCCATTTCGCACTGGAACGACTGCGCCTTAAAGAAGTCGTCGCCGAGCACATCGAGTAGCAAATCTGTGAAGTAATCGTTTTCATTAACTCGATACGAGTTAAGTTCAGCGGCGATGCTTATCAAATTGGGTAAGTTTATAGGGGGCGGATTAGCCGATTGAGAATTGAAAATGACTTCTCCCGGCGGCGAATTGAGTAAAGTCAGCATGTTGGTTGGCGAAACGGTACCGTTGATATGGACGGAGACTCCGCCTATTTGCCCCGTAGCCGCCACTCCAAGCAGGCCTGGGTTGATATTTACTTCGATCGGGTCCGTGCTAAGGCCGATGACGCCGCCCAATGCTCTCAGGTTGGAGTCAGCGACGGCAGTCAGGTTGGTCGCGGCGCCGTTACCGTCAAAGATCGAGCCTCCCGCGGCGAGAAGGTCAATACCGCCGGTGGCTGAAATCGCATTGATCACCACGTCGCCTGTTGAATTGCTGATAGTAACGTTACCGCCGTTGGCGACCACGCTATTCACTGTCAGCCCATCCGCCTCCGCTATATAAATTCCGCCGCCGTTAGACGTCGCATTGAGAGTACCCACGGCAGTCTCTAGTGGGTTCGCTGCTGAGCCCACGTGAGTGGCTGCGCTTAGGCTTGTGCTGTTTGCGGTTATATTAATTCCAGTTTCATCGCCGTCGACTATCGCACCTCCCGCAGCCACGCCGAAATTTCCTGCAACCGTGGATGTCCCAAGGCTTATATTATTGGCATCGCGGAGGCTGACGTTATTGCCGTTTGTGACCGTGACGGTACTAAAATCATTGCTCGCGTTGTTCAGCGTGATATCGTTGCCCGAACCCGCGGCCAGTGTGGTAATGCCCGCAACGACGATATTCCCGCTATCGGTGATCGCACCGCCAGTGGTGACATTGAGGTTCCCGCTTACATTCGATGTGCCGAGGTCAAGCGCATTCGCGTCCGCCAAAGTCACGTTGTTGGCGCTCGTCACTGCCACCGAACTGAAGTTGTTGGCTGGATTGCTGAGGGCGATGTCGTTGCCGGCTCCGGCCACTAGGGTGGTCGCTCCCCCTACGGTCAGGGGGCCACTTTGTGTGAGCGGCCCGTTAGTGGTCACATTCAAGCTACCGGTGACGGCCGAGGCAGCCAAATTCAAGGCATTGGCGTCTACCAAGATGACATCGTTGCCGGAGGGTACAGAGACTGTATTGAAGTTGTTCGCGGTATTATTGAGCGTGATGTTACCGCCTGTGGCATTCAAAGTCGTGGTCCCGGCTGCCGTGACCGGGCCGGTCTGCGTGATTGGGCCGTTAGCGGTAATTGTGAGTGCGCCGTTCGAAGTGCTGCCGAGATTAGCGTTCGCACTGCCGATTGAGACCGCGTTTGCCTGTTGCCAGGCAATATCTCCGCCGGTGAAGTTAACGCTGTTAAAATTGTTGCCTGGGTTGTCAAGTGTGATGTTGCCACGCTTCCCGGCTGTTCCTCCAAGATCCGTCACCGTTAACGCTTGCCCAGGATTGAGACTCACGGACGAAGCCTGCGCCAAGTTATAGGTATCGGTCTGGCTACCGGTGAAGGCCGGCGATGCCGTGGTAACGGTCACAGTCCCACCGAAGTTGTTCCCCGGATTGGACAGGTTAACTGCTGACGGCAGGATGGGTGCTCCCGCAAAGGTCGCCTGAGTACCGGTCAAATTGACGGTGATGTTCCCTGAGGCCGGCAGTGGCAGCGTGTTAAGGTTTGTATCCGACGCCAGCACAAATGTGGAGCCCGTCCCGCCGTTAAAAGCCTGAGTCCCACCAATCTGCGTCGAACCGAGAAGATTGACACTGCCGCCTGCGATTAAGTTCGCATCGCCTGCCACTGTGAGGGTCTGTCCAGGCGCCAGAGTGAAGTCCCCCGCTACGGTATTGAGAGCGAGAGTTCCGCCGATGGTTGAGGTTCCCATCGTCAGCGCCCCGCCATTGGTCAGGCTTACCGACCCCAAGGCTGTTGCCGGCGTGGTGTCGAAGCTAGCATTACCTGCGACCGTCAAAGCACCAGATTGACTGATGAGGCCGTTGGCGATTACGTTCAGCGTCCCTGAGATTATGGAAGCGCCCAGATCCAGAGCCGTGACATCCGTGAGCACCACGTTGTTGCCACTGTTCACCGCCACAGTACTAAAATTGTTTGAGCCATTGTTAAGCGTGATATTGTTAGCCGTGCCGGCCGACAGGGTGGTAGCGCCCGTGACATTGAGCGGGCCGCTCTGAGTTAGGGCACCACTAGTCGTTACGTTGAGAGTCCCCGATACGGTGGAGGTGCCAAGGTCGAGGGAATTGGCGTCTGCAAGGGTGACGTTGCGGGCGGAGGTAACGCCTACAGTAGAGAAGTTGTTCCCCGCCGAGTCGAGAGTGATATCGTTGCCCGAACCTACGGCCAGTGTGGTAATGCCCGCCACTACTATATTCCCGCTGTCGGTGATCGCACCGGCAGCGATGACATTCAGGTTCCCGCTTACGTTCGACGTGCCGAGATCAATCGCATTGGCATCTCGGAGCGTCACGTTGTTTCCACTGTTCACCGCCACAGTGCTGAAGTTGTTGCCAACGGAGTCGAGCGTGATGTCATTGCCAGCTCCGGCAGCCAGCGTCATCGTGCCGGCCACTACCACATTGCCAATGTCCGTGATAGCGCCACCGGCCGTCACACTCAGGGAGCCATTTGCCGCAAGAGTCGGCAGATTCACCGGGGCGCTATCGAAACTGAGTGTCAGGTTACGAAGATTGGTGAGCCCAGACAAAGTTGGAACCGTTGCCCCTGGGTTGGTATTGCGCAGTCCGATATTTCGAAAATTCGCGATCGTACCTCCAAAGGACAAAGCGCCCGCAAAGTTGTTGGCCTGGGTATTTAAAAGAATGTCCGTATTTGCCGCGCTAGCAGTGAGAGAGGTTGTGCCAGTGACGCTGAGCGCGCCGCTCTGGGTCACGGCTCCGCCCGTCGTCAGGGCGAGGTTACCACTCACCGAAGAAGCTCCCAGATCCAAGGCGTTGCTGTCCACGAGAGTGACATTGCGTCCGGAGGCGATACCCAATGTAGAGAAGTTATTTCCGGCTGAGTTGAGCGTGATGTCATTGCCGGAGCCCGCAGCCAGGGTCGTCGGGCCGGCCACCACGAGATTTCCACTATCCGTGATGGCACCGCTTGTGGTTACGTTGAGATTTCCTGAGATCGTGGAGGCGCCAAGATTCAGAGCATTGGTGTCCCGCAAGGTCACGTTGTTGCCGCTGATGACTGAAGCCGTGCTGAAGTTGTTTCCCGCTGAGTCAAGGGTGATGTCATTGCCGGAGCCCGCAGCCAGCGCGGTCGTGCCCGTCACCACCACATTACCACTGTCGGTGATGGGACCTCCGGCTATCACATTCAATGCACCTGCGATCGTCGATGTCCCTAGGTCCAAGGCGTTACTGTCCACTAACGTCACATTACGACCGGATGTTATTCCAACCGTGCTGAAATCGTTTGTCAGGTTATTGAGCGTAATGTCGTTACCCGAACCAGCCGCTAAAGTTGTTGCCCCAGTGACATTGAGCGCTCCGCTTTGAGTGATAGCTCCAGCGGTCGTCACTCCCAATGTACCGGATACCGTCGAGGCTCCGAGCACGAGCGCATTTGTGTCGTTCAGCATGACATTCCGACCGCTGGTGATAGAAATCGTGCTGAAGTTATTAGCATTGTTTAGTGTGATATCGTTACCTGCTCCTGCAGCCAGCGTGGTCGTGCCCGTGACCACCAAATTTCCACTGTCCGTGATGGCGCCGCCTGTGGTTACGCTCAACGTTCCAGAGACGGTCGAGGCCGCCAGATCCAAGGCGTTACTGTCCGCTAACGTCACATTGCGACCGGATGTGATCCTAACCGTGGAAAAGTTATTTCCCGCTGAATCGAGGGTGATGTCGTTGCCTGCTCCTGCAGCCAGCGTCGTCGTTCCCGTGACCACCAAATTTCCGCTGTCTGTGATGGTTCCGGCTGTCGTTACACCCAAGGTGCCGGAAAGGGCGGAAGCGCCAAGATCCAACGCATTCGCGTCGTTTAGCGTGACATTGCGTCCGCTGGTGATAGAAACCGTGCTGAAATTGTTGGCGTTGTTTAAAGTGATATCGTTGACCGCGCCGGCCGATAAAGTGGTCGCACCCGTCACCACGAGATTTCCACTGTCAGTGATAGCTCCGCTTGTGGTGACATTGAGGTTCCCGCTCACATTCCACGTGCCGAGATCAAGCGCGTTGGCATCTCGGAGCGCCACGTTGTTCCCACTGTTCACCGCCACGGTGCTGAAGTTGTTGCCCGCTGAGTCAAGCGTAATATCATTGGCAGCTCCCGCAGCCAGCGCGGTCGCGCCCGTCACCACCACGTTTCCACTATCCGTGATCGCGCCAGCGGCCGTCACATTCAAAGTTCCTGAGACCGTCGAGGCACCCAGATCCAAGGCGTTGCTGTCCACGAGAGTGACATTGCGTCCGGAGGCGATACCCAATGTAGAGAAGTTATTTCCGGCTGAGTTGAGCGTGATGTCATTGCCGGAGCCCGCAGCCAGGGTCGTCGGGCCGGCCACCACGAGATTTCCACTATCCGTGATGGCACCGCTTGTGGTTACGTTGAGATTTCCTGAGATCGTGGAGGCGCCAAGATTCAGAGCATTGGTGTCCCGCAAGGTCACGTTGTTGCCGCTGATGACTGAAGCCGTGCTGAAGTTGTTTCCCGCTGAGTCAAGGGTGATGTCATTGCCGGAGCCCGCAGCCAGCGCGGTCGTGCCCGTCACCACCACATTACCACTGTCGGTGATGGGACCTCCGGCTATCACATTCAATGCACCTGCGATCGTCGATGTCCCTAGGTCCAAGGCGTTACTGTCCACTAACGTCACATTACGACCGGATGTTATTCCAACCGTGCTGAAATCGTTTGTCAGGTTATTGAGCGTAATGTCGTTACCCGAACCAGCCGCTAAAGTTGTTGCCCCAGTGACATTGAGCGCTCCGCTTTGAGTGATAGCTCCAGCAGTGGTCACTCCCAATGTACCGGATATCGTCGAGGCCCCTAGGATAAGGGCATTGGTATCGTTGAGGGTGACATTGCGGCCGCTCGTGATGGAGACCGTGCTGAAGTTATTGGCGTTGTTCAAAGTAATATCGTTGCCCGTTCCAGCCGCCAAGGTCGTAATGCCTGTGACGGTTAGATTGCCACTGTCGGTGATCGCTCCAGCCGTGGTGACGTTTAAGGTCCCGGAGACTGTAGAGGCACCGAGGTTCAGAGTATTGCTGTCCACCAGCGTCACATTGCGGCCCGAAGTAATCGCCACCGTGGTGAAATTGTTGCCCGCCGAATCCAGGGTGATATCGTTGCTAGCACCAGCAGCCACCGTCGTTGTCGCAGTGACATTGAGATTTCCACTGTCCGTGATCGCTCCCGCCGCCGTGACGTTCAGCGTCCCCGAGACCGTCGAGGTGCCCAGGTTAATCGCATTAGCATCCTGAAGTGATACGTTGGTTGCCCGGCTTACCGCCACCGTGCCGAAATCATTCGTGGCATTGTTAAGAGTTATCGCCCCATTCCCGGTAGAAAGGTTGGCTGTACCTACGTTTAGTGTCGTGCCCGCTGTCTGGCTGATAGCACCGCCAGTCGTATTTCCACCGGTATTGGTTTGCACAGTCAACATTCCGCTCGTCGCGATATCACGGAGGGACGCAGTCCCAGTCCCCCCGCCCGTTGCGTTTACATTGATGTTTACTCCTCCGGTCGTCGTGATCGAGCTTCCTGCGTTCATCGTAAAGCCCTGAGCACCTGCCCCATCGGTATTAGCATTGATCGTGACGTTACCCGCCCCGGCGTTCACCGCTCCGGAAAGACTAACGTTGTTGGGGGAATTGATTGAGATGTTGCCGCCGGTCGTGGTCAAGTCACGCACGTTGATGATGCTGCCCGGATTGAAAGGGTTGGTGGTTGAGGGACCGATGGTCAGGGCGATATCCCCGGTTCCAGCGCTGAGATTGGCTCCGGCTCCGAAAGTGATATCACCTGCCGTCGTATTGGTGCGGTTGGCGCTGATCGCTGTCGAATCATTGGCCGTCAGCGAGATGTTTCCATTATTCGTGCTGATCCCGGCGTTCACGCTGATGTCGCGGCCTGCCTGCATCGTGATTCCAAGACCTGGGTTAACCATGTTGATCGCATTGTTTACCATGATATCCCGATTCGCCTGCAGGATAACGTTGGACGTGGCAGAATTGATGGTGCCCGAAGCAATTGTCAGATCGGTACTGGGCATATCCGAGAATTCATCGACCTGCGTTAATGTCGCCGCGCCGGCAGCGGCGACCGTAATATCTCGCGGGTCTAACAGCAAAGTGCCCGTGGCACCATTGGGGGCGAGTGTGTTCACGGTCCCAGCAAAGGACAGGTTTTCGTGTCCGGACACTTCCACCCAGCCGCCATCACCGTTGACCTCTCCGCCCTTGGCCAAGATATTGCCGCCATAGATCGTGTCCTTGTCCGACCACACCACCACATTGCCGGCGCTGGAATTGTTCACGCCCGAAGTATCGATTTGGCTGTCGCTCGTGAGCACAGTCTTGTCAGTGGAAGTGATCAGAACACGTCCGCCTTGACTACCGTCCGCGCCGCGGGCGAGAATCGTCCCTGAGCTTCCAACCATTTGTCCCGAGAGTGTTATTTGACCCGGCGCGGCGCCCCGCTCAGCCGCTGAAACATCGAGCTTGCCCGTGTTGATCACAGCGCCTTCGGCGTTCTGAACTTTGCTCAAGTTGTTTTGCCATCCAATCTGTCCGGTATTGGCAACTGGATCGGAACCTTCCAAACGGATAACACCGCCGTGGTTGACCAGGCTGCGCGCTTCTATCACTCCAGAGTTGTTTACGACCGAGGAGAATATTTCTGAGGAGGCCTTGGCCGTAAGTACGACCTGCCCGCCGTCCGCCCTGATGGTCCCGCTATTGTTCACTGCAGAGGTGAGCGGAGTCCCATCCGGCCCGAGAACTCGATCGAGGACTTTTCCCTCGATGGCGAAGGTGATGAGACCGTCGCCCATGAAATCAACTGCCAGTTTTTGGCCTGACGCCATCACTGCCTTACCAAGATTGGCGATCATCAAGCCCTCATTGACGACCCCAGGCGCCACGAGAAACACAAAACCGTTATCCGCTATTTTGATTTCGCCCTTATTGATTACGTAGGAAAGAGCTTTGTTTGGGTCCTGGCTAAAATTATACTTTCCAGCGAGGAAGTCGTTGTCATTGATGTTCAGTGTAGTTGCGAGAAGCCCGGCGACGTCAACCCTCGAGTTTGGGCCAAAGAGAATTCCGTTCGGATTGACAATGAAGACGCGACCGTTTGCGGCCAGCCGGCCGAGAATGGAGGAGGGATCGACCCCCGTAACCCGGTTAAGGACAATTGATTTCGAGCTCGGCTGGATAAACCTGACGAGTTCGTTTACATCAATGCTGAATCCCTTCCAGTTGATAATAGTCCTTTCAGTGAGTTGGTTGATACTGAGGGTTTGGCCTTTGGGCTGATTAATATTGGCAACCCCTCCAGCAACTTTACCCCCGGCGGGCAGTCCCATAGCCACAGAGGGAAAGAACGTGAGCAAGATGAGCACGCTTATGAGTTTTTTCGGCATGATGATGCTCTGGAGCAAAATCCATGCTTGGATCTTGAGGGCGTATTTTAGCTTTTGAGGTAAGTATTACCCCTATGAGGAAGGGGATTTTGAACAGGGTTGTCGTGTTTGCTGACTTCAGTAGCAAAAAAGTAACAAACGATTCCCAGCTTCAGAAGCGGACCGCCGCCTGGATGTAAAGAGTCGGCCGGTCTCCACTAGATGCTTTGGCTGGTTTTACTGGAAATCCCACATCGAAACGCCCGTTGATGTTATAAGGCAGACTGACCCTGAAGCCAAAGCCAGCCCCGGTCAATTGGTTGTACTTTTTTATACCTGGAGGTGGATCCTTGATGGATACCGCACCGTGGTCGACAAAGAAGGCCAACTGGAGAATCTCTTCACTAGGCAAAGGGGACACCCTTAGTTCCGTGCTAACGTTGTAGCCATCATCTCCAAGAAACTCGCCCGGCGCATATCCTCTAACAGAATCAGCTCCACCGATGTAGAATTCTTCGGTTGCAACCAACGGACGAGTACTCGCCTGCCCTGAGCCTCGGAACATAATTGAAACACGATCAACAATCCTTTGTACCCGCGCCAAGTTCAAGTAGGCTTTGGTGAACCTGTTGTCAGCTCCGAGTCGGCTGGATTGCGGATTGCTATTCTCCATAGCGCCCAAAACATGACCTAGGCCCTGATAAACTGAGAGAGCAATGAAATTTCGCCCTGTGCTATCGATCCAATCATAGTTCAGACCAGCTTTTAGCATTCTGATCTTATCCCGGCTAAACAAACTGCCGAGTAAGAATTGTGTCGAATCTTTGGATTCAAAGCCAAATTCTCCTGTAAGGTTGGCGACTCTTGTTCGAACAAAAGGATGGGTCAGAAAAAGGCTGTAACCCCAGGTTGTTGCCGTTATGTTGAATTCCGCAAGGGCCTGACCAACGTCGAAATCACCCCCGTAACCCAGAAAGCCCAGCTTGGTCCCGTAGCCATTTATTGGCAAGAGATAGGATGCCCTACCGTAATGATAGTTCTTTGGATCCGAGCCGATGACGCCGCGAAGCGAAAGAGAGCTTCCTTCGAAGATAAGAAATCTTCCTAGGTTTACTTCCATGCCGAATCTATTTTTGCTCACAGACTCTGTTCCGAAGTTGTCGTAATCCATCACGAGGTGGAGTGGCAACTTGTCTTCAACATTAACGACTATATCGGTCGTTCCGACCTGCTTGCCCGCTTCTAGGACTGCCGTTGCTTTAAGATCAGGATATTCATTCAGAACCAGGAGAGATTTTTCGAGAGAGCGGTGCTTCATGGCCCCGTCTCGGAGCACCGGAGTGAAGCCTTTTTGGATAAACTCACTTGAATAGTTCTTATTTCCCTTGACGATGATTTCACCTACCCTTCCTTCCAACACGGCAATCTCAATAAGGCCGTCCCTAATCTCTTGTGCCGGGATATAAGCGCGAGCGAGACTATACCCCTTATCTCTAAGCGTAGCGGTGACAACTTTCGCAAGATTTTCTAGTTCAGCGAGGTCTATCTCCCTGCCAAGATAGGGAGCGACGATAGGTTCTAAGTCGGCAGCCGTTATGACGCTGGTCCCGGTGATCTCGTACGCTTTAACCAAAACCTTAGTTGCCGGCGGCCGATGATCCTGGGCCTGTGCAATTGGCTGAAACAGCACTAACAGTAGCACGACTAGCAATACCTGATTGGTTGTCGTGAGGCTGCGCACTTTAGGATTTATGGCAGGGATTCAATCACGGATGAGGACACTGGGCATATCAGCCGTCGCTAACCCACGTTCAGGGCCAACCGGCTACGGCTTAGCGTCCAGATTCCCGGATATCAAACCTAATTCGAAAATTAGCAAAAAAAAGCAGGTGTTGTGCCATCTTATTGACGATGGGAAACTCATTGAATTTGTTATGAGTTCTTCTTGTGTTTATAGGTACAACCAGTCAACCCTGCGCAACTTTGCTGGAATCTGGACAAAAGTGGCCATTGTGGTCAAATCGAGGTTATCCTAGAGAATAATGGTTTCTTTGAAGAGAAATGCCGACCGAAGTGGAATTAAATAGCGAAATTCCTTACCACAACATGCCTTAGTTAAAGTTTCATAGACGCTACCGACAAAAAATCGTCAAGTGGTAGTTGGCCGACACTTTGTTATGGCACCAACGCTCTGAGATCGCTGAAGCGCGCAGCTCTCGATTGCCCATTCGTGGTTGTTTCCGGTTCTATTTCTGACCAGTGCCCCCTTCGACTACGGAAGCGGGCGAAAACTTTAGCGAAGATTAAAGGACACCAACGCTGTGCCGAATCAACACAATGTATGATTCACCGTCTCAATTTGCATGATGAAATCTGCGAACGGGCTGCGAGTCTTACCTTGGCGCCGGTGGCAGTGCGTATTCTCGAAGTCTCGAGAAGTGAAAGAACACCGCTTCAGAGTCTGGCGGAGGTCATCACTACAGATCAGTTGCTGGCAGCCCGGGTGATAAAGCTGGCCAATTTTGCCACCGGGCTGCCGCAAAGATTGTTGACTGTGTCCCAGGCTATAAGCGTGATGGGATTGGACGCGCTCAGAGCTCTTGCGCTGGGGATAGCCACCTTTCCATTAGAGGCCGTACCTGTCGAAATGGACCGTTTCGATCCCGACAATGCGGCCATGAATTGCCGGCAAATCTGGGAACATTCCATCGGCTGCGCGGCTGTGGCTGCGCGGATCGCCATTCAGCTTGATCACGTTTCACCATACCAGACCTTCGCGTCCGGATT
>Ga0081538_10005108_pt1 | contig 11919 bp, 13 predicted proteins | sample TabmetS5T2R1_FD_71022 | JGI IMG/M metagenome (GOLD analysis project Ga0081538, IMG submission 71022) | Tabebuia heterophylla rhizosphere microbial communities from the University of Puerto Rico - S5T2R1 | ecosystem: Host-associated > Plants > Roots > Rhizosphere ... | reverse complement strand
AACAAGAAGCTTGCAGACGTGGAGCTCTTGCTTATCAACATCGAGCTGGCAATCCGCCAACGGATCCCAGTAATAGGAAGGATATCGTCCATCCCACATTCATACTCTCAATCCAAGTCCGAAGCAACACCATCCTCTAGAAGGTTCGGGATATTTGAAAGAAAAAACGTGTCGGGCGCTGCCTGATCAGTCAAAGTCGAACAGGTGGCCTTGAAAGTCCCTCCTTCCTCGCCCTCTTTTGACGTACCCATACTACTGTACGCCTAATCCAGACATATGCAGCGCAAAATCATCGACTACTTTGCTGACCATGTGGAGCCACACTCCGGGTTTTTGTTCCAGCAATTTTGAAAGCAATTCTCGGTAACTTGGTGCCATCAGGTCAGGGCGGCTCAAAATCGTTGGATTGTTCATTTCTTTGGTAATCACTGCAGCCGTTGTGCCATATCTGCAAGGCTCACTGATCCTGATGATACTTTTTCAGAACATTAAAATGACAAGCGCCAGGGATTCCTGTCTGTGAGCAGTTTCATCCCAAAGAAGGTTCTAGGGAAATTCATGCATGTAACTAACGAGCCACTGAAAAGGCCCAGTGGCAAGTCGCTTGTCTTTTTCATGGGTGCCGGCTTTTGCCCCTTTTGCGCCGCAGAGCGCTGGGGCATTGTCAACGCGCTTGGCAATTTTGGCAAGTGGGAGGGGCTTGTCGAGGAGAGGAGTGCCGGCCATGATGAAAAGTACCTGGAGATTCCTACTGTCACCTTTGCCCGCGCAAAATACACAAGCGACTATGTCGAGTTCATTGGCAAAGAAACTGCCGACAGGAATTTTGAGCCGCTGCAGGAACTTGATGAAAAGGAGTATGAAATTCTTGACGCATTCAACCCTGACCAGATAATCCCGTTCCTGCTCATAGACGGGCAGTTCATGCAGGTTGGCTCTGGTTACAGCCCGCAGCTGCTCGAAGGCATGGATCACGCCAATGTCAAGGCCGAGCTTGCAAATCCTACCTCGCCAGTTGGAAAGGCAATGTGTGCAGAAATAGACAACATCACCGCACTGATATGCAAGAGCATCGGAGGCAAGGCCACTGGCGCATGCAACTCTGAAAATGTAAAAAGTCTGGCTGCCAAGATCTAGTCTTGAAGGTCCACTATCTGCTCCCTTAGAGGAGTAATCCTGACAACTGTCGGGCACCCTATTTTGCTTGAAGCGACTTTGAAGCCGTCTTTTGTAAGTGGAAGGTTCGCCGCAGTCACATAGGCTTCGATGAGAACTTGCCCCGGCTTGACTCTTGCTGCGAGACCTGTTGCCTTGCCAAAGGCCCTCCTCATTCCCTCCTGTAGACGGTCTGCGCCGGCAGTTGCTATCATTTTGTTCTCCCTCAGGACAACGTGCGGGTAGACGCGCAGGATGGAAAAGAAGCTCATCTCGCCCGCAACAGCCATCCGTTTGTTTGCTGCAAGCCTTGCGGCTTCGAGGGCATTGTGCCTTACCTGGATGTTTTCGGTTGCAAGAAGCTCTACCTTGTAATCGTAATTAGTTCCGGCCTGACCAGAGGAAAACCTGGCAATCTTGATTTGGGGCTTGCCGGCTATGTATTCTCGCCTTACATACGGCATGCCGCGCGTCTCTCGATAATTAACTCCCTTCATATCAATGCACTACTAAATTTGAATGCTTAAATGTGGAGGTTTGCTGTGATTTAATCGTTATGTCGCAGGCGACGCCGGCGTTTCCAGACGCCAAAATAATGAACGAAGCCGGGATGCCGCCAGTGGTAGAGGCGCGTCTGGCTGGCAGCGGCAAAGTTCTGGTCGACGAAACGCGTTTTCAGGACGAGCTCCGCACCAAGGGCTTTGGCGAAAAAGAAGACGCTGAGTACGTGCTCAAGGCGTACGAGGCATTGTATCTGATGAACACAAAGAGGCTTGTGCTCAAGGGCAGAAAGGAAATGACCTTTGATTCGCTCTTTGACATGCTGGTAAAATACGACAGGAACATCATGACGAAATTCTTGGTTTACCGCGACTTGCGTAGCAGGGGCTACGTGGCTAAAGAGGGGTTTGGGTTTGGCAACGACTTTAGAGTCTACGAGCGCGGAGAGTATGAGAAAAAGCCGGCCAAGTATGTTATCTTTGGAATAAACGAGGGAACCAACATGACTGCAAGAAGCTTTTTACAGGCGATCGAGCAGATAGAAAAGATGGGAAAAGAGGCAGTCGTGGCAGTCATAGAGCGCAGAGGTGAAGTGATCTATTATAAGGCGTCTAAGATGCGCTTCATCGAGAACAAGTACCGCCAAAACAACGCATAAAAGCGGGCGTGCGCAAAGTCATGCCGTTGGCGTTCAAGGAGATCTATTGCTCCGACTGCAAGACTGTCCTTGCCCGGTATTCGACGAAATACTTTACTGACGCAGACATTAACGAGCTTGTGCGCCTGCACTACTCTTCCCACATAAAGGACGGCCACTCGATGGAAACTCGCCTCGCGGAATAAATGATTCTGTAAACGATTTATATTCCCATGGGCAACTAGAATCCGCTAATGCAACGGCGCAACCTTTCCGACAGGATTATCAAGCTTGACCGGAACATTCGCTTCGTGGGCGTTGTGAACAGCAGAGGAGAGGTCATCGAAGGCGGCTTCCAGCATGGAGTTCAGCCGCTGCTCGAGGGGACCGACGAGCAGCAGATGTACATCCAGTCCCTGTCGAACATGACGATGCTCCAGAACTACAGCGACAGGCTGGGAAAGGTTCGCTACAGCATAACTGAGCACGAAAAGGTCACGCTCATGACTTTTCCGCTCGACGACGGCATCCTCTGCGTGTCGGCGTCGCCCAAGGCCGACATAAACAAGATCCGCAACAAGGTCTCGAAGGTAATCAAGGAAAGACCGGCGGCAAAAAAGAAGAAGAAAAAGCCGACAAAATGATGCAAAAGGTTAAATTGCATCGAGAATAGGTAAAAAGGGTACAAGCTTGGCAAAGAGGTTCTGTGAGAGCTGCTTTTACCGGGCCGAAGAATCTGAGTTTTTGGCCGCCGCCGACTTTTGCTTGGACTGCATAGGCGTCCACTCTGCATGTCCTAAGTGCAAGGCAGGCTTTCATAGCGTCCATGTGATAGAGTAGTAATATCACAATTCTTTTTATCCGTCCATGTTTTATCTAGCCTATGCTGCAGGATAATGACGAAGTGAACAGTCCCCCTATTATCTGCCTGTAAGGGTGGAGAAAATGAAGAGAATTACCGGACTGCCGAATCCTACAGCTATAACAGTTACCGGATTCAAATCGGACAATTGTATAAAGATTGACAGAACAAGAAACAAGTGACAAAAAAGCATGTGTCGACTCAGATAGCTCAAACGCTGGAATGGAACCCAGGGTAAAACAACGAGACCTTATGCAGCTGGAGCCGGCTGTCCAATGGTGTCTTGATAGTACGGCCATAATGAATTAAAGCACAGCGGAGACACTTATCGCTGGCGACTCTATCATTTTATCTACTATTGTCGAGACCTGCATTAATATAAACGGTTTTGACCCTTATCAAAAGTTCCTAGAGATAGACCGCGGCAATACAAAGGTCCTTTTTCTTTCAGCCGACGCTATTCATTATTAAGAACTCAAGAGGAAGCAGTCAGCGAATATAGCACTAGAGGGGGTATGCACAAGCCAATGGAGATGAAAGCAATGCTAAAGCAGGTTAATGAGACCCTCAGTATCTGAAAAAAATATGCGACTAAATTATGTCCACCTTTTCAGCGCATTGCTTGTAAAATAGTATTTTTTTAGTTTGCCCGAGCTGATGATCTGGTTAGTGCAATCACATTATAACTGTCCCATAACTTGGGTTGAACTCGCCGCACCAGTGGCCTAAGGGATCATTGTGCGATACTCTCCTAGCTGTAGACAACTTGTGGATCAATGAGCTGGATGAGTATTCTAAAACCTCTCTTTGCAGGCATGTCATAAACCTGCTTTATAGTTTAACCACCAAGTAGCATCGGATATATGAGCTTCAATAGAAGTCCTCAAACAAGGCGGCAGCCGCCACCACCACCACCACAGCAAATGCGAAGAGGACAGGGACGACAACAACAACAACAAGGAGGCGGCGCGGTGGGAGAAGGAGTTGAAAATCTCGGTAAGACGCTTAGCGAGACAGTTGGCAGTGTCACAGAAAACCTCGGCTCAACTCTTGGCAATACCTTAGGAAATGTAACAGGCGCAGTTGGCTCTACGCTAAACAATGCGACTGAAAGCCTAGGGCAGACGCTCAGTGGAGCAACACAAGGTCTTGGAAGTACCTTGGGTAATGTCGGGCAGCAGGCAGGACAACAGGTCGGACAGCTGGGCCAACAAGCAGGTCAGCAGGTAGGACAGCTAGGTAGCGAGTTAGGGGGAACACTTTCTGAAATTGCAGGTCCATCAGGCAGAACTTTGGGCGATCTTGTGCAAACACTGCAAGAGATAGTGACTGAGTTAAATGATCTTATAGGCGTCTCTGGCGGAGAACTGCTGCAGCCCCAGCAGCAATATCTTCCGCAGTATCAGCAGCCACAACAGCCGCAATACTGGCAACAACAGCAACGTCCACAATATCAGCAGCATTATCGACAGCCCCATTCACAGCCAGAAGTGCAGCAACAGCCACAGCGTCAGCAGCGTGGGCAGCGACAACAGCGCCGATAAAACACACACACAGAGAGAATAATATCATAGTCAGGACGAGCCCAGAGAGAGAATATACCATTACACTTGCGCGCTAAAAAAAGGTTTGTGTAGCCCTCAATAACTGCCGTTTTTGACCCCTAAAACTCTGACCAGACAAGCTTTTTTACAACTGTAAATCATATATTTTCATTTCAGATTGATGACACAGTAGAAGCACAGCCATCCAACCAAAAGGGTGCAAGAGAACTATGCTGCAAAAACCGTTAACCGTCCGCATAGCAAACATCAATTGCTTAAATATGTACATAGTGTAACTTTTGAATGTAGTAAGGTGGAAAGCCACTATGCCAAAAATCTACAGAACGCAAACAGAAATTATTGCCCAAATTCCGCATCTAGTAAACGATCAAAATCGCACAACTGAAACTCAAACTCAAATAATGTACGAATCATTTCTGTCATATGCACAGCTAAAAGAATACCTTGTCCTTTTGATACAAAATGGACTTTTAGAATATCTGGAAGGAAAAAACAGTTACAGGACTACTGAAAAAGGCTTGAAGTTTCTAAAGATGCACGGACAAATGGAAGAACTGGTGTCGACAGAAAGGAATTTGCCTAAAATCCAGAAGAACGGGTTAGAAGAGATGCAAGGGTGGGCGAGCAAAGTAAAGAAGGCTACAAAGAAAGCCAAGTTTGGTATAATGGCAGCCAATAACCATTACGCAGGGTTCGGACCTGCTGTCCTATCTAGGGAAAATACTACGCCTTCTAGCATGAAACATCTTTTGTAAGCCTTTTGTGGGCTTTGGGATGCTCCTTTTTGTAATGGATAGTCAAGTCACTCATAGTCCCGAAGTCTTGCTTGCATTCGTCACAAAGATACATCTTCATTAACACACAATGTGTGGCACTACGATTAAGAATGTTGCAAGCTTTACTCGCCGGGTAATGACTGATAGGTAATAATTTTCTGCTGTTTTAATATGATATGTTTTGCATCAATAGACATATGCTCAGAGGAGTAAAGAAAGGTGTTAGCAAGCGAAAGTTCGATAGAGCCGTGGAAAAAATAAAACGCAAAGGTAGTGCAAAGAATCCTTACGCAGTAGCAAATGCAAAGATGGGTCGTAAGGGTAAGGGTAAGAGTAGTAGGGGCAGCAGATCAAAATCGCGCAAGTAATTTTCATTTCGTAGCCTCCTGTCAAGCGCGTCTATTTTTTCTCCTTTTTCATCTTCCCTGTACCTGTGAAAGCATCCTGAGCTTCCTGCTTTGACATAGCCGTAAGTACTTCATGACCCTTTAGGCTAAGCGTGCCTGTAAGGTGGTCAATAGCGAAGGAGTCTTCATCAACTATCAGAATCCTTGTTTTTTGGCTTCCAGACCCTCTTACACTGCTGCTCACATTATTTTACTAAGGGTCGAAGAAATGATTTATACGCTTTGGACTGACAGACACGCAGGCAAAGGGTCAGATATAGCCTTTAGTGAGCAGTGTTTATGATTAAAGGTTATCAAGAGCTAGTGCTGTCAGGATAACGATGGTAAGACTGCCGATTCCTGCAGTTCCAAACATTCATTACCATCTCTGGGACTTTGTCAGAAGAAACTCTATTGTGACGCCGCGCCCGGCATCACAGTAAAACGCAAACATTTCGTCTGAGGCGATAGGCATCGATTCTATTGCATTACTGCGACATGAAGGGCATGTTTCTATTCTTCTGCCGTCAAGGTAAGACGCGCACCAGTAACACGAGCTGCACAAAATAAAATGCACCTGTTCTGGAATTCTTTGTTTGCTAGAGGTTGCTGTGTTTGTGACAGGCTTGATAACAGAGCCGGTGGTATTTTTCATAGGGGAGTCAGCATGAGCTTTTTGCCAGAGTATTTAGGCGTTGAGATGTTAATATTGTTGTACTAATGCCCGCTATTCCCTGCCGCTCGTGGCAAAAGGCTGTATGAACCAGAACATATTTAGCGGCCAAGGCAGAGCTCTGCAACTGACATAAGAAATTGCAACCCACTGCTAGAGTTTGGGGCATCTGCCATAAGCTATGACAGCTAACATCATGCATATGGGCGCCGATCCATATTACTACAACAAAATGCCGAATAGGAACCATGGCCGGGGAATAGGCAAGGAGGGGAGGGGAAGAAGAAAAGGGCAAGGACGTGAGCATGCAGGAAATTGCGTCAGACCCACACACTGCCACCAACACCGGCCTCCGGGCAAACTTTACGCATGAAAGAAAAACTAAACCTGCTGACAGGCAACCCAGCTTAGCAATTCAATGTGTCAATGCGAACCAGCTTTATGCCGTAGAACCAAGTTCAGCTTGAATATACACAACCTGCTATATGCTATGACGCTTGATGCTCCATTAATGTCAGAAGATATAGAAAGAGACGCTAAAGGCCTGGGCGAAAAGATGAAGGGCGGAGCCAAGGCTGCAGGGGAAAAGATAAGCGACACCGCCAAAGATGCAGGGGAAAAGATAAGCGACACCGGCAAGGACGCAGAAGCAGAAGCCAAAAAGGCAAAGGAAAACGTAAAGGAAAAGGTAGACTGACGCGTTTTCCTAATTTTTTGAATTATGTCAGATGCTTTCTAACCTAGTTTTTAGGTTTCTGCGCTCGATATATTGAATGATGTTCTCGAGACTGTTTTTACTATTTCGTCTTTTTCGACCACGCCGGATTCGATGTAGCCGTTAATCATGAATATCAAAGTGCATCTGATGAGACGATTTTTAGTAGTTTTTTTCTTTGAGGCCATCGCGAGAGCAATACCGGGCGTTCAGGTAAGCGACGGCGAGGGCCTCGATTTCTTCATCGTCAAAGGCGACAGCTATCTTGGGATTTCTCTAAAGTCTGGTCCAAATGTGTTTAATGCAAGTCAGAAAAAGAGAATGAATGACGAGTTTATGGCGGTAAAGAGTAGGAGGCTTGCTGCAAAATACAAACACTTCGACACTTTATTGAGACATGGCTATGGTGGTCAGTACACAATATAGATTCAAAAAAGAGATTTACCGAGATCGTTCTGGTCAGGCATTCTGGCAAGAAATAACAGGTGACCCAGACTTTCATGAGAAAATGATTCAAGCGATAGTCGATGCGCCCATTTATAGAAGCGAATACTTCAAAAATGATGGAAACAGACTGTTGTGATAGGCTAAAGAAAGATTTTGTCAAGCAATTCTGCATTGCCGGTACAAACGAAATAGATTGGGAAAAGCTTGTTCGGTACGTGAGCGACATTCCCGTCAACAAGAAGAGAAAGGAAAAGCCGTTATCATAGGCATGATCATCAGGAGCACACTGAGTATTCAAAGAAACCAATAATAGTAGTTCTGGTAACTTGAAGGGACATTTGGCAGGCTGGTAACTGGTGGGACATGTTATTATTTTTGCTGCGCTTGTGTTCACATCTATAACACATTTGCCGTCTACCAATAGATGTCCACATTCGTTACAACGGTCTACGGCAGGAGCTGCGAAGTTTCTTCTCGCATCTTACGCACCTTTGACGGACAGTCGGGATTAAAACAACGCCCCTCTACTAAAAGACGACCACAGTAATTACAATGATCTACGGATTCTCTAACTTTGATTGCGTCTTACCACCGGTATTCGATGGGCATGTCCTGTTAAAGCACCGACCAGCCACCACCTTTTTTCCACAATGCTCACAATTTCTACAGAGGCGCTCGCGACTTTCCACATTTACTTTTGGGTATATCTCACATGTATAATTATTAATAGCTAGGTCAAATCCAGCGACAGCTAGGATACCGCTGAAAAATGTCAAATATATAAATATGATTGATTCATGAGGGATAACATTCACTATCAAGAAAAGAAAAAACCCAATGTCACTGCTATTAGCCGAGTAAATTCGAAAGTACGTCCTGTATATGGTATCCAACGATTTGGTCTAATAATGACCAACAAATATATTGCAAAAACAAAACTGACCATCGAAATTGATAGGTAGAATAGTGCATCAATGTGTTTCCGTCAAGTCTGAAATATTGAATCCTAAAATCAGTATGATATAGCTGCTATAACAAATGTAGCAAGTGTTACATTTTGCACTCGATACTCGCTAAAAACACCTTAGTCTCAGTTTCACTTGGTTTATTTTTCATACCTCTATCAGCTATTGGGATCAGCATTCTTACAATGGGAATTGCCAAGTTGTCAGTTGATCAGGCGCAGCTCTTCCACACCAACAACTGAACACTTTACAGTATCGAAAAAAATAGAGAACCCTCTCCTTATCGAACGATATCTTGTGGAATATTCTCGCTGAATATTTCACAGTCTTCTGATCTAGTATCCTGGCGTGGATCAAAATCTGTAATTGTATCGACTCCAAGGCCGCAATGGAAGGTGTTAGCTCCTTCGTCGCCTTCCAATGTATCGTCTCCAACGTCGCCAAATAACTGATCGTTGCCCTCGCCGCCCACTATAATATCGTTATCTAGACCTCCAATAAGGACATCATCTCCTCTTTTGCCTTCAATGAAATCATCATCAAGGCCGCCAGAAACTAGATCGCTTCCAGATCCTCCGATAACTTCATCCTCTCCCTCACCACTATAAATTATATCCTCATCACCTTTACCATCTATAAGATCGCCAAGTACAGACCCGAGCATCAGGTTCTCTTCATCATTACCTATGAGAACACGCAAATCTGGTGTCGCTACAAATATGTTGTCCCTGTCGATATCCTCAATTTTAATAACAGCCTGTGCTGGTACTACGAAGGTTAACAACAGCGGAAGTGCCAAAGTTGTCACGACGATAATTTTTTGCCACACTTTACGTGAGAGGTGTGCTGGCATCATTTGGAAAATATGATAGTTTGCCTAATAACAGGTGTGAAATAAGGGCCCCAAAGCATTTTCATATGCAAGATTAAAACAGTAGTCGCCAGAATTTCTACATCTAACTAACATATGGCAGACTATGTATAGGCTTTCTATAAGGATATTCTGCTATTCTAGGTGCTCTGCAAAGGCTCGGTATCATCATCATGTTCGTAAGATCAGCCACAGAAATTTGCTCGCCAAGGTAAAAGACGAGCATCAATAGGCTTTTGCATGTAGAGGTTTTCGTGCATAGATAATGGGCGAGTGTGTGAGGGGGGAGGAGAAGAAGATTTCTGCCACCAGGTCTTTGACCATTTGTACATTTCTATGCTAGGCTAAAGGCCTCTGGAGAAGGAATTGCCAAGTTGTCAGTTGATGAGGCGTACCTGTAAAGCATGGCCTGATCGCTGATCACCTTGTCGCTACTACGGGTAGTAATGCCGCTACTGCCGGCGGTATAACGCGATGACGAAAGCCAATTCTTCGGAACTCGTGCATGAGATAAGTGTGCTCCGGCCGGGATTTGAACCCGGGATCTCCGCCTTGAGAGGGCGAAATGCTTAACCGGACTACACCACCGGAGCCCGAACACACTCATTGGTACACTTCATAAAAACGTAACTTACCAAAAGCAGTAAGGTCCTTACCACAGGTAGTAAGTCAAGGGCTGGCGTCATTCGACGATGCTTTTTGATCAAAATTTGAACAGTATCTAAGGAATAATCAAGCCAGAAAGACTGTCCAGGATAGACTAGGTTATGCTAAGAAGTACGCGCATTCTTAGTGGAAAATGATGCCCAAGATCTTCTAGCATTGTCCAATGAAAAGCGGAAACATGCGATGAAAGCGCTAGCTACCTTATCGAAGTATGTTGACTGCTATAATCAGTGGAAAGATATCAGGGAACAGTATCAGCTAAAGTGGTCAATCGGCGACAGCCTTCAAGCATTCAATGACATTTTCAATAGCGAAAAGAACCTGTCTCTTATGCTTCACTGGCTACTAAAGGATACGGTTACCACATTACAGAAATCTATAGTAATATCTTGGTTTACGATGCCTTAACAGGGCTTAGGCCTGATGAAGCTTGTCAAAGCGTCAGACTCATTCATAATGATCTCGATAATTATTTACGTAAAGTGCTCTGGAAATTGATAGCTTTTGAAAAGTAGTATATCGCCGTGCACGCACTCATCTCGTTGATTGTTTGGGCAAGTGCGGCCATTCTCTTGCCAGCTGTCCAAGCTGCGGCTACATGCCTGACAAAGAACTTGCATATTGCGTCAAGTGCGGCACCAAGCTGGGTAACACTTCGTAACTTACAAAAATTTTTATCGTCTTGCCATCAATAGTGGCATAGCAAGCCATCAATGGGCATTCCAGAAAAGATCAAAGAGATACAGGACCAGATGCACCGGACCCAGATTAACAAGGCCACCGAGTTCCACATTGGGCTGCTCAAGGCAAAAATAGCGCGCCTTAAGCGTGAGATGGAGGAAAACGTCCACAGTAAGACTGTTCATACCGGCGGCGAGAACGTCGGCTTTAACGTCCGCAAAGCAGGCGATGCGACAGTTGTGCTCATTGGCCTCCCAAGCGTGGGCAAGTCGACCCTTCTCAACAGGCTCACAAACGCCAAGTCACACGTGGCTTCATACCAGTTCACGACGCTCACAGCAATCCCGGGCATGCTCCACTACCGCGGCGCCAAGATACAGGTGCTGGACCTGCCCGGCGTTATTGAGGGCGCGTCTGCCGGCAAGGGCTTTGGCAAGCGCGTCTTGTCAGTTGCACGAGGCGCCGACCTTGTGCTTATCATCCTTGACGTTTTCCAGCCGCAGCATCTGGACGTCCTGAAGAAGGAGCTGGCAGATGCCGGCATCAAGCTTGACGAGCAGCCGCCTGATGTCGTTATCGAAAAAACATCAACAGGCGGAATTGGAGTCAATGCTCAAGTCCCAATCAAGGTGTCGGAGAAGCTGATAAAGGAAATGATGCGCCTCTACGGCATACCAAACGGCAGAATAATGATCCGCGAGCCGAACCTTACCGACGATCAGCTCATAGATGTCTTGAACGGCAACCGCATCTACGTCCCGTCGCTTACAGTGCTCAACAAGATTGACCTTGTTAACAAGGGCTTTATCCAAGAAGTCCAGTCAAAGATAGGCAACAATTTTATCCCAATCTCGGCCGACGCCGGCGTCAACATCGACGCGCTGAAGGAGGCGGTGTACCAGAAGCTCGACTTTATCAGGATCTACATGCGCCCCAAAGGAGGTGAGACTGACTACAAGGAGCCAATGATAATGAAGAACGGCTCGACTGTGCAGGATGTTTGCAACAAGATCCACCGC
>Ga0081538_10005107_pt1 | contig 11920 bp, 10 predicted proteins | sample TabmetS5T2R1_FD_71022 | JGI IMG/M metagenome (GOLD analysis project Ga0081538, IMG submission 71022) | Tabebuia heterophylla rhizosphere microbial communities from the University of Puerto Rico - S5T2R1 | ecosystem: Host-associated > Plants > Roots > Rhizosphere ... | reverse complement strand
GTTGACGCGCACGTCGAGCCTCCCGTGGCGCTCGAGGATCCGGTCGACGAGCTCGTCGACTCTCCTCTCGTCGCGGATGTCGGCCGCGACCGCCTCGCCGCTGCCGCCGCCCTCGGCGATCATCACGGCCGTCTCCTCGAGCGGCTCGGGGCGCCGTCCGCACCCGACCACGATCGCGCCGAGCGAGGCGAGCTCGAGCGCGGTCGCCCGCCCGAGCCCGCTGCCGGCACCCGACACGAGGCACACCCGGCTGTCGAGCAGCCCGGGGGCGAAGATCCGTGATCGGCGCTCGGCCATCCCCGCGGGCAGTCTATTTCCGCGCCGCCCACCTGGGCAGGGGATCGGCCGAGGCCGTGAAATCCTCCACAGATGAGGTTTCACGCCGAGTCGAAACCGCTCGATCGCCCGCTTCGCGGCGGGACCAAGGGCGCGACTGTGACGGTCGAGCCGATCGCGAGCGGCGACGTGCAGGCCCCCGCGGCGTTCTTCGAGCGCGCGGGGGGCCGGACGGAGCGTATGCGGATGCTGGGGTTCGGGTCGACGCGCTCGTCGTGGTGGACGGTTCCCTGCCCGTCGTTTTTGATCAGGCACCCGAGTGCCGGAAACGTTCTGGTCGACACCGGGCTTCACCCGTCGGTGACGGCGAAGCCGCGAGAGAACCTCGGCCGCCTCGTGTCGTCGTTCGCCCGGCCTCGGCTCCCGGGCGGCGGCGACGTCGCGGCCCGGCTGCGGGCCCGCGGCCTGGACCCGAAGTCGATTCCGGTCGTGGTGATGACCCACCTGCACTTCGATCACACGTCGGCGGTGTCGGAGTTCCCGGCCGCCACGTTCATCCTCTCCAAGGAGGAGTGGGAGGCGGCGACCGAGGATCGGCGGCCGTTCCTGCGCGGCTACAAGCCCGCGCACTACAACTTCACGTTCGACTACCGCACGGTCGACTACGGCGGCGAGATGATCTCCTCGTACTCGAGCTTCGGCCGCACCTTCGACCTCTTCGGCGACGGAAGCGTGCGGCTCGCGTTCACGCCCGGCCATTCGGCTGGGCACCAGTGCGTGATCGCGCGCCTGCGCGAGCATGACTTCGTGATCGCCGGAGACGCCGTGTACACCCTGCGCCAGCTCGACGGTGCGCCGGAGCCCCCGCGCCCCGTGGACCGCCACAACTGGCGCCGCTCGATGCGCGAGCTGCGTCTCTACCGCGACCAGTTCCCCCAGGCGGTGATCGTCCCGAGCCACGATCCCGAGCTGTGGCCGAAGCTCGACCAGCGCTACGAGTGAACGATGCCGCCCGTGGTCGCCAACTGAAGTCTTTGGTAGTCCCTGGACTACCAAAAGCTGCAGTCGTCGGCACGAGGCTGAGCCGGGACCTGACCCCGCTGCCTCCTCGGCTGGCTGCGCGGGCTAGCGCGCCTGGGGGCGCGCCGAGGCGTCGGCGGGCGAGCCGGGCGTGATTCCCTCGCGCACGGCCTTGATCACCCGACGGCGCCCCTGCTCTTCGAGCGCCGTGTACATCGCCCGAACGCGATCGAAGACGTGCCTCGCGACCTCGAGCTGCTGCTCCTTGGTGGGGTTGTCGACCACGCCGAAGCTCATCGGCTCGCCGTACTGCACCGTTACCTTGGGGAACCGGAACCGCTTCCACCCGCGCACGCCCTTCGACCCGTGGATCGCGACCGGGACCACCGGGACGCCGGACTCGAGGGCAAGGCGTCCCACGCCGCGGCGCGGCTCGCCGAGCCCGCCGGTTCGGGATCGGCCGCCCTCCGGGTACATCAGCAGGCACCCCCCGCGCTCGAGGATCGCGTACGCGGTGATGAACGCCTCCTCGTCGTGCTTGCCGCGCCGCACCGGGAACGCGCCCCCGTGGTGGAGGATCCACGTGATCATCGGGTTCGTGAACAGCTGAGACTTGGCCATGAAGCGGACCCTGCGGCGGATGAACACCCCGGCGAAGAAGTGGTCCCACTGGCTGAAGTGGTTCGGGGCGAGGATCACGGGGCCCGAGAGCGGGACGTTGTCGGCTCCGATCGCGGCCGAGCGGTAAAGGGCCAGGCACGGCGGCGTGAGCACGATCCGCGCGACGTCGTAGAGCGGGTCGGGATCACGCATGCGAGCGCGCTCGTGAAAGCGATCGAAGTGCTCCGATGGGCGCGGGTCGGTGTAGACCTGGGGCTTGAGACCGGGATCGGGCATCAACGAATGAGCCGGCTCCGCCGGCTCTGTATCTCTCTACCCCCCTTTCGTTGCCCGGTTACGGGCTGATCAAACCGCCTCAATAGGGAGACGGACCCCCGAACATCTCGGCCATCCGCCGCGCGAGCGCGAGATCGCCCTCGAGGTCGATACGGCCTTCGAGGAAGGCGGGCATCGGCGACTCGCCCGCGGCGATGCGGACGAAGTCGACGAGGTCGATGCGCACGGTCAGGGCGGGGTCGGTCCCCGGCCCGGGAAGCACCCGCGCCCGGTCGCCGGCGATCCGGATCGTCCACCGGTCGGCCGGCGCAGGCCCCGGGCCGTCGCCGTCCCGGCGACGGTTGAGCTCGTACTCGATGTCTCCTTCGAACCCGAACGCCAGGCTGGGGTCGAACGAGCGCGCCATCCCGGCGAGCAGCGCTCGCTGCGCGGGCTGGGAGCCGAAACGTCGCTCCAGTTCCGGGTCGGACGCGCGGTCGACGAAGCGGGAAAGCGCCCGCTGCGCCTGTCTGCGAACTCTGTCGCGAAGCTCATCGCGCAGGCGACGCGCGAGGTCCGCTGGAGCGAGCATCGTGCGGCGGCGCGCCCTCCGCGCGCGCTCCAGCTCCGCCAGCTCGTCGACAACGTACTCGCCGGTCGGCCGCCGCGGGGGGTCGCGCCGCGCGAGCGCGGCCTCGATCGACGGACCGAGCCGCTCGGCCTTCGCCGCTTCGCGCTCCTCACGCCCCTCGGCGAGCTGCGGGATCACCTCGGCTCCGAACAGCTCCAAGCTCTCGCAAATGTGGTCGTGAGCGTTTCTGCCGGCCTGGAGGACCATTCCGACCTCGTCGACGCCGACCGCCTCATACCGCCGCAGCAGAGCGACCACCTGGTCGGGAGTGCCGATCGCGCCGCGCAGCGAGCCAAGCCCCTCCTGGATCAGCCGAACCCCGAGCGGAGCCTGATCCGGAGTGACGATCTCGCGCGCGAACCCGGTCTCGTCGCGGCGATCGAGGAACTCCTGGTGGACGTCGGTTCGTCCGGGCACGTGCGGCGATCCGCCGTAGTAGTGGGCCAGCGAGTAGCCGAAGAAGTGCGCGCCGTCGATCCCGCGCTCGATCGCCTCGGCCTCGTCGCGGTGGGTCATCATCGGCAGCACCACCGCGACGTTGGGATTGACCGCGAAGCCCGCCGGTACGCACTCCTCGGACTCGATCAACGCGTAGTACTCCTGCACCCACTTGCCGGCGTCCTCGGGCTCGACAAAGGAGAAGGCGAGGGCCCCGATTCCCTTCCGCGCGGCCACGTGGATCGTCTCGCGGCGGCTGCACGCCACCCACAGCGGCGGGTGAGGGCGCTGGAGCGGCTTCGGGACGACGCTACGCGGCGGCATGCGGAAGAACTCGCTGTCCCAGCCCGCGAACGGCTCCTCGACGAACATCCGCGTGATCGCGTCGAGGGCGTCCTCCCACTGCTCGTGCTTGCGGGTCCGATCGACGAGGAACCCGCCGAGCTCCCCGGCGGAGCTGCCCTCGCCAGTGCCGAAGTCGACCCGCCCCTGAGACACGAGGTCGAGCGTCGCGATACGCTCGGCGACCCGAGCGGGGTGGTTGACGCCGGGTGGGAGCTGCACGATGCCGTGACCGAGCCGTATCCGCTCCGTTCGCTGGCTCGCAGCGGCGAGGAAGACCTCGGGTGCCGAGGAGTGCGAGTACTCCTCGAGGAAGTGGTGCTCCACCTCCCAGATGCGGTCGAAGCCCGCGCGATCGGCGACCTCGATCTGCTCGAGCGCATCCTCGAGCAGGCGGCGCTCGGAGTCCTCGCTCCACGGCCTCGGGAGCTGGTGCTCGTAGAAGAGACTGAACCTCATCCGGCCGGGAGGATAGGAGGGCACCGAGGGCCACGTCGACCAATGGCGTCCCGCTTGCGGCGAGCGAAAGCCGAGCATGGCTAGGACGAGGGAGCCCGGGTAGCAGCGCTACCTGGGCGACCGAGGACGACGCCAGGCGAAGGCTTGCAGCCGCCAGAACGGGGCGGTCATTGGTGGGCGTGGCCCTAGTCTCTTGCCATGGCCACGCGTCAGCCGTACGGCCTCACGCTCGCAGTGCTGCTCGTCGGCGCGATGGCGTACGCGCTGTCGCAGACGATGGTCGTCCCCGCGCTGCCCGAGATCCAGCGTCAGCTCGACACGTCGGCCACGACGGTGACGTTCGTCCTCACGGTCTACCTGCTCACGGCCGCGGTCGCGACCCCGATCATGGGCCGGCTCGGCGACATGTTCGGAAAGAACCGGTTGCTCGTGGTCACGCTCGGGGTATTCGGCCTCGGGTCGCTGGTTTCGGCACTCTCCGGGTCGATCGAGGTGCTGATCGCGGGGCGGGCGATCCAGGGGGTCGGCGGCGCCGTGTTCCCGCTTTCGTTCGGGATCATCCGCGACGAGTTCCCGCCCGAGCGGGTGTCGACCGGGATCGGGCTGATCAGCGCGACGTTCGGCATCGGGGGCGGGGCGGGGCTCGTGCTCAGCGGGGTGATCGTCGACCGGCTCGACTACGAGTGGATCTTCTGGCTCGCGCTGATCGTGGTCTCGGGTGCGATCGTAGCCGCGCGCCGGTTCATCCCCGAGTCGCCGGTGAAGAGCCCGGCGCGGATCGACTGGATCGGAGCCGCGCTTTTGTCCGCGGGCCTCGTCGCGCTTTTGGTGGCGGTCAGCGAGGGGAACTCGTGGGGCTGGGGGTCGGTGAGGGTGGTCTCGCTGTTCGCCTTCGCCGCCGCGTCGCTGCTCGCGTGGTTCGGCTACGAGCACCGCGTCCCCGAGCCGCTCGTCGAGATGCGGATGATGCGCAACCGCGCCGTGCTCGCGACCAATCTCACCGGGCTGCTGGTCGGGTTCGGGATGTTCGGATCATTCATCCTGGTACCGCAGTTCGTCCAGATTCCCGCGTCCGCCGGGTTCGGGTTCGGGGCGTCGGTAACCGAGGCCGGCCTCTACATGCTCCCCTCGGCGGCGACGCTGCTCGTCGCGGCCCCGCTCGCCGGGTGGCTCGGGGGGCGCATCGGCTCGAAGCTCCCGCTTCAGGTCGGGACAGCGATCGCCGCCGCCGCGTTCGTCTTTCTCGCGCTGGTCCACGACGAGCCGTGGTCGATCTACGTGGGGACCTCGCTGTTCGGCCTCGGGATCGGGTTCTCGTTTGCCTCGATGGCGAACCTGATCGTCGAAGCGGTCGACCAGCGCCACACGGGAGTCGCGACCGGGATCAACACGATCATGCGCCTGATCGGGGGGTCGATCGGCGGGCAGGCGGCGGCCGCAATCGTCGCCGGCCACGTCGCGACGACCGGGTTGCCGGAGGAGTCGGGCTTCACCGCGGCGTTCGTGATGTCGGCCGTCGGGGTCGGAGCTGCCTGCGTGCTCGCGTTCTGGATCCCTGGCCGCCCTCAACCGGCCGCGGTCGCCGCACGTCCGGTGTCGGAGACGCCGAGCTAGCCGGGACTCACTCGGCCCAGCCCCTCGCTCGCTCGACCGCGCGCCGCCACTCGGCGAGCAGCGACTCGCGCTCGTCCACGCTCATCCGGGGCGCGTAGCGGCGCGCCTCGCGCCACATCGCGGCAACCTCGTCGAGCTCCCACACGCCCGTCGCTATCCCCGCCAGGTAGGCAGCCCCGAGAGCGGTTGTCTCCTCGATCTCGGGAACGATCACCGGGACACCGAGCACGTCGGCCTGAAACTGCATCAGCCACCCGTTGACGGCCGCGCCGCCATCCGCTTTCAGCGATTCGAGCCGCTCGGCGGCCGCGGCCTCCTGCGCCCGCACCGCGTCCACCGTCTGGTAGGCGATCGCCTCGAGCGCCGCTCGCGCGAGGTGGGCACGGCCGTTGCCCCTAGTGAGGCCGACGATCGTGCCGCGAGCGTAAGGATCCCAGTGCGGCGAGCCCAGCCCGGTGAGGGCGGGAACGAAGTAGACGCCGTCGTTTCCCTCGAGCGATCGGGCCAGCGGCTCGGTCTCTTCCGCGGTGGCGATGATCCCGAGCCCGTCGCGAAGCCACTGCACGGCGGCGCCGGTGACGAAGACGGACGCCTCGAGCGCGTAGTCGGTCTCGCGCTCGAGCCCCCACGCGACGGTGGCGAGCAGGCCATCGCCGGGATCGGCGACCTCGCGGCCGGTGTTCAGCAGCACGAAGCTCCCGGTCCCGTACGTGTTCTTCGCCGTGCCCGCGTCGAGGCACGCCTGACCGAACAGCGCCGCCTGCTGGTCGCCGGCGATTCCGGCGACGGGCACGTCGCCCCCAAGCTCGGCCGTGCGCCCGTAGGCCTGCGCCGATGGGGCCGGCTCGGGGAGCCGCGCGGGATCGACGCCGAGGAGCTCGCACAGGTCGGGGTCCCAGCGCAAGCCGTGGATGTCGAACAGCATCGTCCGCGAGGCGTTCGAGTAGTCGGTCACGTGACGGCCCGTGAGCTTGAACACGAGCCACGAGTCGACGGTCCCGAAGACCGCGCGGTCCACCCCCTCGGCGTTTTGCAACAGCCACTCGATCTTCGTGCCCGAGAAGTAGGGGTCGATGACGAGGCCCGTGCGCTCGCGGACGAGCGCCTCGTGCCCGCCGGCTCGGAGCTCGTCGCAGCGCGCCGCGGTGCGCCGGTCCTGCCACACGAGGGCGCGATGCACGGGCTCGCCGGTGTCGGGGTCCCATGCGACGACCGTCTCGCGCTGGTTCGTGATCCCGATCCCGAGCAGGTCCTGACCGCGGATCCCGGCCGCGGCGATGGCCTCGGCGGCGACGCCCCGGGTGACGTCCCAGATCTCGCCGGCGTCGTGCTCGACCCACCCGGGGCGCGGGAAGTGCTGCTCGAACTCGCTGTAGGCGCGGCCGGCGATCGTCCCGTCCCGGTCGAAGACCAGGCAGTTCGTCCCGGTGGTCCCCTGGTCGATGGCGAGGATCACGGTTGCTTCTCCAACCACGCCCGGATCGCCTCCGAGTGCTCGCCGAGCGTCGGCGGCGCGGCGTGCGGGTGGGTTCCGCTGCGGTCGAAGCGCAGCGGCGGGCCCGGGGTGCGGATCGTGCCGAGCGTGGAATGCTCCGTATCGGCGATCAAGCCCTGCGATCGGACCTGGGGGCTGGCGTAGACCTGGTCGAGGGACTTGACCTCGCCCGCGGGGATCCCGTGCTCGCGAAACCGCTCCAGCCACCTCGCTGCGGTGTCGCCGGCGAGCCGCTCGCCGATCAGCGGGTCGAGCTCATCCGAGTTCTCCAGCCGCGCCCGGTTGGTCGCGAACCGCGGGTCCTCGGGGTCGATCCCGAGCAGGCTCGCGAACCGGCGCCAGATCGGCTCGTTGCCGACCGCGACCTGGATCACGCCGTCGCTGCAATCGTAGGTCCGGTACGGGGCGATGCTCGGATGCCGGTTTCCGCCGGGCTCGGGGACCTCACCGCCGATCAGGTAGCGCCCGCCCTGGTAGGAGTGCGTCGCGACGACCCCGGCGAGCAGCGAGGTCCGGACCACCTGGCCACCGCGCCCGCGGTCGCGCTCGCGCAACGCGGCGAGGACCCCGTACGCCCCGAACATCCCCGCGAGCAGGTCCGCGATCGGCACTCCCACCTTGGTCGGCTCGCCGGGCGGACCGGTGAAGCCCATCAGGCCCGCCTCGCCCTGCACGATCTGGTCGTAGCCAGGACGCTCGGCCTCGGGTCCGTCGTGACCGAAACCCGTGATCGACAGCACCACCAGGCCGGGATTGAGCTTCAGCATCCGCTCGTGACCAAGCTCGAGGCGCTCCAGCACGCCGGGGCGGAAGTTCTCGACCAGCACGTCGGCGCGCTCGACGAGTTGTGCGAGCACGGTCGCGTCGTCGCGATCCTTGAGGTCGAGGACGATCGACTCCTTGTTCCGGTTCACGCTCAGGAAGTAGGTCGACTCGCGCCGTCCCTCGGGGCCGACGAACGGCGGTCCCCACTGCCGCGTGTCGTCGCCCTCCGGACGCTCGACCTTGATCACCCGCGCGCCGAGGTCACCGAGCATCATCGCCGCGAACGGGCCGGTGACCACGCGCGAGAGATCGATCACCAGCAGGTCGTCGAGGGGCGGGCGGTCGGCGCTCACGGCTCCTCCTCCGCGGGATCCTCGCGCGGGGTCGGGTGCAGCAGCATCGCCAACCCGACCACCCCGATGAAGATCGCGAACAGCGCTCGCAGCGTGTCGGACGGGATCGCGAGCGCGAGGAGCGCGCCGCCGACCGCGGCAATCGCGCCGCTCACGCCCAGCACGGCGGACTGGCGCAGGTTCCCGAGCCCGTGCCAGCGCGTCGAGATCACACCGATGGCGGCCGTCGGGACCATGAACGCGAGCGCCGTCGCCTGGGCCTCCTGCTGGCCGAAGCCGGACACGGCGACCAGGACGGCGACGAGGATCGTGCCGCCGCCGATGCCCAGGAACGAGGAGACGGCGCCCACGCCCACGCCCAGGGCGACGTAGCCAAGCGTCTCGATCACGTGAGCAGAAGGTAGGCGGAGGTACCGACGAGCATGACCCCGAACGCGCGGCGCGCGAACCGGTCGTCCACGCGGGAAAGCAGCCACGCGCCCAGCGGCGCACCCGCCGCGCCGCCGACGAACAGCGCGGCGGCGGTGCCGAGCCGGACCTCGCCGGCGGCGCCGTAGGTGATAGCGGCGGCGAGCGCCAGCAGCACCACGGCTCCGAGTGAGACGGCGTGCGCCTGGCGCTGACGGAGCCCTCCGGCGGACACCAGGAGCGGCACCATAAGCCCGCCGCCCCCGATCCCGAGCAGGCCGGCGAGGAAGCCCGAGGCGAGGCCGATCAGCGCCGACAACATGGGCTTTCCGGTCGCACGGGCGGTTATTCTGCCGCGCCGTACGGCCATGACCGACATCGAGGCCCACATCACCGGCACCGTATGGAAGGTCGAGGTCGCCATCGGCGACGAGGTCGCCGACGGCGACACAGTCGTGATCCTCGAGTCGATGAAGATGGAGATGCCGGTCGAGACGGAGGACGACGGCAAGGTTGCCGAGATCCGCGTCGAGGAGGGCCAGTCGGTCTCCGAGGGGGACGTCCTCGTCGTGCTGGAGTGAGAAGCAACCCGATACCCGCTCGCGCCGGACATGGGGGCTTCGCCCCCTCGCCGCGGCTTCGCGGCGCCTCCCCCGGCGGAGGATTCGATTGATGTCACGAGAGCTGGCCCGCGGCAACCTACTCCTCGACGAGCCCGCCGAGGCGGTCGCACGTCTGACGCTCTCGAAGCCGGAGCGGCGCAATGCGCTCGACCACGAAGTGCTCGACGCGCTTGCTGACGTGCTGCCCGAGCTCGATCGCGGGATCGAGGTCCGCTGCGTGATCCTCACCGGGGCGGGCGGGACGTTCTCGGCCGGGTACGACATCGGCGACATCCCAGAGGAGTCCTTCGAGCACGACGCCGAGTCCATCGTCGCCCATCCTTTCCATGCCGGCATGGCAGCCGTCAGCGCCCATCCCTACCCAGTGGTCGCGGCGATCGCGGGACCGTGCCTCGGCGGCGGCCTCGAGCTCGCCGTGCGGTGCGATCTACGAATCGCCGCCGAGGGTGCGACCCTGGGTATGCCGCCGGCGAAGCTCGGCCTGATCTACGGCCACACCGGGCTGCGGCGGTTCATCGAGGCGATCGGGGTCGCGAGGACGAAGGAGCTGTTCCTGACCGGGCGCGTGCTCCCCGCGCAGCGCGCCGAGCGAATCGGACTCGTGCACGAGGTCGTCGCCGACGGCGAGATCGAGTCGGCCGCGATCGAGCTCGCGTCGGAGATCGCAGCCAACGCTCCGCTCGCCTCGCGCGGCAACAAGCGCGCGATCGAGACGCTGGCGAGCTTTCCCCGCCTTACGGCCGAGCAGGAGCGCGAGCTGGTCGAGCTACGGCGCTCGAGCTTCGGCTCGGAGGACCTCCGCGAGGGCATCCGCGCGTTCGCCGAGAAGCGCGAGCCCCGCTGGCGGGGGCGCTAGCGGACCCGGCCGGTCAGCCGCAGGCCCGGACCTTCTCGTCGAGCGTGATCCGCCGGCCGTCGGACATCTCGGCGCTCGCCCGCACCTCGGACTTCTTACCCGGCTTCAGCTGCCCGAGCTTCTCGCTGAACGGCGCGCCGCCGTCGCTGCCGTCGCTGCGCCCGTCGACCGTGAAGCTGACGTCGCCAAGCCGCGGGGCGTCCCGGCCCTTGATCCGAGCACGGGCGCCGCGGCGCGCGCAGCCGCGCTTCTCCTTCACCTTGAGCTTCAGGCTCGGCTTCGTGCGGCAGCCGTCGCCGGCGCAGTCGCGCAACGCGGCGAGCCGGGCGGCGAGCTGCGCGCGCAGCGGGGCGAACGATGGGTTGGCGTGCTGGCTTTGGAGCTCGAAAGGATCCTCCTCCAGGTCGTACAGCTCGACCGCGCCGGCGCTGACGCCGGCGGTGTGCTCGACGTACTTGAAGTGGGCGTTGCGGATCGCCGTGTAGGTGGGGGTCTCGATCACGATCTCGCGGCCGAACTCGCGCTTCGGCTCCTCGGCGAGCGTGAGAAGCGAGCGACCGTCCAGGTTCAGGCCTGGCGAGGTTCCCGTCGCGTCGAGCACCGTCTTCGCGAGGTCCGCGTTGACGGCCAGCTCGCGCACGGTCTTGCCCTCGGGCACCCCCGGCCCCCGCATCACGAGCGGCACGCGGCTCGAGGGCTCGTAGTGGCGCGTCTTGCCGTTCTGCACACGGTGCTCGCCGGTGAAGAACCCGTTGTCGGACGTGTAGATGATCAGCGTGTCGCCTAGCTCGCGCTGGGCCTTGAGCGCGTCGATGATCGAGCCGACGCCCTCGTCGACCGAGAGGATCGACTCGAGGCGGCACTGGTACTGCCGCGTGAGGTTGTTTCGCTGGTTAGCGGTGATCGCGTCGCGGTTCTGGATGTCGGCGGGTTTGTCGGACACGTCCGCCTCGTTGAAGCTCGGCGGCTGGGGCAGCGCCTCCGCGTCGAGCGCCGTCGCGTGGCGCGGCGCCGGCTGCGCTGTTCCGTCGCAGTTCGCGGGAGGGTTCGTGCTCGGGTTGCCCCCGCTGTGGGGGGCCGTGTAGTTGACGTTGAGGAAGAATGGCTGGTCAGCCGGGGCGCGGCGGTTGATCGCGTCGACCGCCTTCGCGGTGATCACGTCCTGCTTGAAGTCCGTCGCCGCCTCGCCGTAGCTGACGAGCGTGCCGTTCTCGTTGAGGGCGTAATCGTAGACCCGCTGGGTGTCGCCCGCCGCCCCGAACCACTCGGTCCAACCCTCCGGCACCAGGTTCCGGGTCGCGGCGGTTCCGTACCCGTTCAGGTACTTGCCGACCTCGATCGTGTAGTACCCGTCGCCCTGGAGCCAGCCCGCGAGGGTGTTGCCGCCGTGCTCGGCGTTGAACTTTTCGAATCCACCTAGCGGAGGCCCGTTGGACATCGTGCCGTGGTTGTGGCCGTACTGGCCGGTGAGCAGGGTCGCCCGCGAGGGGCAGCACAGCGGGTAGTTCACGAAGCTGTTCGCGAACGTGACCCCGAACTCGGCGAGCCGCGAGTTGACGTTGCCCATCACCCGCATCGACTCGACCGTCTGGTCGTCGCTCATCACCACGACCACGTTGGGGCGGGGCTTGGGCTTCGCGTCGGCGGAGTCCGGTCCCGAGCCCGGGAGCGCCGCGACAGCTGCCGCGAGGAGCGTGAGGACGGCGGCCGGCGGGACAGCCCGCCCAGCCGTGCCCGACGGGCCCCCCCCCCCCCCCGGGGAGG
>Ga0081538_10005106_pt1 | contig 11920 bp, 14 predicted proteins | sample TabmetS5T2R1_FD_71022 | JGI IMG/M metagenome (GOLD analysis project Ga0081538, IMG submission 71022) | Tabebuia heterophylla rhizosphere microbial communities from the University of Puerto Rico - S5T2R1 | ecosystem: Host-associated > Plants > Roots > Rhizosphere ... | reverse complement strand
TGGCGGATGCGCGCGCCCAGGTCGACGGCGCGGGAGGCGAACGCGAAGGTGGTCGCCACCGGGTCGGCGTAGCCGGAGCCGGGCTCGACCGCGGCCAGGCCGACCCCGCCGGTGTCCAGCTCCGGGTGCTCGGCGGCCAGCTCCTCGGGGGTGGCGACCTCGGTGTCGGCGCCGAGGCCGCGGAGCATGGCGACGTTGCGGCGCAGCCGCTCGGCGTCGTCGGGGCCCACCAGCACGGCCGCCCCGGTGACGGTGAAGCCGCACCAGCCGCCCACCCGCTCCCGCCAGTCGCGGAAGTAGGCCAGCCCGGCCAGGGCCATGCGCGCCTCCGGCACGTTGGTGTAGTGCGTGCGGATGATCGCGCCCGAGCGGGCCGTCATGCCGGAGCAGACCGTGCCCCGCTCCAGCACCAGCACGTCCATGCCCCGCTCGGCCAGGTGGAAGGCGATCGAGCAGCCCATCACCCCGCCGCCGACCACCACCACGCGCGCGCCGTCGCCCATGCCGCCCATTCTCCTACGAATGCGGGGGGGCGAAGCCCCCCCGCAGACCCCCCAGGCGTCGGCCCGGCGGGGTGGCGCGGGCTACTCCTCGAGCAGGCTCTTGAGGTTGCCCAGCACCATGCGCCAGCTCTGCTCGGAGGTATCCCTGGCGTCCTCCGAGGGAAGGTTCTCCTCCCTGACCTTGAGCTCGGTGGCGTCGTGCCGCTCGCTGAGCTGGAAGGCGACGCGCTGGTAGTGCTCGGGGGCGTCCGGCAGGCCCGACACCGGGCTCCAGTGGCTGTGCACCAGCAGCCTCGGCGGTTCGATCGCCAGGATCTCGCCCCGGTCCTGGTAGGGCCTGCCCTGGTACTCCCCGCGGTGCACGATCGGGCTGCCCACCTTCCAGTCGGTCTCGGTGTCCACGCCGAAGAACCATCGCTTGATCAGCGCCGGCGTGGTCAGCGCTTCCCAGACCCTGCCGATCGGGGCCTGGATGGTGACGGCGTGCTCCAGCCGCAGTCCCTCGCTCATACCGGCTCCTCTTCTGGTCCGCTACAGCGTCGGCGTGGTGTCGGTGCTCAGGCGCAGCATCCTCCACAGCCTGTCGCCCAGCGTCCAGACCCAGGAACGTCCCAAGGCCGCGGCCCATGGGGCGGACACGGGTGTTCTGGAAGGCGGCCAGCGTCTGGATCGAGGCCCGCTCCGGGGAGGGCCGGGCTCAACCCCCTCGAGGACACGTCTGGTTCGCGTCATGGAACGTGCCGCAACGAGTCACTACCAGAGGAGCACCCGTCCGTCACCCCAGAACCGGACTCCGGTCCCGAAACGGGCAGACGGCTCGGGAGGATTCGCCGAACCACTCCGGAGGTAGCGCGAGGCATCACAGCGTCTGCGGTGACAACTGGCTTGGCAGCAAACGGGTGGGGCGGCACGCCTCCCGTGGCTGCGAGCCGGATTGCCTCAATGCAGCCGGGAAACCCATGGCAATCGCAGGGCCGCATGGACCCAGCGCCTTGGAGGTACGAATGAGAGGACCGGTCGTTGGCGTCGTGGTGGCCGACCACCAGCGGGCCTTCGCCGACGGGCTGGGTATCATCCTGGACGCACAAGACGGCCTGGCCGTGCTCGGCGTGGCCTATGACACCCACCGAGCGGTCCAACTCGCCGCCGACCACCGGCCCGCCGTGCTGTTGCTGGATGCCAGCCTGCCCGGCGGCGGCCCGGGCAAGACGGCGGACACGGTCAGGGCCGCCTCGCCGGCAACCAAGGTGCTTCTCCTGGCGACCCGGGCCCAGCGGAGCCTGGTGGCGGCCGCCATCGCGTCTGGCGCCGACGGACTGGTGACAAAGGATGTCTCCTGCCGGCAGGTGGTGGACGCCATCCGCGTGGTGGTCACGGGCAGGCAGGCGATCGTGATGGCGAGGCAGCCATTGGGACTCGGGCGGGACGCCAGCGCCGGGCTGCTGCGGCTTGGGGCGCTGTCGGGCCGTGAGCGTGAGCTCCTTGGCCTGCTGGCGAGGGGCTGGTCGACCCGGCGCATCGCCCAGGACTGGCGGGTGGCGGAGGGGACGGTTCGAAGCCACATGCAGAACCTGCTGGTCAAGCTCGACGTCCACGGCAAGCTGGAGGCAGCCGCCTTCGCCTGGGAGCACGGGATCGTGGCCAGCGACGGCATGGCAGGTGGGGAGCGCCAGAGCGTCCTTTGACCCTCGCCGGGGCGGCCGACTCGGCGTCGCTCCTGGGCCTGACCGGCGGACCCTCGGGTCGGGCACTCGGTTTCCGCGGGAGCCCGGTTGGGGAGTCCGACTGCTGCGAATGGACAGAAGCTCCACCGGTCGAGACCCCGTTGCGGGATGCTCCATGACGCGGACCCCTGAGTTCCAGGATGGCGATGTGGTGGAGCTCGCACCGCTGCTCCGACGGGTCGTCGGGGCCCGGGTCCGTGACGCTCACCTCGTGGAGGACCTCGTGCAGGAGGCGCTCACCCGCGTCATGTCGGCACGGCAGCGCCTCGAGCCGCAGACGCTCGCCCCGTACGCCGTCGTGACCGCCAGGAACCTGGTCGCTTCGCTGGCGGCCCGCGAGCGCCGCAGCAGGCGCTACGAGCACCTCTTCGTCGACCTGCGCGAGCCGGCGCTGCCCGAGGACGAAGCGCTGCGCCGCGAGGAGCACCAGGCGATCACCACCGCCCTGGAACAGCTACCAGAGCACGAACGGGAAGCACTCGTTGCGCACGAGGTGGAGGGCAGGGACACCAGCTCGCTGGCGGCCAGCCGGCAGTCGACGCCGGGGGCGATCGCCACGCAGCTCAGCCGAGCTCGGGCGAGACTCCGGGTGGAGTACCTGCTCGCGCTGGAACAGACCGAGCCGCCGACCCCCCATTGCCGCCCCGTGCTGTTCGCCCTCTCCGCCGGGGACCGACGCCGGCAGCGGGATCTGGATTCCGGTCGACACCTGCTGGCCTGCACCTGGTGTGCCCGGCTCAGCGAGCCGCTGCTGGACCGGACGAAGACGGCCGCGGTGCCCGGCGAGGTCCGCATCCCGATCCACTCCGACACCGACGTGGTCACCGCCCGTCAGCAGGGCCGCGAGCTGGCACGACGAGCCGAGTTCTCCGCCACCGACCTCACCATCATCGCGACCGCCATCTCGGAGACCGCCCGCAACATCGTGATGTTCGCCGAGCGCGGCGAGGTCATCGTCAGCCTGGTCGGCGAGAACGGCCGGCAGGGCGTGACGGTGGTCGCTCGCGACTCGGGGCCGGGCATCCCCGACCTCGATCGGGCCCTCAAGGACGGCTACAGCGAGTACGGGGGACTGGGGCTGGGCCTGCCCGGCGTCCGCCGGCTGATGGACGAGTTCGAGATCAGCTCGGAGGCAGGCAAGGGCACCACGGTGAGCATGACCAAGTGGCGAGAAGGCGACCGGTGACGAGCACGCAGAGGGAGGACCAGGAATGGACACAACAGCCCAGGAACACATCCCGGTGGTCCAGGAGAGCCGCGAGGAGGACAAGGAGCTGCTGCACGAGCTGGTGACCCATCTGCGTTCGAGTCGCACCGGGCTACGGGAGCAGTGGGCCGCCCGGATCACCAATGCGCATCTGCTGTCGGCCATGACCGAGGAGGAGATCTTCTCCATGGCCACATCCGTCTACGACAACTATGTCGAGGTGTTGGAGACGGGCAGCGTCGAGGCGCTGCAGGCCTACGCCCGCGACCTGTCCGAGCGGATCATCCCCAGAGGCGTGGAGACCTACGAGGTCGTCGGCATCGTGCTCCTGCTGCGGGACGTCCTGGCCCGCTCGCTGTTCCAGAAGTACCAGAAGGACTTCGAGCTGCTGAACCGCGTCCTGGACGCCTACGAGCCGGCCGCCAACCGCATCGCCAACACCGTGGCGGTGAGCTTCGTGCAGGAGCGCGAGCGCATCATCCGCCAACAGCAGGACTCGATCCGGGAGCTGTCCACCCCGGTGCTGCAGGTGCGCGAGCGCATCCTGATTCTGCCGATCATCGGCGTCCTGGACACCATGCGGGCCCAGCAGCTCACCGAGCAGCTCCTGGCAGCGATCCGAAACAACCGCGCGAAGGTCGTGGTGATCGACGTCACCGGCGTGCCCGACATCGACTCCGCGGTCGCCAACCACCTGGTGCAGACCGTGGACGCCTCACGGCTGATGGGCGCCGGCGTGATCCTCACCGGCCTGTCACCGAAGATCGCCCAGACCCTGGTGACCATCGGAGTCGATCTTGCCAAGATGAACACCGTCGGTGACCTCCAGGGCGGCATCGAGGAGGCGGAGCGCCTGCTCGGCTTCGAGGTGGCCAGGTCCGACGCGGCCGGGAACCATCGGCAGTAGCTGGTTGGTGGTCGAGGAGATGTTGGTTTCGATCCAGCGGCAGGGCGACTACCTGATCGCCTCGATCCACGAGGCCCTGGACGACCGCGAGATCATCCGCTTCCAGCAGGATCTCGTGGAGAAGATCGGCAGGTACCGGGCACGCGGCGTCATTATCGACGTGGCCGCCCTGGACGTGCTGGATTCCTTCGGCTCCCGAACGCTGCGGAACCTGGCCCACATGGCGCGGCTGCGCGGCGCCGAGACGGTCATCGTCGGCATTCAGCCGACCGTCGCGTTCGCGATGGTGCGACTGGGCGCGAACCTCCAAGGTGTGCACACCGCGCTCGACCTGGAGGAGGGGCTGGAGCACCTGGACCGGCTGCTCCGGGACGGCATCGGCGAGCGGGCGCGGCCATGACCGGGGCCAGCTACGAGCGGTTTCAGCGTGACTACGCCCCGGCCTTCCTCCAATACCTCTCCGAACGGAGCGAGCGGGGTCGCAAGGCGGCCTACGAACTCGGCCGACGAGCGATCGGCCAGCAGCTGAGCGTCCTGGAAATCGCCCAGATCCATCACACCGTGCTGCTGGACGTGCTCAGGACCCACAGAAGCCCCCATGAGCTCGAGCAGATCGCCGAGGCCGCATCGGAGTTCCTGGTGGAGACGTTGGCCGTGTTCGAGCTGACGCAACGGGGATTCATGGAGCTGCGAGCAGCCCCGTCGCAGCAGGAGCAGTCCGGCCGGGACGGTGCGTAATGCCGGCCCGGGAAAGCCGTCATAGCACATGGGCGGGTGGATCTGGGGGAACCACCCGTCGGCGGCTCGCCGCACGCTGAGGCGCATCGGGCGGCGAGCCGCCCCACGGCTGACAGGACCATCTCGACGGACCTGTCCGTGGGGCGCGGCTCGCCGCCCGGCGCGGTACTCCTCGACGAGCGACGAGCCGCTGGCGGGCGACCACCCTACATCGCCCGCTACCTCCTATGACCGCTTGGGGAGCCCAGCATCACGTTTGGGGGGCCGGCGAGCCGGATAGCCCCAGACAGGACGGCTCCACCCTCCGTGCCTGCCAACGCCCCCCCGCGCTGGAGGCCAGTCCACAGGCCGTCACCGTGAACAGAACGGTGACCGCTGCGCTGGCGGTCTTCGGCTCGGAGGTCAGTCTGGTCGACTACTGCATCTCGCGACTGTGGTCTCGGGAGAAGTGGCTGTTCGCATTGGTCGGGGGGTCCGTGGCGCTGCTCGGCCACGAGCTGCTCCAGCTGCTCATCGCCGCTGGGGTTGCCGCGGGCATGGCCAATGTCCTGCAGGCGGTCGTGACCCTTCAGGTCAACTTCGTGGCGAACCGCCACCTCACCTGGCGACGGCGGATCGCCGGCTCCGGCGTGGGGATCTGGAGGCGTTGGCGACGGTTCCAGCTCGCCCGCGGCGCCGGCCTGCTGCTGAGCGTCGCCGCGTTCCCGCACGTGGCGCCGGCCTGCTGCTGAGCGTCGCCGCGTTCCCGCACGTGGCGCCGTGGACCGGCCCCTCCGCGGCCTACTGGTGCCTGCTGGTGGCCGCCGCCGTGGTGAACTTCTGCTCGGACAAGTACTGGTCGTTCCGCCGGCGTCCCCGTCACCTGGCCAAACGGCCCGGCCCCGCCCGCCGCGTGCTCGTCCTTGGACTGGTGACGGCGCCCTTCGTGCTGCTGGCCGCGCGGTCCGGGACGAGCCGCCGCTCCGGTCGGCCACCGAGTGGTTGGCCGACAACGTGCCCCGTGACCAGGTGCTGGTGGTCCACGACAGCATCTGGACCGATCTCGTGCACTACTACGGGTTCGATCCACGGCCGATCATCGTCTACAAGCTGGACACCGACCCGGCTGTCCGCGAGAACCTCGACCGTATCGATTATCTCGCTCTACCCAACTGGTACTACGACACCCCGGCGGCCGCGGGGAAGTATCCGACGGCGATGGAGGCACGCAAGCATGCGGTGGCAGTCGCCGAGTTCGGTTCTGGTGACGACGGCGTGCGGGTCTACCGCGTCAGCCGCTACTGGCAACCTGGCTGAGCCCGCGATGCGCCGGGAGGTGCGGTGATGCGCAGCGCTCCGCGGGCCGTCGCGGCCGTGACGGTGGTCGCCTTGCTGGTGAGCGCCTGCACGGCCAAGCCCGATACGACCCTGCGTCCGCAGCCGCCGGCGGTCACCTACGCACCCCTGGAGCACCCGTTTCAGGGTGTGGAGCTGTTCATGGACTCCGAAACGGCGGCCGCCAGATGGCAGCGCGACCACGGCGCGCGGTGGCTGGACCCGATCACCACCCGGCCGCAGGCGCGCTGGCTGACCAGCCCAGGCGATCTCGCCGAGCTGCCCCGGCTCGTCCGCCGGGCCCGCAGGCTGCAGACGCTGCCGGTGCTGGTCGCCTACTACGTCCCCGACCGCGGCTGCGCCGGGTCGCGCCGGGAGGGCGCCGCCTCGGCCCGGGAGTACGGGCGATGGATCGGCCAGCTCATCCACCACCTCGGATCGACCAGGGCCGCCATCATCCTGGAACCCGACGCGGTGCCGGCCGACTGCTTCAACCGCAAGCGCGCCGCGCTGCTGAAGCGCACCGTCAAGCGGCTGGCAGCTGCCGGCCAGTACGTCTACATCGACGCCGGCCACTCCCGCTGGAGGAGCAGCGGCGAGATGGCACAGCGCCTGCTGGACAGCGGCGTCCAGTACGCCCAGGGCTTCTCGGTCAACGTCGCCAACCGCCAGACCACCAGGGAGAGCTTCCAGTGGGGCCAGGAGCTCTCCGACCTGCTCGGCAACCGCGAGTTCGTGGTGGACACCTCACGCAACGGCCTCGGCCCTCCGCCCGACGAGCCTGGCCGGGACGACGAATGGTGCAACCCGCAGCGCCAGGCGCTGGGGCAGGCGCCCACCACCAGGACGACCGTCCATGGGCTCGGGGCGCTGCTGTGGATCAAGCGGCCCGGCGAGTCGGACGGCATCTGCGGGGGTGAACGCACCTACCTGTTCTCCCCGACCCAGGCGCGTCGCCTGATCGCCAGCAGCCCGCACGTGCCGGGGTCCTATCGGCGTCTGGCGGCTGCGGCCGAGTCGCCCTGAGCTCAGCCGCGCAGCTTGACGACCCGAGTCGGCGAGGTCGTCTCCCCGCTCTCCAGCAGCAGCAAGGTGCTCACCCGCGCCTTGCCGCGCTGGAACACGAAATCGACCGCCTGGGCCCGCACGATGAAGTCGTGCGGGGTGCCGTCGCAGACGGGCTGGAAGAACGCGAAGTCGCTCTCGTTGCCCTGCTGGGTCACGTACAGGAACGCCTCCAACACCACCCCGCCTGCCGGGCACGTCACCTTCACCTGCACGTCGACGGCTTGGCCGCCGTCCACCAACGTGGCCTTGCTGGCGATCTTCACGGCCAGGGTGCCCTGCGCCGCGGCCTGCGGCGCCACCAGCATCACCAGGACACCGACCAGGACAATCAGGATGCGTAGCGACCGTGCCATGGTTCCTCCTCGCCTGGCCCACAGGTCACCGCAGCTTCACCCATCGGTGGCCGGCATCACAAGACCCTCGTTCCCGGCCGTAACGCTCGACTGCGCGCGGTCGTTCTTTGCCGTGAGAGCGGACGAGAGCGCGTTTCCGCTGAGTGGGCGTCCAGCATGGTTCCCGCTCATCTTGCGCAGAAAGGATCGTGCAGCATGTACAACCTGCCAGAGACCGGGTTCGGCTCGGCGGTACTGGCCGTGGTGGCGCTGGTGCAGACCGGCATCGGCGCGCTGCTTGCACGCTTGGGGCGCCGCCGCTGAACGGCGCTGCTGCGCAACTCCGCCGCTGTTGAAGGCCACCGCCCTCATCCCCGCCCACAACGAGGCCGACACCATCGGGCGGTGCGTTGCCGCTGTCCGCGCGTCGACCTATCCCCTCGAGAAGATCATTGTTGTCGCCGACGCCTGCACCGACGACACCGCCGAGCGTGCCCGCCAAGCCGGCGCGACCGTGGTCGAGTCCGACGTCAAGGACAAGGCCGGGGCGCAGAACACGGTGCTGCCCAGTATCGACACCGAACTGATCGTCGGGTTCGACGCGGACACCTTTCCCGAACCCGACTGCGTCGAACGAATGGTGAAGGCCATGCGCCGCGACCGGCTCGACGCGGTCTGCGCCACCGTGCTGCCGGTCCAGCCGCGTGGGTTCTTCATCCGCGCGCGTCGTTACGCGTATGCGCTGGGGCGGCGCTGGTGGCGGATCGCTCAGAGCAGGGTCGGCCGCGTGCAGGTGCTCACCGGCGCCTGCTACGTGTTCCGCACCGCCGCCATCAAGGCCGTTGGGGGCTTTCCCTCGGTCGGTATCAGCGCCGACATGGACGCCACCTGGACACTGCACAACGCCGGCTACCGGCTGGCCTACGTCGGCGATGCCGTCGCCTACACCGTGGATCCCGAGACCTTCGCCGCCTACCGGCTGCAGATGCGCCGCTGGGCGGCCGGCTTCTACCAGACCATGGCCAAGCACCGCCGCCAGCTGTGGCGGCCACGAGCGCTGCTGGTCGTCGGTACCGCCCTGATGGACCTGCTGACGCTGCCGGTCAGCTACGCCTACATCGTCTGGTTCGCGTTCACCGACCCGCGGGTGGTGCGCTGGTACTGGGCGTGGGTGCTCGGCCACCTGCTGGTCACGACCGTGCTGGTGGCCACCGTCGTCGGCTGGAAGGAGGCGGTGCTGGGGGCGGTGCCCTACACGCTGGTCAACTTCTACAACAAGGGCCTGTACCTGTGGACGTTCGTCCGCGAATGGATCCTGGGCTGCCACTACGCCTCGTGGACCGGGCGTCATGGGCGGGCGACCGTCATCACCCCGATCCGCGCGACCCGCGTCGCTGGGCTGGCCTGGGTCACCTTGGCCGGGATCCTCGCGGTCGACAGGTGGGGATGGCGGGGGCTCGCCGGACTCGCCCTGGTCGCGGCCGCGGTGGCGGTGTTCGCCCCTGGACCGAGTCCCGGCCGCCCACCGCACCGGCGCCGCCGGTTCTCCTGGGGCTACCAGCCGCGCCACGCCGCGAGCCGCACCTAGCCAAGCGGCCATGGCATCGGTCGTCGAGTTGGTCGATGAGGACACCCTGCGTCGATTGGCCGGCCCGATCGGGTACCGAGAGGGCGTCGACCTGGCTGTCAGCTGCTGCGTCCAGCTGGCTGGTTTCGCGCCCGGGCGGATCACCGCGAGGGTCGAGGACCCGGTGTTCCAGCACGTGGAGCTTCGCGCCATCGGAGCAGGGCTCAGCTGGTCCTGTACCTGCGGCGAAGGCGGGAGCCGAGCGCTTTGCAGGCACGGCGTGGCCGTCGCCGTGGTGAGCCGGCAGCGCTCCGGTCCCGGAGAAGGTGAGCGGGGGCGACCGGCGGTCAGGGCCGCATCGTGGCGAAGACGATGATGTTGGACCGGTAGTGCCCGGTGGTCGCGTCGAACTGGCCGCCGCAGGTCACCAGCCGCAGCGCCGGGGTGAGGGTGGGGTAGTAGACCTCATCGGTTGGGAACAGCCGCTTGTCGTACTTCGCGGTCCGCTGGACGACGAACCGCACCGTTGCGCCGTCGGCGCGTGTGACGTCGATCTGGTCGCCGTGCCGCAGCTCACGCAGCCGGAAGAACACCGCCGGGCCGCGCTTGGAGTCGACGTGGCCGAGGATCACCGCCGACCCGGGATCGCCCGGCCGCGGGCCGGGCGCATACCAGCCGGCCACGTCCCAGCGGCTCGGTTCCTGGACCGTGCCGTTCGGCGCCCGGCCGAGGTGGTCAAGGGAAGTGTCGACGCCGATCCTTGGGATCTGGAGCCGGACAGGGATGGGCGTGGCCTGGTAGCCGTGCACCGAGCGGAAACCGCGGGCGGCCTCCGCCCCCGCCGCTGTTCGGTCCGAGGCCGGGGAGCTGGCCGCCGGCGACGGCTCGGGTCGCTGCTCGCCCGAGCCGGAGCAGCCGACCAGCAACGCCAACGCGGCGACAGCGGCCGCCAACCGACGTCTTCCCCGGGTCATCGGTGCCGGTGGTGCGCGCTCCCACCGCCGCCGGTCTGCGAGCCCCCGACCGGGAGCTGCGGCCTGACCGTCTTCTGGATCGCGCCGACCAGGGTGTTGGCCACGCCGAGCATCTGCAGATACCCCTCGCGCTCCAACTGCAGCGCCTGGTCGTAGCGCTTGGCGGCGTACGCGTCGACGTGGTCGGTCAGATGCCTGTCATGCGCGGTGATCGCCTCGGTGAGGGGCTCCACGGGCACCTCCTTGCGGACGACGTCGCTGAGGTACAGCGCCAGCCGGCCGGCGATGCCGTCCAGGTTCTGCCTGGCCGTCGCCTTGGCGGCCTCGTCGTTGGCGGCGACCGCGGCGGTGTAGGCCAGCAGCCCCTCGACGTGCTCGGCCCAGGCCGACTGGAACTCGGCGGCCTTGCGGGGGCCGACGATGGCGGCCATGCCCTTGGTGAGCGCGCTGGTGTTGGCGTTGACCTGGGCGGCGGCCGCGTCGAACTCCGGCGCGCCGGCGAAGGTCGCCCGCTGCGCGCCGATGATCAGCTCCATGTGCTCGCCCAGCAGCATCGCGAAGGCCGAGCGGAGCTGCTCCGGCGGCGTATCGAAGCCGACCGCCAGCTCGGGGGTGATGCTGGCCTTTGCGAGCGCGGCACCACTGGTGAACATGTGCTCGTAGGCCTGGCGCTCGATCCGGTAGGCCCTGGCGTAGTCGCGGGCGGCGTAGGCGTCGGCCTGATCCATGAGCTCCTGGACGTGCATGCGGACGCCCGCGGTGGCGTCGCTGGCCTTGACTCGGCCGCTACTGGCCTGGGCGAGCCAGGCGCCGTAGGCCTCGGCGCCGGCCAGCAGCGCCGTCCGCGACGCCTGCTTGGCGGACGCGTCCTTGCCGGTCACGCCCCTGGCGTAGGCGAGCAGGTCGGTGATGTGACGCTTCCACAGCTTGGTGAAGCGGTCGCCGTTGGCGTCGCCGTAGGCGGTGGTGACGAGCTGGCTGAGGGCGTCGGTGTTGTCCTGCAGCGACGCGCTGGCCACCGGCACGAAGTCCGGGGCCGCGGCCACCACGCTGCGCATGAGCCGCACGGCCTGCAGCGCGTGCAGCCCCAGGTGTTGCTCGAACTGCGCCCGTCGCTGCTGCGGCGACCCCTGCGCGGCCGCCGCCAGCTTGGTGGCCTGCTGGCTCGCGGCGCTGGCGGCAGCATGTTCCGCCGGTGGCGGCGCGGCAGACGAGCCGGGGCGGCCGGCCGGGGCGGCGTCACAGGCAGCCGCGAGCGCGACCGACAGGATGACGAGGGCTACGGGACTGGTCCGTGAGCGCATGATGGCCCCTCCTAACTGCGCTCAGTGGAGGTCGCGTGTGTTGCCTTTCCGCCACCGGTGGCGGCAAACCACCGGGTTGGCGTGCTGGTGCCTCACGGCTCCAGGCCGGGCAGGGGCGGGGCCGGCCACAGCTCGCGGGGTGCCGGCGCCGGCTGGCCGAGGCGGCGGCGCAGCGCGGCGGCGGTGTCGAAGGCGGCGCCCTCGACGCGGTTGTTGACGAACGCCGCCACCGGCCGAGCCCGATCGACCGGGGCACCGGATTGGGGGGGCTCGCGGGGGGGG
>Ga0081538_10005105_pt1 | contig 11921 bp, 12 predicted proteins | sample TabmetS5T2R1_FD_71022 | JGI IMG/M metagenome (GOLD analysis project Ga0081538, IMG submission 71022) | Tabebuia heterophylla rhizosphere microbial communities from the University of Puerto Rico - S5T2R1 | ecosystem: Host-associated > Plants > Roots > Rhizosphere ... | reverse complement strand
GAGCCTGGGGATGGGGTGGGCGGCGCTCGGCGGCAGCCTCGGTCCCGAGATCGAGCGCTACCGCCAGGCGATCGCCGACATCACCTAGATGATTGATTCCGAATCCGCGTGCCCGCGGGGGCGCGACAGACCGAGCTGGGCGGCGACCGCGGACGAAGCCGATAGTCGAAGCACTATCGGCGAGGACGTGGGTGCCGATCCAGCGACGGTATGGCGCGTCATCCGTGGGTGCGGGGGTTTGGGATCAGTCATCTACACGCCGATATCGGCCACCGGGATCTCCTCCCAGCCCCGCTCCTCGAGCAGGGTCTGGCGGCCCGTGTGTCGAATGCAGAGCGTGCCGATGAACACGCCCCGCTCGCGCTTGCGCAGGACCGCGTACCACATCGTGGAGGCGTCGCTCGGGCCCTGGATCGGGTGCCACGGCGGCACCGGGGACTGGCGCTCGTCGACCAGGCCGGCCTCCGCGAGCTGATTCCGCGTCGCCACCCGGCCGTCCGCCGTGTTGACGAAGAAGACACCCACTCCGGCAGAGGCTAGTTGGGCCGCCGCGCTCGCCCGCTTCGACGCCTGGCAGCAGGCGGCCGGAATGGCCGCGAAGACGCGCCGGGCATACGGCGCCGACCTGGCGCAGCTCGCGGACTGGGCGGCCACCCGCGACCTCCAGCCCGCGGAGCTGAGCCACCGCCATCTCCGGCTGTTCGCGGGCACCGTCTCCGAGGGCGGCGCGACGAAGTCCACCGTGGCGCGGAAGCTCGCCGCCGTCCGCACCTTCTACAGGCATCTCGTCGAGCGCGGCGAGCTGGACGCGAATCCCGCCGACCTCGTGGCCACCCCCAAGAAGGACTCGTACCTGCCGCGTGTACTCAAGCCCGGCGAGGTGGCGGCCCTCCTCGAGCGCATCCCGGGATCCTCGGCCCTCGACCTCCGTGACCGGGCCATGCTCGAGCTCGCGTACGCCGCCGGCCTGCGTGCCGAGGAGCTCGTGGACCTCGACCTCGACGGCGCGGACCCGGACGCCGAGGAGCTGCGGGTGGAGGGGAAGGGCGGCCGGACGCGGGTGCTGCCCGTGGGTGAGCACGCCTGGCGCGCGCTCGACCGCTACCTCGCCCGCGGTCGGCCGGCCCTCGACGGCGGGGAGTCGCGCGCCCTCTTCCTGTCGAAGAGCGGCCGGCGTCTCTCCACCTCCGACGTGCGGCGGCGCCTCAGGCTCCGCCTCCGCCAGGCCGGGGTGTCCCCGCACACGCTGCGCCACTCGTTCGCCACCCATCTGCTCGAGGGCGGAGCGGACCTGCGCGCGATCCAGGAGCTGCTCGGCCACGCGTCGATAAGCACCACCCAGACCTACACTCGGATAGAGTCGAGACGCCTGAAGCGGGCGTATGCACGTTCCCATCCTCGTGCATGATGGGCGGCCCAAGTGCACAAGAACCGCAAGGCGATCGAGCTCAAGGACCTTTGGACTCGCTACAAGGACGAGCGGGATGAGAAGGCGCGCGAGCAGCTCGTGCTGGCCTACGCCCCGCTCGTCAAATACGTCGCGGGCCGGATGTCGAGCGGCCTGCCCTCCCACGTGGAGGAGGCCGACCTCATCTCCTACGGTCTGCTCGGGCTGATCGCCGCGATCGAGCGCTTCGAGCCGGACCGCGAGATCAAGTTCGAGACCTTCGCGATCACGCGCATCAAGGGCTCCATCATCGACGAGCTGCGCTCGCTCGACTGGGTGCCCCGCTCGGTGCGGGCAAAGGCCCGCGAGATCGAGAAGGTGAACGCCCGGCTCGAGCACCAGCTGCAGCGCGCCCCGGCCGACCAGGAGATGGCGAGCGCGCTCGGCGTGACGGTCGACGAGTTCCAGGAGTCGCTCGTGCGCATCACGGGCTCCTCCGTGGTCGCGCTCGACGAGCTGTGGACGGTCTCGGACGCCTCGGGCGACCAGGTGTCCCTGCTCGATACGATCGAGGACCCCCGGGCGGTCGACCCCGCCGCCGAGGTCGACACGACCGAGATGAAGGATCGCCTGGGCGGCGCGATCGCGGCCCTGCCCGAGCGCGAGAAGCTGGTGGTCGCCCTCTACTACTACGAGAACCTCACGCTGCGCGAGATCGGGGACGTGCTCGGGGTGACCGAGTCGCGCGTGTCGCAGCTCCACACGAAGGCCGTCCTGCGGCTGAAGTCGCGGCTCCAGGGCGACGCGCTGCCCTAGGACTAGTAGCTCGCCGCAGGGCGAGTAGTCTGGGCCCTCGAGCTCGACAGCGAGGGGAAGGAGACGGATGGCGCACGAGTCGCCCAAGAGGATTCGCAACGTGGCCTTGGTGGGCCACCGAGGCAGCGGAAAGACGTCCGTGAACGAGGCACTCCTGTTTCAGGCGGGCGCGATCAACCGGCTTGGCTCGGTGGCCGACGGAACGACGGTGTCGGACTCGGCGGCGGACGAGAAGGCGCGCGAGATGTCGATCTCCGCGAGCCTCTCATCCTTCCGCTGGGACGACCGCAAGATCAACCTCGTCGACACGCCGGGCGAGCCGAGCTTCGTCGCCGACGCCCTCGCCGCCCTGCGCGTGGTCGAGGGGGCGGTGTTCGTGGTCAACGGCGTCATGGGGGTGGAGGTCAGCACCAGTCGGCTCTGGGACCGCGCCGCCCGGCTCGGCCTCGCCCGGATCCTCTTCGTGAACATGCTGGACCGCGAGCGCGCCGACTTCTACCGCGCCCTCGACTCGCTCAAGCAGGCCTTCGGGCCGCACGTCGTGGCCACCGAGATCCCGATCGGCGCCGAGCACGAGCTCACGGGCGTGATCGACCTGATCGACATGAAGGCCTACCGCTACGACGGCTCCGCGCGCGACAACTGCCAGGAGATCGAGATCCCGGAGGACCTCGCCGACCGCGCGCAGGAGTACCGCGAGAAGCTGATGGACGAGGTGGCCGAGGTCTCGGACGACCTGATGGAGCGCTACCTCGAGGGCGAGGAGATCTCGCACGAGGAGACCGTGAGCGCCCTCAAGACCGGCGTGACCGAGGGGAACGTGTTCCCGGTCACCTGCGGCGCGGCCACGCACAACCTGGGGATCAACCGCCTGCTCGACGCCCTCGTCGAGGACCTGCCGTCGCCGGCCAAGAAGGGCCCGGTGGAGGTCGACGGCCTGGTGCTCGAGCCCGACGAGTCGAAGGACATGGTCGCGTTCGTGTTCAAGACGCTGGCCGACCCCTACGCCGGCCGCGTAAATCTCTTCCGCGTGCTCCAGGGCGTCCTTAGGCACGACACGCAGGTGTTCAACTGCCGCGCGCACTCGAAGGAGCGGATCGGCCAGCTGCTCGTCCCGCAGGGCAAGGAGACCGATCACACGGACGAGTTCGGGCCCGGCGACATCGGCGCGGTGGCGAAGCTCAAGGAGACGCACGCCGGCGACGTGCTGGCCGCGACGGACGGGGAGATCCCGCTGACGCTGCCGGCGATGCCGCGGCCGGTGATGGCCTTCGCGATCGAGGCCAAGGCCAAGGGCGACGAGGAGAAGATGGGCACCGCCCTCCGCCGCCTTCAGGAGGAGGACCCGACGATCGACTTTCATCGCGATCAGCAGACCGGCGAGCAGATCGTCGCCGGACTGACACAGATCCACGTCGAGGTGATCGTCGATCGGATGAAGGAGCGCTTCGGGGCGGAGGTGGAGCTGCACCCGCCGCGGGTTCCCTACCGCGAGGCGATCAAGGGCACGGCCAAGGCGCACGCCCGCTACAAGAAGCAGACGGGCGGCCGTGGCCAGTTCGCCGATTGCCACATCGAGGTCGAGCCGGTTCCCCAGGGCGAGGGGTTCGAGTTCGTGAACGCGATCAAGGGCGGTGTCATCCCGGGCGGCTTCATCCCGGCCGTGGAGAAGGGCGTGCTCGAGGCGATGCAGTCCGGCGTCGTGGCCGGCTATCCGGTCCAGGACGTGCGGGTACGGCTCTACGACGGCCAGCACCACTCCGTCGACTCGTCGGAGATGGCGTTCAAGATCGCCGGTTCCATGGCGTTCAAGGACGCGATGGGGAATGCCCAGCCCGTCCTCATGGAGCCGATAATGACCATCACGGTCGCCGTGCCGGAGCAATACGTGGGCGACGTGATCGGGGACCTCAACTCGCGGCGCGGGCGGCCCCTCGGCATGGAGCCGAAGGGCGCCGTGACGGAGGTGAAGGCCGAGGTGCCGATGTCCGAGATGCTCAGCTACGCGCCCGACCTGCGCGCGATCACGGGCGGCCAGGGCGAGTACGCGATGGAGCTCGCCCGCTACGAGGAGGTGCCGGCGCACGTGGCGCAAGCGGTCGTGCAGGAGGCTGAGCGGGAGGAAGCCGTCAAGGCGTAGAACCCGCTGTCCCTATCATCGGGGCCCAGTGAAGAAGGAGCTCCGGCCGGTCCACGACGTCGTGAGCTGCGACGTCTGCGGCCGCACGATTCTCAAGGGCGAGCGCACCGAGCCGTACCTGGCCCCGGGTGGGGAGAGGTACCAGGTCTGCGACCTCTGCTACGGGCGCGCCGAGCACCACGGCTGGATCCGGGAGTCGGCGGCCGAGAGCATGCCCGCCCGCGCGCCGCGCGCGGAGCCGCGGCGCGGCGTCCTCGGCCGGCTGCGGCGCCGGCGGCCCCCGCAGCAGAACCGTGTGTTCGCGCCGGCGCCGGACGAGGCGGCGCTCGCCGAGCAGGAGGCCAGGTACGGCGGCGCCGCCGACGCCGTCGAGCCGGCCGAGAAGGAGGGCGGCGAGCCGGCGCCTCCTCCGCCGCCGCGCGAGCGCCCGCGACCGAAGGACCCTCGCCACGTACGGGCGGTGCCGACCACGACCGTGGGCAAGGTGGAGCGCGCGGTCGACCTCTTCAACGGCTCCGACCACCAGCGCACGATCGCGGGCCTGGCGCGAACCCTCGGCCAACCCTGGGTGAGGATCAGGCCCGACGCCGATTCCTCCAGTGAGGTCTCGCTGATAGTCGCCTGGGAGCTCTCCTGGTACCGCTTCCGGATCGACCTCGGCGACGAGGACGACCCGGTGGCGATGCTCGCCAAGGGCGAGGAGATGAACGAGCTCGACGACGACACGCGGGCCTGGAACGCCGCCCTGGACGCCGACGGGCGCGTGATCTCCGGCGAGTGAAGGTCGTCGTCAACGTCGACGGCGGGGCGCGCGGCAACCCCGGCCCGGCCGCCATCGCCGCGGTGGCCTCCAGCCCCACCGGCGACGCGCTCGCGGAACGCAACGCCTACATCGGCGACGCCACCAACAACGTGGCCGAGTACCGGGCGCTCCTCCTAGGCCTCGAGCTCGCGCGCGAGCTCGGCGCGAGCGAGGTGGAGGTGGTGAACGACTCGGAGCTCGTGGCGCGTCAGATTGGCGGCGAGTACAAGGTCAAGCACGCCGGGCTGAAGCCCCTGTTCGCCGACGCGATGCGGGCCCTGCGGGGGTTCGACCGGTGGGCGGTCCGGGCGGTGCGCCGCGAGGAGAACACGCGCGCGGACGAGCTCGTCAACGCGGCGCTCGACGAGGCGCGCCGCGCGTGACGCCCGCGCGGCGGGCGGCCCGCGGAAATCGGCTCTCCCCCCGCTACGATCAATCTTGGAAGGAGGTTCACCTGCTCACACTCGGCATCGTGCTGATCGTTCTCGGCGCAGTTCTGCTCGTCGCCGAGGCACACCTGCCGACCTACGGCGGTCTCGGAATCGGGGGCGTCGCCGCGCTGGTCGCCGGGGCCGCGCTCGCCGTGGACGCGGCCGGCGGCGGAGTCGCGCTGATTCTCGCCGTCGGGGTCGCGATCGCCGCCATCGCCGGGACCGCGCTGTTCTACGCCGTCCGCGCATCGATCCCGCTGGCCAGAGCCAGGGCGCGGACCGGCGCGGAGGCGCTTGTCGGGCACATCGGCGTGGTGCGCCAGGCGCCCGCGCCGGTCGGGCAGATACTGGTCGACGGAGCGCTCTGGCGCGCGCGTCCCTGCTGGGAGGATGAGGACGGACCGAGTCTGCGGGTGGGGGACCAAGTAGTCGTCGAGCGTGTCAGCGGGCTCACCCTGTCCGTCCGGCGCGCGGAGGAGTGGGAGCTCGAGCCATGACCGCCGTACTAGTCGCAGTAGCCATCGTCCTCGCGGTCGTGCTGGCCCTCGCGGGGGCGTCCATCCGCATCCTGCGGGAGTACGAGCGGGCCGTGGTGTTCCGCCTCGGCCGCCTGATCGGCGGCAAGGGGCCGGGCATCGTCCTGCTGATCCCGATCATCGACCGCATGGTCCGGGTGGACCTGCGGACCATCACGTTCGACATCCCGCCCCAGGACCTGATCACGCGCGACAACGTGCCGGCCAAGGTCAACGCCGTCACCTACTTCCGCGTGGTCGACCCGGTCAGGTCGGTCGTCGAGGTCGAGCGCTACCGCGCGGCCACCTCGCAGATCGCCCAGACCACCCTTCGCTCAGTGCTCGGCAAGGCCGACCTCGACATGCTGCTCTCCGAGCGCGAGCGGCTGAACGAGAACCTCCAGCAGATCATCGACGAGCAGACCGACCCCTGGGGGATCAAGGTCACGACCGTCGAGATCAAGGACGTCGGGATCCCGAGCGGCATGCAGCGGGCGATGGCGCGGCAGGCCGAGGCGGAGCGCGAGCGGCGCGCGAAGATCATCAACGCCGAGGGCGAGTTCCAGGCCGCGGAGCGCCTGTACGACGCCGCGGAGATCATCAGCGGCAACCCCGCCGCCCTCCAGCTGCGCTACCTCCAGACGCTGCTCGAGGTCTCGTCGAACCAGGCGTCGACGATCGTCCTGCCGGTACCGACCGACCTCCTCCGGCCGCTCCTCGAGCGCGGGGACGGCGGCGGCGAGCGCCCGAAGCGCCCGAGGCACGAGCGGCCCGCCGAGCCCGAGCGCCTCGACCCGGCGCCGGAGGGCGGGCGTGACCTTCCCCCGCCGGAGCCGGAGCCGTTCGGCGCCGCCGAGGACGCGCCCGAAGGCGAGCCGATCGCGCGCCCCGAGAGCTAGCTGGGCCCGGGCGTAGCCCACCGCGCGGCGGGTACCGCTAGAGGCGTGTCCGTGCCCACCATCGGCCTGCTCGGCGACGTGATGCTGGGCCGGAAGGTGGGGGAGTGGATCGCGGGCGCCGATCCGGGGGACGTCTGGTCGGAGTCCCTGCGGGAGGTGCTCGCCGGCTGCGACGCGGTCGTGTGCAACCTCGAGTGCTGCATCTCCGAGCGCGGCCGGCGCACGAAGGCGATCCCCGGCAAGCCGTTCTTCTTCCGCGCCCCGCCGGGCGCCGTTCGCTCGCTCACGGCGGCGGGGGTCTCGGTGGCCGGCCTCGCGAACAACCACGCGCTCGACTTCGAGGCCGTGGCCCTGGCGGACACCCTCGACCACCTCCGGCAGGCGGGCATCGCGGCGGTGGGCGCCGGAGCGGAGGAGGATGGAGCCCGCAGCGGCGTGGTCGTGAACGCCGGCTCGCAGCGGCTCGGGGTCCTGGCGCTGTCCGACCATCCGCGCGAGTACGCCGCCGGCGCGGGCACCCCGGGGATCGCTTGGGCCGAGCTCACGGACGGCTTGCCGGACTGGGTCGCGGAGCAGCTCGGGACCGTCCGCGAGCGGGCGGACCTCGTCGTCGCCTTTCCCCACTGGGGGCCCAACATGACGGTGCGCCCGGCGCCCGAGCACCGCGCCCGCGCCGCCGAGCTCCTGCGGGCGGGGGCGGACATCGTCGCCGGCCACTCCGCCCACGTCTTCCACGGGATCGAGAGGCTGCCCGCCGGGCCCGTGCTCTACGACCTCGGCGGCGGCGTGGACGACTACGCGATCGACGCCGAGCTTCGGAACGACCTCGGCCTCCTGGCGCTGTGGCGCCCCGGCGGAACGCCGGAGCTCGAGCTGGTGGGGCTGAAGCTCGAGTACTGCCGGACCGAGCTGGCGGACGGTGCGGACGCGGACTGGGTGCACGACCGGCTCGAGCGGACGTGCGGTGAGCTCGGGACCGGAGTGGTGCGCACGGGTGCCGGGCGCTTCGCCGTGGGCGGCAGGGGCTAGCGAGCGCCGGCGGCCCGCCGGACGCGGTCCGCCAGGCCGCGCAGGTGCCCCACGAGCTCGGGCGGCTCGTGGACCTCGAAGTCGACGCCGAGCATCGCGATGCGCAGGGCGAGCCAGTCGAGGTCGTCGTCGCCGGTCTTGTAGAGGCAGGTTCGATCGCCGGTCGGCTCGACGGTCCCCCACCCGGCGGGCACCCGGTCGCTGATCGCCTCGGCCGGAGCGTGGAGCGTCACCCGCGCCTCGTAGCGGTTACGCGCAGCGGCGAGGTTCTCGGCGACGTAGGTGGCGGCGTCGCGGGCCGGCAGCTCGCGGCCCTCGAATCGCCGGCCCGTCGAGGCCGGCTTCGCGAGGCGGTCGACGCGAAACGTCCGCCACGCACCCCGGTCGCGGTCGAAGGCCACGAGATACCAGCGCCGGCCGAGGTTGACGAGCGAGTGCGGCTCGACCTCGCGGCGGCTGGCGACGCCATCGCGGCCGCGGTAGGCGAAACGGAGGCACTCGTGGTCGCGGCAGGCCGCGGCGATGGTCGTGAGGCACTGCGGGTCGATCGTGGGCCCGCCCGGGGCCAGCGTCGTCGTCGCCGCCTGCAGCGCGCCGACCCGCCGCCGCAGGTGCGCCGGCAGCACCTGCTCGAGCTTTACGAGCGCGCGCACCGCCGTCTCCTCGATCCCCGCCACCGAGGCCCGGGCCGCCGTGCGCAGCCCGACGGCGATCGCGATCGCCTCGTCGTCGTCGAGCAAGAGAGGCGGCATGGCGGTCCCCGCCCGCAGCCGATAGCCGCCCGCCGGGCCGCTGAGCGACTCGACGGGGTAGCCGAGCCCGCGCAGGCGCTCCACGTCGCGGCGGATCGTCCGGCCCGACACCTCGAGCCGGTCGGCGAGCTCGCCGCCCGGCCAGTCGCGCCGCGCCTGGAGGAGCGAGAGCAACGTCAGGAGCCGGCTGGACGTATCGGTCACCGCGACCGCATGATGCACGCAATTCAGGACGGATTCTGTCCTAGACGCGGGCGACCGATGAGTTTGCGGGCCGCGGATGGTCATTACGCGCGAACAGGCGATACAGGAGGACCGGGATGCTGTTCGGAGCTGGCAACAATGTGATCTACGGGGCGAATGACCGGGGGCGCAGCGCGCTCGGGGGCTTCGGAGGCATGGCCGAGCAGCTCGACGCGGCGGCGTCGGGAACGCGCCGGCTCGAGATGCTCGCCGCGGTCTGGGCGCGGCAGACCGGCCGCGCCATCGTGGTGGCCCGGGGGAACCCGTGACCCATCGGAACCCAGCGAGCGAAAGCCTCGCCGACCTCGGACGGTCGGTGTCCGGCGCCGTCATCGGCCCCGGCGACGGCGGCTACGACGTGCTGCGGCGGTGCTTCAACGCGCTGGTCGACCGCCGTCCCGCGGCGATCGTGCGCTGCTTCGATGCGGCCGACGTCGCGGCGGCGCTCGACTTTGCCCGCGCGCATGGCCTCGATGTCGCCGTGCGTGCCGGCGGCCACAACCCGGCGGGTCACTGCGTCGTCGACGGCGGGGTGGTGATCGATCTCTCGATGATGCGAAGGGTCCACGTGGACGCTGACGCGGGGGTCGCGGTCGCGCAGGGCGGCGCCACGTGGCTCGACTTCGACACCGCTACGCAGGCCCACGGCCTGGTCACCCCGGGCGGCGTCGTCGGCTCGACGGGCGTCGCGGGCCTCACCTTCGGCGGCGGCATCGGCCACCTGACCGCGCAGCACGGCCTGACCTGCGACAACCTGATCGGCGCCGAGGTCGTGACGCCCGACGGCACCGTGGTCTACGCGGATGAGGACGGCAACGCCGAGCTCCTCTGGGGCCTCCGCGGCGGGGGCGGCAACTTCGGCGTGGCCACGCGCGTGAAGTTTCGGCTGCACCCGCTCGACCGCGTGGTGGGCGGTCGGCTCGTCTACACCGGGAAGGGCGTGGCCGAGGGGCTCCGCCGCTACCGCGATCTCGTCGTGGACGGTCCGGGTGACCTCAGCTGCGGCGCGCTGATCGAGCTGGACGAGTCGCTCCAACCGATCCTGATACTCGCGCCCTGCTACACGGGCTCGGACGCGGATCCCGAGGCGCTCCGTGCGCTGCGCGCCGCGCCCGGCCTCGCCGACGACCGGGTGCGCCGGCACACGTTCCTCGGGCAGCAGCACCTGTTCAACCCGCCCTACGGCGAGGAGCGGAACTACTGGAAGAGCACGTTCGTGAGCGAGCTCCCGGACGAGCTGATCGACGAGCTCCTCGAGCGCGCCGTCGCGCTCGGCCGCGCGCCCGGGCAGGTGATGCTCGAATCGCTGCACGGAGCGCCGAAGGACCGCGACTCGAACCATTCGGCCCTGGGCTTTCGCCAGGCCGCGTTCAACGTCAGCGCGGTCGCGATCTGGCGGGACGCCGCCCTCGACGACGAGTACATCGCGTGGGCCCGCGACACGGCGGCGGCGGTCGCTCCGTGGTCGGTCAGCGGCGGCTACGTCAACTACATGCAGGCCGACGAGCCGATCGAGCGCGTACGCGCCGCGTTCGGGGACGAGGCCTTCGAGCGCCTGCGAGCGCTGAAGCGGCGCTACGACCCGGCCAACCTGCTGCGCCGGAACCAGAACATCCCGCCGCTCTAAGCGGGCGCGACATGGCGCCGAGGCACCACTCGGCGGGATTGACATCGGCCGTCCCGGGAATAGCCGCCCGTGGAAGGGAGAGCGTCCGGGCTGGGAGGAGTCCGGCCCGTGAGCTGGGAATGGCCCCGCTCTCCAGCCACAGCGAACTGGAGGACTCAATGCGCAAGTCAGCGTGGTCCATTGCGTTCGTGGCCATCCTCGCGGTGACCCTCGCCCTGCCGGCGACGGCGATGGCAAAGCCGAAGGCCGGCAAGGGGAATCTCGGCCGGATCACCCAGGTTGGGCACGAACCGCTCATGAATCGCGGCATGAACAGCGCGATCGCCATCCATGGCGACTACGCCTACATCGGGAGCCGGACCGACGGGAGCCACGAAGGCCAACCTCACGGCGGCATCATGGTCGTCGACATCTCGCGGCCGAGGCGTCCGGAGCTCGTGACCGAGACGCCGATCGACGCCAACCCGGGCGAGTCGTCGCGGGAGCTGCGCGTATGGCGGTCGCAGGACATCCTGATCGTCCTCAACACCAACTGCGGCGCTGGTCCCAGGCTGCATCACTGCAGCACCACCGCCCCGGAGATGAGGAACTTCCGCTTCTACGACATCTCGGGGCGGAACGCGCGGCATCCGCGGCTGATCACCCAGACGGACCAACACACCCACGAGTTCTTCCTGTGGCAGGACCCCAACGACCGCGAGCGGGCCCTGATGTTCGGCGGCAACGCCGGCTCGACCTGCGCGGAGCACCCCACGCCCAGCTGCCCCTTCGCGGTCTGGGACATCTCGCCGGTGGCCGACGGGGAGCAGCCGGTCACGCTCTACAGCGACCTGCACGGCTACACGCGGGTCCCGCCCGAGGGTGAGCCCCTGCTGAAGGACGACGGCGGACTGCACTCGCTGTCCGTCAGCAACGACGGGACCAGGACCTTCTACGCGCTCCTGGAAGGCGGCTTCGCCGTCGTCGACACGTCCGACTTCGCGGAGGGCAGGCCGAACCCGCAGCCGCGCCCGATCACGCTCAACGAAGCGCGGCCGACGTGGCGCGGCCCCGGCGCACACAGCGCGATCAAGCTGTGGAACCGCGACTGGGTGTGGGTGTCGGATGAGGTGTACGGCACCGCGACCGGGGACGACCACGGCTGTCCGTGGGGGTGGGCACGGCTGGTCGACATCACGGATCCGACCAAGCCGACGGTCGAGGCGGCGTACCGTATTGACGAGAACGATCCGGACATCTGCGCGGAGTTCATCCCGCCGCGCACGTCGTACTCGGCGCAC
>Ga0081538_10005104_pt1 | contig 11923 bp, 12 predicted proteins | sample TabmetS5T2R1_FD_71022 | JGI IMG/M metagenome (GOLD analysis project Ga0081538, IMG submission 71022) | Tabebuia heterophylla rhizosphere microbial communities from the University of Puerto Rico - S5T2R1 | ecosystem: Host-associated > Plants > Roots > Rhizosphere ... | reverse complement strand
CGCACTTATGGCCAAAGAGGAAAAGATCGAGATGGAGGGCGAGGTCACCGAGGCCCTGCCCAACACCATGTTCAAGGTCAAGCTCGACAACGACCACGAGGTCCTCGGGCACATCTCGGGCAAGATGCGCCGCCACTACATCCGCATCCTCCCCGGCGACCGCGTGAAGATCGAGCTCTCGCCGTACGACCTCGACCGCGGCCGCATCACCTACCGCTACAAGTAGCCGCGGACTTAGCGCCCAGCGCCGCCATCGAAGCTAGGCAGGTAGGGGCGGCGAACGCATCGGTAGCGCCCTCGTTACCGCCTTGCCACACCGTGTGCGCCCTCCGCGTGCCCCGAGCGGGCACGCTCAGCCCATACCCGCCGAACCCCGGATAGCGGGACGTATAGGGCCGAAATCCACGGCTCGGCGCGGGACGGTGACACGGCAGATCGTCGCGATCGCAGCCCGACAGCATGGCGTGCTCTCCCTGAATCAGTTACGCGAGCTCGGCCTCACCGACTCAGGCGTGCGCAAAGCGAGTGGCGGCCGGCAGCCTCTTTCGAGTCCACTACTTGCTCACGATTACGCGGGCGCACGCGTCACCGAGGAGGAGTTCGCGGAATCGCCCGAGCGCGCGGTTCAGGTGGCGGCTGGGCTGGTCGCCGGCAGATAGCTCCGCGCCGCCGCCTCGAAGTCGGGCTCGGCCAGCTCGCGGATCAGGCTCGTCCAGGCGAACTCGGTGGCGCCCAGGCCCTCGCCCGTGTACGGGTCGTAGTACTCGCGCAGGCCCTGGCGCAGCACGGTGGCGCCGAGCCGCTCGGCCATGTGGTCCGCCTCGTCGCGGTAACCGAGCCGAACCAGCCCGAGCCACAGCATCCACGCGGCGTTGACCCACGTCGGGCCGCGCCAGTAGCGGCGCTTCCAGCCGGGGCCGCGGTTGGGCTCGAAGCTGGGCTCCTCGGCCGAGACGGAGCTAGGCGGCACCGGCAGCCAGTAGCGCTGCTCGCTGAGCAGGTGTTCCTCCACGAGCCGACTGCCGATCTCCTCCGGCAGGTCGGGGAGGGCGAGCGGCGACAGCGCCGCCCACGTGTTGATCGCCGGCCGGGCGCCGGTTGGCTGCACCTCGTCGAGGAACAGTCCCGGCTCCTCGGCCCACAACCGGTCGATCAGCGCCGGCGTGATCGAGGGCTCTCCGTGCGCCAGCAGCGCCAACCCCCAGAGCACGTTGGTCATCACCTCGCAGACAACCGGGTAGCCGCGACCGAGCACGCGCCGCGCGTCCCAGGCGAGACGGCGGTTGCGCGCCACCAGCAGCGGAAAGCCCCAGTTGGCATGCGAGCGAAAGCCCCAGATCGGGTCGAACTTCGGCGAGGAGTCCAGCCCCGACTCGTCCGGTTGCACCAGCCACAGCAACCCGTCGCCCTCGAGGTCGCGGCTCTCGCGCAGCCACTGGTGGTGCAGCGCGATCCGCGGCTCGTCGCGCGGGTCGCCGACCGCGATATGCCACGCCCAGGCCAGGAGCGGGGGCTGGATGGTGCCGGTCATCTCCGCCGTGCGCGAAGCGACGTTGTAGTAGAGGCGTCGGCGGAGGCTGATCGGGTGATCCCAGAAGATCACGTGGCCGATGAAACCCTCGGCCGTCGCTGCGCGCAGCAGCGTCTCGAGCTCCTGGCGCGAGCGCTCCGGCTCGAAGCGCCGCCACGAAATCGCCGCAAAGCACGAGTCCCAGTACCACTGCCACGGATACCGACTCGGGCTCGGGCGCGTGTACGCGTAGGGGACGCCGCGCCGCTCGCCCTGCGCCCAGCTGGCGTCCAGGACGCCGCGCGTGAGCCCCCTGAGGCGCTCGGCGCCCGACACTAGTAGCTCGTCCGCCTCATGTTGCGCAGGGCGAACGCCCCGAGCAGCGCCACCAGCCCGATCATGACCACGACGCCCGGCCACGTCTCCGACCACGTCAGGCTGTCGCCGACGAAGCCCTGCCGGATCGCCTCGACCACCTGCGTGAGCGGGTTGTACTCAGCCACGTCCTGCAGCCACCCAGTCAGCCTGTCGAGCGGGGCGTAGGCCGTGGTTGTCAGGATGAGAACGAACATCCCCGCCTGCATCAGCGGCGCCGCACCCTGCGTCTTGAAGTGAAGGGCCAGGGTCACCCCCCAGCACGCGGCGGCGGTTCCCATTCCCATCACCAGCAGCAGCGCCAGCAGGAGCCCGCCGACGCCGGGCCAGTCCACCCCGAGCGCGAACCCGATCGTCAGCAGCAGCGTCGCCGGCACCAGCGACCGCACGCTCGCCGAGAGCACCAGCCCCGATAGCAGCACCGAGCGCGGAGCGGGGGAGACCAGCAGCCGGTCGAACCACCCCTGCTCGATGTCCCGAGCCAGGTTGACTCCCGTGGCCGCCCCGGTGAAGCCCGCCCCCTGGAGCAGGCTGACCGCGATGATGAAGCTCTGGTACTCGTCGGTGGGGAAGCCCGAGAGGTCGGTCAGGTTGCCGAACACCGCCGTCAGTCCGAGAAAGAAGATCGTCGGTGCCAGGACCCCGGGGATCGCCGCACCCGGGACCCGCACGATCTCGTTTCCGGCGCGGCTGACCAGCGCCCAAACCATCGCGGCGTGCGCGCTCAACGTGGCGCGCGTCAGCCGTCGGCCTGCGACCGTCGCCGCTTCCATCAACCGCCCGTCCTCAGTCGATGCCGCAGCGCCACCGCTGTCAGCCCGACGCTGAACGCCCCGATCAGCGCGATCGCCCCCAGCGCCTCGGCCAGTCCCTCGAGCGACAACGAGAAGACGATGACGTCACGAACCCCCTCGACGATGAAACTCAGCGGGTTGTATTCGGCCACCGACGAGGCCGGCTCCAGCATGAGATTGGCCGGAAAGAACGCCGACGAGAGGAACAGGATCACGAAGACGAGGGGGAACAGGCCCTGCACCACTGAGGCCTTGCCTGCTCGCAGAGCGATCGCCGAGCCCAAGCCGCCGAAGGCGACGGCAGAGAGCCCCACGAGCACGATCACCAGCAGCGCGCCCCCGACCCCGCCCTCGACCGTCGCGCCGAAGATCAGCCCGATGGCGAGAAACCAGACGGCCGCCACGATGCCGAGCACGAACGTACCCGCCAGCCGCCCGAGCACGATCGCAAAGCGGGAAATCGGCGCCGCGAACAGGCGGTCGGTGAACCCCATCTCGATGTCCACGGCAAAGGCGATCCCGCCGCTGTTGCCCGCCAGCAGAGTCGACTGGATCATCGCCCCGGCGAGCATGAAGTCGAGGAACCCGTTGACCTCGGGGAACTCGGGCAGGTCCACGGCGCTCCCCGCGCCACCGGTCTGAATCGCCAGCAGCAGCGTGGGGAAGACCAGGATCGGTGCCATCAGCTGCGGCCGGCGAAACGTCTGCCGAACCGAGCGCGCGCCGAGTGCGCCGATCACGCGCAGGTTGGCGCGAAGGGACGCCAGGCTCACGGGGCGGGGATCGCCTCGGTCTCGCCTGTCGCCGGCTCGCCGCCTTCGAGGTGCTGGCCCGTCTTGGCGACGAAGACGTCGTCGAGCGTCGGCTCGACGAGGTCGAGCGACTCGACGCAGAGGCCGGCGTCGTCGAGCGCGCGCACCACGGTCGCGACCTCGGACGCGCCCCGCGCGAGCTCGACGAGCACCGCGCCATCCTTGGCCGGGAGCGGACGCCCGAAGCGGGCGACCACTTCCTGCGCCAGGGCGTGCTCGTCCTCGGCGATGCGCACCTCCAGATGCGGAAGCCCAACCTCGCCCTTCAGCTGCCGCGGCGTGCCTTCCGCCACGATAAGGCCCTCGGAGATGATCCCGACGTTGTCGGCGAGCTGGTCGGCCTCCTCGAGGTACTGCGTCGTGAGGAAGACGGTCGTGCCCTCGGCGTTCAGCTTCTGGACCTCCTCCCAGATCGCCTTGCGGCTGACGGGGTCGAGGCCCGTCGTCGGCTCGTCGAGGAAGAGCACGATCGGCTCGTGCACCAGCGCCGACGCCAGGTCGAGGCGCCGCCGCATTCCGCCCGAGTAGGTGCCGACACGCCGATCGGCTGCGCGCGTGAGCCCGACCCGATGCAACAGCTCGTCTGCCCGCCGCCGCCCCTCGGCGCGGGGGATGCCGTGCAGCGTCGCCTGGAGGCGAAGCAGCTCGCGCCCGGTCATGAGGGGATCCAGCGCCGCCTCCTGAAGTGCGACCCCGATCGCGCGGCGAACCTCTGCCGCCTGCGCGACGACGTCGAACCCCGCCACTCGCGCCTCGCCGCCGGTCGGCCGCAGCAGCGTGGTCAGCATCCGCACCGTGGTGGTCTTGCCGGCGCCGTTCGGGCCGAGGAAGGCGTAGATCTGGCCCTCGTTGACCTCGAGATCGACCCCCGCCACCGCCACGACATCGTCCGAGAACGTGCGTTCCAGGCTTTTTGCCTCGATGGCAGGCATCGTGCGTGGATTCTACGGTCGCGGTCCCGGCGCCCCCGATCCTCCTATGGTTCCGTGCCGCGGCGACCGCAACCCGCCGCTCGCCCCCGTGTTCCAGACTTGCTGATGGCCAGAACAGGCACAACCACCCGTCTGCCCGCAGCGCTTGCGCTGTTGACGCTGCTCGGAGTACTCGTGACACTGCTCGCTACCGATTCGGCGGGCGCGCGTGGGGCGAAGATCCTGGGCCGCACCGACCGCACCCCGGCGCCGGCGTGCCCGAAGACGCCTTGCGAGGCCGTTGGCAAGGTCACTGGCTACCAGCTTTCCGCTGACGGACGCCGCGCTCCGTTCAGGGCCCGTCAAGACGGCACGCTCGTCGCCTGGGCGATCAAGCTCTCCAAGCCGGACAAGGAGCAGCGCGACTTCTTCGGCAACTTCTACTCGAGCCCCGAGCTCGGCTCCAAGCCGACGGCTCGCGTCTCTGTGATCAAGAAGGTCGAGGGCAAGCGCTACAAGCTCAAGCGGCAGAGTCCGGTCGTCGAGCTCGCGTCGTCGCTCGGGACGCGCCAAGTCTTCACGCTCACCGAGCCGATGCGAATCAAAGACGGGGAGCTACTTGCGCTGACGATCCCCACCTGGTCTCCCTCCTTCGCCATCAACTTGAGCGGAAAGCGAAACGTGTGGCGCGCGAGCCGCGGCAAGAACAAGTGCACCAGCAGAAGCGACATCAAGAACAGCAAGCCGCACCAGAAGACGGGTTCGACTCGTCAGTACGGCTGTGACTACAAGACTGCACGGCTCCTGTACTGGGGCTATTACGTCCCGCGCTAGCGGGCGCCTACTCGCACGCCTGCGGGTTCTGCTCGCAGAACTCCTCGAACTGCTCCACCGGGCTGGTCCCTCCGGAGCCGCCGCCCCCGCCACCGCCGCCTGAGCCTCCGCCACCACCGGAGCCGCCGGAGCCGCCGGAGCCACCGGAGTCGCCGGATTCCTCCTCGGCGTTCTCGGCTTCCTCGGTGCCGGGGTCCGGGCCGCCGCCCTCGTGGCCCTCGTCGGGGACTACCGGCGCTTCCGTCCCGCCGCTGTCGTCGGTGGTCGTGGTGGTCGGCTCGGTGGTGGTGGTCGTCGTCTCGGGCTCGGTGGTCGCCGGCGTGACCTCGGCTGCGGGTTCGTCGTCGTCATTGCCGCACGCGGTTACGCCGACCGCCATGCTGGCGCCCAACGCGAGCGCGGCCGCGACGGCCGCGAGCTGGAGGCGGCGGCGCCTCACTCGGCGCCGTCGAGCGCCGGCTGGCGCAGGCCGCAGTACGGGCAGTCGCTGACGTCGATGCCGATCAGCTGGTCGCAGCGGCGGCAAACCCGAAGGTTTTCGGGCGTGCGCAGGAGTGCGGACTCCGAGGGCGCAAGCGGGAGCGTGCGCGTGATCGGCTCCATCTCCTCGCCCGTCTCATGGTCTACGTACACGCGACCGGATTCGACCGGCGCGAGCGTCTCGCGTCCGGAGGCGCGAGCGCGCAGGCGATAGATCTGGCGCGGGTTCTGCACGGGCGGAACCCTACCCGGTGCGGACGCCGTCAACCCGCTTAGGGTGCCTGCGGATGAAGGTCCTGATCTTCCACGGCTATCTGCTGCGCGGCACGGGCTCCAACGTCTACAACGCCAGCCTCGCCCGAGCGCTCGTGCGGATGGGACACGAGGTGCACCTGCTCTGCCAGGAGCGGGATGCCGGCGATCTGGGCGCCGACGGACCGGGTTCGCTGACGATCTACAACCCCGACATCGGCCGCCTTTTGCCCGTCTTCGTCCGTGACGAGTACGAGGGCTTCGAGGTCAAGACCTTCTCCGAGCTCACCGAGGAGGAGCTCGGCCGCTACGTCGAGGCGAACCTGTCCGCCGTGCGCGACGTAGTCCACCAAACCGGAGGCGTCGACGCGGCGCTTGCCAACCACCTGGTGATGGGGCCCGTGATCCTTGCTCGGGCGGGTCTTCGCTACGCGCTCAAGATCCACGGCTCGGACCTCTCCTACGCGGTGCTGCCGGACCTCGACCGCTTCCGGCCCTACGCGCTGGAGGCGATCGAGGGCGCAAACGGGGTCCTCGTGGGCTCGGGACACATCGCCGAACGCCTGCGACAGGCGGTCGGCGACCTAGCCGACCCAAAGGTACGCCTCGGCCCGCCCGGCGTGGACACCGAGCTGTTCTCGCCGCTTGCACCCGAGCGACGGGAGGTGCGGCTGGGCGAACTCGCTGCGACGTTGCGCGCGGCGCCGCAGGGGGCGTGGGGCCGCGACCCTCAGCGCGGGGCCGAGGCGCTCGAATGGTTCGCAGACGCTTCCGGCCCGCGGGTCGTCTTTGTCGGCAAGCTGATTGTCTCCAAGGGCGTCGACCTGCTGCTCGCGGCCTGGCCCCTGATTCGGGCGAGGAACCCCGATGCCCGCCTGCTGATCGTGGGCTTCGGAGAGCTCGAGGCGGCCCTGAGGCGAATCTCCGAGGGGTTCGAGTCTGGTGACCTCGGGCCGCTCGCCGAGCTCGCCGAGCGTGGGCGAGCTCTCGAGGGCGGGGCGGAGGCGCCGTTGCGGATGCTCACCAGCTTCCTGGCCGATCCTCCTGCGGGCTACGTCGAAGCCACCAGGGCCGCAGCGGGCAGCGTGCGCTTCTCCGGCCGCCTGGAGTACGACGAGGTCGGCGCGCTGGTTCCCGCCACCGACGCGCTCGTCTTCCCCAGCACCTTCCCCGAGGCGTTCGGCATGGTCGCGGCGGAGGCGGCGTCGGCCGGCGTGCTGCCGGTCTCGGCCGCTCACTCGGGTGCCGTCGAGGTCAGCCGGCAGCTCGCCGCCGAGCTGCCGGACCAGGTCACGCCGCTGGTCTCATTCGAGCTCGACGACCGAGTGGTGGAGGCGATTGCCGAGCGAGTCAACGCCTGGCTCGACCTCGATCCGTCGACCCGAGAGCAGGCGCGCCACGCGCTTCGCGCCACTGTTGCTCGCCTCTGGAGCTGGGAAGGGGTTGCGCGCGGAGTCCTCGCGGCGGCGGCCGGCCGGCTCGACGAAATTCCCGCCGCGCAGACCGCTTGAGCCTCTTGAAACTAGCTTGCGGCCAGGCTGCCGAACCCGGGGCTCCAGCCAATAGAATCGCGCGCGGTGACCCCCGCGACCCTGGTCAGGCTGATCGCCGTCATGCTCGCGCTCACGGCCGTGCAATCGGTGGTCCTGCTCCAGTTCGACTGGTTCGGCGACGCCGCGTCTGACGAATCCGGGCCCATCGACACCCTCTTCGACGTCATGATCGTGCTCTCGTCGTTCGTGTTCTCGATCGTGATCGTGATGCTCGGCTACTCGGTCTGGAAGTACCGCGCGAAGCCCGGCGATGAGTCCGACGGGGAGCCGATCCATGGCAACACCAAGCTCGAGATCGCCTGGACCGTCATCCCGACCGTGATCGTGCTCGTGGGTGCGGCCTACAGCTGGATCGTGCTCGACGACATCGAGGCGCAGGCCGACGACCGGATGCCGGTCAATGTCACCGCACAGCAGTTCAAGTGGACCTTCGAGTACCCGGATTCCGGGGTCACGAGCGACGAGCTCCACGTGCCCGTCGATCGCCAGCTCGAGTTGCACCTCACCGCCCTCGACGTGATCCACGCCTTCTGGGTCCCGGAGTGGCGGATCAAGCGCGACCTCGTTCCGTCCGGCCTGGGAGGCGACGAGATCGACAACGAGGTCGTGGTCACGCCCGACACCGAGGGCAGCTACAGCGTCGTCTGCACGGAGCTCTGCGGGCTTGGCCACGCGACGATGCGAGCCCCGGTGATCGTCGAGTCTCAAGCGGAGTTCGACCAGTGGACCAGGGAGCAGCAATCCGCGGCGGGCGAGTCGAGCGGATCGTCGGGCGGGGCGTCCGGCGGCAACGGTACGAGCGGAGCGTCTGGCTAGGGTTGGGGCCGAGTTGGTAGCAGCACTCAAGCAACCGGGAATGGGGCGAGCGGGCCTCGGCTTCCTGCTGGGGTCGGCCTTCGGCTTCGGCCTCGTCGTCGCGCTGCGCGCGATTTCCGGGCTGGAGATCTTCCAGACCGAGGACACCGGCTACCCGCACATCATCGTCCCGGCGATCACCGGACCGTTGGGCTTCCTGGCCGGACTGGGCGCCTTCGACTACTGGCTGCGCTGGGCCGCGGGCAAGCCGACGATCCCCGAGGACCATTCGCAGCACGGCGCCTACAGCTGGAAGGACTACTTCAAGTTCAACACCGACCACAAGGTCATCGGCATCCAGTACATCGTCACGACCTTCTTCTTCTTCCTCGTCGGCGGCCTGATCGCGATGGTGATGCGGGCGGAGCTCGCCCAGCCCGGCACACAGATCGTCGACCCGGGCATCTTCAACGGGCTCTTCTCCACCCACGCGGCGATCATGATCTTCGTGTTCGTGATCCCGGTGTTCGCCGGGATCGCCAACTACGTCCTGCCGCTGATGATCGGCGCGCCGGACATGGCCTTCCCGCGGCTGAACGCGCTCAGCTTCTGGATGCTGCCCATCGCCGGCATCCTCTTCCTCGGGAGCTTCCTCGTCCCGGGCGGCGCCTTCGACGCGGGCTGGACCGGTTATGCGCCGCTGTCCACCGGGGCGCCGTTAGGACAGTCGTTCTTCAACCTCGGGGTGCAGTTCGCCGGCGCCTCGTCGGTGGCGACGGCGCTGAACTTCCTGGTCACGATCATCACCATGCGCGCGCCGGGGATGACGTTCTGGCGCATGCCGCTGCTGGTCTGGGCGAACCTCTCGACCTCCCTGCTGGTGGTCGCCGCGACCCCGTTCATCGCGGGCGTGCAGTTCATGGTCCTGTTCGACCGCGCCCTGGGGACCAACTTCTTCCAGGCGGCGTTCGGGGGTGACGTGCTGAGCTACCAGCACATCTTCTGGTTCTACTCGCACCCGGCCGTCTACATCATGATGCTGCCGGGCTTCGGGATCGTCTCCGAGGTCATCTCGACTCACGCCCGCAAGCCGATCTTCGGCTACCGCCTGATGGCCCTGGCGCTGATCGGGATCGTCGTCCTCTCCTACACCGTCTGGGCGCACCACATGTTCGTCAGCGGCATGTTCAGCTGGCTGCGAGTACCGATGATGATCACGACGCTGCTGATCGCGGTGCCGACCGGGATCAAGATCTTCTCCTGGCTGGGGACCCTTTTCAACAGCGTCCTGCACCTGAGATCGACGGCGATGCTCTTCGCCTTGGGCTTCATCGTCACCTTCGTCGTCGGCGGCATCTCGGGGGTGATGCTGGGCATGGTGCCGATCGACATCCACGTCTCCGACACGTACTTCGTCGTCGCGCACATCCACTTCGTGCTCTTTGGCGGCTCGGTGTTCACGATCTTCGCCGGCATCTACCACTGGTTCCCGAAGATGACCGGGCGCATGTACGACGAGAAGCTCGGGCGCGTCCACTTCTACCTGACGCTGGTCGGCATGCTCGGCACGTTCGTGCCCATGCACTGGGTCGGGATGGAGGGAATGCCGCGCCGCGTTGCCGACTACGCCGCGCAGTTCGGCGACTGGAACCTCGTGATCTCGATCGCGTCGTTTGCGCTCGGGATCGCGCAGCTGATCTTCCTCTACAACATGATCGTGAGCTGGAAGTGGGGCCCGCGCGCCACCGCCAACCCGTGGCGCGCGAAGACGATCGAGTGGCAGGTTTCCTCGCCGCCGCCGGTCTTCAACTTCGACGAGATCCCGCGCGTCGTCGGCGGCCCGTATGAGTTCGGCGTCCCCGGCGCGCGTCACGCGATCATGCCCGGCGAGGAGGCCGAGGTGAAGCCGCCCGAGCCCGCGGTGGTCGGCACGGCCGGTGGCGGAGGCGGTTCGCCCGGCGGAGGATCGAGCCCATGACCGACGCCGAGTCAGCCAGCTACCCGACCGCTGATACCTCATCGCCCGTCGACTGGAGCGAGGGCGGCACTGTGCTCGCGTTCCTCAACGAGGTCGCGGGTGGCCGCCGGCTGCTGGAGGCGCTGCGCGACCGCGTCGAGGCCGGGGCCGACTCGATCGCGCTGGCCGCGCCGCAAAACCAGCCGGTGGTGGGACAGATCGTCGACCGCGACGAGCTCTATGAGGCTGCGCAGAGCCGCATCGACGTCACCCAGGCGGTGCTCGCCGAGTTCGAGATCGAGGCCGTCGGGGCGGTGTTCGACCCCGATCCGCTGCTGGCCCTCGACGACGCGATCCGCGGCTTCGCGCCCCGCGAGGTGCTGCTCTCGAGCCTTTATGAGACTCGCTACGGGATCCTGCGGCGCGACTTCGTCGAGTGGGCGAAGGAGACCTTCGAGGTGCCGGTGACCCACATCCCGGTCCGCGTCGACGACGACGCGGTGCGGTGGGACGTGACCCACACGCTCGTGGTGGCGACCAAGACCGTCAACAGCCCCGACCTGGTCGGGCATCTGAAGCGAAAGGCCGGGGAGCGCCCGCACCGTTACACGTTCATCTGCCCGCGCTCCGGCGACATCCACCGCGAGGAGGTCTGCGCGCGGCTCGCGCGCACGCTCGCCGAGATGTACCGGGAGGACATCGACGCCACGGGCCAGCCGATGAGCCCGGAGCCGTTCCCCGCGGTCGAGAACGCGATCCACCACTACCGGATCGACGAGATCCTGATCTCGACCCTCTCCGGCGAGCAGTCGAAGTGGCTCGAGGAAGGGCTGATCGACCGCGTCAGGGCGATCACCGACAAGCCCCTCGAGCACATCGAGGCGAGCGAGGACGGAGCCCGGCCCGCGGAGCCGATCGCAGCCACGGCGACGGGGGAGGAAAGCTGATGGAAAGCGCCGCGGTTCCAGTCGCCGTCGAGCATCCGCACGGCCCGCCCGAGGCGCACCAGAGCTCTCGGATCGACCGCCAGACGCTCGGGATCTTGCTTTTCATCGTCTCCGAGGTGATGCTCTTCGGGGCGTTCTTCGCCTCCTATTTCTTCCTCCGCGTCGTCGCCAACGAGGGGCCCTGGCCGCCGGAGGGCTTCGAGCTGCCGGTCGCTGTGGCCGGCGTCAACACAGCGATCCTGGTCTCCTCGAGCTTCACGATTCACTGGGCGCTCGAGTCGGTGCGCAAGAACCACCGCTCCGGCCTGATCGTCGGGCTCGCGGCGACGTGGCTGCTGGGCGCGACGTTCCTCTTCATCCAGATCAACGAGTACATCCACATCGGCTTCAGCGCCCGCGACGACGCCTTCGGCACGATCTTCTACGGGCTCACGGGCCTACACGGCGCGCACGTCTTCGTCGGGCTGATGCTGCTGACGTTCGCCAACATCCGCGCCTGGCGCGGCCACTTCGGCCCGGAGCCGAAGGACCATCTCGGTGTCGAGGTGCCAGGGATCTACTGGCACTTCGTCGACGTGATGTGGATCATCGTCTTCACGACGGTCTACATCCTCTAGCGGCGATCGCTCCGCCGGAACCGACGGCTGAACACTTGACTGACCTATAGGGCAGTCAACCGTTCAACGATCATCGATACTGCGCC
>Ga0081538_10005103_pt1 | contig 11924 bp, 16 predicted proteins | sample TabmetS5T2R1_FD_71022 | JGI IMG/M metagenome (GOLD analysis project Ga0081538, IMG submission 71022) | Tabebuia heterophylla rhizosphere microbial communities from the University of Puerto Rico - S5T2R1 | ecosystem: Host-associated > Plants > Roots > Rhizosphere ... | reverse complement strand
TAGGACATCCGGACCTGGGACGACCTGATCAGGCCGGGCGTCCAGGTCATCGAGCCGAACCCGTTCACCTCGGGCGGGGCCAAGTGGAACATCATGGCCGCCTACGGCGCCCAGCTGGACGCCGGCAAGACCCCTGAGCAGGCGAACGCCTACCTGCTGGAGCTGTTCCGACACGTGCCGGTGCAGGACAAGTCGGCCCGTGAGGCCCTGCAGACCTTCATCGGCGGTAAGGGCGACGTGATGCTGGCCTATGAGAACGAGGCCATCAACGCCCAGCAGAAGGAGCAGCCGGTCGACTACGTGGTGCCCGACAGCACCATCCTGATCGAGAACCCGATCGCGGTCACGACCAAGTCCAGGAACGCCGCGGCGCCCCCCGCCTTCGTCGAGTTTCTCCGGTCCGAGCCGGCCCAGAGGCTGTACGCCGAGCGGGGCTACCGGCCGGTCAACGAAGCGGCCGCGGCCGGCGCCGACTTCCCCCAGCCGTCGGGCCTGTTCACCATCAAGGACCTGGGCGGTTGGACCGAGGTGAACAAGAGGTTCTTCGACAAGGAGGCCGGGATCGTGGCCGACATCGAGCGCCAGGTGGGCGTGTCGGTTGGCAGCTAGCAGCCTCGCCGGCCGCCGGGTCGGGCGCGACGTCCGGGGCGGTGCCGCGCAGCTGCGCGGCACCGTCACCCTCTACCTCAGCCTGGTCGTCGTCCTCCCCCTGACCCTCATCGACCTCCCCTTCGCCCTGCCGACGATCGTCGCCGGGATCACCCTGCTGGCCCTGTACGGCAGCTCCAGCCCGGTCGGCGTCGACATCGGCTAGGTGGTGATCCTGTCCGGCAACATCCCTACCAGACCGAGGTCGCCTCGGTGCACGTGTTCTCGCTGGTCGAGAACGACGAGGTCGGCGGCGCGGCCGCCGTCTCGGTGGTCCTGCTGGCCACCTCGGTGCTAGTCCTGGCCGCCCTCAACCTGGTCCAGCGGAGGAGGACCCGCCATGCCGAGTAGGTGGGCACGCCTGCCCCTGCGGGTCCTGGCCCTCGGCTCCCTGGCCGCGGTCCTGCTGATCCCGGTGGGGGCGGTCATCTGGTGGCAGGCCATCACCGCCCTGGACGCGCTCCACGCCCTGTGGCTGTCGCTGCTGATCGCCGGGATCGCCGTGCCCCTCAACACCCTGTTCGGGATCGCCTGCGCGGTCGTGCTGGTGCGCCAGCGGTTCCCCGGGCGGCGCCTGCTGGACGCCGTCATCGACCTGCCCTTCGCATCTCCCCGGTGGTCATCGGGCTCGCCCTCGTCCTCGTCTACGGCCAGGCCGGCTGGCTCGGCTCCTGGTTCGCCGAGCGCGGCGTCCAGGTCATCTTCTCGCTCCCGGGGATGGTCCTGGCCACGGTGTTCGTCTCCCTGCCGTACGTGGTCCGGGAGGTGGCCCCGGTGCTGCGCGAGGTCGGCACCGACCAGGAGGAGGCCGCCTGGACCCTGGGGCGTCCCCGCTGCGGGCGTTCCTCCAGGTCACCCTGCCCGCGATCCGCTGGGCGGTGGCCTACGGGGTGGTCCTGACCACGGCCAGGGCCCTTGGAGAGTTCGGCGCCGTCACGATCGTCTCCGGCCGCCTGGCCGGCCAGACCGAGACCCTCACCCTGTACGTGGAGAACCGCTTCGAGGCCTTCGACCTCACCGGCGCCTACGCCGCCTCGCTCACCCTGGCCGTGCTCGCCCTGCTCGTCCTGCTGGCCATGACCCGGCTCCAGAAAGGCCGCTAGATGTCCATTCTCGTGCGCAACGCGACCCGCCGCTTCGGGGACTTCACCGCCCTCGACGACGTGTCGGTGGAGATCCCCAGCGGCTCCCTGACCGCGCTGCTCGGTCCCAGCGGCAGTGGCAAGTCGACCCTGCTGCGGCTGATCGCCGGGCTGGAGCGGCCCGACGCCGGCGCCATCGAGATCGACGGCCGCGACGCCACCGGCCTGCCCCCGCAGCGGCGCGGGGTCGGCTTCGTGTTCCAGCACGACGCCGCGTTCAAGCACATGACGGTGCGCGACAACGTCGCCTTCGGGCTCAAGGTGGCCCGCCGGCCCAAGGCCGAGATCCGGGCCCGGGTCGACGAGCTGCTGGAGCTGGTGCAGCTGCCCGGGCTGGCCGACCGCTATCCGGCCCAGCTCTCGGGCGGCCAGCGCCAGCGCATGGCCCTGGCCCGCTCCCTGGCCGTCCAGCCGAGCGTGCTGCTGCTGGACGAGCCGTTCGGGGCCCTGGACGCCCGGGTCCGCAAGGAGCTGCGGGCCTGGCTGCGCCGCCTCCTCGACGAGGTCCACGTGACATGCGTGTTCGTCACCCACGACCAGGAGGAGGCCATGGAGGTGGCCGACCGGATCGTGGTCATGAACCACGGCCGGATCGAGCAGGTCGGCGGCCCCCGCGACCTCTACGAGCACCCGGCCAACGCCTTCGTGATGGGCTTCGTCGGCCCGGTCACCCGCCTGGGCGAGCTCTTCATCCGCCCCCACGACGTCGAGGTCCGCGGCCAGCCCAACGGCACCACCTCCGAGGCCATGGTCGAGCGCCTGGTCCACCTGGGCTTCGAGGTCCGGGCCGACCTGGTGCTCCACGACGGCCAGCGGCTCCAGGCCCAGCTGTCGCGCGAGGACGCCGAGGAGCTGGAGCTGGTCCAGGGCCAGATCGTGTTCGTCCGGCCCAGCCGCACCCGCCGGTTCGCCGACGCCCGGGCCGGCTAGCCCGAGCGGCCCGGGGTCTAGCCGGACCCCGGTGGATGCCATAGCATTCCCTGCTCAGCCCGAACGGGCCATCCCACCCGAAAGGTTCCCGCCGTGGGCTGGCACTGGTACTTCAGCGCGGTCGCCCTGGCCGGCGGCGTCTGCCTGGCCGGCTACACCCTGTACGTGTGGCGGCACCGGCGCGCCTCGGCCGGGGCCAGCCTGGCCGTGATGCTGGCCGCGGCCGGCTGGTGGGGGCTGGCCTACGCGCTGGAGCTGGGCTCCAGCCGGCTGGAGGTGCGGCAGTTCTGGGGCGACGCCAAGTGGCTCGGGATCGCCCTGCTCCCCCCGGCCTTCTACGCCTTCGTCATGCAGTACACCGGGCGGGAGCGGTGGGTGAACCGGCGCACCATGGCCGCCCTGGCCGTGGTCCCGGCGGCCACCATCGTGCTGCTGGTCGTCCCGGGCACCCACGACCTGGTCCGCTACTACCCGGAGGCGGCGCGGGCCGACCCGACGAGGGCCATCGCCCAGGTCGGCCCCCTGTTCTGGCCCTTCCTGGTCTACGCCAACCTGGTCATCTGGGGCTCGACGGCCTTGTTCGTGTGGACCCTGACGCGGCTGTCGCGGCTCTACTGGCGCCAGAGCCTGCTGCTGATCGTGGCCGTGCTCCTGCCGAGCCTGGCCAACGTCGCCCACAACCTCAACCTGGGGCCGTTCCGCCACGTCGAGCCGACCCCGTTCCTGTTCGTGCTCACCGGGGCGGTGCTGGTCTGGGGACTGTTCCGCTTCCAGCTGCTCGACCTGGCCCCGATCGCCCGCAGCTCGGTGTTCGAGACGATGCTGGACGGGGTGCTGGTCCTCGACCCCTACCGGCGGGTGGTGAACCTCAACCCGGCGGCCACCCGCGCCCTGGAGGTGCCGGCCGCCCAGGCGGTCGGGCGCCAGGTCGAGCAGCTGCTCGGGGTCGAGCCGTCGCTGGTCGAGCGGGCCGACGACCCGGTCCTGCCCGAGGAGGTCGAGCTGGCCGGCCGCCGCTACGAGCTGTCCACCACCCCGCTGGCCGACCGGGGGGGCCGGGTCACCGGCCGGGTGGTGGTGCTGCGCGACGTGACCGAGCGCCACCAGGCCCACGAGCGCCTGGTCCGCCTGGACGAGCAGCGCCGCTGGCTGCTCGGGCGGGTCGTGTGGGCCCAGGAGGAGGAGCGGCGCCGCATCGCCGGCGAGGTCCACGACGACGCCATCCAGACCATCGCCGCCGCCCGGCTGATGCTGACCACCTTCCGCGACCAGCTCACCGACGACCGCCAGCGCCGGCTCCTCGACCACCTGGAGGAGGCGGTGTCGTCCAGCCTGCGGCGGCTGCGGACGCTGGTCTTCGACCTGCGCCCGGCCCAGCTCGACGACGACGGCCTGGCCGCCGCCCTGCGCGAGTACCTGACCGAGACGGCCCGCCAGGGCGGCTTCACCGCCGAGCTCCGCGACGACCTGGAGCACGAGCCGCCGGCCGAGGCCCGGGTGATCGCGTACCGGATCTGCCAGGAGGCGCTGACCAACATCCGCATGCACGCCGGCGCCACCCAGGTCGCGGTCCGGCTGGAGGAGTCCCAGGGCGGCCTGCTGGTGACCATCGGCGACGACGGCGCCGGCTTCGACCCGGACCGGGTCAAGGCCTCCCCCCGTCCCGGCCACGTCGGCCTGACCAGCATGTCGGAGCGGGCCAGCCTGGCCGACGGCTGGTGCCGGGTCGACAGCCACCCCGGGAGCGGCACCACGGTCAGGTTCTGGCTCCCGACCAAGGACCCGGGCTAGCCTGTCGCCCAACCATCGACCAAGGGGGCACCGGCATGCCGCACATCAACTCGCACGCCGCGGGGACGATCAACTGGGCCGACTTCGTGAGCAGCGACCTGGACGCGGCCAGCCGCTTCTACACCGGACTGTTCGGGTGGGAGACCGAGGACACCCCGATGCCCGGCGGGGACGGCGTCTACCGCTTCTTCCGCCTGGGCGGGCGGGACGCGGCCGCCGGCGGGACCCTGCCGGCGGACATGGCCGGCCAGGGCATCCCGAGCCACTGGAACGTCTGGGTGGCCAGCGACAGCGCCGAGAAGACAGTGGAGCGGGCGGCCGCCGCCGGCGGGCGGGTGCTGATGCCCCCGACGACCCTTGGCTCCTCGGGGACGCTGGCCATGGTCGCCGACCCGGGCGGGGCGGCCATCGGCGTCTGGCAGGCCGACCAGCACATCGGCGCCGGCGTCGTCGGCGAGCCGGGCGCCATGACCTGGTGGGAGGTGAACACCCGGTCCTTCGAGGCCTGCAAGGACTTCTACGGCCAGGTGTTCGGCTGGGACGCCGAGCCCCTCGACGCCCCCGGGGTCACCTACGCGACCTGGAAGCTGGACGGGGAGCTGGTCGGCGGCATGCTCGAGATGAACGAGCAGTGGGAGGGCATCCCGTCGTCCTGGATGGTCTACTTCGCCGTCGCCGGCACCGACGAGGCGGCCCGCCGGGCCACCGAGCTCGGCGGCTCGGTCGGCGCCCCGCCGTTCGACACCGCCTTCGGCCGCATCGCCGTCCTGGTCGACCCCGCCGGCGGCCACTTCTCGGTCGTCACCCAGGCCGAGCAGCCGGCCGGGTAGCGGGTCAGGGCGTCCGCAGCGGTCCCGGCGGCGGCTGGAACTCCGGGGTCGGGCCCGGGGAGCGCTGGCCGGTGGCGGGGTCAACCTGGTGCTGGACCTGCGGGTAGCGGTTGGCCACGAGGTTGCCGTCCTGGTCCAGCGGCACCTCGCGCTGCAGGTCGGGCGAGTCGTCGCTGCTGACCACCACCGGCTCACCGTCCTGGTCGATCAGGTAGACGTCCCGGAGCGGCTTGCCGTCGGCGTCGAAGGGAAAGATGTTGCTGATCTCCTTGCCGTCGGACCGCAGCCCGTTGAGGGGCCCGCGGTAGCTGGTGACGTACTCGGGCCGGTACAGGTCGTCGGAGGCCTCGTTGGCGCCGAGCTCGAGCACCACCAGCAGGGCGAAGATGGCCAGGGCGGCGTTCCCGGCCCGGGTCAGGACCCGGACCCGGCGGCCGGCCGCCTGCCGCTGCCGGCCGAGGGCCACCGACGCGGCCACCGCGGCGACGGTGGCCAGCAGGCCGAGAACCCGGCTGCCGAACAGCGCCGGCACCGGGAAGCTGAGACCGTCGCCGTGGACCAGCAGGGAGGTGGCGACGGCCAGCGCCTGGACGGCCAGGTAGCCGCGCAGCACCCACCAGGCCGGCCGCAGCTCGGGCAGGAACTCGACAACGGCCCCGCCGGCAGGGTGTGCCCTGGCGCCACGCCAGAGCCGCTCCAGGCGGTCGCCGACCGCGGACTCACGCAGGCTCCGCCGCCGCCTGGGCCCGGGCCCGGGGCCGGGGAGGCCGGCCGAGGCGCGCAGCTCGGCCGCGTAGGCCTCGGGCCGGCCGAGGCGCTCCTCCAGTGGGCCGCCGGCCTCGGCGGCCACCTCCTGGAGGTGGTCCTCCAGGTCCTCCAGGAGCAGCTCCCGGTCTGGCCCGGGCAGGTCGGCGAACGCGGCCCGGACCGCGGTGGCGTAGCGGGCGACCTCCCCGCCGATGGTGTCGTTCACGCCGCCGCCTCCTTGGTCCCGAGCAGCTTGTCCATGGCGTCGGTGAACGACCGCCAGGTCCCGGTCGAGGCGGCCAGCTGGGCCCGGCCGGCCTCGTTGAGCGCGTAGTACTTGCGGTGCGGCCCCTCCTCCGACGGCACCACGTACGAGGTCAGGTGGCCCCCGCTGTAGAGCCGCCGCAGCGTCCCGTAGACCGAGGCGTCGCCCACGTCGTCCAGCCCGGCCGCCCGCAGCCGCCGGACCACGTCGTACCCGTAGCCGTCGCGCTCGCTGACCACCGCCAGCACGGCCAGGTCGAGCACGCCCTTGAGGAGCTGGGTCGTGTCCATCCATCCCTCCGCATCCCGCACTACTGTGCGAAGCACAATAGCAGACGGCGAGGCGGGAGGGAACCTGGGCGCGTTCATGCTGGTCGGGCTGGAGCTCCCGAGCGGCGGCTGCTGGGAGCTCACCGGCCACTACCGGGGCAGGAGCCTGCGCTTCGTGGTCCGGGTGCGGGGCTAGCGGGGAACCAGGGCCAGGACCCGGGTGGGGCTGCCGGAGCCGCCGACGATCTTCAGGGGGGCGGCGATCACGAGGGCGCCGGTGGGCGGGAGGCGGTCGACTCCTGCCAGCTGGGTGAGGCCGTACTTGCCGGCGCCGAGCAGGAAGGCGTGGCAGGGGAAGGGCGGGTCGAAGCTGTGGGCGGCGCCGGCGTCGGTGCCGACGGTCTCGACGCCGATGCCGAGGATGGGCCGCTCGTCGGCCAGCCAGCGGGCGCAGGCGACGTCGATGCCGGGGGTGTGGGGGCCGGTGTCGTCGGCGTTGAGGAAGGCGGCCTCGTCCTGGGCCCGGGCGTCCCAGCCGGTGCGGTACAGCAGCCAGCCGCCGTCGGGCAGGCGGCCGTTGGCGGCCTCGAACGCCTCCACGTCCTCGACCCGCAGCAGGTGGTCGGGGTCGGCGGCGGCCCGGTCGGCGTGGTCGATGACGACCGCCGGGCCGATCAGGCGCGACGGCGGGACCTGGCTGACGTCGTCCAGCTCCTGGCCGCTGACCCAGTGGATGGGGGCGTCGAAGTGGGTGCCGGTGTGCTCGCCGCCCTCGAAGGCGTTCCAGTACCAGGCGGGCCCGCGCTCGTCGTAGTGGGACAGCTCCCGCAGCCGGAACCGGGGCGTGTTCGCGAACGGCTCGGGCAGGCGCAGGACCGGGGTCTCCTCCGACAGCGGCTGGGTCAGGTCGACCACCTCGACCTGGCCGGCGGCCAGGGCGGCGACCAGGTTCTGGACGGCGTCGGTCACGGGGCGGCTCCTTACTCGGGTCGCAGGTAGCGCTGGAACTCGAAGCGGTTCTCCAGCATGTGCACGTCCATGTGGAAGCTTTTGGGGCCGACCGGCTCGACCTTGGCGACCAGGCAGGCCAGCTCGGGGGCGGCGATGGCCTCGACGGCGGCGGACCGGAACGACTCCACGTCGGTGACGGTGCGGGCGTTGGCCACCCCGGCCGCCTTGGCGATCCCGGCCAGGTCGGAGCCGGTGGCGGTGGCCGTCGGGAACCCGCCGACGCTGAGCAGGCTCTGGTTGTCGAACACGATGTGGGTGAGGTTGGGTGGGGCGTAGCGGGCCAGGGTGGTGAGCCCGCCCAGGTTCATCAGCACCGAGCCGTCGCCGTCGAGCACGACCACCTTGCGCTCGGGCTGGGACAGGGCGATGCCCAGGCCCATGGAGGAGGCCAGCCCCATGGCGTGCTCCAGGTAGAAGAAGTTGGGCCGGTGCCCGAGCGAGTACAGCTCGACCGCGACCGCCCCCATGATGGTGACCACGGCGCAGCCGGCCAGCTCGTCGTAGACCGCCTCCAGGCACTCGATCCGCTTCATCCCAGCGCCTCCCACATCAGGTCGCGGGTGAGCAGCAGGGCCACCGGGGCCAGCGACGCACTCGCCAGGGTCATGCCCCTGGCCACCTGGAGCTGCACCGAGGCCGGGTCGCGCAGCTCGTCGTGGACGATCCCGAGGGCGTCGAGGATCGGCCGGGTGGCCCGGCCTCCCTGGGTCTGCCAGGGGTCGGGCTCGCCCAGGTGGCCGCGGTCGCTGATCAGCATGAGCAGGGGGATCTTGTAGAGCTGGGCCAGGGAGACGATGCCGTTGACCGACTGGAGCAGGCCGTGGTTCTGCATCAGCATGGCCGACCGGCGCCCGGCCAGGTGGGCCCCGGCCGACACCCCCACCCCCTCCTCCTCCTTGGCCAGGCGGACCAGGATCATCTCCGGGTCGTCCTCGGCCAGGCGGATCAGGTGGACCAGCCAGGTCTCGGGGAGGGCGGAGACGACCTCGACCCCGGCCGCGACCAGGGCGTCGTAGACCAGCTTGGAGTGGCGCTCGGAGACCGGCATGGTCAGGCGCCCAGGTCGAGCAGCTGCTCGTGCTCCAGGCCGAGGTCGTTGACGACGTTCCAGAGGGCGACGGTGGCCGCCCGGGCCCCGGCCTGGGCGCAGGGGGGCAGGTCGTCGCGGCCCAGCAGCGCCTTGGCCCGCCGGTACAGCTCCAGCAGCTCGTCCTCGGCCTCGGTGGTGGGCCGCCCGAGCAGGTCGGTGGTGGCTCCCATGGTCAGCCTCCGATCGGGGTGTCGCGCTCGTCCACGGTCCGGCGGGCCTTGAGCTCGAACCGGGGCAGCTCCCCCTCCCCGGCCCGCTCGACCTCGAAGCGCAGGCCCTCGTGGGCCTCGGCCAGCGACTTGGCCAGCCGCTCGGCCATGTCGGCCCAGGCCTCGTCGCTGGTGCCGGGGGCGGGCTCGACCCGCAGGGCGATCCGGTCGAAGTGGCCCTCACGGGTCAGGCGGAGCTGGAACTCCTCGACGTTGGAGAACTCGCGGACGATGCCCTCGACCGCCCGCGGGTACACGTTGGTCCCCCGGACCAGCTTCATGTCGTCGACCCGGCCGAGGATGCCGCCCTCGTACAGGTCGAAGCCGCGCCCGCAGGAACAGCGCGAGGCCGGGACCTTGGCGACCAGGTCGGCGGTGCGGTAACGCAGCAGCGGGATGATGCCGCGGCCGAAGGAGGTCACCACCCGCTCCCCCGCCTCGCCGTAGCCGACCGGCTCGCCCGAGGCCGGGTCGACCACCTCCTCGATGTAGTGGTCCTCGATGATGTGGGTGCCGCCGGGCTGGTGGCTGCACTCGAAGATCATGATCGTGCCGATCTCGGTCATGCCGGCGGTGTCGCCCGCCTTGGCCCCCCACAGCCGCTCGATCAGGGCCTTGGTCTGGGGGATCGACCCGGCCGGCTCGCCAGACAGGATGAGGCGCCGGACCCCGCCGGCGGCCAGGTCGATGCCGAGCCGCTCGGCCTCCTGGGCCAGGCGCAGGGCGTAGGTGGGGGTGGAGGCGACCACCGTGGCCCCGAAGTCGGCGATCTGCCTGACCCGGCCCTCGGTGGTCTGGGCGCCGCCGGGGACGTTGAGGACCCCCATCTTCTCCATGCCGTAGTGCAGGCCCCAGAACCCGATGAAGGAGCCGTAGCCGAAGGCCACATAGGCGGTGTCGGCCGGCCGGACCCCGAACCCCCACAGGCCGTAGCACCACATCTCGGCCTGCCAGGCCCAGTCCTTGGCCGTGTCCAGCACCCGGATCGGCTCCCGGCCGGTGGTGCCCGAGGTGGTGTGCCAGCGGATGGCCGCCTCCCGCCCGGCCACCGGCAGCAGCCCGAACGGCGGCTGCTCGCCCTGGGAGGCCATCCACTGCTCGCGGGTCAGCAGCGGCAGCCGGCGCAGGTCGTCCAGGGTCTTGAGCTGCTCAGGGGCGAAGCCCGCCTCGCGGAAGGACCGCTGGTAGAAGGGGCTACGGGCGGCGGCCCACTCGCACAGCCGGCGCAGCTTGGCCAGCTGCAGGGCGCCCAGCTCGTCGCGCCCCAGCGTCTCGGTCTTGGGGTTCCAGAACTCCCCGGCACCCATGCTCCGGCCTCCTTCGCCGCGTCGCGAGCGTCTGGCCTGGACACCTCCGGAGCATACCGGGAACCGGATCGGCCGCGGCACCCTCCCGGGCCGGCTTTACCCGGTCTTGAGCCACCCCCCTGGTACCCTTGACAGCGACGGCGAAGGGGGTGTGTGGCCGGCATGGATCCGATGCTGCAGGCGATCGCCCGGGCGATCAAGCGCGGCGGGGTGTTCCTCATCGGCATGACCCTGCTCATCGCCGGCGCCGCCATGCTGGTCCTGCCCGGCCCCGGGATCGCCGTCATCCTCCTCGGCCTGGTCGTGCTCTCGGCCGAGTTCAAGTGGGCCCAGCGCGTCCTCGCCTGGGCCCGCGAGCGCGGCCGCTCCCTCAGGGACCAGGCCCAGTCCCGCATGCCCGGGGCCGGCCGTCCCCCGCCCGGCGGCGGGTCGGGGCGCGACCGGCCCGACCAGGCCGCCTAGCCGCGTTCGGCCCGGGTCGAGGTCGGGCGGGCGACCACGACGACCAGGACGAGGGTTCCGGTGACGGCGGCCGCCCCGACGGCCAGGCGGGCCAGACCGCCGCCGGCGGGGAGGGCGGCGGCCAGCAGGACCAGGACCCCGAGGGCGAGGGCGGCCAGGGTGGTGGCCGCGACCACGATCGAGCGGATGGTGAGGACCCGGCGCTCGTCCCGGACCTGGGAGCGGGCCTCCCGGGCCCAGCTGGCCAGCTCGGCGTAGCAGAGCAGGCCGGCCCCGACCAGGGGGGCGGCGGCGTCGACGCGGTCGCCCCGGCGGACCCAGACGATCGTGTGCTCGGCCAGCAGCACGACCATGGCCGGGGCGAGCAGCGACCCGGTCCGCAGGGCGGCCGCGGCGGCCAGGACCAAGCCGATCCCGGCCAGCCAGGCCAGGGCGTCGCGCAGCCGGCCGGAGACGGCGCCCAGGGGGGCGATGGCCAGCGCGGCCGCGACCGCGGTGGCGGCCAGGCCGCAGGCTAGCCGGGTGCGAGCCCGGCGCGGCGCCGGCATGCCTCCACCTCCAGGAGCACCTGCTGCAGGTGCATGGCGTCGGTCCACTCGACCACGGCCGCGCCCAGGCGCTGGTAGCGGTGGCGCAGCGTCTCCCGCTCAAGGGCCCACAGGCGCCGGGCCAGGTCGCCCCACTCGCCGGCGGCCCGGCCGGTGTGGGTCAGCGGCGAGATGTCGACCACGGCCAGGTCGTAGCCGCGGGCGAGCAGGTCGAACAGGGCCGCGACCCCGCGCTCGTCGACCAGCGGGGTCAGGGCGACGATCAGGGCCTTGGCCGGCAGGGTCCGGGACGGCAGGTGGCGGATCCCCTTCCAGGCCGCGGAGGCGAACACCTGGGTCTCCATCAGGGTGTCGAGCAGCCGGTACAGGGCGGCGTGGCCGCTGCCCGGCTGGAGCCACTGCACGAACCCGCCGAAGCTGACCAGGCCCACCCGGTCGCGCTGGCGCAGGTAGGCCGCGGCCAGCGAGGCGGTCGCGCCAACGGCCTGGTCGAGGGTGCTGCCGGCGGGCCCGCGGACGTCGAGGAAGCTGTCCAGGAACAGGACCACGTCGGTGGCCCGCTCGGGGTGGCGCTGGTTGACCATGAGGCCGCCGCGGCGGGCGGTGGCCCGCCAGTTGATCGAGCGGGGCCGGTCGCCGGGCAGGAACGGCCGCAGATCGGCGAACTCGATGCCG
>Ga0081538_10005102_pt1 | contig 11924 bp, 8 predicted proteins | sample TabmetS5T2R1_FD_71022 | JGI IMG/M metagenome (GOLD analysis project Ga0081538, IMG submission 71022) | Tabebuia heterophylla rhizosphere microbial communities from the University of Puerto Rico - S5T2R1 | ecosystem: Host-associated > Plants > Roots > Rhizosphere ... | reverse complement strand
CGCCCCCGCGTCCCTCTCGCCCCCCTCCCCCCGGGGCCTCGTTCTGGAAGGTCGCCGAAGTCGCGTCGGGCGTACCGCGCGATCTCCGCGCGAGCCGCCGAGTGGTCTGCGAGCTCCGCCGCTGCCAGCGCCTCGCGCCAGCGAGGAATCCAGGGGAAGCGCTCGCCGTGCTCGCGAATCGTGTCGCGAACCTCCCCCAAGCGCCCCTGGGTCCAACGGATCGTGAGTGTCTGGCCGAATCGGAAGACGTACGTGGCGATCTCGCTCTGTCGAACCCTCGCCAGCCCGAGCGCGTCCTCGGCCAGGCCCTCCGCGTAGGCGAAGCGGCCATCGAGGACCGCGCGGATCGCCCCGAGACACACCACGTGCCAGCTGTAGAACGGCTGCCGCATTCGCTCGGACAGCTGGGTCATCGCCTCGACCTCCGCGTCGAAACCCTCTCCGTCGCAGAGCTCGAGCAAGCAGTGAACTCGGGCGTTGTGGGCCAGGAAGGCGATCTCGTTGCTGCCGGTCTCGCGGGCAACGTCGAGCATCTCGTCGGCCCTCGCGAGCCGCTCGCCCACCATCTCCGGACCGCCGAGCGCCCAGTGGCTGGAGTGGAGCGCCGCGGCGAGCGCCTCTGCGTCGCCGAGCCTGCGCGCCATCTCGATCGCGGCTCGGCTCAGCGCGACGCGGCGCTCGACCTCATGCGACGACCACAGCTCGACTGACAGTCGGGCGAGCACTAGGACACGGACCACGCTGTCGCGTGCGGGAAGCGCGGCGAGCGCCTCCTCCAGAAGCCCGATGCCGGTCGCGCCCTCGTACCGGGCGGTGACGAGAAAGCCGCCGAGACCGACCACATACCCGAGCGCGGCGCGGGCCAGCATCTCTGCGTTGCCCAGGTCCCTGGCGAGCCTTGCCGCCTCCTCGAACCTCGCGCTGACAGCCCGAGTGTCACCGGCCCGCCACTCGCAGTCGCCCAGCCGGAGCAGAAGATCGCAGCGGCGCTCGGCCGAGCCTGCCTCGCCCTCGGTGAACAGCTGGAGCGCTCGCCGATAGTGCTCGGCCGCCTCCTCGTAAGCGAGGAGCCTCGCGGCTCGGTCACCCGCACGGAGGAGGTAGTCGACCGCCTTCGCGGCATCGCCCAGCGGGGCAGCGACCGCGAGGTGGTGCGCGATCGCGGACAGGTGACGATCGGGGTCTCCTCCGCGGAGCTCCTCCAGCACCCGCCCGATTCGGAGATGTAGCTCGAGCCGCCGCGCCGCAGGCAGATCCTCGTACAGGGTCTCGCGGACGAGCTCGTGCACGAAGGAGAAGCGTTCGCCCGGGACTCCCTCAATGATTACGCCGGAGTACGTGGCGTCGGCCAGCAGGTTCACGAGCCGACCTGGGCTCAGGCGACTCATGCGACAGAGGAGGCGCGCGCTGAACTCGCGTCCGATGACGGCGGCGACGTTGAGGACGGATACCGCCTCCGGTGAGAGGCCGTCGATGCGGTGGCGGATGAGCACGCGGACCTCCTCGGGGATGCGGGGCATCGGCGTGTCCCCGCTGTCCTCCAGAAGTTCGTTCGTCCTGCGCAGCGCAAGGACCTCGCCGAGGAAGAACGGGTTGCCGCCGGTGACCGCATGGAGCCTGGCCGTCACCGCACTCGACGGCTTGGCGCCGGTGATGGATGCGAGGTACATCTCGACCTCGTCGGCGGTCAATCCGCGAAGCGCGACCCGCCTCGCAACACGGACCAGCTCGGCGAAGAGCTCCGCGAACTCGTGCACGCGCCGCTCGCGCTCGCGGTACGAGCCGACGGCGAGGATGCGGGACCAGGCGATCGCCTCGCCCAGGTACCGAAGCAGCAGGAGCGAGGGCGCATCGGCGCCGTGGAGGTCGTCGATGAGGAGCAGGAGTGGGCGCTCGGCGGCGGCGTTCTCGAGAAACCGCGCCACGGCGTCGAAGAGCCTCAGCCGCGCGCTGTCGGGGTCTGGCGCGCCCTCTGGCGTTGGGGGTGTCAGGCGCTCGAACTCGCCTCCGGCGTCTCGCACGATCTGGATCCACGGCCAGTAGGCCGGAGCGCCCCCTTCCTCCCAGCAGCGTGCTGTGAGCACGCCCCAATCCGCCGCCGATGCCAGCTGGCCGAGCTCCTGCATCAACCGGGTCTTGCCGATGCCCGGCTCACCGCTGATCAGGACGAGTGAGCCACGGCCTGCACCTGCCTCTAGGAGCGCGTCGCGTAGGGTCTCCAGCTCCTGGGCACGACCGACGAACGGCCGTACCGGCGTTCGCCACGGGGCCTGTGTCATCGCCTCCACAGTGTCTTCCTGTGCGACAGCGCTGTCCAGCGACCAAGCGCGCGAGCCGGCTCAGTGCGGCAGGGTGAAGCGAAAGGCGCTGCCGCCGCCCGCGGCGGGCTCGACCCAGAGCCGCCCGTCGTGGGCTTCGACGATGCGCCGGCAGACCGCCAGCCCGATTCCCGCGCCCTCGGGCTCCGTGGCGGCTCGGGAGAACATGGTGAAGATCCGGGTGGCCTGCGCGGGGTCGACGCCGATGCCGTTGTCACGGACCGTCACGACCCATTCCTGGCTGTCGCGCAGGGCGGAGACCTCGACTCGAAGCGGGGCCTCGCTGCGGAACTTCACCGCGTTGCCGACGAGGTTCTGCAATACGCGGCGCAGCTGCCGCGGGTCGCCCTCGACTTCCGGCAACTCGCCGATCTCGAGCGTCGCCCCGGCTTCCTCCAGGCTCCCGCGCAGATCCTCCGCAACCTCCGCCATCAGCCGGTCCAGCCGGACCCGCTCGCTCCTCAGCTCGCCGGCCCGCGCGTAGACCAGCACCCCGTCGATCAGGTCCCGCGCGCGCTCGGTGCTCGCCCGCAGTTGCTGAAGCACCTCGGCCGGCGGCGGTTCCCCGGCGCGCCGCTCGAGCAGCCTGACGAGGACGGCTATGCCCGCGATTGGCTCGCTCAAGTCGTGAGCGACGACGTCGGCGTAGCTGCGCAGCTCGGCCTCCATGCGCCGCTGCTCGGTTACGTCGGTGAGGAAGTTGACCAGGCCGTCGCCGAGCTTGGCGGTGCGCTGGACGAACGTCCCCAGCATGTAGCCGTCGCCGAACGGCGTGTCGTAGGTGACCTCCTTGACCCAAGGCTCGCCCGAGTTGCACACCCTGACGTAGGCGTCGAAGGCGCGGCTGCCGCGCATCCGCGGAAGCGCCTCCAGCAACGTGTAGCGATCCCGTGTTGCGGCGGGCAGCCGGAACGCCCGCAGGATCGAAGGGTTGCCGTATCCGAACGAGAAGTCGACGATCCGCCCTTCCGCGTCCCTGACGGGCCATAGAACCCCCACCGCGTCCGGAAAGCCGTCGAACAGGGCACGAAACTCGGCTGCACCCTGCTCGCCGAGTAGCGCGACGAGCTTCGGGTCCTCTCCCCAGCTCTCCGCTTCGACGGCGACGTCCGGCTCGACCACGGCCCGCAGCATATGCTGCGCTCATCGAGGGCAATGAGCCATCGGGAAGGGCGCCGCCGCGCGCCATCACTCGCAGCCGCGTTCCCGACGCCGAGATCGCCGCGCTGCGCGACGTGCGCTTCCCGACGACGATGCGCGGGTACGACCGCGACGCCGTCGACGAATACGTGAGCCGGGTGAACCAGGTGCTCGCGGAGCTTCAGATAACGGCCGCGCCGGAATCCGCCATCCGACATGCGCTCGACCAGGTCACGGAAGAGACGAAGGGGCTCCTCGAGCGCGCTCATGAGACGGCGGAGGAGATCACCCGCCGCTCGCGCGCCCAGGCCCACGACCGCCTCGAGAGCGCGACGCAGGAGGCCCAGCAGCTGCACGACGCATCCGAGCAGGAGGCTCGCGAGCTGCGCGACGACGCCGCCCGGGAGGCCCGCGAGGTCCGCGAGGCGGCCGCCAAAGAGGCTCGCGAAGTCCGCGAAGCCGCCCAGCGCGAGGCGCGCGAGATGCGCGAGGCGGCCGAGGCGCGCGTCCGCGAGCTCGAGGCGGACGCGCAGGAAATCCTCTCCGAGCGCGCCCGCCTGATAAGCGACCTGCGGGAGCTTGTCCGCCGCTTGGGCGAGTTCGCCGACGGGGCGTCGGGCCGCTATCCGAGCACGCCGCAGGCGCCGCCCGACGCGGAACCGTCCGAGTAGGAGGTGTCTACGTCGGCTTAGGCCACCGCTTCGCCGCGGGGGTTCACAACGAGCCAGAGACCGCCGAACTCGTCGACGTTGTGGCACAGGATGCGGCCGGGTTCGTCGTCCTTGTAGTAGTAGAGCGGGTGGCCGTTGTAGGTCACCTGAAGCTTGCCGTTGCGGCGCCGGGTAGTGCCGAGCAGGTCCGCGTCGGCGCCTTTGCCGGCCTGCGGCTTGCCCTTGGTGAGCAGTGGCGGCCAGGCGACGGCGCACTCGCCGTAGCAGCGGCTGCGCCCGCGGGTCTCCTTGTCGAACAGGTAGAAGGCCTCGCCACGCTTGTCGGCGATCACGCGGCCGAACTGGGAGCGCACGACCTTGACTGTCGCACCGCGCCCGGCGGCCATGGCGTCCTCGGCGGCGTCCTCCTCCTTCATCGCAGCCTCCTCCTCCATGGCTGCGTCCTCTTCCTTTTCCTTCATCACGGTCTCGGCGGCCGGCGTGCCGTTCTCATCGTCAGCGGAGTCGTCGTCCCCACAGCCGGCGGCCAGGAGGGCCGCCGCTGTCAGCGCCAGGAGTGTGAGTCGGAACATCGGTCCTCCTTCTCGGGTGGAGAAAGTTTCGGAGCCGGGTCTTACGGCTTGCTTACGGAGGGGGCGTAAGGAACGCGTAATCAGCGCTTGTCAGGCTCGGGCCCGTGCTGGTCCTGATCGTGTTCGCGTTCATCGCAGGCGCGGCAACAGCGCTGTCGCCGTGCGTGCTCCCCGTGCTCCCGGTGGTGCTGTCGGCGGGCGTCACCGGCGGGCGGCGGCGGCCGCTTGGGATCGTCACGGGGCTCGCCCTCTCGTTTGCGTTCGCCACGGTTGCGCTCGTCTACCTGATCGATGCGCTCGGCCTGCCCGACGACCTCCTGCGCAACATCGCGATCGCAGTGCTGCTCGGCTTCGGCATCGTCCTGCTGGCGCCCTCGCTCGCGGCGCGTGTCGAAGGCTGGATCAGCCGCTTCGTCCCGGCGGCGCGCGGGGGCGCGCTCGCGGAAGGAGGATTCGGCTCGGGGCTGCTCCTGGGAGGGAGCCTGGGCTTCGTCTACGCCCCCTGCGCCGGGCCGATCCTGGCGGGAGTCATCACGGTGTCGGCCTCGCAGGAGTTCACCGCCGGCCGGTTGGCGGTGGCGCTCGCCTACGCGGTCGGCAGTGCGGTCGTGCTCTACGTTCTGATGCTCGGCGGACGCCGCCTCACTCGGCGAGTCTCGCGCCACGCGGGCCGCCTCCAGATGGGAATGGGTGCGCTGATGGTTGCGGTGGCGGTTCTGATGTTCGCTGACTACGACACGCGCTTTCAAACCGCGATCGCCGACGACCTCCCTGCCGTGCTGGTCAACCCGTCGGGGGAACTGGAGGAGTCGGGCGGCGTGCGTGAGCAGTTGGCCGAGCTGCGCGGCGGGGACGCGAGCTCGCGTCTGCAGGCGGACGCCGGCCCGGGCCTGCCCGCGCTGGGCGCCGCGCCCGACTTCACGGGCAACCAGCGCTGGTTCAACACGGAGGGCGGCAGGCCGCTGTCGCTTCGGGAGCTGCGAGGCAAGGTCGTGCTGGTCGACTTCTGGACCTACACGTGCATCAACTGCATCCGCACGCTCCCCTACCTGAAGGCCTGGGACGAGCGCTACCGCGGAAGGGGCCTGGTGATCGTTGGCGTGCATACGCCCGAGTTCCCCTTCGAACGCGACGCCGGGAACGTCGAAGACGCAATCGCCCAGAACGGGCTGGGCTACGCGGTGGTCCAGGACAACGACTACGCCACCTGGGACGCGTACGGAAACCAGTACTGGCCCGCCAAGTACCTCATCGACGCAGAAGGGCAGGTCCGGTACACGCACTTCGGTGAGGGCGAATACAAGGAGACCGAGTCGGCGATCCGCCGGCTCCTCGCGGAGTCCGGCCGCAGCCCGCCCGCCGGGCGGGTCGAGGCCGCCGCCGAGCGGGCCTCCCAGTACGTCACCACTCCAGAGAGCTACCTCGGCGCCGCCCGCGCGGAACGGTTCGCGAACGGGCCGATCCGGGCCGGTCGGCAGACCTTCGCCGCCCCGGCGGGCGGAGTGCCGGACGACCATCTCGCCTTCGAGGGCCGCTGGCGGGTGGACCAGTCGTCGGCGACGGCCCTGGTCGGGGCGCGCCTGCACGTCGCCTTCGGGGCGCAGCGCGCCTTCCTCGTACTGGGCATCAGAGAAGATGCGCCCCGCCGCGTTCGAGTGCTTCTCGACGGACGCCCCCTGCCCGATGAATTCGCCGGCGCAGACGTGCGGGACGGAACGCTGGTCGTCGACCGTCAACGCCTCTACCGCCTGGTCGACTTGCCCGAAGCCGAGCGTCACGTGCTGACCCTGGAGCTGCCTCGGGGGGTCGCGGGCTACGCCTTCACGTTCGGATGACCGCCGCTGCCACACTCCCTGGCGTGGCCAAGCCGCGCCGCGTTCTGGTCGTGGACGACGAGCCCACCATCGCCGAGGTCGTGGCCCGCTACCTCGAGCGGGCGGGCTATGAGACCACGACCACGGGGGACGGGCTCGACGCTTTGCGCCTGGCCGCCGAACGCCGGCCGGATCTGATCGTGCTCGACCTGATGCTCCCCGGCGTCGGGGGTATCGAGGTGCTGCGCCGCCTGGGCACGGCCGGCGGCCCGCGCACGCCGGTGATCCTGCTGACGGCCAAGGGCGAGCAGGACGACAAGCTGATCGGCCTTCGCAGCGGCGCCGACGACTACGTAGTCAAGCCCTTCTCGCCCAAGGAGCTCGTTGCGCGCGTGGACGCCGTTCTCCGACGCGTGCTCCCCGAGGGAGAGAACGCCGAGCCGCTGCGCTTCGACGGCCTGGAGATCGACGTGCGCGGACGCCGCATCACGGCACGCGGCGGCGAGGCCCACCTGAGTCAGCGTGAGTTCGACCTGCTGCTGTTCTTTGCCTCCCATCCCGGCCAAGTGTTCACGCGCGGCCAGCTGATGGACCACGTCTGGGAGCCCGCCTTCCGCGGCGACCCCGGCACGGTCACCGTGCACGTGCGTCGGCTGCGCACGAAGATCGAACCCGACCCCGAACGCCCCCGCTTCATCCAGACGGTCTGGGGAGTGGGCTACCGCTTCCAGCCATGACCCGATCCCTGCTCGTCCTCGCGGCCGCCGCCCTGCTGGCGGCTGCGATCGTGGCCCCCGCGCACGGCGCGGAGCCCGCGCTGGTCACTGCCGCCATCGCCGTGGGCCTCGGGGCGCCGGCGCTGGCGGGCGCCCACGTGCTGGCCGCGAGGCGCCGGTTCACCTCGCTGCGCCGCCAGTTCGCCTTGTCGGCCGGTGTCGCGGTGGGCGTGATCCTGATCAGCGTCCTCGCAGCGTCGCAGCTGATGTTCGTCTCCGAGCACGACGCCCTGCTGGTCTCGGCGATCGTGCTGGCGGCCGGCCTGGTCGCCCTCCGTGTCGGCGACCTGGTGGCCGGCGGGGTCACCCGAGACCTCCGCCGCACGGGCGACGTCCTCACGGCAGTGGGCCGCGGTGAACGCGACCTGCGCCTCCGCAGCACCGCTCCCGACGAGATCGGAGCGCTCGCCCGCGCGGCCGACTCCATGGCCGAGCAGCTGGCCGAGGGCGAGCGCGCCCGCAACGCTGCCGAGGAGGCGCGCCGCCAGCTGGTCGCGGCGGTGTCGCACGACCTGCGCACGCCGATCGCCGCGCTGCGGCTGTTGGTGGAGGCGATCGAGGACGAGGTCGTCGACGAATCGACCCGCCGCCGCTACCTGACCACCATGCGGACCCACATCGACTCGCTCAGCGCGATGATCGATGACCTATTCGAGCTATCCCGTATCGAGGCAGGTCAGATCGAATGGTCGATGCGCCAGGTGGAGCTGTCGCTGCTTGTCGACGAGACCGTCGCGGCGATGCGCCCCGAGGCGCAGGCCCGTCACGTCGAAGTGCGAAGCGAGCTCGGTGACGCGCGGCTGTCGGCTCTCGCCGACCCGGAGAAGATTCAGCGCGTGTTGTTCAATTTGATCCGCAACGCCATCCGGCACACTCCCGCCGACGGCAGCGTCACGGTGCGCGCCGAGGCGGGTCTCGAGGCGGTGCGGATCGAGGTGGCCGACACCGGACACGGCATCCCTGCCGCGGATCGCGCACACGTATTCGAGCCCTTCTACCGCGGCGCGCGAGAAGCTGCACGAGACTCGGAGGGCGCAGGCCTCGGCCTGGCCATCTGCCGCGCGATCGTCGAGACCCACGGCGGCCGCATCTGGATCGGCCCCTCCGAGCAGGGCACACGTGTGAGATTCAGCCTGCCGAGCGGTTCGCGGCTCGAGCGCTCGAGCGCGGCTCCCAAGGGCAGGCCGTTCGAGGTCGCCCCCTGACCGCGGCTCGCGTTTCGCCGCAAACCGCGCTGGGAATGGGGGGGCGGGAGCGACAATGCGGACCACAGCACTGGGCCCGTCGCCGACGAGGGAGCCGCAGGAGCCGCTCCCGAGCCGGATCAGGGCCATCACCCGGCGCACCTTGACGTCGTTTTACGACGACCAGATGACTCATCACGCGGGGGCGTTGACCTACTACGGGCTGATGTCGCTCTTCCCGGCGGCGCTGCTGGGGCTCTCTTTGCTCGGTCTGCTCGGCCAGTATCCGGGGACCTACAACGCGATCATCGGGTACCTGGAGGACGTGGCGCCGGTCTCCGTAGTGGAGCCGCTGGACCGCTCGCTGCGCGGTGCGCTGCAGAGCAAGGGGACCGCGGCGACGGCCCTCGCGGTGAGCGCTCTGGTCGCCCTCTACGGCACAACCGGCGTGCTGGAGGCGGCTCGCCGGGCGCTGAACGTTGTCTTCCAAGTGGAGGCCGGGCGCGGCTTCCTGCGGCGCAAGGCCGTGGACATCGCCAGCACTTTCGTGCTGATGTCGCTCGTGCTCGCGAGCCTGGTGCTCGTCTTCGTAGGCGGTCGCCTCGCCGACGATCTCTTCGGCTTCATGGGGCTGGGGCCGACCGCCGCTCAGGTGTGGAGCATCGCTCGCTGGCCCGGTGCGCTGGCGGTGGCGATGCTCGCGTTCGCGTACATCTACTACGTCACCCCCGACGTCAAGCAGCGCTCGTTTCGCTGGCTCACTCCGGGGGCGGTGGTCGGGGTGCTGATCTGGCTGCTCGCGTCGATCGGCCTATCGACCTACGTGTCGAGGATCGCCGACGTGGGCGCCATGTACGGCACGTTCGCAGCCGCGATCGTGTTGCTGGGCTGGCTCTGGCTGACGAACGTGGCCCTTCTCCTGGGTGCCGAGCTGAACGCCGAGATCGAACGTGACAAGCAGCTGGCCGAGGGAGTGCCGCCGGCGGAAACCCTCAGGCTTCAGGACCGCGCGTAGCGATCTCGACGGCCTCGAGGCCGGACGAACCGGCCTCGAGGCCCTAATTCCACTGACGTTCGCAGCGTCCTACCAGCGCCGGCTGCGCTCGATGACGCCGCAGGCTGCGCGCGCACCGGCATCGCCGGTCGCCAGGGTGTCCTCGTCGGGGCCGGTCGTGCCGCTCAGCGACGAGGTGTAGCGATCCGGGATGTTCGCGTAGTTGTCGCGACCCGCGTGCACCATCAGGGCGCTCCCGTCGTCGTCGAAGAGGTCACTAAGCGAGAAGCGATCGGTCGTGAAATGCAGCTCGCCGGTTCCGTCCTCGTTCACCAGCAGGCTCGGCAGGTCGCCGGCGTGGTCGCCGTGATCGGCTTCCGTGGGATTGAAGTGCCCGAGCGCCGAAGTGAACGGCGGCTCACACACACCCACGGTGTGCACGTGGAAGCCGTGGAACCCCGGATCAAGGCGCCAGACAGCCGCGGTCACCGCCACCTCGTCGTGCCTCTCCTTGAAGAAGGCGACTCCCACGCGCTGGCCGGTCGCATCGTGGATCGTCGCCTTCGCCGCGCGGCCCCCGGACCGCTCGTCATCGTCATCCCCGCTTGCGAGCGCCGCTCCGAGGCCCGTTGCGAGCGCCGCAGACGCGAGCATCGCCGCAACAACCACTGCCCTGATGGAACGCATTCCCACACTCCTCTCATGCCTGAGTTGCCGGAAATCGACTTCCCGGAGCCCCGTCGTTTTAGTCAGCGGACTTGCAGGGAGGCTTACTGCAGGGTCGGCAGCTCGGTCGGGGGGACCACTGGACCTGGGCCACCGCCAAGTCGCTCTCTTGAGCAGGAAGGGACGTCGCGGCCGATACCGACCTCGTCCACGAAGGCCTCAGTAGCGTCGGCGGCGACCCCGCCGCCGTAGAGCTCCTGGGCACGCTGGATGAAGCTGTTCTTGAGCGCGACGAAGGTCGGTCGCGCTGGGAGTGCCCAGGGGATGTACTGCAGCACATGTCCGGCTTTGTCGTGGCCCACTTTCTGCACGAAGCGCCAGTAGGCGTGGCTCAGGATCGTGGCGTTGTGATGCACATCGGTCGCGTCGCATTTGTACGAGCGCATCAGAGCCGGATAGACGCCGTCCACCGGGCCCTGGACGGACCCGGGCATGGACAGACTGATCCGCGTCCCGGTGTCCTCCCCGATCGAGTAGTCCTCGCGGTCGTAGTCATAGGCGAACATGTTGGCCAGCCCCTCCTGGACCTCCTGGACCTCACGGTTGTCGACGATCCGCTCGTCGGCGTAGGTGAAATCGACGTGGTGGCCGAACTCGTGCGCGATGAGGTCGTCCGCTCCGCCCGCCCGCTCATCGACGTAGACGCGCTCCTCGGCGGGGATGTAGCGCGAGCTCCCGTCCCGGACGTTCGCGGCGAACAGGAAGGCCTGCCATTGAGGAAGATGTCCATCGCGCCCGCAGAAGTCGCGCGTGAAGCACATGTGCGTGAGCACCCGAAGAGCTTTCTCGCTCGCCGCGTCGACAACTGGGTTGCGCCAGGTTTGGTGAAAGGTGGGCAGTTCGGGCCAGTCGGCACGCTCAAATGGGTCGCCGGTCGTCGACCAGGTCGAGTAGAGGGCGCCGAGAGTGTGGAACCGCTGGTCTTGGGCGTCCACCACCGCCATAATCAAGCGGCTGACGGCGGTCGTTCGCGCACGTGACGCGGTGCTCACCCGGCGCGAGCCCGCTTGGGTCTGAACCGGCCGCGCAGCGTGGCCCTTCCACTCGGCGAGCACCTTGCCGGTGTGGGCGTCGATCACGACGCAGAGCGGGATGGGGCTGTGCTCGCGCAGTTCGCTGACCGGACTGGCCTCGACGAGGTAGGCCAGCCTCGGCCTGCGCCGGCTCACCTTCGCGGTGGTCGGCTTGCCGGCGTAAACCACGAGCTGTGGTCGAAGCGCCCGCTCGCGACCGGCTACGCGGCGCCTGGCGACGGCGAGCGCGCGCGCCCGGCCGATCCTGCGCCGGACCTGGACCGGGTCGACCCTGACCGGCACGACCGTGGCGATGATCGAACTCACGCCACGCGGGCTCACAGCGACGTCGATCTTGCTCCACACCACCCGCACGCCGCCGACGGTCTGGCGAAAGCGCAGGCTGTGCAAGTCGCGCGCGCCGCCTGGCCCGCCCGCGAGGCGTAGCTCGCGCGCCAACCGCACGCCGTCCAGCGACCGCGGGAGGCCGAGCCGCCGAGCGTGACGCCTGAGCGCTGCGCGCGCCAGCCGGCGCGGGGAAGCGTCGGCCTGCAGGTGGAGCCGGCGCGGCGAGAGCTGGACGCTTAGGGTCCGCGTCCAGCCCGCGGCTAGGCGGTCCTTCGCCCGCGCCGATTCGGTGCTCGTCGTGTCGGCTGCCTGCGCCGCCACGGGAGCGACCGCAACGGCAAACGCGGCCACGAAAGAGGCTATGGCCA
>Ga0081538_10005101_pt1 | contig 11927 bp, 10 predicted proteins | sample TabmetS5T2R1_FD_71022 | JGI IMG/M metagenome (GOLD analysis project Ga0081538, IMG submission 71022) | Tabebuia heterophylla rhizosphere microbial communities from the University of Puerto Rico - S5T2R1 | ecosystem: Host-associated > Plants > Roots > Rhizosphere ... | reverse complement strand
CGGGAGCTGGGGGAATGGTTGGTGGGCCTGCCAGGACTTGAACCTGGGACCTCATCCTTATCAGGGATGCGCTCTAACCGCCTGAGCTACAGGCCCGGGTGCCGTGCTCGGGCAATGTAGCACAGGGGGTTACGGGGGATCATTGGCGTAACGCGCGGCTGTGGCCTCGGAACTCGGCGATCACGGCGTCGTTGGGGAGGCGGACGGTGATGTCGTAGATGCCGCTGCGGCCGGCGTGGTGGCGTTCGGTGGCGGTGGCGATGAGCTCGTCGTTGAGATGGGCTGGGGCGAGGAAGGCGATGTTGCAGGCGACGGCGACGGTGGTGGGGCCGTAGGTGTTGCAGGCGAAGGCAAAGGCGGTGTCGGCGAGGAGGAAGACGTAGCCGCCGTGGCAGATGTTGTGGCCGTTCAGCATGGTGTCGCGGACCAGCATGCGGGCCGTGGCCTGGCCGGGGGCGACCTGCTCGATCTGGATGCCGAGGTGACGGGAGGCCAGGTCGGCCTCGTACATCCTGGCGGCTGAGCGCTCGGCGACGGCTTGGGGGTCTTCCTGCACCTGACCTCCTTGGAGTGGGCCTTCGGCAAACCATGATGATCCGGATACGCTTTCGGGGCTGGCGGGCCACCCAGTGGCGGGGCGGTCACTGGGCGAGGGGTGCGGGATGGAGCTGGGGGAGATTGAGTCCGTGCTGGTGGACGAGGCGCGGGTGAAGGTCGGGGTTGCGGAGCTAGCCAGGCGGATCTCCGAGGATTATCAGGGGCGCGACCTGCTGCTGGTCGGGGTGCTGAAGGGGGCCGTGGTGTTCATGGCCGACCTGTCGCGGGCGCTCACGATCCCGCACGAGGTGGATTTCATCGCGACCTCGTCGTACGGGTCGGCGACCGAGACCTCCGGGGTGGTGCGGCTGCTCAAGGACCTCGACCATGAGATCGAGGGGCGGCACGTAGTCCTGGTCGAGGACATCGTCGACTCGGGGCTGACGCTCGACTACCTGCTGGCGACGCTGCGGCCGCGGCGGCCGGCCTCGCTCGAGGTGTGCGCGCTGCTGCAGAAGCCGGACGAGCTGCGGGTCGATGTGCCGGTGAAATACAAGGCCTTCGACATCCCCAGCGTGTTCGTGGTCGGGTACGGACTCGACTACGCCGAGCGGTACCGGAACCTGCCATTCGTCGGCACCCTGCGGCCCGAGGTGTACGAGCGCAGCGGCGCCGGTTAGGGTTTCCGAGATCCGCTCCGACGAAGGAGGGACGGTGGACGTCGTCACCGCGCTCGACCGGCTGCCCAAGGTCGAGCTGCACTGCCATGTCGAGGGGACCATGCGACCGGGAGCGGTCGTGGAGCTCGCCGCCAAGAACGGGATCGAGCTGCCGACCTCGGACCCGACCGAGCTGTACCGGTACTCGAACCTCGATACGTTCCTGGAGATCTTCTGGCTGGTGCAATCCACCCTCGGCAGTCGCGAGGACTGGGCCCGGCTGGCCTACGAGAGCATCGTCGACGGGGCCGCGCATGGCATGGTCTACCGGGAGACGTTCTTCACGCCGGCGCGGCACCTGGCGGCCGGGCAGGATCTGGCCGACATCGTGGCCGGGCTGTCCGAGGGCCTGGCGGCGGCCGAGGACGAGACCGGGGTCCGGGCGATGCTGATCGCCGACATCGACCGGGCCTACGGGGCGGCGGCCGGGCTGGCCATGGTCCAGCGGCTGGTCGAGCTGCGCGAGGTCGCCAGCCCCGGGGCCGAGCGGGTCATCGGGGTCGGGCTGGACTCGACTGAGCTGGGCGTTGACCCGACCGACTTCGCCGAGGCGTTCGAGCTGGCCGGTAAGGTCGGGCTGCGGCGGACCTCGCATCAGGGAGAGGAGACGCCGCCGAGCCACATCTGGGCCGGACTGGACGTGCTCGGGTGCGAGCGGATCGACCACGGGCTGTCGAGCGTCCAGGATCCCGAGTTGGTCCGGAGGCTGGCGGGGGAGCGGATCCCGCTGACCGTCTGTCCCAACTCGAACGTCGTGATCGCCAATGCCGTGCCTCGGCTGGAGCTGCACCCGTACCCACGGATGCGGGCGGCGGGGCTGCTGGCCACCCTCAACACCGACGACCCGGCGCTCACCGACCTCGACCTCGGCCGCGAGTACTCGTCGTGCATGGAGGCATTCGGCTACCGGTGGGAGGACATGGTCACGATCGCCCTGGACGGGGTCGAGGCCACCTGGCTCGACGAGAGCGACAAGCGCGACCTCCGGGCTCGGATCGAGCTCGAGGCCGCCGAGCTCGCCCGGGAGCTTGATCCGCCGCGGTAGCGCATGTTCCACGTGGAACGCCGGCCGGTGCGACACCGTGCCGTATGATCCCTGCCCTACTTCACCCCTAGCAGCCGCTCCACCGGATCGATCGCGAAGTAGATCAGGAACAGGAACGCGATGATCCACAGGAGCAGGCCGGGCTCGCGCCAGCGGCCGCGGAACGCCTTGATGAGCACGTACACCAGGAATCCGGCGCCGATGCCGTTGGTGATGGAGAAGGTGAACGGCATCAGGACGATCGTGAGGAAGGCCGGGATGGCGATCTCAAGGTCGTCCCAGTCGATGTCGGCGACCTGCCGCATCAGCAGGAAGCCGACCACAACCAGGGCCGGGGCGGCCGCCTCCAGAGGGATGACCTCCACCAACGGCGTGAGGAACAGCGCCACCACGAAACCCAGCGTCGTGATCACGCTGGCCAGACCGGTGCGGGCGCCTTCGCCGACTCCGGCGGCCGACTCGATGTAGGTGGTGTTGGAGGAGGCGGAGGCGGCCCCACCGGCGGCCGCGGCGACGCTGTCGACCAGCAGCACCCTGCCCACCCCGGGCAGGCGGCCCTCGCGGTCGAGCAGACCGCCCTCGTTGGCCACGCCGATGACCGTACCCATGGTGTCGAAGAAGTCGCTCAGCATCAGCGTGAAGATGAACAGCACGGCCGCGATGACGCCAACCTGGGCGAAGCTGCCGCCGAGGCTGAACGCCCCCAGCAGGCCGAAGTCCGGCCTGCCGACGATCTGCTCGGGCACCTCCGGCACGGTCAGGGCCCAGCCGGACGGGTTGACGTTGCCGGCGGCGTCGACCCGCGGCCCCACCTCAAGGAACTCGTTGAGGACGATGGCGAAGACGGCCGTGATCACGATGCCGAGCAGGATGGCCGCTCGCACCCGGCGGACCATCAGGGCGATGGTCAGCAGCAGGCCAAACGCGAACACCACCGTCGGCCAGCCGATCAGGCGGTTGCCCACGCCCAGCTGCACCGGGACGGTGGTGTTGGCGACGTCGGGGATGCGGCGCACGATCCCGGCGTCGACGAAGCCGATGAAGGCGATGAACAGGCCGATGCCCACGCTGATGGACTGCTTGAGGCCGAGCGGGATGACGTTCATCACCCACTCCCGCAGCCCGGTCAGGACCAGCAGGGTGATGACCACGCCCTCGAGGACCACGATGCCCATGGCCGCCGGCCAGGACATGACCGCGGCCAGCTGGAAGGCGACCACGGCGTTCAGGCCCAGCCCGGCCGCGATCGCGAACGGGTAGCGGCCGTACACGCCCATGAGCAGCGTCATGGCCGCCGCCACCAGGCAGGTCGAGGTGGTGAGGGCGCCGAGGGGTAGGCGCTGGCCGTTGACGTCCTGGGCGCCGCCGAGGATCAGCGGGTTCAGGACGACGATGTAGGCCATGGTGAAGAAGGTGGCGAGCCCGCCGCGGATCTCCCGCTCGATCGTGGAGCCGCGCTCGGAGATCTGGAAGTAGGCGTCCAGCCGGGAGCGGGGCGGCGTGCCTCGGGGGTCGGACCGGATGTTCGACTCGGTGGCCATCGGTGCTTGGTCCTTTGCCCTGGAGGGATGCAGGCGGGGAAAGTTGAGCGCAGCGCCTCCCCCGTGTCAAAAGCAACGCTCTGGAATTTGCCACGGCGATCGCCCAGGATTGGGACAAGCGTTCCCGTTCCGGTCAGGTGGTGAGGAGTTGGACGCGAGGACGGCCGCCTCGCTGCTGGGCAAGGTGGAGCCCTTCCAGCGCCTGGACGAGCGGGCGCGCCTGACGATGGTCGACCACGCCACCCGCCGGACGGTCGACAAGGGCCAGATGGTGTTCTGGCAGGACGACCCCGGCGAGGCGATGTTCGTGCTGCTCGAGGGCTCGGTGAAGCTCATCGTCTGCTCGCGGGACGGCGAGCTGATCGAGCTCCACCGTCACCTCGCCCCGGCGATCTTCGGCGAACTGGCCCTGCTCGACGGCGGGCCCCGGTCGGCCTCGGCCGAGGCCGTGGAGCGCTCGACCCTGCTGGTCGTGACGCGCCCGGAGCTGCTCCGCCTACTCCGCAGTGACGAGCAGGTGGCCGAGGCGCTGCTGGCCACGCTGGGGGCGATGGTCCGCCGCACGACCCGCCAGATCAGCGACCTGGCCTTCCTGAGCCTGCAGGGCCGGGTGGCGGCCAAGCTGCTGGACCTGGCCGGGCCGGGCGGGACCAGGACCCGCCGGGTTACCCAGGTGGAGCTGGCCACCATGGTGGGCGGGGCCAGGCAGACGGTGAACCAGGCGCTGCGGTCGCTCGAGTCCCGCGGCTACATCCGCCCAGCCGGCAGAGTGTTCGAGATCCTCGACCCGGCACAGCTGCGCCGCCTCGCCGGCGGGTAGGAACGCCCGGCGGGCCCGGGAGCCCCACCCTCGCGACCGGCGACTCGCGCAAGAACGTCCGCCGGGGGGTGGGATGTTGCCCCCGGCGGACGCCTTCCCCCGTTCCTAGAGCCAGTCGGACCGGTGGTAGGACCGGTGGTAGACGTGGACCCGGTGGATCGGCGGAAGCGCTGCCATCAGGACGATGCCGGCGAAGACGAGCACGATGGCCGGGGTCGGGGTGGCGTCGGAGGTCTCGGTGGCCGGGTCCTCGATGGCCCGCTCGACGGCGGCGACCTGGTCGTCCTCCAGGGCCGTGACCGCGCCGGCCGGGGTGGCCGAGGCCAGCAGGGACAGCCCGCCGATCATCACGGCGGTCGCCGCGGCCAGGGCGACCAGCAGCAGGGTCAGTCTGGTGACGATGCGGATGGTCATGGCGTTCATCTCCTTCCCGGTCACGGCCTCGTGGCGTACCAGCAGTGTCGGTCGTGGCCGCGGGACCGGGCAGTCCAGGCGCCGACACCTGGACTGTCGCCTTGCTGACGTTTCCTCGTAAGCTCCGGCCGCCGTGAACCTTCAGCACCGGGCCGGCGTCCTGGCACGGACCGAGCTGTTCTGCGGGATCGACGAGGCGTCGCGCCGGCGGATCGCCGAGCGCGTCACCGAGCGGGTCGTCGAGCCCGGCCAGTGTGTGTTCGTCCAGGACGAGCCGGGCGACCGCATGTACGTCCTCGCCGAGGGCGTGGTGAAGCTGTTCGTCGGCTCCCGCAACGGCGGCATCGTCGAGCTCGTCCGGCACCGGCCCCCGGCCATCTTCGGCGAGGTCGCCCTCCTGGACGGCGGGCCCCGGTCGGCGTCGGCCGAGGCCGTCGAGCGGGCCACTCTCCTGGTGATGACCCGGGCCGAGCTGCTCCACCTGCTCAAGGCCGAGGACCAGGTGGCCGAGGCCCTGCTGAGCACCCTGGGAGCGATGGTCCGCCGTACCACCCGCCAGATCAGCGACCTGGTCTTCCTCGACCTCCAGGGGCGGGTCGCCCGGCAGCTGCTGGCGCTTGCCGCCGACGCCGACGGCGACGGGACGGCCCGCACCCGCCGGGTCACCCAGGCCGAGCTGGCCACCATGGTCAGCGGGGCCAGGCAGACGGTCAACCAGGCGCTGCGGTCGCTCGAGTCCCGCGGCTACATCCGGGCCGACGGCGGCAGCTTCGAGATTCTCGACCGGGAACGGTTGGAGCACCTCGCCGAGCGGTAGAAATCCTGGAGGATGTCAGCTAGGTGACAGCGCCGTCGCCGAGAACGCTCTTGGATGGCGGCACGCACCGTCCAGGTGGGGAGGTCAACTGCGCGTGCAGGCGAACGGTCATGACGATCCCGGTCAGGCACGACAGCTGCCGCCGGTCTACGAGTTCCTCGAGGACCTCGGAGGCCGGCGAGCCGTCGTCACCGGCGCCGCCCGCGGCATCGGTGAGGCGATCGCGAAGTGGCTGATCATCGCCGGGGCCGAGGTCACCGTGATCGACAAGGACGCCCACCAGCTCAAGGAGACCTTCCGCACCGAGGCCTGCCAGGTGATCGAGGCCGACCTGCACCGCGAGGACGTGGTCGGCGTGGCCGACGAGCTGACCAGGAGCGGCCCGGTCGAGCTGGTGGTCAACAACGTCGGCATCACCACGCCACACCGGCTGCTGGAGATCGGGCCCCCGGAGCTCGACCTGGTGCTCGGGACGAACCTCAGGGGGCCGTGGCTGTTCACCGACCGGCTGGTGAAGGCGCTGATCGAGGACCAGGCGCGAGCCCCTGACCGCATCCCGCGGCGGCGCGGGTCGATCCTGTTCATCTCCTCGCTGCACGACCGGTACGTGGCCCGTGAGGCACACTACAGCGTCAGCAAGGCCGGCGTCTCCATGCTCGTCCAGGCGATGGCCAAGGACCTCGGCCGGCACCGGATCAGGGTGAACGCGATCTCACCGGGCTGGATCCGGACCGCGGAGGACACCAGCACTCCGGAGCAGGTGGCGAAGTACGCGCGGCTGCGGCCGCGGATCCCCGCCGGTCAGGCCGGCGTCCCCGCCGATGTCGCCAAGGTCGCCCTGTTCCTGCTCAGCGACGCCTGGTCGGGCTATGTCACCGGCCAGAACGTGGCCGTGGACGGCGGGCTGTCCCTGCACAACTGGCTCGACGAGTAGCCGCCCCCGGAGCAGCAGCGGCACCAGGGCCAGGCCCGCGTACGCCAGCAGCCACCGGTTGGCGGGCACGGCCGCGGCCAGGGCGGCCACCGACGCCAGAGCCAGCCCGAGCACCACGCCGTGGCGCAGGCGCATCGGCACCTCCCGGTCGTTGGCGAGGTTCCACAGGTCCCCCGGCGAGCATGCCCACCTCCGGGCCGCCGGAACCGTCGCCGACCCGACCGTCAAAGTGTCAGCTTCCTGACACTTTGACCCCCGGCGGCCGGCGGGGGCGGCCTTGAAGCCGCGGCCTGGAACGGCGACTATCTTCCTGAAGTGGTGCATCACAGTAGAGCGGGGCGATCAGTCCGACGGTCGATCGTCCCGGGCGGCAGGTGATGTCGGGCCAGCTGGTGGTGGTCGCCCTCCGGGTCGTGTTCGTTGCCTACATCACCCTGATGCTGCTGCATTCCAGCCTGGAGGGCGTGTACGCCGTGCGCAGCCGCCGCCGGCGGCGGACCAGCCCGGCTGCCGTCCCGGTGCCGGCCACCTGGCCGGCGGTCGACGTGGTCATCCCCTGCTTCAACGAGGACCCGTCGCTGCTGGAGGCGTGCTGCCGCTCGGTGGCCGGCCAGGACTACCCAGGGCCGCTGCGCGTCTGGCTGGTCGACGACGGCTCCCGCAACCGGGCGGCGCTGCTGGCCGTCCACGAGCGCTGGGCAGCGCGGGGCTGGGACGTCCGGCTGCTGGAAAGCAACGTCGGCAAGCGCGCCGCCCAGGACGAGGCCGTCCGGCGCGGGGCCGGCGAGCTGGTCGTGCTGATGGACTCGGACACGGTCCTCGCCCCCGACGCCATCCGCCACGCCGCCGCCGCCTTCGCGGACGACCGGGTGGGGGCCGTCTCCGGCAGCATCGGGGTCCTGAACGCGCCCACCAACCTCCTGACCCGGCTGATCCACCACCGATACCGCCTCCGCTTCCAGGTCGAGCGGCCCGCCCAGGGATTCTTCACCTCGCTGCTGTGCTGCTCGGGGCCGTTCGCCGTCTACCGGCGCAGCCTCCTCGACGAACTCTGGGAGGGCTACCTGGCCCAGACCTTCGCCGGCGTGCGCTGCACCAACGGGGACGACCTGCACCTCACCAACCTGGTCCTGGCCACAGGTCACCAGGTGCTGTTCGAGCCGCGGGCCATCGCCAGCACCAGCGTTCCGCGGTCGCTCGGCCAGTACCTGCGTCAGCAGCTCCGCTGGAACCGCAGCTTCTACCGGGAGCTGCGCTGGACCCTCCACGGCATCCGGTCCCGGCACCCCTACCTGGCCCTGGACGTGCTGGCCAGGGCCCTGCTGCCCCTGCTGCTGGCGGCCGCCCTCCTGCTGCTGGTGGCGGAGGGGCTGCTGGTCGGCTGGGAGGTGCTGGTCACCGACCTCAGCCTGGTCGTAGCCATGCTCATCGTCACGGCCGGGTTCCTGCTGGTGCACGGGGCCAGCGTCCCGTTTCTGCTGCTGTACGGGCCGCTGCATGTGGCCCTGCTGGTCCCGGTCCGGATCTACGCCCTGGCCACGCTGGCCAGCCCCCGCTGGGAGACGCGCTAGCCGTGGTCAGCTGCGGGTGCGGGCCAGCAGCCGCAGGGCGTTGCGCTCCCCGACCTCGTTGCCCTTCTCCTTGAACAGGGCGATTGCCCGCTCCAGCTCGTGCTCGGACTCCCGGCCGCGGCCGCCCAGGAGCAGGACCTCGGCCAGGTCGACGTGGGTCTCGGCCCGCGAGTCGAGCTGGTCGGTCTTGCCGGCCAGGTAGATGGCCTCCCTGGCCAGCCGCTCGGCCTCGCCGTGCTCGCCCCGGCGGGCCACGGCGATGGCCCGGATGGAGCGCCACTTGATCTGGGCATCGGCCTGGTCGGGGGCGGCCAGCCGCTCGCAGGTGCGGGTGAGCTCCTCGGCGTCCTCGTTGCGGTTGCGCAGCAGCCGGACCCTGGCCAGCAGCGCGGCCACATTCACCCGCGGCCCGGTGCCGCCCATCTCCTCCAGCTGGATGTAGCCGTTGCGCAGGACCTCCTCGGCGCCGGCCAGGTCGCCGGCCAGCATGTCGACCATCGCCCGCGAGATGCAGTCGACCGCCCTCGGCAGCAGCGAGCCCTCCTCCCTGGTGATGGCGGTGGCCGCGTTCACGAACCCCCTCGCCTCGTCCAGGTCGCCGCGGTGGGCGGCCACCCGGGCCAGCACCCGGTAGACGGTGGCGGTCAGGCTGGAAATCCCGCTGCGCTCGGCCTCGGCGAGGGCCTCGCGGCTGCGCCGCTCCACGACCGCCAGCGGCCGCGGCCCCCAGTACAAGGTCAGGCAGTGCATGCCGATGGCGTTCGCCTCCCAGCCGGGGTCGTGGGCCTCCCTGGCCAGGATCCGGGCCCGCTCGGCGGCCACCTCGGCCTGGGTGAGGCGGCCCCTGGTCCAGTCCAGGTAGGCGAGCAGGTGCCAGGCCTTGGCCAGGCCCAGCCGGTCGCGGAGGCGCTCGAAGGCGGCGATGGCCAGCTCGATCTCGTCGCGGCCCTCGCGGAGGAACTGCCGCGGGTCGTGCACGGCGGTGATGCCGAGCCGGCCGATGGTGGCGTGCAGGGCCAGGCCCTCGTTGCCGACCGCCGTGGCCGACTTGGCCAGCTCCTGGTAGGCCCTGGTCGCCTCGGAGAGCTTGCCGTTGCTCTGCTGGGCCTCGGCCAGCGGGGGCAGGGCGGCCAGCCGTAGCGAGTGGTCGGCCGGGAGCAGCCGGGCCGCCCGGCCCAGCCAGGCCTGGACCAGGCGGGTGTCGCCACGGACGGCCGCCCGCTGCCCGGCGGCGGCATAGCGTTCGCCGGCCCGCCTGGCCAGCTCGCTCGCCTGCGGGTCGGCCGGGTCGAGTGCCCTGACGTACCGGTAGGCCTCGTAGAAGTGATGGCCGACGATCTCGTCGAACTGGCTGCGCCGGTCCTCGGTCGTGCGCTCGAGCCAGTCGGCGTAGCGCTCGTGGAGCTCGGCCCGGCGGTCGTCGGGCAGCCGCTCGTAGGCCACGGTCTTGATGGTGGCGTGCCGGAACCGGTAGCCGGGGCCGCTGTCGGGTGGCAGCGGCGCCGCTGTCGGGCCGTGATCGGCGTGGATGAGGTCGAGGCGGACCAGCTCCTGGAGCCCGGCGGCGAGGTCGGCCGCCGAGGCGTCGGGGTGGAGGGCCTTGATGTCGCCGAAGTGGAACTGCTGGCCGACCACGGCCGCCGGCTCGATCACCGCCCGGCCGCGGGGACCGAGCCGCTCGAGGCGGGCCAGCAGCAGGGCGTGGATCGAGGTCGGCACCGACCGGGCCCGCCGCTCGGCCGCCTCGTCGGACTCGACCGCGAGGGTCCAGCGGCCGTCGGCCGCCCGCAGCCGGCCCTCGTCCCTGAGGTTGGTGACCAGCTCCTCGACCAGTAGCGGGAAGCCCTGGGCCCACTCGCTGATGTGGGCCTGGACGGCCTGGTCGACGCGGCCGCCGAGCAGGTGGACGACCAGCTGCTCGCCCTCCCGCTCGGGCAGGGGGGAGAGCTGGAACGACAGCGTGTTGGCCTTGCCTCCTGGCCAGTGGGCGCGGCGCGTGAACAGCTCGTCCGGGCGGGCCATGCACAGCAGCACCAGCGGCGCGTCGGCGTACTCGGCCATGTGCTCGACGGCGTCCAGCAGGATCGGGTCGGCCCACTGGAGGTCGTCGATGACCAGCACCAGCGGGCGGCGGCGGGCGAGGGTCTCCAGCAGGCGCTGCAGCGCCCAGAAGGTGTCCTCGGGCAGGCCGGTGTCCTGGCCGACGCCGAGCAGCTGGGCGATCCGCTCGGTGACCAGGTTGCCCCGGTCCACGTCGGCCAGCAGCTCGGCCAGCCGGCCCCTGGCCTGTTCGGGCGAGTCGTCGGGGGCGATCCCGGCCGCCTGTCGGACGACCTCGACCATCGGCCACAGGGTGACGCTGTCCCCGAAGGCCGGGCAGTGGCCGCGCAGGACATGAGCCTCGTCGCCGAGGCCGGCGACGAACTCGTCGACCAGGCGTGACTTCCCGACGCCGGCCGAGCCAAGCACGCTGACCAGGTGGCAGGTCCGCTCGGCGGCCGCCCGCTCGAACAGCTGCCGCAGCAGCTCCTGCTCGCGGTCCCGCCCGACCATGGGCGCGACCGGCCGCCGGGTCCGGCCCGGGCGGTCGGGCAACACCTCGAGCAGCCGCCAGACGTTCTGCGGCTCGGCGGCCCCCTTCACCGTCAGCGGCCCGGCCGGCTCGGCCTTCACGGCGTCGGCGACCAGCCGGTAGGTCTCCTCGCCGAGGAGGATCTCCCCGGCCCCGGCCAGCTCCTCGAAGCGCTTGGCCAGGTTGACGGCGGTGCCGGTGAGCTCCTCTTCGAGCGTGCCGGCGTCGCGGACCAGCACGTTGCCGGTGTTGATGCCGAGGCGGACGTGGAACTCCAGGCCGCGCTGCTCGCGCACCTCCTTGGCCAGCTGATCGAGGGTAGTGCGGAGCTCGCCGGCCGCCCGCACGGCCCGCAGGGCGTCGTCCTCGTGCAGCTCGGGGACGCCGAAGGCGGCCATGAACCCGTCGCCGTGGCGCTTGCCGACGCTGGCCCCCCGGTCGCCGAGGGTCCGGCGGACGGCCTGGCCGTAGCGGTCGAGGAGCCGCTGCATGGGGAGGGGGTCGAGCTGGCGCTCCAGGTCGGTCGACTTCACCACGTCGCAGAAGACCACCGTGACGATCCGGAACTCCTGCGTCGAGGTCCGGGCGCCGACCGCCCTGCCGCACTCGGGGCAGAACTTGGCCTTGTCGTCCAGGCCGTTGCCGCAGCTCGGGCATGTCGCCATGCGAGGAGTATATGGACGATCCGGCAGGGGAACCGTCCTGTTGGTGACAGTTCCAGCAAGCGGCACGATCGTCAGGAATTCGGGTACTCCAAGTGGCGGCAGCTGGCTAGGCTGTGCCGTGGCGGAACCAAGTGCGAGGAGTGGAGCGGTGGCGCCGGAGCGCAGGCGGAGTGCGCGGGACTACGAGCAGGCGCTGCGGCGCCAGGAGCTGGCGACCGGCCGGGCGCTGGTGGCCGCCCTGCCCGCCGAGGGGACACCGGGGACGCGGGAGCTGGCCGCGGCCAGGCGGGTG
>Ga0081538_10005100_pt1 | contig 11927 bp, 14 predicted proteins | sample TabmetS5T2R1_FD_71022 | JGI IMG/M metagenome (GOLD analysis project Ga0081538, IMG submission 71022) | Tabebuia heterophylla rhizosphere microbial communities from the University of Puerto Rico - S5T2R1 | ecosystem: Host-associated > Plants > Roots > Rhizosphere ... | reverse complement strand
GGCCTGCCTGCCGACCGCGTGGCTGTCGGCGTACCGGATGCTGTTCACGCGCGCGCGGGTCGTCCCCGGCGCCACGATCCTTGTCCAGGGCGCGACCGGAGGCGTCGCGTCGGCGCTGATCGTGCTCGCGAGCGCCGCCGGTATCCGGGTCTGGGTCACCGGGCGCTCGGAGGAGAAGCGGGGGCGGGCGCTGGAGCACGGCGCGGATCAGGCGTTCGAGCCGGGCGCGCGGCTGCCCGAGCGCGTCGATGCGGTGATGGAGACGGTCGGCGAGGCGACCTGGGCGCACTCGCTGCGCTCGCTCAAGCCGGGCGGGACGCTGGTGGTGACCGGCGCGACGAGCGGCGCCGCGCCGCCGGCGGAGCTCAACCGGATCTTCTTCCTGCAGCTGTCGATCGTCGGCTCCACGATGGGCACGCGCGACGAGCTCGAGCGGCTGGTGCGCTTCTGCGTCGAGAAGGGCGTCCGGCCGGTCGTCCAGGACGCGATGCCGCTCGACGACGCACGCCGCGCGTTCGCGGCGATGATCGACGGCCGCGTCTTCGGCAAGCTGGTGCTGACCGTCCACCCGTGAGCAGGGCGCCGGGGTGGACGACGTCAAGCGGCTCGGCTAACGTTCGTAGGAGTCCTACGACACGTCGCCCGCGGGAGGACACGCGATGGAAGCGCAGAGCATCCCTGGCTACACGTACGGCGGTCCCGAGGTTGCGCCGTCGCCGGTGAGCGCCGATGACGTCGAGCTGCTCAAGACCACGCTGCTGTGGAGCGACGAGGACGATCGCTATCTACGGATGGCCGGCGAGGTGCTGGCGGACCAGGTCGATGACGTGCTCGAGCTCTGGTACGGCTACGTCGGTTCGCATCCGCATCTCGTCGGCTACTTCGCCGACGGACGGGGTGAACCGATCGGCGAGTATCTCGAGCGCGTCCGCGCGCGCTTCGCGCAGTGGGTGCGCGACGTCTGCGCGCGGCCCCATGACGGCGCCTGGCGCGACTACCAGCACGAGATCGGCCTGCGCCACACGCGCGCGAAGAAGAACCAGACCGACGGCGTCGACTCGGTGCCCGAGATCGCGCTGCGCTACGTCGTCGCCTTCATCTTCCCAATCACCGCGACGATGCGGTCGTTTCTCGCGAACAAGGGGCACGCTCCCGAGGACGTCGACGGCATGCACACCGCGTGGTTCAAGGCGGTCGTCCTGCACGTCTGCCTCTGGTGTCAGCCGTACGCCGGCGACGTCTGGTGAACGACCGGCTGCCCGCCGACGAGCTCGCGCTGTCGCCCGCCGCACCGGTGGATCTGGACGCCAAGCTCGTGGCGGCGCTCGAACGGGTCGGGCAGGCCCTGCGCGTGCAGATGTGGGATGTCGCCAAGCGGCACGGGCTCAGCCCGACGCAGCTGCAGCTGCTGCTGCGGCTGAGGCGCGATCCTCCGGCGCGCCGCAGGATCGGCGTGCTGGCGGCAGAGCTCGATGTGACCCACCCGACGGTCTCCGACGCCGTCGCGGTGCTGCGCCGCAAACGGCTCGTCACGCGCCCGGCGACGAACCGCAAGGCGGCCATGGGCTTGTCCGCGCGCGGTCGCATGCTGGCCGACGAGCTCGCCGATTGGGACCGGCGAACGCGCGAGCAGCTCGCCGGCATCGACGCCGCCGACAAGGAGACGGCGCTGCGGCTCGTGCTCGACCTGATCGCCGGCCTCCAGAACTCCGGTGCGATCACCGTCGCGCGCATGTGCGTCACCTGCCGTTTCTTTCGCCGCGACGCCCACCCGGGCGACGCCGCGCAGCCGCATCACTGCGCGCTCGTCGACATGCCGCTCGCGATCGCTGATCTGCGGGTCGACTGCGCCGAGCACGAGCCGCGCGCCGCCTGACGATTAGTCGCGCCGATACGACAAGGCGGTCGCCTCAAGCCGGCCGGCGCTCATCCGAGCGAGATCAGCTCGTCATGCGGCGATCTGGCTTCGCAGCGGGCGGCGGCGTCCGCGCCGGACACCGGCGCCAGTGGCGCCGCGTCGGGGGCGGTTGCAGACGCCGGTCTCGGGCAGCGCGAGCTCGACGCGGCGCGCAGCCTCCCAGTCGCCGGCCAGCGCCGCAACAACCGAGCGGACCTGCTCATAGCCGGTTCGCAGCAGGAAGGTGGGAGCGCGACCGTAGCTCTTCATGCCGACTATGTAGACGCCGGCATCGGGGTGGGAGAGCTCGTCGACGCCGTGCGGCGGGACCGAGCCGCACGAGTGCACGTTGGGGTCGATCAGCGGTGCAAGCCGGCGCGGCGCCTCGACGCGTTCGTCGAGCTCCAGCCGCAGCTCGCCGAGCAGCGAGAGCTCCGGCCGGAAGCCGGTTGCCGCGATCACCTCGTCGGCGACGATGACGGAGTCCCCGTCAGCCACGCCCAGCCTTCCGTCGACGACGCTCACCGTGCGGGTCTGGAAGCCACCGACCAGCTCGACCGAGCCGTCCTCGACCAGACCGCGTGCCGCCGCGCCGAGCGCTCCGCGGGCAGGCAGCTGGTCGTCGTCGCCGCCACCGTACTTGCGACCCGGCGCGGCCCCGCGGATCGCCCAGACGATCTCGGTCGCCGGTTCCGAGTCGCGCAGCGCCACCAGGTCCAGGATCGCGTTGAACGCCGAGTGACCGCTGCCGACGACCAGCGCGCGCCGGCCGGCGTAGCGGCCGCGGTCCGTGCCGAGGACGTCGGGTATGCCGTAGAAGACGCGCTCGCTCGCACCCGGTTCGCCCGCTGCCGGCACGCCGCCGGCACCGAGGGGGTTCGGCCTCGTCAACGTGCCCGACGCATCCATGACCGCCGCCGCCAGGTAGCGACGCTCGACGCCGGCCTCGTCGACGACCAGCTCGAACGGTGCCTCGTCGCGACCGTCGTCCTTGAGCTTGTCTATGCCGTGCTTGGTCACCGCCATCACGCGCGCGCCCAGGCGGAGCCTGCCGGCAAGCTCCGGGACCGCCGCGAGCGGCGCCAGGTAGCGAGCGACGATCTCGTCACCCGTCGGGTATCCGTCGCACTCCGGTCGCTCCCACGCGGTGCGCGCGAGCAGCCGCTCCGCCGCCGGATCGATGTTCAACGCCCACGGCGTGAACACCCGCACATGCCCCCACGAGCGCACGGAAGCGCCAACGTGCGCGCGCGCCTCGAACACGATCGGTTCCAGGCCGCGCTCGACGAGGTGCGCCGCAGCTGCGAGCCCGACAGGCCCGGCGCCGATCACCGCAATGGGAAGGGTCTCGTTTCTGAGCACGCCGTCGCGCTCCATTCATCGAAGAATCTTGATGAAGCCTCAGACTAGCGCAGATCGCCATGATGCATCAAGAAGTTTCGATATTGTTCGTCGCCATGACGACGATGTCAGCGATCCAGTGCTGCGCCCCGCTCGGGCGCGAGCCACTCACCGACGGCGAGACGGCGCAGCTCGAGCAGGTCTTCAAGGCGCTTGCCGACCGCCACCGGATCAAGATCCTCAATCGGCTGCTGGCCGCCGGCGGGGAGGCCGTGTGTGTCTGCGACCTCGAGGAACTGCTCGGCCTAAAGCAACCGACGGTCAGCTACCACCTCAAGCAGCTCTTGACCGCCGGGATCGTCACGCGCGAGAAGCGCGGCACCTACGCCTACTTCTCGCTCGCACCTGACGCGCTCGAGCGCGTGCGCGGGCTGATCGAGCTGCCGCCGACGCCGACGCCGGCGTAGGGACGAGCAGGCGTTTCGCCGGTCCGCTCGGGACCGGAGCGGAGGCGGCGCGTTGTCCGCGCGTTCGTATCTCACGGCTCGCGGTGTGCGCGTCGCTCCGCCTCAGTGCGGATGTCGTGCAGCGAGCTCGCGACCGTCCGCTCCCACGGGGACGCCACGACGGCTCCCCACCATGCGCCGAGCGCCCACAGGTCGGTGCCGAGCTCGCCGCGATACTCGAACGCTGTCCCGTCCCCGCTCGGCCGCAGGTCGTAGCGCTCGACGACGTGCGGCACGGGGCCCTTGACGAGGCGGAATGTGACGTGCCGGGGGCGCTCGAAGCGGACGGTCTCAACTGTTGTCACCGTCAGGGCTGGCGCTACGGGCGTGTGGTGCGCGGCGAGCACGAGATCTGAGCCGCGCTCGATCACCTCCAGCTTGCCCCGCAGAGCGCGCGGTGTCCGCCCGAGGTAGGGCGCGGCGATCACGTCGAATACGAGCTCGGGCGGCGCGGCGATGTCCAGCGCGATCGGGCCCAGCGGCCGGAGCCTGCGGCCGACACCGATGTCGAGCGTCAGACCGGCGCGCGCGACGAGCGCAGCCCCCGCGCCGACCAGGGAGCCGGCGATCGCGGCGCGCAGCGCGAGCGTCATGGCTTCGTTCTACACGGTTGGGATACTGCGCGGGTGCCGCCGCGCGACACGCTGCCCGCAGCGACGAGGTCGATCTGCCCGCATTGCGGCGCCGGCCTCGACGCGGAGCTGATCGAGCGAGACGGCCGCGTGATCCTCCGGCGCGAGTGCCCCGAGCATGGCGTGATCGAGGCGCTCGCATACGGCGACAGTGGCCGCTGGCGCGACGCGCAGCGCTACGACCGACCCGGCGCGGCGCCTCTGCTGCGCCAGACCGCGACCGATCGTGGCTGTCCTCACGACTGCGGCATCTGCCCGGAGCACGCCCAGCACACCTGCCTGGGGATCATCGAGGTCAACACCGGTTGCAATCTCGACTGCCCGGTCTGCTTCGCCGACTCGGGCACCGGGCATCAGCCGGACGGGTACTCGCTCTCGCTCGCGCAGGTCGAGTCGATGCTCGATTCGTTCGTCGCCGCGGAGGGAGCACCGGAAGCGGTGCAGCTGTCGGGCGGCGAGCCGTCGATCCACCCCGAGATCCTCGACATGCTGGCCGCCGCGACGGCGCGCGAGATCCCGCTCGTGATGCTGAACACGAACGGCATCCGGCTCGCGCGCGACGCGCGCTTCGCGCCGGCGCTCGCGGCGCTCGGGATCCACGTCTACCTCCAGTTCGACGGCTTCGACGATGCCACTCACCTCGCGATCCGCGGCCGGCGCCTGCAAGAGATCAAGCAGGCGGCGCTCGACCGCTGCGCCGCGGCCGGCGTCGGCGTGTCGCTCGCCGCCGCGGTCGAGCGCGGGATCAACGAACACGAGCTCGGTGCGATCGTGCGGTTCGGTGTCGAGCATCCCGCCGTCAACGGCGTCTTCTTCCAACCGGTCACGCACACGGGACGGCATCCGGCGTTCGATCCGCTCGACCGGCTGACGAACGTGGAGGTGATCCGCGGGCTGTGCGCGCAGCTGCCCGAGTGGTTCCGCGAGGACGACTTCGTTGCGGTCCCGTGCTGCTCGCCGACATGCCGCTCGGCGACGTACGCGCTCTACGACGGCGAGGACCTGGTCCCGCTGCCGCGGCTTGTCGACATCGACCGCTACCTCGGCTTCGTCACCAACCGCGCCGTGCCCGACGTCGAGGTCGCGAGCGCTTTGGCCGGGCTGTTCTCGGCCTCGGCCGCGGGCGGGACCGAGCGCACCGGCGACCGGCTGGAGTGCGTCGCGTGCGGCGTCGGGCTGCCCGAGCAGCTGCAGCGGATCGCGGCGCGCGGGTTCATGGTCGTCGCGCAGGACTTCCAGGACGAGTGGACGCTCGACGTCGGGAAGCTGCGTAAGTGCTGCGTTGGCGAGATCGTCCCCGACGGACGGATTATCCCGTTCTGCGCGTACAACGCCGCGGGCTACCGCACGCAGGTCCGCGCGGACCTGGCCGCCCGGGCGAGCGCGTGACCGGCGGGCTGGCCGATGACGACCTGAAGGCGTGCTGCGCGCAGCTCTACGAGAGCGACGCCGTGCGCTGGCTGCTCGACGGCGAACTGCACCCCGGCGGGGAGCGCCTCAGCCTGCGTCTCGCGGAGCTGGCGGGCGTCGGGCCGGGCCGGCGCGTGGTCGACGTCGCCTGCGGCAGCGGCGACACCGCGCTTCTACTTGCGCGCGAGCTGGGCTGCGAGGCGGTCGGTGTCGACCTCGGCGCCGGTGCGATCGCGCAGGCGAGGCACGCGGCGCGTCCTGGTGATCGCGTGAGCTTCCTGGTCGGCGACGCCGAGACGCTGCCGCTCCCCGACGCAAGCTTCGACGTCGCACTCTCCGAATGCTCGCTGTGCATGTTCCCCGACAAACCGCGGGCGATCGCCGAGATGGCGCGCGTCGTCCGGGCGGGCGGGACCATTGCGATTGCCGACGTCACCGCCGATCTCGACGCACTCCCCGCCGCGCTGCGCACCGCGGCGGCGCAGGTCGCGTGCGTGGCCGACGCCCGCAGCGCCGACGAGTACGTCGCGCTGCTGCGCGACGCCGGCTGCGAGCCGCTCGCGATCGAGCCGCACGATGCGGACCTGCGTGCGATGGCCGATCGCGTCGAGGCGCGGCTCCGCGTCGCTCGGATGGTGGCGGCGCCGGGCGAGCAGCGCGAGCGTGTGCGCGAGGCCGCGGCGCTCGCCCGCATGGCGATCGAGGCGATCGCGCGCGGAAGCCTGGGCTACGCGCTGATGACCGTCCGCGTATGACCCGGCCGCGCCGCGCCGGCACTCTCTGACGCGCACGGCAGGAATCGAACCTGCGACCTTCGGTTCCGGAGACCGACGCTCTATCCCCTGAGCTACGTGCGCGGGACGGACGGAGCTTAGCGCCGCGCTAGCGTCACGCCGCGGTGCAGCTCGCGATCGTCAGCGACACCCACATGCCGCGGGGAGGGCGGGCGCTGCCCGCCGAGTGCGTCGAGCGGCTGCGGGCCGCCGACGCGATCCTGCACGCGGGCGATCTGGTGGCGCTCGAGGTGCTCGAGCTGCTCGAGTCGCTCGGGCCGCCGGTCCACGCGGTGCACGGCAACGTCGACGAGCCGGAGGTGCGGATGCGGCTGCCGGCGGTGCGCATAGTTGAGGCCGAGGGCGCGCGGATCCTGATCACGCACGACGGCGGACCGACCGCGGGCCGGCTCGGACGGCTGCGGCGGCGCTTCCCGGACGTCGACGCCGTCGTGTTCGGCCACTCGCACCTCCCGCTGCACGAGCACGCCGGCGGCTTCCACATCTTCAACCCCGGCTCGCCGACCGAGCGCCGGCGCGCTCCCGCGCACACGATGGGGCTCGCGACGGCGGTCGCGGGGCGGCTGGAGTTCGAGCTCGTGGCGCTCGCCCCGCGGTGATCGCTGTCTAAGGTGCGCGCTCGATGGATCTCTCCGTCTTCTTCGCCGGAACCGCCGGCTCGGTGCCCTCCGCCCGCCGCGGGCTGCCCGCGCTGCTGCTGCGCGCGGGCGGTGACCGGCTGCTCTTCGACTGCGGCGAAGGGACCCAGCAGCAGCTGCTGCGCTCCGTCGGGCTGCCCGAGCTCGACTCGATCTTCCTGACCCACTACCACCTCGACCACTGGCTCGGGCTGCTCGGCATGATCAAGACGTTCGACCTGCGCGCGCGCGAGCGGCCGCTGTCGCTGTACGGCCCGCCCGGGCTGCGAACCCTGATCGACGGGATGCGACCGGTGATCGGGCGGACCGGGTACGTGCTCGACCTCCTCGAGCTCGAACCGCACCAGGACGTCGACTTCGGCGGCTACGTCGTCACGGCGTTCCCGGTCGACCACCGCGTGCAGGCATACGGCTACGCGTTCGTGGAGAACGACCGTCCGGGGCGGTTCGATGCCGCGGCCGCGCGCACGCTGGGTGTGCCGGAGGGGCCGGCGTTCGGCAGGCTGCAGCGTGGGGAGGAGGTCGCCGGCGTGCGGCCGGAGCAGGTGGTGGGCCCGCCGCGGCCCGGCCGGCGCGTCGTGATCTCCGGCGACACGCGGCCGTGCCAGACGACCGAGGTCTACGCGCACAACGCGGACCTGCTCGTCCACGAGGCGACGTTCCTCGACGACGAACGCGCGCGCGCGCGCGAGACGGCGCACTCGACGGCGGGCCAGGCGGCGGCGGTCGCCAAGGAGGCGGGAGTGAAGCTGCTCGCGCTCACGCACCTGTCGACGCGCTACTTCCCGCGCGACGTGCGCGACGAGGCGCGGGCGACGTTCGCCACGACGGTCGTGCCGCGCGACTTCGACGCGATCGAGATCCCGTTCCCGGAGCGCGGCGAGCCGACGCTGGTGAAGGCGGAGCGCGAGCCGCCCGCGCCGGCGCCGACGCCGGCGCCGTAGGCGGCGCCGCCGCCGAGGCCGCGGAGGATTCCGGCGAACTTCAACGGCGGCCAATGAAGGCAGCGCGCCGATCGCGTCGGCGGGCTCGGTTGCGAGTTCGCGTTGGATAGCGACCAACTCGCAACCGGCGTCATCGCCAGCCGTCGTGTCGCGCCTTCAGGCGCATGACGCCGTCAGCGCGCGACGGGCCGCCTCGCGAGCCGCCGCGGCCCACCGGACGCTCTCCCTTAATTCCGCAGTTCAGGAACGCGGGACACGCCCACCTTGACAATTGTGGTGCATTTTTGAACAATCCAGCATCGTGCCGGGGATCCTCGTCCTCCTCGCCGCCGTCTGCTTCGGCACCACGGGCACCGCGCAGACCCTCGGCCCGGACGCCGCTCCCCTCACCGTCGGCGCGACGCGGATCGCCATCGGCGGGCTGCTCCTGCTGTTGGTCGCGCGCGCGACGCCGCGAGCGGCGGCCCCGTGGGCGCGGCGCGAGCTCGGCGTCGTCGCCGCCGCCATCGCCGTCTACCAGCTGTCGTTCTTCGCCGCCGTCGACCGCACCGGCGTGGCGGTCGGGACGGTCGTCGCGCTCGGCACGGCGCCCGCGCTCGCCGGTATAGCCGGGCGGCTGGTCGACGGCGAGCCGCTGACGCGTCGCTGGGCACATGCCACCGCGCTCGCCTGCGGCGGCGTGACGCTGCTCGTGATCGGCGGCGGCGGCGCCTCCGTCGATCCGCTCGGCATCATGCTTGCCGTGGTCTCCGGCTCCGGCTACGCGACGTACACGATCCTCGCGAAGCGGCTGCTGAAGGCGGGCCACGCGCCCGAGCGCGTGATGGCCGCGGCGTTCTCGCTCGGCGCGCTGCTGCTCGCGCCCGTCCTGCTCGCCGGCGACGTCGGCTGGATCGCGACCGTCGACGGGCTCGCGATGGCCGTCTTCCTCGGCGCGATCCCGACCGCCCTGGCGTACGTGCTGTTCGCGCGCGGCCTCCGCCGGCTGACCGCGGGCGAGACCGCGACGCTGACGCTGGCCGAGCCGCTGACCGCCACCGGCCTCGGCATCGTCGCGCTCGGCGAGCGCCCCGGCACGGTCGCCGCAATCGGCGCCGCGCTCGTCCTCGCGGGACTCCTGACGCTCGCGGCGCCCGCGCGCGGTGAGCGCCGGCGCGTCGCGCCGCGCCCGGTCGAGGTCGGCGCATGAGCGCGCGGCTTTCGCTGCAGCGCGTCTCGACCGTCGACGCCCTCGCCGACGCCCTTCGGAACCGCATCCTCGACGGCGAGCTCGGCGCCGGCGAGCGGCTGCGCGAGATCGAGCTCGCCGAGGCGTACGGCGTCGCCAGGCACTCGCTCCGCGCGGCGCTGCGCGTGCTCGCCGCCGAGGGGCTCGTCGCGATCGAGCCCAACCGCGGCGCCCGCGTCGCGAGCCTGAGGGCGGGCGACCTGGAGCCGCTGTTCGAGCTGCGGACCGCGCTCGAGCTCGAGGCGGCACGGCTCGCGCTCGAGCGCAACCACAACCGGCTGCCGAAGGCCGTCCACGACGCGGTGCGGCTGATGGCGGCCGTATGCGAGCAGCCCGACCCGCCGTGGAGCGCGGTCGTCGAGGCGCACGACGCCGTCCACCGAGCGCTCGTCAGAGCCGCGGACAGCCCGCGGATCACGCGCGCCTACGAGGCGCTCGCCGGCGAGATGAGGCTGTTCGTGATCCAGCTCAAGCCGAGCTGGTCGCTGGAGCGCATGGCCGAGCACCACGAGCAGCTGCTCGCCGGGCTGGAGACCGAGGGAGTCGATGCCCTCCGCCGGCACCTCGAGGAGGGAGCGGCGACGCTGCTGGCCGGCCCGCGCGACGAGGGTTAGTCAGCCCGCCGACATCGCATCCCCCCGCAAGGTACGGCGACGATGCGTCTCTGCCCGGGCACCAACAGCCCGGCGCCGGACAAGATCGAGGTGATCAACCTGCCGCAGACGGCTCCGGCGACGCCCGCGGCCCCGGCGACCGTGATCACCAAGGAGACCACGAAGGTGCAGACCGTCGCGGGTCCGACGCAGTACGTGAAGGTCCCGGCCAAGAAGGCCAAGAGCGGGCAAGAAGGCCTCCTGCATGAAGAAGGCCAAGGCGAAGACGAGCAAGAAGGCGCGCAAGCGGGCGAAGGCGAAGTGCCGTCGCCACTAGCGCACCCGCAGTAACGTGAGTGCCAAGGGGCCGCCTCCGGGCGGCCCCTTCGCGTTGGGCGTCCGCCGGCGCTGCTAGGTTTCGCGCCGTCCCTTTAACCAGGTCCCGCGAGGCCAGGAAGGAACGGGAGTGACCCAACCCAAGGTCGTCCTCGACGAGGACGACATCCGCCGCACGCTCGTGCGCATCGCGCACGAGATCGTCGAGAAGAACCCCGACGGCCAGGTTGCGCTCGTCGGCATCCACCGCCGCGGAGCGCATCTCGCGATCCGGCTCCACCGGCTCGTCTCCGACCTGCTCGAGACGGAGCTGCCCGCTGGCGAGATCGACATCGCCTTCTACCGCGACGACCTCGCCATCCGCGAGGCCCCGGTGGTCCACTCGAGCCACTTGCCGTTCCGGCTCGAGGACCACACGATCGTGCTCGTCGACGACGTGCTCTACACCGGGCGCACCGTGCGTGCCGCGATCGAGGCGCTGTTCGACTACGGGCGCCCGGCGCGCGTCCAGCTCGCCGTGCTGGCCGACCGCGGGCACCGCGAGCTCCCGCTGCGCCCCGACTACGTCGGCAAGAACCTGCCGACCCACCGGGCCGAGCGCGTGAACGTGCACGTCGCCGAGCTCGACGGCGCCGACGAGGTCACCATCACCACCCGCGAGGAGGTCCACGCATGAGGCATCTGCTGTCGATCGAGGACCTCGACCGCGCCGGCATCGAGCGCATCCTCGATCGCGCCCGCTCGTTCACCGAGGTGTCCGAGCGCGAGATAAAGAAGGTGCCCGCGCTGCGCGGCCGGCGCGTGCTGAACCTCTTCTACGAGGCCTCCACGCGCACCCGCTCGAGCTTCGAGCTCGCCGCCAAGACGCTCAGCGCCGAGGTGATCAACTTCGTCTCGTCCGGGTCGGCCGTCGAGAAGGGCGAGTCGCTCAAGGACACCGTCCAGACGCTGTCCGCCTACCGCCCCGACCTGATCGTGATCCGCACGCCGCACGTGGGGGCAGCGGAGCTGGTCGCCGGCTGGAGCCCGGCCGCGGTCGTCAACGCCGGCGACGGCAAGCACGAGCACCCGACGCAGGCGCTGCTCGACGTCTACACGCTGCGCGAGCGGCTCGGCGGGCTCGACGGGCTCAGCATCTGGATCGTCGGCGACGTGCTGCACAGCCGCGTCGCGCGCTCGAACATCCTGGCGTTCGGGATGCTCGGCGCGCGCGTCACCGTCTGCGGCCCGCCGACGCTGATCCCGCGCGGGATGGAGGCGCTCGGCTGCAACGTCCGCTACACGCTCGACGGGCTCGACGAGGCCGACGTCGTGTACGCGCTGCGGATGCAGAAGGAGCGCATGACCGAGTCGTTCGTGCCGAGCCTGCGCGAGTACGCGGCGCGCTACCAGATCGACGGCCGCCGGCTCGGGGCAAGGCAGATCCTGATGCACCCCGGTCCCGTCAACCGCGGCGTCGAGCTCGCCGCCGAGGTGATCGACTCGCCGCAGGCCGTGATCGGCCAGCAGGTCGCGGCGGGGGTCGTCGTGCGGATGGCGGTGCTGTACGAGCTGCTCGCGGGGCGGACCGCGCCCGACCGTGAGCTGGTGACCGCATGAACGCCGCGC
>Ga0081538_10005099_pt1 | contig 11927 bp, 15 predicted proteins | sample TabmetS5T2R1_FD_71022 | JGI IMG/M metagenome (GOLD analysis project Ga0081538, IMG submission 71022) | Tabebuia heterophylla rhizosphere microbial communities from the University of Puerto Rico - S5T2R1 | ecosystem: Host-associated > Plants > Roots > Rhizosphere ... | reverse complement strand
GTAATGGCGAATGCGATACCAGAGGGATACCCGAGCGTCAGGCCGTACCTGCACGTCGATGGGGCCGCGGAGGCGATCGCCTTCTACGAGAAAGCGTTCGGCGCCAAGGAGCTGCTGCGGCTGGAGGTGCCCGGCAACAAGATCGCCCACGCGGAGATAGAGATCGCTGACTCGCTCGTGATGCTCTGTGACCCGCTTCCACAGTTCGTCTCGAAGCCTCCGCCGGTCCTCGGGGGGACGAGTGCGGAGGTGCTGATGTATGTCGACGACGTGGACGCGGTCGTGCAGCGCGCGGTCGACGCGGGCGCGACGGTCACGGCCGAGGTGGCCGACCAGCTCTGGGGTGATCGCTCAGGGACGATCACCGACCCCTTCGGCCAGGTATGGCTGGTCTCGACGCACATCGAGGACCTAACCCCTGACCAGATAGCGGAGCGCGCCAGGGCAGCGATGAGCTCGAGCTGACGCCGTGCCTGGGTCCCGAGGTCAGCCGAGGCTGGGTGCGCGCGTGCCCGGACCACGACCAGGGCAGATTCAGGGGCCTGGTCTCCGAGTAGAGCGAAAGCACGGATGGCGGTGACCAGACCACCGGTATGGACGCTCTCGAGCAGCACCGCGGGCGGATCAGCCCACGCCCGCTCACCTCAGAGTTGCGGTAGTCCGTGTCGGCGACGGCCGCGCGGTGGCCGTTGGTCCCTATGAAGAAGGGCTCTGTCCTGGCGCGGCGGACAGCGGAGCCAACTTTGCTAATCAATCGCTACCGATTGCTGGTACGATTTCAGCGATGGAAAGCGCGAACGAGGTAGCCGCCGCCCTTCGTCAGATCGCGCGAGGCTTCGAGGCACTCGCCGCTGCGGTCGCGGGCGCGTCGGACCAGCGACCGGAGGAGGCACGAGTGCTCGCGGTTCTGCGCGAGTGGGGTAACCGAGGCCTGACTCGGGGTGAGGCGAGCGCGTTGTTCCGCAAGCACGGCTTCGCGCCTCAGACCGCCGGTGGTTGGGCGCGCGGCGACTGGATCGAAGTCCACGACGACAGCCGGCGCTACATCACCGAGCGCTCGCGTGGGTGGCTGGCCGAGCAGGAGGTCGATGAGGATGGCTGACCCCTTCACGGTGCGCATCGCGGCCCGCGGCTACGAGGTCGACTCGAACGGCCACGTGGCCGGCAGCGTGATCCTTCAGTACGGGCAGCACGCCCGCTGGGAATGCCTGCGCGCGGCGGGCGTCGATCAGGGCGAGCTCGGGACGAGGGGGATCGGGCCGGTGAGCCTCGAGGAGAGGATCCGCTTCCACCACGAGCTGCGTGCCGGGGAGGAGGTCGACGTCTCGAGCCAGTTCGTCTGGGGCGGTGGCAAGACCTTCCGCGTCGAGCAGCAGATCCGCAGGTCCGATGGCACCCTCGTCGCCGAGGTCACCAACGTCGGCGGCCTGCTCGACCTCGGCGAGCGGAAGCTCATGCCCGAGCAGGGCGAAGTCTGGCGCTCAGTCGCAGAGGCACCCGAGCTCCTCGGGCTATGAACCCAACGCACCCACAGGGAGGGAAGTCGTCATGAGCTTGAACTTGCTGGGAGTCGGCCACGTGAAGGCGAGCAAGCGGTTTTACGTCGACCGCGGCCTGGCCGTGGAAAAGAGTTTCGGCAGCAAGTACGTCCAGTTCGAAGCCCCGTCCACGCAGGTCAAGCTGGCACTCTCCGGGCGCCGTGCCAAGGACGTCGGCGTCGCTGCGGACGGGACCGGATCGCACCGGATCGTCATCGGCGGCGATGCAGGGCCTTCGCGGACCCGGACGGGTTCGCGTGGGCGACCGCGGCGGTTTGAGGACGATGGTGTGCCGCGCCTGGCCGGTGATCAGGTCCCGGTAGTGCGGGCCCGCATTCGAACCGTTTCCAATCCACCCAAGTCAGTCTGAGGAGATTTGCCATGAGCCCAACGAAGGACACGCAGAAGCCCGCGAAGCGGACCACCCCGACCCAAAACGAGACCAAGGTATTCACGGCGGCGGAACGAGCCGCGATGAAGGAGCGCGCCCAAGAGCTGAAGGCGGAAGCGCGCAAGGCGGACGGCGAACGTGACGTGCTCGCGAAGATCGCCGAGATGCGACCGCCGGACCGCGCGATGGCCAAGCGGCTCCACGCGACGATCAAGGCGAGCGCGCCGGACCTCTCACCGCGAACCTGGTACGGGATGCCCGCCTATGCCAAGGACGGCAAGGTCCTTTGCTTCTCCAGAGCGCGGAGAAGTTCAAAACGCGGTACGCGACGCTCGGCTTCAACGACGCGGCGAACCTCGACGAGGGCGCCATGTGGCCGACCGCCTTCGCGTTGAAGGAGCTGACTGCCACCGAAGAGGCAAGGATCGTCGCGCTCGTGAAGAAGGCGGTGGGCTGAGGCCGGTTGCCGACAAATCAATCGACGCCTTGAAGGAGGCACGATGCGGATATTCGCCTATGACCGGTTCAAGGCCGGCGTCACCCTCGAGACGATCGAGCCCTATCTCCCCGATGAGGTGGCGAACGTCTGGCGCCTGTGGAAGGCGGGGATCGTCCGCGAGAACTACGCCCACGCCGACGAGCCCGGAGTCGCAATCGTGTTCGAGGTCGACAGCGTGGACGACGCCCGGCGCTACACCGACGACTTCCCGCTGACCAAGGCCGGCTTCCTCGAGTGGTACTTCATCCCGCTGATGGTCCCGCTTCCGATCGAGAGCCTGTTTCGGGGCGAGATCGACGTCGCCGAGCCCTACGACCGCACCACCGCCGCCGCCACTTAGCCCGCCACCGCCTACCCGAAGGGGGCGCCATGCAGCACCACCGCAACCTCCTGGTTCCCGACAGCCTGGCGGACGCCTGCCACCCCGATCGCCTGGCGCTGGTCGTCCACGACATGCAGGCCGGGGTGGTCGGCCAGCTGGCCGACGGCCCGCAGGTGACCGAGCGGGTGGGACGTGTGCTCGACGCCGCCCGCCGGGCCGCGGTCAGGGTCTTCTTCACCCGCCACATGAGCCTGCCCGTTGAGTTGATGGGGATCTCCCAGCTGCGCACCGCGATGGCTTGGCAGCGCAGGGACCGGGTCGAGGAGATCGTCTCGCCCTTCCTGCGCGACTCCCCCGGCTTCGAGCTGGTCCCCGAGCTCGCGCCACGCGCGTCGGAGGCGGTGTTCGACAAGCTCTCGATGTCCGCCTTCGAAGGCAGCCCGCTCGGGTTCGCGCTGCGCGACGCGCAGGTCAGCGCGTTCGCCATCGTCGGCGTCGCGACCGAGGTTGGCATCGAGCCCACCGTCCGCCACGGCGCCGACCTCGGCCTGATTCCGGTCCTGGTCACCGACGCCTGCGGGGCCGGGGACCGCCGCGCAGCGCTCCCTCGACGCGCTCGCCTTCGCCGGCGACGCCATCCTGACCGACATCGCCACCATCACCGGCCTGCTGGCCCGGCCCACAACCGGCGAGCCCGCGCCGAAAGACCCACAATCGGCGGCCCCGACGTTCTCACGATGACCGTCACGACGATACCGCCCACCACGAGTCCGTCGATGTCACCCGAGCCGTCCGGAGACCGCACGTCCTCGTGGTAGACAACTCGGGCGACCACCGAATCGGATAAATGCCGACAAGAAGAAACGGAGAAATGTCACATGACGCAGACGACCGTGCGGTACTTCGTCACAAACGTGGACGAGGCGATCGACTTCTACTGCATGCGCTTCGGCTTTCATGTGGACCTTCCCCTTGCCCCTGGATGCGCCGGTTTGGCGAAGGTTGACTTGCGGCTGCTTCTCCACGAGCCGGGCGTAGGTGGCGCGGGCAAAGCTGGTGGGGCTCCCACACCGGGAGGGTGGAATCGGTTCCAGATCGTCGCTGACGATCTCGACGCGACCGTTGAGCGTCTCGCTACTCAGGGGGCGGCGTTCCGTGGTGAGATCGTCGAGGGACCTGGCGGCCGCCAGATCCTTATCGAGGATCCATCGGGCAACCCCGTCGAACTCTTCCAGCCTAAGAGCACGTACGCGTGCAGAGAGCGTCCCGGTCATCGTGGCGAAACTGCCGCTCGGCCGGGCAAGGTGGGCTGGGCTTGGCGACGATCTCCGCCCAGCTGGACGAATCTGAAGCGTCCCCAGCGCCGCGTCTTCGACGCTCGCTTCGGGGAACACAGCGAGCCTCGGACGGTCCAGCGGCTGATACGTGCCGACGTCGAGAGCGGGGGCGTGTGCGGCGTCTGCCGAGACGCTCGCTTGCTCGGCATTCCGGCGTTCTCGGTCGGCCGATCGGCTGCTCGTTGAGAGACGGGCGCTTCGGGCGGGCCGGCGACTCGCCAGGCGTACGACCGTTTGGAGCGGCTGGGTGTCGTTGCGGCGAAGGATCGCGAAGCGCACTGGGGACGAAGCGCGGGTGCGGCGTCCTGGGAGCGAACAGCCTCGTGCGGTCCTGAGCCTCGGCGACGGCGGTCCGGCGTCCATCCCCTCTCGCTTGCTCGCTGCCGCCTTGGCGTGGGGCGGGCGGCTGGAGGGCCCACTCCGGCGCGGGCGGTCTGCAAGGTTTTCCACGCCCTGTGCACACTAGGCGGGTGAGTGGACCCGGAGGCGGAGAGATCCCAGCCAAGCTCGGTTGCCGCCGAGGTGCGGCGCTACCGCGCCGGCGACACCGGCGCGGCGGAGGTGCTGGCCCGGCGCGCCTGCACGCTCGCTCTGCGGACCGCCGCCGCGATCCTGCGGAGCGGCGAGGAGGCTTCCGACGTCGCCCAAGACGTCGCCGTCGACGCGCTGCGTTCGCTTGCCAAGCTTCGCGACCCCGACGCCTTCGATGCCTGGGTTCACCGGATCACGGTGCGGCACGCCCTGCGTGCCATTCGGCGCCGCGGCCGCGCGCGGGACGCTGAGACCCCGCTCGCGCTCCTGTCGGAGGCTGCCCACCCGGCGGCGCCGGAGGGCCCCGACCGGGACATGATGCTGGCCGCCCGTGACGTGCTCGCCGCCGCGCTTGCGGAGCTCCCGCCGAAGCAGCGGCTCGCGCTCGCGCTTCGCTACGTGCACGACCTCTCCGACGCGGAGATCGCGGCGGCGCTCGGCTGCCGCCCGGGAAGCGTGCACGCGCTTCTCTCGCGCGGCCGCGCCGCGCTCCGTGGCGATGCCCAGCTCGCCGAACTCGCGCTCGCTATTTCAGGAGGCTGACCATGTCGACGACTCGAGACGAGACCCTGATGCGCGCGGCCTTCGCTCCCGCTCGCACGATCGAGCCGAATCAGGACGAGATCGCCCGCGTGGTCGCCCGCGCGCCGAGGCCGGCTCAGCGGTCGTCGTTCGTCGCGTCCGCGAATGGCTGGCGGCGTCTCGCCGCCGCGGGTCTTGCGGCCGTGTCGCTCCTCGCGGGCGGCGCCTACGCCGTTCCCGCGACCCGGGCCGCGATCGACGACGTCGCCGGGACCTTCGCCGGCTGGCTCCGCGGCGAGGAGGCCGCCGCGCCGGGCCGGCCGCTGAGCCCCAACGAGCTCGCGCCCGACTACTTCCACGACCCGCGTTACACGCGCGATGCGCGGGTGATCGCCGAGGCCGACGGGTACAAGCTCTACGCCGCCCTGCAGCCCGACGGCACAGTCGAGTTCGACCTCGGCAACACCGGCGTCGGGCTGGGGTTCTCCGCCGACGCGTTCAGCGATCGCGCCCTCTACGTTCTCGGACCCGGATCAGTGCAGAACGCCGACGAGCACGGTCACGTTCCCCTATTCGGAGTCACCGCCCGCTCCGTGCGCAGCGTCGAGCTCACCTACGAGCAGGGGCCGCCACTCCACGTCGACGGCGTCGACGGCGGCTTCGTTCTACTGGCCGAGCCGACCCGCGGGCCCCACGAGGTTCTGGCCTTCGACGCCCAGAGGGAGATGGTCGGCCGCCAACTCGTCGACGACTCGTCCCACTACGGCCCGCGCATCGACTGGGAGACCTACGGCCCGCCCGCACCGCGCGTGCCTGCTCAGTGCCAGCCGGGCGCCGCGGGCCCGAATCCGCCGTCGCTGTGCTGACCAGATCCGCGATTGGAGACCGCCGCGCCCACGCGCCGCTCACACACCGGACTCTAATCGTGGCAGGCGCCAGCGCCGTCCTTCTACGAGGAGCAGCAGCCCAGGTCGAGAGTGCTCCTCTTCGACGATTGCGAGTAGGGCGTGGGAGTTCGATTGCGTGCCAGCCGGCGCCTCCCTCTCGTCCACCTCGGAGCGGAACGCGTCGGGTCGTACTCCTGCATCCGCCGCCAAGCGATCGCACCGCGACGCGCGGGTCCAGGCTGCCGACGTCGCGCGAGGCCGCGCCACGGGTGCGGCGATTGGCTAGTCGACGGAAGTGGAGAATTCTGCTCCAAGAACCAACAACGTGGGCGGGATCGCGCCTCGGATTCTTCGAGCGAGCGGGAAACGCTCGGATCCTTGCGGGGAACGGGAGTTGGGGCCGCACACCTGATTGCCGGCCTACGGCATGTGGTTGTGCACGCGCCAGAGCTGCGGCGGCGGGGGCGCGGGGGCGCCGACGGCCTCGAAGGCGGGCAGCAGGCGCTCGGCGACGAACCGCTTCGCGTCCGGCTCGGATTCCCAGACCTCGATCACCCGCCAGCCGCCGTTTGGGCTCGGCCCGGCGACGTGGAGGATGCCCCCGGCGGGTTTCTCCAAGCCGAGCTGCTCGCGGACGCTGTCGTATGTCTCCTGTGAGCCCTGGGGGTTGTCGACCATCATCGCGATTGCCATGTTGTCCTCCTTTTCGGCATTCGCGCTCGGGGTTGCCGAGCTGAGGACGACGCTAAGTCCGGGCGGGCGGTCGGGCAATCGGGAGTTCTCCCCATGCGATCAGACCATGCTGCATCGCGAACACAGTGGCGGCGGCGCGGGTCGAGACGCCGATCTTCCGGTAGGTGTGCTGGACGTGATGGTCGGCCGTCTTGACCGAGATTCCGAGCGCCCGCGCAACCTGCTTGGTCTGGAGGCCGCGCGCGAGCATGGCGAGCACCTCGGCCTCGCGCTCGGTCAGCCCCGCCGGGCGCTCGAGCCGCGGCGCTCGCTGGCCAGCCGCCTCCACCACCGCGGTCGCCGCGTCGGGGTCGAGGCGCCCGGCGCCGGCCTCTCGGGCGAGCTCCTCGCCCGCCCGCGCTGCGGGCAGAGGCTCTCGGTAGGGCCGCGGCTCGGTCATCGCGTGATAGGCATCGGCGGCGGCCAGCAGCCGGGCCGGCATCGTCAGATCCGCGCCCGGCGAGCCGCGGTAGTAGCCCGACCCGTCCAAGCGCTCGTGGTGGGCGCCAGCAACAGGCGCCAGCATCGACAGAAACGGCGAGCGCGCCAGGACGCGTTCGGTGTGGTAGGGGTGAAGGCGCACCTGCTCCCACTCGTCCGCGGTCAGCGGCCCGGCCTTCTGCCAGATGCGAGCGCCGATCGCGACCCGCCCCAGGTCATGGACGAGCGCCGCGCGTCGGACCGCGATCGTCCCGACCGCGTTGAGCCGGCAGCGCTCGGCCGCGCCCGTCACAAGCTCGGCGACGCCGGCCGCGTGACCGCTGAGATAGGGCGAGATCAGGTCCGCGAAGTCGCCCATGGTCGCGAGCGCGCGATCCGTCGCCTCGCCATCGAGGACCAGTTGAGGGCGTGGCTCGCGCGCGAGCACCTCGTCCCACACCGACACCTTCTCGTCGAGTGCGAGGATCTCGTTCGCGTCGGCGGCCAGGCACGCGGCCACCTCGGGGTCGAGCCCGGCCCCGCCGCGCTCGCGGGCGAGCCGCACGGCGCGCTCGACCCCGCCCAGCATCCGCTGGAAGCTCGCGTCGACGGCGACGTGGACGATCCGCATCGGCAGCGGGATCCCCTCGCCTTCAGCCCGCCGGAGCGGACCCTTGCCGTCCCAGCGCTCGGTGAGGTGGGCGAAGAGCGCGGGGACCGGCGGGGGAAGGCCGACCCCGTCCGCCAGCATCTGCGCCACCTCGCACAGAGCGGTGAACTGCGGACGCTGAAGCCGGGCCAGCCTCGGCAACCGGCGAGCAATCTGGCCGGCGCGCACGGGCGCCGGACGGCCCGGGTCGGGAAGCGCGCGCAGGAGCCCGCTCAGCACCTCGCGCTGCGACCCGTACGTGACGGGGTTGAAATGAGTGGTGAGCGACCCGCCGAAGACCTCCGCCGTGACGTGGGCGTCGGTGGTGCAGCCGCAATGCGCGAGCAGGCAGGCGTAGTAGGTCTGCGACGCGGTCGCACGATCGACCCCGAGCCGGTCAGCGAGCCGGCTCGCGATCAACGCGCTATGCAGCCCGTGCTCGAACGGGAAGCCCATCCCGAGGTCGGTCGCCAGGCACAGCGCCCCGATCAATTCGGCGGCGCGGACGTGGTCCTGACGAGTCGATGCCCGGTCCGACACGCCGCGACAGTACCCTAGCCCCCGACCCCGAGGGCGGTCATGCGACCGCGTCCTTCGCGCGTCGATGCAGCACTCTCGCAAGGCTCGCCGATCGCTGCCGAGATGCACGATCAGCAGCAGCGCAGCATCGGAGTGCTCCTTCTCCACCGATTGGGGCACCACGCCGCGGGCACCATGCAACCGATGGGATGTAAGGCCCATCCTCGCGGTCGCGGCAACGACCGGGAGAAGCTGGGTGGGTGGCCTCCTGAGGGCGTCGGGCGGCTGCCAGCCCCGGCGGCCGGGCGCGCTGCGCCGGCTCAGCGGGGGCGCCGGTGGCGGAGCTCCCGGGCGATCACCATCGCCGCCGCCCGCGAGTGGATTCCGAGCTTGCCCAAGATGTGCTGCTCGCGGCTTTGGACGGTCTCGAGCGGGACCACCAGCTCGGTAGCGATCTCCCGCGGGGAGGCGCCGGTGGCCATCAGGTTGAGCACCTCGCGTTCGCCTGAACTGAGCGGGCGCTCGGTCGCGCGCATCCCAGCCTCGCCGCGGGCGAGCATGCGGAGTCGCTCGATCAGGGCCATGGCGAGGGTGCGCGGGATCGCGGCCTCGCCCCGCATCACGCCGCGAACGATGCGCGGAAGCGCCTCGGGCGCGACCCCCCGGCTGATGTACCCGGCCGCGCCCGCCAGGACCGCGCGCACGCCACTCCGCCGGTCGAACCGCGCGGCGAGGACCACGAGCTCCGAATCCGGGATCTCGGCGGCCAGCCTCGGCAGGCCAGCGACGCCGCCGGTCCCCGGCAACTCGTCGTCGACCAACACGACGTCAGGGCGCCGCCGCCGCGCCAGCTCCAGCGTCGCCGCCCAGTCGGCCACGGCGACGACGCCGATGTCGGCCCGCCGCAGCACATCCAGAAACGCATCCCTGACGCCTGCGTCAGAACACGCGATAAGCACCCGCATCGCAGGTCCCATACGTAAACCCCCTCAAAGCGCGCGAGGTTGAAGGTGAGCGCCGGGACGTGCACCCCCCGGCGGACCGTTCACAGACGTCACCCGGGGTTGGGGGGGACTCCTCGCAGGCTGTGAGTGTACGCGTTCCGCGCGGCATCGGGCCCGTGCGGTGGTCGGTGAGCGGAGGTTCGAGCTGATCGTCAGCACGAGCCGCCCGATGGCGATGGTCGCGCTGCTGAGGGCGACATCGGTGATGGTCGCCCGCTAGCCGAGCGGTCGCCCATCCAGCGCAGCCGGAATCGCTGTCGTCGATGGGCGCGTCGCACGGTGCTCGGGCTCTGGATGCTGATCGTGACCGTGCCGCTCGCGAGGGGATCCACGGCCTCTCCAGAGACGCCGAGGGGCTCGCCGCCGGCGATCCGGGCGCCCGAGCGGATGGATCCCGGCTGGGTCCGGCGCACTGGGCCCTCGCTGCCACCTGCGTCGGCTGACACTCGCCCTGCGGCCGCGCCCGGCCCACCTCCGTCCGCGGGCGGGCCGCCGTGCTCAGTCGTCGCGCACGATCAGCAGGCTGCTCGGCGCGTGGTGGGAGAGCTTGGCCGCCACGCTGCCGAGCGTGAAGCGGCCGAGCCCGCTGGTCCCGCGCGCACCGATCACGATCAGGTCGGCGTTCTGCTCGTCGGCTACGTCGAGGATGGTCTGCGCCGGATCGCCCTCGCGTGCGTGCTTGTCGACCGCGAACCCCGCCTCCCGGAACCTGAGCTCGGCGCGGGCGAGCACGTCCGCGGCCACGCCGCGCATGTCGACCGGTTCCTGCCGGGCGCTCAGACCGAGCCGCTCCAAGGTGGACCGTCCGGGATAGGCGCACACGAGATGGACGGTGACGCCGCTTGCGCGCACCAGCTCGATGACCTTCTCCACTGCCGCCTCGGCGGCTCGCGACCCGTCAGTCCCGACGACGAACGCGCTCATGGGCCAAGCCTACGCGCGCGGCGTGAGCGGCCACGTCACGACGAATCCCACGACCCGCGGCCGCGCCCGCGGGTGCCGGGCGCTCCGCGCCTCGTCCTTCTCGCCAGCACGCCGTCCGTCGCCTAGGGCGTCGTGCCGACTGCGTCCGGGGGCTTCACCCCCGCGTCTGGATGGGCCGCGCCATCGGCCCCGGCGGCATGTCCAAGAAGCCTGTCGCCTGCTGCCGGAGCCCGGCAATACCCTCCCGCCCGGGCGCCGCGCCGGAACACCACTGACCCCCGTCGTACTGGGCGTACGACTGACTGCTCGAAGCGGGGCGCGCCGAAGCACCCGACGTCAGGCCGTGCAAGCGCGCCTACGGGACCGGGGTGCGCCTTATCGCGTCAACTGGCCGCCTATGGAATCGAGCGCGGCCGGATCCAACAGGGGCAGACGACCGCTGAGCGAATCGTCGTCGTGTGACGCGGTCCTCAGGTGCCTGCAGGGCCCGCTCGGCGATCGTGTCCTGCGTACGGTTGCGATGTGGCACGATCTCGCAGGTGACCAGCAGACTCGCCACGCCGCAGCACCTGCGCGACCTCGCGCTGCTGCGCCGCGTCCGCGACCGGATCGACCGGGAGTACGCGCAGCCGCTTGACGTCGAGGCGCTCGCCCGCGGCGCTCACATGTCGGCCGGGCACCTCAGCCGCCAGTTCCGGCTCGCCTATGGCGAGTCGCCGTACAGCTACCTGATGACGCGGCGTATCGAGCGGGCGATGGCGCTGCTGCGTCGGGGCGACCTGAGCGTCACCGAGGTCTGCTTCGAGGTCGGCTGCTCGTCGCTGGGCACCTTCAGCAGTCGCTTCACCGAACTGGTCGGCCTGCCGCCCAGTGCCTACCGGAGCCGGGCAGCGGGCGCGACGAAGGGGATCCCGCCGTGCGTGGCCAAGCGGGTGACCAGACCGATCAGGAATCGAGAAGCGCCGGCATCGGGCCGCAGCTAGCGTGACCGCCATGGACATCAAGATTCACGCGAGCTTCCTCCCGCACAGCGACCCGGACGCCTCCTTGGCCTTCTACCGCGACACCCTCGGCTTCGAGGTTCGCGGCGACGTCGGACAAGGTGGAAAGCGCTGGATCACGGTCGGCCCGCCCGACCAGCCCGGCACGTCGATCGTCCTCTATCCGCCCGACGCCGAACCCGGCGTCACCGACGACGAGCGCCGCATGATCGCGGAGATGATGGCCAAGGGCACCTACGCCAGCATCGTCATGGCCACCAAGGACGTCGACGGCACCTTCGAGCAACTGCAGGCCACCGACGCCGAGGTCATGCAGGAGCCGACCGACCAGCCGTACGGGGTTCGCGACTGCGCCTTCCGCGATCCGGCCGGCAACCACATCCGCATCCAGGAGCTGGGATGAGCATCGCAACCAGGACGGGCACGCAGCCGTCTGCGCTGCCCCTTGCCGACAGCCACGAGCTGATCCGCGTGCACGGCGCGCGCGTGAACAACCTCAAGGACGTCAGCGTCGAGCTCCCGAAGCGCCGGCTGACGGTGTTCACCGGCGTCTCCGGCTCGGGCAAGAGCTCGCTGGTGTTCGACACGATCGCCGCGGAGTCGCAGCGGCTGATCAACGAGACCTACAGCGCCTTCGTGCAGGGCTTCATG
>Ga0081538_10005098_pt1 | contig 11930 bp, 11 predicted proteins | sample TabmetS5T2R1_FD_71022 | JGI IMG/M metagenome (GOLD analysis project Ga0081538, IMG submission 71022) | Tabebuia heterophylla rhizosphere microbial communities from the University of Puerto Rico - S5T2R1 | ecosystem: Host-associated > Plants > Roots > Rhizosphere ... | reverse complement strand
GGCGGGGGGGGCGGGCCCGGTGCCGCCGGGGGGGGCGGAGCGGGCCGCCCGCCTGCACGGTCGCGTAGCGCCAGAGCATCGGCGCGACGTGGTGGCTCCCGCAGCTCCGGCACCAGGGCATGAGGTCGCGGCGGACACGCTGCCGCAGCTCCTCGTGCAGCTCGTCCTTGTCGAGCGCCCGGCCCTTCGCCAGTGCCTCCTTCGTTGCCGCCGCCACCTCCGCGAGCGCCGCGGTCGGCGCGAAGCCCTTCTCGGCCGCGAGGCGCTGGACCTGCCGGCCGAGCTGCGCGCCCAGCTCGTCGTCGTCGCGCGCGATCAGGGCGCGGCCGTAGAGCGCGTGGTCGCCCGGCGCGAGCGCGTGGATGGCGCCCCGGACGACGTGCGCGAGGACGAGCTCGCCGCCCGTCCACTGCCTCGTCGTAGGCCTCGCGGGAGACGCCCTCGGCCCGGGCCGCCAGGGCGAGCAGCGCCGCGTCCCGGGCGAAGTCCGACGCGGGGCACGCCGCCGCGTCGGCAAGCGTGCGCGCGCCCCTGACGGCCAGCCCGGAGCGGCCCAGCCGGAAGGCGAGGACCTGGTCGGCCTCCACGACCGGTGTTCTACCGGAGCTAGGCGGCGGCGTCCGCGTCCGCGAGGCCGGCGCGGTAGAGCGGCTCGATCTCGGCGGCCGGCACGGGGCGGCTGAAGAGGAAGCCCTGCCCGAGCTCGCAGCCGTGGGCGAGCAGGAAGCGGCGCTGCTCCTCGGTCTCGATCCCCTCGGCGAGCGGCTCCAGGCCGAGGTTGCGCGCCAGCTGGACGATCGAGGCAGTGAGCACGGCCGTGCCGGATTCGTCGTCGAGCCCGCCCACGAACGACCGGTCGATCTTGAGCATGCTCACCCGCATCTGGTTCAGTCGGCTGAGCGAGGAGTGCCCGGCGCCGAAGTCGTCGATCGCGAGGCGGAGCCCGCGGTCGTGCAGCTCCTCGAGGACGAACTCCATGCTGCGCCGCCCGTCGAAGACGAAGGCCGCCTCGGTGAACTCGATCATGAGCCGGTTCGGGCTGAGGCCGAAGGTCTCGATCGTGGCGAGCACGTGCCGCATGGCGGTCGGCTGCCAGAACGAGGGCGGCAGGTTGATGGAGACGTAGAAGTCGAGGCCCCGGTCGCGCCAGGCCTTGGCCTGACGGCACGCCTCGCCGATCACCCAGTCGCTCAGGCGGCCCATCAGCCCGGTCCGCTCCGCGAGCGGCAGGAACTCGCCCGGCGGGACGAGGCGGTCGCCGTCCTCCCAGCGGACGAGCGCCTCGACGCCCACGATCTCTGCCGAGTCGAGGCGAACGAGCGGCTGGTAGTGGAGGACGAGGCCCTCCTCGCGCTCGATCGCGCCGCGGAGCCGGCCGGCCATCGAGAGCTGCGCGAGCGGCGTGTCGCCGTCGAACGAGTACACGAGGTAGCGGTCGCGGCCGTCGTCCTTGGCCTTGTACATGGCGGCGTCGGCGTGCTTGAGCAGGGTCTCGGCATCCGGCGCGTCGGCGGGCAAGAGGCTGATGCCGATGGAGGCGCTCACGAAGATCTCGACCCCGGAGACGACGAACGGCTCCCGCAGCGCCCTGCGGATCCGCCGCGCCACGGCCTCGGCCGCGTAGCGGGCGCCGTCGACGTCGGGCTCGCCCGTGTCCTGCGTCCCGCCGGAGACGAGCAGGAGGAACTCGTCGCCGCCGTGGCGCGCGACGAGCTCGCCCGCGCGCGTCGCGCCGCGCAGGCGCTCGGCGACGGCGGCCAGGAGCTCGTCGCCGGCCTGGTGGCCGAAGCTGTCGTTGATGAGCTTGAAGTCGTCGAGGTCGACGAAGAGGACGGCGAGCGCCTGGGTCCCGGGCTTGCCGTTGCCGACTGCGCGCTCGAGCTGCTCCTGGAACGCGATCCGGTTGGGGAGGTCGGTGAGGGCGTCGTGGTAGGCGATGTGCCGCAGCTGGCGCTGGGCGTCGGCGAGCTCGTGCGCGGCCTGCTTGCGCTCGGTGATGTCGACGACGATCCCGTCGACGAGGAGCCGTCCGTCCTCGGTGCGCCTCGGGTGCATGCGGTCCCACACCCAGCGGGTGCGTCCGTCGTAGCCGAGGAGGCGGTACTCGACCTCGAAGGGCTCGTCGCCCTCGATCGCCTCGCAGGCGCTGTCGTACTCGGCCCGGTCCTCCGGGTGGACGGCGTCCTCCCAGGCCTCCTCCGGCGTCCGGTCGTCCGGCAGCGGCCCGAGCAGGCTCTCGAGGCCGGCGCCGATGAAGGTGTTGCAGACGTAGCTCCCGTCCGGCCGCATCTCCATCTCGTAGATGTGGATGGCGACGGTCCCCGCCACGCGAAGGAGGACGTCGCTCGTGTCCGGCACGAGGTTGTTGTCGCTGGTCTCGGGCATGGGTGAGCCGCAGTCGGCACAGGGGTCATCGGCACGAACCCGGGAAAGGTGAACCCCCGGCCTTTAGCATCGCGGGGTGCGTCCGCGGCCCGACCGGATCGAGCGGCTTCCCGAGCAGTACTTCGCGCGGCTCCTGGCGCGGGTGGCCGCCGCCGCGGCGGAGGAGGGCGACGAGGTCGTCGACCTCGGCCGCGGCAACCCGGACATCGGCCCGCCCCAGCACGTGATCGACGCGCTCGCTCGCGCTGCGAACGACCAGTCCGCCCACGGCTACCCGCCCTTCCGCGGCATCCCCGAGCTGAAGGAGGCGGTGGCCGCCCGCTACCGCGACGTCTACGGCGTCGAGCTCGACCCCGAGCGCGAGGTCGCCGTCGTTCCCGGGACGAAGACGGCCATCGTCGAGGTGGCGATGTGCGTCGCGGAGCGGGGCTCGACGATCCTGCTTCCCGACCCCGGGTATCCGGACTACACGTCGGGCGTCGCGCTCGCCGGGGCGCGGGAGGGGCGGGTGCGCCTCGACCCGGAGGCTTCGTTTGCGCCCGACCTTGCGGGCGCGCCGCGCGAGGGCGTGGCGGCGCTCTACCTCAACTACCCGTCCAACCCGTGCGCCGCGTCGGCGCCTCCGGGGGTCTTCGCGGAGACCGTGCGCTGGGCGGAGGAGACGGGGGCGTCCGTCCTGCACGACTTCGCCTACGCCGATCTCGTCTTCGACGGGCTGCGGCCGGCGAGCTTCCTCGCCGAGCCCGGCGCGAAGGAGGTCGGCGCAGAGCTCTTCTCGATGTCGAAGACCTACGGCATGGCCGGGTGGCGGCTCGGCTTCGTGGTCGGGAACGCGGAGCTGGTCGAGCGCGTGAACCTGCTCGCCGACCACGTCCGCGCGGGGGTGTTCCGCCCGATCCAGGCGGCCGGCGTGGCCGCGCTGACCGGACCGCAGGAGAGCGTCGAGGAGCGCCGGGCGACCTACGAGCGGCGGCGCGACCAGGTGGTCGCGGCGATCCCGCACACGCGCTCGGACTCGACCTTCTACGTCTGGTGGCGCCTGCCCGCCGGCCTGACGCCGGAGCGGATCCTCGCGGAGACGCGCGTCGCGGTTGCCCCGGGCGAGGGGTTCGGCCCGGGCGGCGCCGGCTGGGCACGCATCTCGCTGGCGACGCCCGACGAGCGTTTGGGCCCGGGCCTCGAGCGCCTCGGCCGGCTCGCAGGTCTTGACCACGATCGTCGAGGGGTGTAGACCACGCCCGCGTGAGCACCAACGATGCCAGGCGCGAGGCGCCCCCGGCCGGACTGAAGATCAACCGCGAGCCGCGGGAGCCGGAGGACGATCCGACGCTCGGCATTCCGGTTGACGTCGACAGGACGGGGAGCCCGCGCAACCGGCTGGTGACGATCGGCGACTCGGTGACGCACGGCTTCATGAGCGGCGCGATCTTCCGAACCGACCTGTCGTGGCCCGCCATCGTTGCCTACGAGCTGGGGACGTTTGAGACCTTCCGATATCCGAGGTACGAGCCGCCGGGCGGGCCGGGGGGAATTCCGATCGACATCGAGCGCGCTCTGGACGTCTTTGAGTCGCGGTTCGGTTCCGAGCTCAACTGGCACGAGATCGTGGGCGCCTTGCGCTGGCTGCACGGGTATCTCGACAAGATCGAGGACTACTGGGAGCGCGGCGACGGCGCCGATCCTCCCGCCCGCAAGGAGATCCTCCACAACCTGGCCATCTACGGGTGGGACCTACGCGACACGCTCAGCCTGACCGCGACCAAGATCCGCCAGCGGATGGGGCGTCCGCGGGACGACACGTGGCTCCCGAAGCAGAAGGTCGAGGACGACAACGACCGGGCTGCCTTGTACGTGCTCGAGTCGGCACGGGGGGCACGAAACCGGGCCCTCACTCCGCTCGAGGCGGCTCAAGAGCTGGGCAAGCAGGGCACGGAAGAGACCGGGGACGGCCACGGGATCGAGACCTTGGTCGTGATCCTGGGCGCCAACAACGCTCTCCAGTCCGTGACGAAGCTGAAGGTCGCCTGGAGCGGGCCCGGCTACGACGACGTCGCGCGGAAGGGCGGGTACACCGTCTGGCGGCCACAGCACTTCGAGAAGGAGTGGAAGCTCGTGGTCGACCAGGTCCGCCAGGTCCGCGCGCGCCACGTGATCGTCGGAACCGTTCCTGCCGTGACGATCGCTCCCATCGCCAAGGGGGTCGGGGGGAAGGTCGCCCGCGGGTCACGGTACTTCCGCTACTACACGCGGCCGTGGATCCCCGAGGCCGACTTCGAGCCGGACTCGGACGAGCACATCACCGAGGACGAGGCTCGCTGGGTCGACTCTGCTATCGACGCGTTCAACGGCACCATCATCCAATCCGTCAAGGAGGCGAGGGAGGACGGCCTCGACTGGTACGTGTTCGAGCTCGGCGGCCTGCTCGACCGGCTGGCGACGAGGCGCTACATCGCCGATCCGGCCGCGCGCCCGGCCTGGTGGACGCCCTATCCGCTGCCGCCCGCGCTGGCCGGCCTCGACCCGGTTCCGAACACGAGGTTCTTCGCTTCCGGCCCCGACGGCCGGACGGACGGCGGTTTGTTCTCACTGGACGGCATCCATCCGACAACCATCAGCTCCGGGGTCATCGCGCATGAGGTCATGGCAATCATGGATCGCAGCGCCCACGTGGTGTTCAGGAAGCCGACAGGCGAGGTCAGACCGTCGCCGGTGGGAGTCGACTTCGGCCGCGTCCTCGCAGCGGACACGCTGATCAGCTCGCCGCCCACCTCGTTGTCGAGCAACCTTGCGACCCTCGGGTGGCTTGACGACAGGCTCGACTGGGTGCGGGCTCTCTTCTAAGAACTCGGACGCGCCGCGTGAGGTGGCTACCGGTAGCGGTAGACGATGCGGCCGCGGGTGAGGTCGTAAGGAGAGAGCTCCACCTTCACTCGATCCCCCGGAAAGATCTTGATGCGATGGCGGCGCATCTTCCCGGCCGTGTAGCCGAGAACGTCCTGGCCCGTGTCGAGGTTCACCTTGAACATGCCGTTGGGGAAGGCCTCGGCGACCTCGCCCTCCAGCTCGAGCTTTTCCTCCTTTGTGGCTATCGCGTCACCTCCTTTCGCGCGGGAGAATAGCGTCGTCAGGGAGAGGAAGCGGACGCGGCCCGACGGGCGCCGAATGGACGATCGAGGTGGTCGTCTGGCCGTAGAGGACGAAGCGGTCGAGGATCGGCTCGAGGTCCTCCATGGCGCGCAGGTGGAGCTTCACGAAGAAGCAGTCCTCGCCCGTGATCCGGTAGCACTCGACGACCTCGGGGATCTCGCGCGCGACCTCGGGGATCTTGTGCAGCTGGCGCGAGGCCGGGCGTACGCGCACGACGGCGGCGATGGGGAAGCCGATGGCCCTCGGGTCGACGGCGGCGTGGTAGCCGGTGATCACGCCCGCCCGCTCGAGCCGCTGGACGCGATCGGCGACGGCCGGGGCCGAGAGGCTGACGCGGCGTCCGAGCTCCGCCATGGAAAGGCGGGCATCCGCCTGGAGCTCTTCGACGATTCGACGGTTGGTCTCGTCCAGAAGCTGTGCTTCGTAGGCGAAGGCGCCCAAACGCCTTGGCTCGGCCATTCCGAAATCGTAGCTCCGTCGCGAGACTTTCTCCATGGAGACGGCTCTGGACGTCCGGCGCCTCGACCGGGTTCCGCCCGCGACGTACTTCGTGGGGAGCGCGGTCTTCCACTACCTCGGCCCCGCGTTCGCGGTGCTCCTCTTCGCCCTCGTCGAGCCTTTGGGGGTCGCCTGGCTCCGGATCGCCAGCGCGGCCTTGATCTTCGCCGTTTGGCGGCGTCCCTGGAGAGCCGTGGGGCCGCTGGTAATCGCAATGGGAGCGGTCCTCGCCTTCATGAACGTGTGCTTCTACGTCGCCATCGACCGGCTGCCGCTCGGGACCGTGGCGGCGATCGAGTTCCTGCCGGTGATCGCGCTTGCGGCCCTTGGCGCGCGGACGGGGCGGAACGGCGCCGCGCTCGTCCTCGCCGTCGGCGGCGTCTACCTGCTCACGGACGTCCAGCTCGCCGCGGAGCCCGTCGGCCTCGCGTTCGCGTTCGCCAACGCGGCGCTCTTCGCGCTCTACATCGTGCTGGCGCACCGGGTCGCCCAGCACGGCGCGCTGAGCGGGATCGACGGGCTGGCAGGCGCGATGCTGGTCGCGTGGGTCGTGGCGACGCCGCTCGGCGGCTGGGCAGCGGTGCCGGCGCTCGCCGAGCCGGTCGTGCTTCTCGCCGGGATCGGCGTCGGCGTGACCTCGTCCGTGATCCCGTACGTCTGCGACCAGCTCGCCATGGCGCGCATGCCGCGCGCGACCTACGCGCTCCTCGTCTCGCTCCTCCCGGCGACCGCAACGGTGATCGGGATCGTCGTCCTCGGCCAGGTCCCGACCTGGGCGGAGGCGGCGGGCGTCGCGCTGGTGGTCGGAGGCGTGGCCCTCCACCGGGATCCGATCTAGCCGATTCCGGTCGTACGATCGGCCCATGGAGCCCGCACTTGGCCGGCGGCTCTTCCTCCTGGCGGTGCTGCTCGCAGCCGCCGAGATAGCGGTCGCCGGGGCCGTGCTCGTGGGCGATGCGAGCCTCCGCTCGTACTCGCTGTTCGTGGGTCTGACGGCGTTCGTGACCGCGCTCGCGACGCTCGTCGGCGAGCATCGCGCCAGCGGCTGACGCGGCCGAACCCACCGGGCGGGTGCGGTCCTGAGGCCGGTCTAAGATGGCTCACCCGATGGCCGGCGCGCCCTTCGTCCACCTCCACGTCCACTCCGAGTACTCGATCCTGGACGGGGCCTGCCGGATCCCCGAGCTGGCGGCGCGGGCGGCCGAGCTGGAGATGCCCGCGGTCGCGCTCACCGACCACGGGAGTCTCGCGGGCGCGATCGAGCTCTACCGCGAAGCGGGCAGGCACGGCGTCAAGCCTCTGCTCGGCTGCGAGGTCTACGTCGCCGACGACCGGCGCGCGCAGAAGAAGGGCTACGCGCACCTCACCCTGCTCGCCGAGTCGAACGAGGGCTACGCGAACCTGATCAAGCTCGCGTCGGCCGGCTACCTCGAGGGCTACTACTACAAGCCGCGGGTCGACTGGGACCTGCTCGCCTCACACCGGAAGGGGGTCGTCGCGCTCACGGGCTGCCTCTCCGGCCGGGTGTGCAAGGCGCTCGAGAGCGGGAACCGCGCGGAGGCCGAGTCCGAGATCGGGCGCCTGGCGGACATCTTCGGGCGCGAGTCCGTCTACCTGGAGATCCAGAACGCCGGCCTCGAGGTGCAGGAGGGGATCAACGCGACGCTCGCGGAGATCGGCCGGGCGACGGGCCTCCCGCTCGTGGCCACGGGCGACGTCCACTACCTCCGGCACGAGGACGCGCGCGCACACGAGGCGCTGCTCTGCATTCAGTCGGGCGACACGCTCGCGAACCCGAACCGCTGGCGCTTCGACACCGACCAGTTCTACTTCAAGACGCCCGCGGAGATGGCGCAGGACTTCGCCGCGTACCCGCAGGCGCTGCAGAGCACGCTCGAGATCGCCGAGCGCTGCTCCGTCTCGATCGAGCTCGGGGTCATCCACCTCCCGCGCTTCCCGACCCCGGACGGACGGGACGCGTTCGACTACCTCGTCGAGCTCTGCGAGAAGGGCCTGCAGAAGCGCTACGGAACCGTGACGCCCGAGCTCCAGGAGCGGCTCAAGTTCGAGCTCAAGACGATCAAGGAGATGGGCTTCGCGGACTACTTCCTGATCGTCTGGGACTTCATCCGCTTCGCCAAGACGAACGGGATCGGCGTCGGCCCCGGACGCGGGTCGGCCGCCGGGTCGATCGTCGCCTACGCGCTCGAGATCACCGACATCGACCCGATCAAGTACGACCTCCTCTTCGAGCGCTTCCTCAACCCGGGCCGCAAGACGATGCCGGACATCGACATCGACTTCTCCGTCCACGGCCGCGACCGCGTCATCAACTACGTGGCGGAGAAGTACGGCCGCGACCAGGTGGCCCAGATCATCACCTTCGGGACGATGATGGCGCGCGCCGCAGTGCGCGACGCCGGCCGAGTGCTCGACATCCCGTACGGGACCGTGGACAAGGTCGCCAAGCTGATCCCGGAGGGGCCGAAGGTCTACCTGGACGACTGCCTGAAGCCCGGCGCCGAGCTCAAGCAGGCCTACGACGCCGACGAGATCGTCCGCCAGATCGTCGACCTGGCGAAGCCGCTGGAAGGGCTCGTCCGCCAGGACTCGATCCACGCAGCGGGCGTCGTCATCGGCGACCGGCCGCTGACCGAGTATCTGCCGCTCCAGCAGAAGGGCGCCGAGCAGGAGCTCGTGACCCAGTTCGCGATGGAGGACGTCGAGGCCCTCGGGCTCCTGAAGATGGACTTTCTCGGCCTCAGGAACCTCGACGTGATCGACAAGGCGGTCGACCTCGTCGGCGGAATCGAGATAGCCAAGATCCCGCTCGACGACGCGAAGACCTACGAGATGCTCGCGCGGGGGGAGTCGACCGGCGTCTTCCAGTTCGAGTCGTCCGGCATGCGCGAGGCGCTGCGGCTCGTCAGGCCGACCGAGTTCGAGGACCTGATCGCCCTCGTCGCCCTCTACCGCCCCGGGCCGATGGCGTACATCCCGGTGTACGCGAAGCGCAAGCACGGCCAGGAGCAGGTGACGCTGCCCGACCCGCGCCTCGAGCCGATCCTCGGGCCCACCTTCGGGATCATCCTCTACCAGGAGCTGGCGATGGAGATCGCCAAGCAGCTCGCCGGCTTCACGCCCGCGGAGGCCGACGACCTGCGGAAGGCGATCGGCAAGAAGATCCACAAGCTGATGGCCTCCCTGAAGGAGAAGTTCCTCGAGGGGTGCGCGGCCAACGGGGTCACGCCTGCGGTTGCGAACCAGCTCTGGAAGGACATCGAGTCCGCGCAGGACTACTCCTTCAACAAGTCGCACGCCGCCTGCTACGCGCTGATCGCCTACCGCACCGCGTACCTGAAGGCGAACTGGCCCGCCGAGTACATGGCGGCCCTCATCTCCTCGGTGATGTCCACGAAGGACCGCGTGCCCTTCTACGTAGCCGCCTGCGACGAGATGGGGATCACGGTCGAGCCGCCGGACGTGAACGTCTCGGTCGAGGACTTCCGCGTCGTCGACGGCAAGATCCGCTTCGGCCTGAACGCCGTAAAGAACGTAGGGGAGAGCGCGGTCCGCTCGATCCTCGCCGCGCGCGAGGAGGGCGGGCCGTTCGCGTCAATCTGGGACTTCTGCGAGCGCGTCGACCCGCAGCTCGTGAACAAGCGGGCGCTGGAGAGCCTCGTCAAGTCGGGAGCGCTCGACTCGACGGGCGCCACGCGGCGAGGGATGCTCGAGGTGCTCGAGGACGCGCTGACCTCGGGCGGACGGCTGATCGCCGACCGCCTCTCCGGCCAGGGCTCCATCTTCGACCTCGGCGGCGACGAGGATCAGGGGGACCGCAGGGCGCACCACCGGCCGATCCCGGCCGAGGAGTTCGAGAAGCGCGACCTCCTGGCGCTCGAGAAGGAGAGCCTCGGCCTGTACGTCTCCGAGCACCCGCTCGACTCGGTCCGCGATCAGCTACGGCGCAAGACCGACTGCCGCCTGGTCGAGGTCGAGCGCCGGCGCGACGGCGAGGTCGTCACCGTCGGCGGCATCGTCGGCGCGCTCAAGCAGCTGACGACGAAGAAGGGCGACCCGATGGTCTTCCTGCGGCTCGACGACCTCTCGGGCTCGCTCGAGGTCGTCGTCTTCAACTCCGTCTACACGGCGGCGCGGGAGCTGCTCGAGGCCGACCGCGTCCTCGTCGTCAAGGGGCGCGTCGACCACAAGGAGGGCGAGACGAAGCTGATCGCGCTCGAGCTCGGGCCCTTCGAGGCATCGGCCGACAAGGGCGAGGTGCGGCTGCGCCTCGACGCGCGCAAGGCGCCGGCCGGGACGATCCGCGAGCTGGCCGAGGTCGTACGCCGCTTCCCGGGCGAGGCCGAGGTGCTGCTGGAGCTGGAGACGTCCGGCGGCCCGCAGGTCTACGCGTTCGGCCCGGAGTTCAGGGTGCGCCCGGAGCCGGACTTCCACGCCGAGGTGAAGGCCCTCCTCGGCGAGGCTGCCATCCGCTAGTCCTAGGCGCCGGTCTCGGCCGCGAGGATGGAGACGAAGGCGGCCACGGCTAGTCGCCGGTCGAGCTCGCGACCAGGGTCCGCGGTCAGGTCGAGGAGGTGGCCGCCACGGATCTCCCCGAGCTGGCGAGCGGCGCCGGAGACGAGGAAATCGGTTCTGGGCTCGGAAATACGGCCGCTCGTGTTCCCGAACGTGACCACGACCTTTACCGCCCAGACGGCGACTCCGACCGCATTCCGCAGCGCAGCCGCCCCGAGTGACGCCTCGCGGATAATCGCAGCGGCTTCGCCTTCCCCATCGACGACCACCCAGGAGGGCCTCCCGCCCCAGCCGGACCGCCGCCGGATCGTGCCGATGTACCCCGTTCCGTGCGCGAAGACGTCCCTTGGCCAGCGCGAGTAGCGATCACGACGCACGTCGACGACGGTGTGGAACTGCGCATCGCCGATCCTGATCTCGCGCTCGGTGACCTCGACCTTGCCGAGCTCCTGCGGCTTGGACTCGCCGCGGGCGAGCGCCGCGATGCTCCCGCCCGTGCGCCAGAGGTTGAGGCGATAGAGGTCATGTCCGAAGAAGCGACGCTCGGCCTCTTCGGCACGGGCCTTCCACGGCTCGTCGACCTCGTCGACTCGAGCCCACCCCTCCATGTGGCAAAGCTTACGAGGTTTCGCTCTGTGCGGCGCGGGCGGTCTCGCGGCGAATGCGCAAGGCGGCGACGAGACGGCGGAGGGCGCTCTCGCGCCAGACCTGCGTCTCGGGCTCCGCATCCTGGGCGGCGGCGCCGGCATGCGGGCGGCCGGCGAGCAGCGAGCCCGTGACCGACGCGTAGTGCAGGTCCAGCAGCTCGTTCCTGTGCGTGCTCATGCCCACAGGACGCCCAGGAAGCCGCTCGTCTTCCCCCTCCGTATGAAGCGCGTATTAAGAGCGCGTTAACCGAGAACCTCACCCGGTAGGGGGACAACCGCTCGTTCGTTGTAGCCGAAGAGGAGATAGATCAGCGGAAGGGACACACACGATGCCTGCGGTTGAACTCGATCTCGAATTTGACGCCGAAGCGGAGCTCGTCAGGAGCTGGCGCCTCGAGGAGCTCGAGCGGGCCGGTTATCCGGCCGCCCAGGCCAGGGAGCTGGCCGATCTCGCCTACGTCGACCTGCACCTGGCCACCGATCTCCTGCGCCGAGGCTGCACTCCCGAGCTGGCGCTGAAGATCCTCGTCTAGCGAGGCGTCACCGAGCTGCAAGACTGCGGCTCGGGCGATGATCTGGCGGGATCTCGAAGCGGCGGCGCCGGAGCTCGCGCAGCTAGGCGCCGAGCGGCTCGAGGCGGCAGGAATCGCCCTCCTCGGCCCCCTTCGCGCGAACGGCGCGCCTCGCATCAGTCCTGTCGAGCCGTTCCTCGTCGCT
>Ga0081538_10005097_pt1 | contig 11931 bp, 10 predicted proteins | sample TabmetS5T2R1_FD_71022 | JGI IMG/M metagenome (GOLD analysis project Ga0081538, IMG submission 71022) | Tabebuia heterophylla rhizosphere microbial communities from the University of Puerto Rico - S5T2R1 | ecosystem: Host-associated > Plants > Roots > Rhizosphere ... | reverse complement strand
AACGCCTGTGGCAAGACGATGGGCTAGGCGAGCGGCCGAATCAGCTCTTTGCCATCAACGCTCGGCGTATTGACCATCCGCGAGACCGGATACGCCTCGAGGGGCACACCGGCGCTGTGAGCCAGGATGGCCACCGCCTGCGTCGGTGCTGTCACGGCCGGGTCCAGCCAGGCCTGCTCGTCCTCGCGGGCCAAGACCACAGGCATACGATGGTGCAGACGGGCCATCGTGTCATCCGCATCGCGGGTCACGATGGTAAAAGTTTGGAGCTCCTCGCCCTTGGGATTGGTCCAGGTGTCGTACAGCCCGGCAAACGCGACGAACGAACCATCAGCAGGATGGATATAATACGGGGTTTTCGTGGTGCCTTCCGCTTTCCATTCGTAATAGCCGCTGGCCGGCACCAGGCAGCGATGGCGGGCCAGCAACCCGCGAAACGCCGGTCTCTGCATGAGCGTCTCGATGCGGGCATTGATCATCTTGTAGCCTGTTTTCGCATCCTTCGCCCAATGGGGAATGAGGCCCCAGCGCATCAGCACCACGCGGTTAGGACTGTGCGAAATCACCACCGGCACCAGCTGCCCAGGCGCGGTGTTATAGCGGGGAATCAAGGCGTCCAGCCGGTTGGCAATCTGGAACCGCTCATAAAACGTGGCTGTTGGTTCAAGGGTAAAGCGTCCGCACATATGGCACCATCCTAGCACAGATGGGGTTGATTGACAGGTGAACAGAGGTTCACCTACTATGGAAGAGTTGGGCCACTCCTTCCTATATATAATGCCGTTCCCTTCATCTAGATCCGCTCATAATGAGTTGATAAGACGTTGTTTCTTGCGATGGGAAGATGAGAGCCTTTCACCTGCGGTTCAGCGTCTCGAGAGACGCCTCTCCCGAATTCATAGCAAACCTTCGTTTTCGAGACTCCTCACAAGTCTTTGTGTAACAATGAATAAATGTTCTAGCGCCCGAAATTTCTCCGATTCACCGAAAAAGCCTAGTCGCTCCCCTGCTGCACAGATCCCGACTTTTCGGAAAATTTCGGAAAGTCGGATCGTGTTGCCCCACTGAGTTTCAATTTTTTTAACCGCTTACGATTGGTATTCCTCTTGCAGTGCGTCGCTCTGCGCAGAACACCAATATCAATGTTGAAGATTCAACGATCGGCGGAGGGAACACTTGGTGTCTTGACCCTGAGCGGACGAATTAATACGGTTTTCATCCTTTAACTATACATTCGGAGAGTGCAGGGCTGTATGGACTGCCTGCACGAAGTACGCAAAGCCTGTCAAGGATTGGAGTGCCGCTTGAGAATAGCGTTGAATCACGCCGCAGACGGTGTCGGATAAGGCGTCAAGGGTCTTGGCCACGGAGTGCGCCAACTGATCCTTCAGATCGCGCCACAGGCGTTCCATGGGGTTGAGTTCGGGACTATAGGGCGGGAAAGGCACCGTGGCCACGTTGGGGGGCCACCGCAGGGCTTTTGCCGTATGAAAGGCCCCATTGTCCAGCACTAGGATGTTAAATGACGCGGCAAAGGTCTGGGCAAAGTCGTCCAACCAGAGTTGAAACATCGCGCTGTTCAGGAGGGGGAGCTCCAGGAAAAAGCCGTCGCCCGTCGTCGGTTCGACCGCACCAAAGAGATAAAAATTGTCAAAGCGCTGCCAGACTGTGGCCACCGGTTGGACACCGTATGCGGTAATCCGCCGGCGGATGATGGGCTGCAGGCCGAGACGGGTTTCGTCCTGCGCGAAGACTTTCACGGGGAGGCCCTCGCGATTCCCCGCGAGCTGCTGGGTGAGCTTGGTGGGCAAGGCGGCGGGGAATTGGGTCATGACCTCCGGACTTTTTTTTCGTGGGACGGCCGTGGGCGTTTCGGCTTGGCGCGGAGTTCGCCGCGGACTAACGCGTAGACGCTGGAATACGACAACTGCACCTGATGCTGTTCGGCCAACCAAGTACGGATGTGGCCGTAGCTGGGAAAGCCAGTGGGAGTTTGCAATCGGGCTTGGAGCGCCGTGAGCGCCGTCTCCGTGATGCGGCGCGGCACAGTCGGCCGTGGGACGTGGTAACTGAGGGCGTGCTCGATCCCCCCCTGTGCATAGGCCGTAAACCAGGCGGCCACACTGTGTCGATGGACCCCAAGGGCCGCTGCGACGTCTTGGCGGTGGCGCGTCTGGCCACTCGCCACCAAATATAGGGCCTGCAACCGTTGGCGCTTCTTCAGGTCCGGTTCGCTTTTCATGCGCCGGAGGAGCTCGGCGGCACTCTCAGTAATGGTCGGCATCTTCTTTCTCATTCCGGTTTCCCTCCTTCCATTGCGGGGGAGCGAAAGGATACCAGAATTATGGATAGTCAGTCACTCAAAACCGTATAACCAGTTGGGATGCTCGAGCGGCATGGGCATGATTGATGACCGGAGTTCGTGCACGATAACGCTTGCCAAAGGGGGCGGAACGCATTAGGGTAGGGGGAGATCGTTCGGATGTATCGATGTTCACGCGTGCTCTTCACCCCGGCATGCCCTGCCGCCACGCACGCGAGGCTATGTGCAGGGATCAGGAGGATGCCGTTGGGGAACACGCACAGGAGGGAGGAGGACATGTCACGTCGATCGATGCGATGGATTGGGGGGGCGCTGGTGATGAGTGTCCTGCTCGCAGGGTCACCCCTGTCGCCCTTGAGTGCGGCCATTGCCGGGCAGTCCCCGACATCGCCGGCGCCGGTTGTGGCCGTGGTCAACGGCAAGGAAATTACCGAACAAGAGCTACTCGATCGCATCCGCGGCGAGATGTCCAAACTCGAGACCCAGATGTATGAGGTGCGCCGGAACGGGGCCGAGGAGTTGATTTCCGAATATCTTCTCGAACAAACTGCACAGCCCCAAGGGTTGACCAGAGATCAGCTCTTACAGCGGGAGGTCGATTCTAAAGTCGGCCAGGTCACCGACAAGGAGGTCGAGCAGTTTTATGCCGCCAATCAAGCGCGCATCCGCAAGCCCCTCGACGAAGTTCGGCCACAACTCCTCAACTATCTGCAGCAGAACAAACTGACCGAGGCCAGGCGCGTCTACCTCAAAGGGTTGCGCGACAAAGCCCAGGTGAAAATGTATTTGACGCCGCCGATCGTCGATGTCAGCGCGGAGGGTGCCCCCTTCAAGGGTCCTGCCAATGCCCCGATCACCATTGTGGAGTTCTCCGACTTCCAGTGCTCTTATTGCAAGCGTGTCGTCAACGTGCTCGAGCAGGTGCTGGAGCGTTATCCCGACCAGGTGAAGCTCGCATTTCGCGATTTTCCCATCGCCAACATTCATCCGCATGCGGAAAAGGCGGCTGAAGCCGCACACTGTGCGGCGGAGCAGGGGAAGTTCTGGGAATTCCACGACCTCCTCTTCGAAAAGCAGGACACCATCCCGACCGCAAATTTTGCCGAGCATGCGAAAGCCCTCGGACTCGAGCTCACCACCTTTCAGACCTGCCTCGACGGGCGTAAATACCACGAGAAGGTCGAGCGCAATTATGCCGCTGGCGTCAAGGCCGGGGTCTCCGGGACTCCGGCGTTTTTTATCAACGGCCGACTCTTGAGTGGCGCCCAGCCATTGGAAGCCTTCAAAACGGTGATCGATGAAGAGCTTGAACGCCTCGGCCTCCAGGCGCAGCGGTAACGTGATGGCAAGGGGCATGGCGGCAGCGCCTCCCCCTGGGCATGCATGGGTTCGTGGACTGGCGGCGCTTAGGGTGCATCGGGGTGATGCTCATTGCAAGCACGGTGGCCGCAATGCGAGGCTGGTGGGGCGTGGGCTGGCTGTTTTTTTCCTATTGACACCTCGCGCTCTAGAGCTGTAGAGTGGGCCACAATAACGACTCGGGAGCTCGGGGAAACCGGGCTGAGAGGGTGGCTACCCTGCCACCGACCGGACGAACCTGAACTGGGTAATACCAGCGCAGGGAGGAGGACAGTATGCGACGTAGAGCCGCTGGAATCCTTCCAGCGGCTTTTTTATTTGAGCCCTCTGCAGAGAAGGAGTGAGGCTATGGCGTATCCTAGCACCGACGCGACTGCCACCCAGAGTCATAGTACGGCGGGCAATGGCACGGACGGCCACCCTAAATCGTCTCATGCCCGGTCTTCCAAAGTGTATGTCATGGGGACAGCACCAGGTGTGCGCGTCCCCATGCGCGAGGTGCTGCTCACCCCCACGCGATTGCCTGGGGGTGGTGAAGAGACCAATCCGCCACTGCGGCTCTATGATACCAGCGGACCGTACTCGGACCCAGCCTTCACGCCCGATCTGAACCAGGGGTTGCCGCCCCTGCGACTAGGCTGGATCCTGGGCCGCGGCGATGTTGAGGAACTGGCCACCCCGTCGTCCAGCTACCGCCTGCAGCGTGAGGCTGATCCACGTCTGGCGGCCATCCGCTTCGTAAATCTGCGCAAACCCTTGCGGGCGAAGCCCGGCAGGCGGGTGACCCAGATGCACTACGCGCGCCGCGGGGAGATCACCCCGGAGATGGAGTTCATCGCCATCCGCGAAGGGGTGACGCCGGAGTTAGTGCGCGACGAAGTGGCGCGCGGCCGCGCGATCTTGCCGGCGAACGTCAATCACCCAGAGTCGGAGCCGATGATCATCGGCCGCAACTTCCTGGTCAAGATCAACGCGAACATCGGCAACTCGGCGGTGACCTCGACCATCGAGGAAGAGGTCGAGAAAATGACCTGGGCGACGCGCTGGGGCGCCGACACAGTGATGGACCTCTCGACGGGCAAGAACATTCATGAAACCCGGGAGTGGATCTTGCGCAACTCCCCAGTGCCCATCGGCACCGTGCCCATCTACCAGGCGCTCGAAAAGGTTGGTGGCAAGGCCGAGGAGCTGACCTGGGAGATCTATCGCGACACGCTGATCGAGCAGGCGGAGCAAGGGGTGGATTATTTCACCATCCACGCCGGCGTGCTCCTGCGCTATATCCCGTTGACCGCCAAACGCGTCACCGGCATCGTCTCGCGCGGCGGCTCGATCATGGCCAAGTGGTGCCTGGCGCACCACCAGGAGAGCTTCCTGTACACGCACTTCCGGGAGATCTGCGAGATCATGGCGGCTTATGACGTCAGCTTCTCGTTGGGCGATGGACTGCGCCCCGGGAGCACCGCCGACGCCAACGATGAGGCGCAATTCGCCGAGCTCGAGACCCTGGGCGAACTCACCAAGATCGCCTGGGAGTATGATTGCCAGGTGATGATCGAGGGGCCGGGCCATGTTCCCATGCATCTCATCAAGGAGAATATGGATAAGCAGCTGACGATCTGCCACGAGGCGCCCTTCTACACCCTCGGCCCGCTGACCACCGATATCGCCCCAGGGTACGATCACATCACCTCTGCCATTGGGGCCGCCATGATCGGCTGGTTTGGCACCGCTATGCTGTGCTATGTCACGCCCAAAGAGCACCTGGGCTTGCCCAACAAGAAAGATGTGAAAGATGGCGTCATCGCCTACAAGATCGCCGCCCACGCCGCCGACCTCGCCAAAGGACACCCCGGCGCCCGAGTGTGGGACGACACCCTCAGCAAGGCGCGCTTTGAATTCCGCTGGGAGGATCAGTTCAACCTCTCCCTGGACCCCGAAACGGCGCGGGAATTCCACGACGAAACCCTGCCTGCAGAAGGCGCCAAAGCGGCGCACTTCTGCTCGATGTGCGGGCCGCACTTCTGTTCCATGAAGATCACCCAGGACGTGCGGGATTATGCGGCGCAGAAAGGGCTTGAAGAAGCCACAGCGCTCGAAGAGGGCATGCGTGAAAAAGCCCAGGAGTTCCGCCAGAAGGGGGCTGAGATCTATGTGGCGGACGTCTCCGGCTAAGTCAAGGCCTGAAGCCACCACGACACCCCTGGTGCGAGGATAGGTTCATCGCGGGGGTGCTCGCCGGACGGTGCACCCCTTGCGTTGTCGACTGACAATAGAGTATGGTACGCCAGACGGTTCGATAAGAGGCATGCCGGCGTCCGCGGCTCAGGAGCGATGGAACCGCGGACGCCCTCCCGTGGATACACAGGTGATAATGCCGTGGGGAGGAAGTTGAGATGGCCATGACAGGACGAGATCTGGTTGAAGCCGCCCGGCAAGCGGTGCCCAAAATGTCCAATGCGCAGCTCCAGGAAAAGCTGGCCTCGGGAAGCCCCATCGTCATCCTTGATGTGCGCGAGAAAGAGGAATGGGATGAGGGGCATATTCCGCAGGCGACCTTGCTCCCTCGCGGCCGGCTCGAGGGACGGGTGGAGCAGGTGGTGCCCGATAAGAACGCGGTGGTTGTCACCCATTGAGGCGGGGAAGCTCGAGCTGCCCTGGCAGGGCAGACACTGCGCGAGATGGGCTACACTAATGTGTGCTACCTAGCTGGTGGGTTCAGCGACTGGAAGGCAAAGGAACTGTTGATCGAGCAACCACCGACCCGGTGAGGCCCCAGGACCGGACGGCAAACGCTGACCGAGCGGTGGGTTATCAAGCCAACTTGAGAGCCGGGCCGCCTCTGCTGAGCGAATAGACGGCGGCATGAGCCCAGAGCTGGGCTCTGTCGCATATGGAGTGCGCGGCGGGGAAGTACGCAGCGGTGGACAGCATGCCTCGGTCCGGACCTTCGTCGGCACCCATGCGGATCGAAATTTGTGGGGGTACGCTATGCACATAGAAGCGGGCAAAATGGTTTGCCTTGAGTATGTGTTATCGCTCATGGATGGCACGGTAATCGACTCCACAGAAGGTAGCGGCCTGTGGACCTATGTGCATGGCGAGACCAAGATGCCGCCTGGGTTGAGCAGAGGTATTGAGGGGCTTGAGGTGGGCGCGCACGCCCGTCTCGAACTGTCCCCTGAGGATGCCTTCGGCGCCATCGATCCAGCGGCCTTCCAGGATGTGCCGCGGGGGATGGTGCCTGCATCAGCGCTGCGGGTGGGCTATGCAGGCGAATTGCCCGGCCCTGGGGGGACGCTCATTCCGTTTAAGATTCAGGCCATTCACGAAGAGACTGTGACTCTGAATCTCAATCACCCCTTGGCGGGTGAGCCTGTCATTTTCGAGGTCTGGGTCCGGCATATTCAGGATTGAGGCAGTGCCGGCAGCTGCGCGTCGTAGAATCGCGTAAACCACTTGACAGAAAACCGACGATTTGATAAGTAGCACCAAAACGCGGAGAATTCACACGTACCTATCGGATGTAGGTTGGGATGCCGGTCATTCCGATGCACGAAGCGACTTGCCGATAGGGCGATGCGCGTTGGAATGACACCCAGGACGGAAGAACCGTGGCGGTAAAGTCCCTATCCATCCGCTAGCCAGGCTGTGAGGTACGTTATGCGGCGAGTCACCCAGAAGCGCGCAACACGTCAATTGGAGGCCGTCTTCCAAGCTCTCCAAGGAGATCCCACCCATCCCTTCGCCGATGAAATCTACCGCCGCGTACGCAAAAAGCTGCCGCGGATTAGCCTCGCCACCGTGTATCGGAACCTGCAACGCCTGGCTGAGGACGGTAAAATCCGCACTGTCCTCTTAGGGGAGCGGGTAGCGCGGTACGACCCCGAGACCAGCGACCACGATCATTTTATCTGTGAGAGATGCGGCCGGGTGATCGACCTGTTCTTAGAGCGTGACCGACAAGTAGACCTGACGCCATTGACGAGTGATGGCTACATCGTGACCACGCATAACTTGACGGTCCATGGGGTCTGTCCGGTGTGTGCCCCGGGAAGTGAGACCGCCGCGCCTTAGTGCCTGGGACGATCGAGTCGCGACATGGTGCCGGATTCTACAGTGGTGATGCATTACGCCAAGAGCTTCGTCACACGTCCCAGCCCAACTCTCAAGCTGCAAGCAGCCTGCAAGCCGCGGGAAAGCCGTCATTGGAGGCCGTGGCGAATTTTTCGCTTGCCTTTTTTCATTCGTCATAATAATAATTATCACTAGTATGTGCTGGTACAATTCGGCAGCTGATCTGGGACGAACGCCCTCCCTTGTGGATGCCAATGACACACTCACGAACGCAGTGTCGGAGAACATCGTGCCCGTAGAGCTTCATGCAGAGCTGTAGAAGATGGCTGACTACCCATGTGGTTAACTGGCGTCGACGCACAGGGGTCGACGTCAAGGACGGACGATAGGGGTGATTCGGGTAACTCATAACAAGAAAAGGGAGACCTGAGTATGGCATACCAAGACGATATCGCTCTTATGGCTCACCTGATGCGACGCGCGGGCTTCGGAGCGGGTCGCGATGAGCTCGAAGCACGTGTCGCCAAAGGGTATGAGGCGACGGTGGAGGAGCTGTTGCATCCCGAGACCCAGCCACCGGTTGACGCATATACGCTGATGCGCTACCAACCGGCGGCGTTGCTTCCCGGTGGACAGCCCCCCATGGGGAACGTCAACTGGATGTTTTACCTGGTCAACACCAAACGCCCTCTGGAAGAGAAGATGGCGCTTTTCTGGCATCATGTGTTCGCTACCGGCAACGCCAAAGTGGATAACTACGACCAGCTCCTGGAACAGATTAAACTGTTCCGCGACAAGGGGATGGGGAGCTACCGCGAGCTCATGGTCGAACTGGCGAAAAACCCCTCCATGATTTTCTGGCTGGACAACAACGAGAATCATGGCAATGCCGTCAACGAGAACTGGGGTCGCGAGCTCCTTGAGCTGTTCAGCATGGGGGTCGGCAACTACACGGAGAAAGATGTCCGCGAAGCCTCGCGTGCTTTCACGGGCTGGACCTTCGAGACCAAGATCCCGCGTTTGCCGTATGGTCGTTTCCCCTGGAAGTTCGAGTATCGCCCGGAGGACCATGATGACGGGGAGAAAGAATTCCTCGGCCATCGCGGCCGCTTCAACGGCGAGGACATCATCAACATCATCGTGCAGCAGCCAGCCTGTGCCCGCTTCGTGGCACGACATCTGTACAACTTCTTCGTCGCCGATGAGCCGCAGGTGCCGGCGTGGTCGATCGAGGCCCCACGCGATCCGCAGGCCATCGATGTCCTGGCCACGACTTTCCGCCAGTCCAACTATGACATGCGCTCGGTGCTCCGGGTGCTGTTCAATTCGGATTTCTTCAAGAACGCTCGTTTCCAGCATATGAAATCCCCAGCCGAGGTAGTGGTGGGTACCCTGCGCCTCGTCGGGAACTATGAGATCCCGAGACCTGGGTATGGGGAGCTGGCGATGCAGCCCTCCTACATGGGGCAGGACCTCCTCAATCCACCGAGTGTGGAGGGGTGGCATACCGGCAAGGAATGGATCAACAGTGGCTCCTTGATGGCGCGCATCAACTTCGTGGCGGAGCTCATTGGCGATCCGTCACTGCCGGGCGTCCGCGCCATCATCAATCGGCTCAAGGCCAAGGGGACGCTGAGCCCTGAACAACTGGTCGACGGCTGTCTGGACCTGCTCGGGCCCGTGGAAGTGGGGCCGGAAACGCGGCAGGAGCTCCTCGATCAGGCCAAAGAGTGGGGCCAAATCAGCTGGGATGGTGAGACGAACGCCCAGACCGCCGACCAGCGCGTTGGCGAAATGCTGCAACTAATCGTGGCAACCAGAGAATATCAGTTCGCATAACATACAAGACATACAAGCCTTTTCAGCTGAGGAGGGACACACATGGCAGCAGGACAAAAAGATCCCGTCTTGGTCGTACTGCAGCTCTCCGGCGGGAACGATTATCTGAACACGGTGATTCCGTATAATAATCCGCTGTATCGCGACAATCGTCCGGCCGTAGGTATCGCCGACGACCAGATCCTGCACATCGACAATAACCACGGTTTCCATCCGGCCATGGCTCCGCTGAAGAAGTTCTGGGATGAGGGTAAGCTCGCCATTATGCACGGCGTCGGCTATGCCAATTCACCGCGTTCCCATTTCCGCTCCATGGACATCTGGCACACCTGTGAGCCGGATAAGGTGGGAACCGAAGGTTGGCTGGGCCGTGTGGCGCGCGAGATCGACCCAAACAAAGAGAACGTCGTGACCACCGTGAGCTTTGGCCCGAGCTTATTCCGGGCGCTGTCAGTTCCGGGCGTGCCCGTGGCGTGTGTGGCGGGCCCCCTGGAAAGGTACGGTTTCCTCCCGACCATTCAGGAGCAGACACAGCGCCTGAAAGTGTTGGATCGTTTCGCGCGCATGTATTCGCCTATGGTTGGTAGTGGCGTGATGGAATATCTCGGCACCACCGGCCTGGATTCCCTCAAGGGTGCGGATATCCTGAAGGTGGCACCGCAGAAGTACGCCTCTAGCGTGAAGTATCCCGACACCCCGATTGCCCGCAAACTGCGGGGCGCCGCTCAGGTGCATCTGGCCGACTTGGGCACCCGGATCTTCTATTGTGATCATGGCAGCTTCGATACCCATGCCAGCCAGAATCCCGGCCATGGCAACCTGTGGACGGCTGTGAGCGAGGGCCTGGATGCGTTCATGACAGACCTGCGGCAGCACGATCATGCCGACAACGTGATCGTCCTCCTGTTCTCGGAGTTCGGTCGGCGTGTGCACGACAATGGCTCTGGGACGGATCACGGCGCTGCCGGACCAGTCTTTGTGCTCGGTGAGAAGGTGAAAGGTGGCCACTACGGCGAATATCCCTCCCTGAAGGCGGAAGACCTGGTGCAGGGCGACCTGAACCCGAACATGGACTTCCGCGGCGTCTACTCGACGATCCTCGAGAAATGGCTGAAGCTTGATCCGAAGCCGATCGTCGGCGGCACCTTCGAGCAACCGGCCTTCCTGAACTAGACGGACGGTCATCAGCTCCCGACCTCCCCCCTGGCGGATCAATCGTGGGGGGAGGTCTGAATATCGGTGCGGGCGTATTGGCTGTCTTCCGTCATCCGGGAGACGGTATCTTGCTTGGACGGGAGGGGTTATGCCACTGACAACTGTTGCGCGTGGAAGGGTTTATGATTGGAGCCACGCCGTCGGGCGTGGCGCGGCATCGGGGACGGGCTTCAATTACCCCCAAACGATGTGCCTGGGGAAGGGCGGCGTCGTCTATGTCGCGAACCGGGGCAACGAGAATAATTTTGGTATGCGTGTGAACAAAGTCCGGATCGGTGCACCTGGCGAAGAAGAGCTCCAGGCAGAGTTTTTCAAGTGGGGCACCGCGGACGGACGCTCGACCTGGCCGTTTGGCGTCGCCATCGACAGCCAGGAAAATGTCTATGTCTCAGACGAATGGCAAAACACGATTTCGGTGTTCGATTCGAGCGGAAATTTCCTCCGCAAATGGGGGAAAACGGGCAGTGGCGATGGCGAGCTACTCCGGCCCGCAGGTTTGGTGTGCGAGAAGAACGGTAACGTCATCGTCGTTGATAGCGGTAACAATCGCCTCCAGGTCTTCAGCCCGGATGGTAAGTTCTTGGCCAAATGCGGCAAGGGTGGAACTGGCGACGGTGAGTTCAACCAGCCGTGGGGGATCACCCTCGACCATGATGGCAACATCTGGGTCGCCGACTGGAAAAACCATCGTGTGCAAAAACTGTCCCCACAGGGCAAGTTTTTAATGAAAATCGGCGAGTATGGGGTACTGCCCACGCCCGCCGATGCATACAGCGTCACCTACCTCGGCCCCTATGTCTCTACCTCCGGCACGCCCGGCTACGTTAAGGCTGGCCTGCTCAACCATCCCACCGACGTCGCCGTTGATAGCGATGGTGATATCTATGTGGCTGACTGGGGGAACCATCGGGTGTGCGTCTTCGACTCCGAGGGCACCCCGATTGCGAATCTCAACGGCGATGCGCAGGTGATGTCCAAGTGGGGCCAGCAAAGCATCGACGCCAACCCGGACATGATGAAGGCCCGACGGCGTGCCAGGAGTCTCGAGCCTGAATGGCGCTTCTGTTTCCCGACGGCGGTCGACTTCGATCCGGAAACCGACCGCATTATCGTGGCCG
>Ga0081538_10005096_pt1 | contig 11933 bp, 15 predicted proteins | sample TabmetS5T2R1_FD_71022 | JGI IMG/M metagenome (GOLD analysis project Ga0081538, IMG submission 71022) | Tabebuia heterophylla rhizosphere microbial communities from the University of Puerto Rico - S5T2R1 | ecosystem: Host-associated > Plants > Roots > Rhizosphere ... | reverse complement strand
CGTCCATCGCCGCCCAGAGCCGCTCCACACGCCCGCGCGAGAGCCGCCCGACCGGCGTGCGCGGATCGACGCGCGCCCGCCAGGCGATCTCATCCACCATCAAATTCCCGAGCCCGGCGATCAGCCGCTGGTCCATGAGCGCCGCCTTCAACCCGCCGCGCCGCGCCGCGAGCAGCTCGCGGAAGCGAGCGAGATCGACCTCCGTGGCGTCCGGGCCGAGCGGACCCGTGACGAACTCCCGGCCTCGCCTCGAGATCCACACGCCCCCGAACTTGCGCATGTTGCGATAGCGCAGCTCGCCGCCCCGGCAGACGAACACGATCCGGTCGTGCACGTGCCGCTCCGCACGGCGCGGCTCCCAGTCCAGCCGGCCGGTCATGCCGAAGTGCATCAGCACCTCGGCCTCGCCGGCGGGCGCGAAGACCCATTTGCCCTGACGCTCGAAGCTCCCGAAGCGCGCCCCTTCGACCGCATCCGGCCGGCCACCCCGGAGCAGGGTGCGGTCGATCAGCTCGATTCGCTCGATGCGCCGGCCGGCCGCGGGCTCGGCGTTCTGGCGAAAGCCCTCGACGTCCGGCAGCTCGGGCACGGCACTAGTGGATCGCGGTGGCGGCCCGCCCGGCGCCCGAGAGCTCGAAGACCCAGAAGTCCTGGCCCATCACCGGCACCGACACGTTGTAGATCGGCACGCTCTCCAGCTCTCCCTGGAGGCGGCCGGCGTGGGCGTGTCCGTGCAGCACCAGATCCGGGCGATGCTCGAGGATAGGCGCCGCCAGGCGGTCGCTCCCGAGGAAGGGCCAGATCTCCGACGGCTCGCCCTGCAGCGTCTCCGGAATCGGCGCGTAGTGCAGCAGCGCCACGCGGAACGGGCACAGCGCGATCTCGTGCAGGCCGTGCGAGAGGGCCTGCACCTCCTCGCCGCACTCGGCGTACACGGCCCGCAGGGACGGCTCGCCGAAGTCCGGCAGTCCCATGCCGCGGAAGCCGCCGACGAACCCCTTCACGCCGGCCACGCCGAGCCGGCAGCGGTCGCCCACCACGGTGTGGGAGCGCTCCAGCACGACGATGCCCGCCTCGCGCAGCACCTCGACGACCTCGTCGGCCCGGTTGGCATGCAAGTCGTGGTTTCCCAGCACGGCGACGACGGGCGTCTCCATCCCGCGGCAGGCCTCCGCCAGCACCGCCGCCTGCTCCGGCTCGCCGTGTGTCGTGAGGTCCCCGGCGAGCAGGACCGCCTCCACCTCGCCCTCGATCGCGTCGAAGGCGGTGAGCACCGCGTTGCGATTCTCCTCCGAGCAGTGCACGTCGCCCGCGGCCGCGATCCTCATGCGCGCGTCGCCGCGCAGGTTGGCGGCGAGCACGCTGGTCGGCGCCTTCATCTGAATTCCATTACCCCAGTATGGGTACGGGGAACGCATGCAGGAGCATCCCTTCCCCGCCATAGAGGCCACGCTCAAGAAGGCCGTCGCCGCGCTGCGCGACGCGGAGGTCCCGTTCCTGCTCGCCGGCGGGCTCGCGATGTGGGCGCGCGGGGGCCCCGAGACCCGCAACGACCTCGACTTCGTCGTCAAGGAGGAGGACGTCGAGCGCGCCGTCGAGGTGCTCGCCGAGGCCGGCATGCGCCCCGAGAAGCCGCCGGAGGAGTGGCTGTGGAAGGCCTGGGACGGCGACGTCCTGATCGATCTGATCTTCCGCCCCCGCGGGCTCGAGGTGACCGATGAGGTGATCGCGCGCGGTGAGGAGCTCCACGTTCTCGGGATCACCATGCCGGTGATGTCGATCGAGGACGTGCTCGCGACCAAGCTGCTGGCGCTGCACGAGCACCAGCTCGACTTCACGAGCCTGGTCCGCATCGCCCGCGCGGTGCGGGAGCAGATCGACTGGCGCTACCTGCGCGAGCGCACCGCCGGGTCTCCCTACGCGACGGCCTTCTTCGTCATGTGCGAGGAGCTCGGGATCACCTCGGAGGCCCACGGCGCCCAGGGCGCCGAGGTCCGCCTGCTCACCCCGCGGGGCTAGACGGCTCCAGCACGAACACCTCGATCGCAACGTCCGCGTCGACCAGCACCTGGCTCGTCGAGCCCAGCACGCGGCGGCCGACGATCTGCTCGACCGCGTCGATGAAGTCATCCCTCATGGCGTCCTGGAAGGCCAGCCGCGTCTCGCGCACCCTCGCGTGCTCGCCGGCCTCGACCAGAGTGCGCTCGACCGTCGTGAAGACGTCGCCCATCACGCACACGAGCACGTCATCCAGGAGGTAGGACTTCGAGCGGGTGGGTCCTTTGCCGTAGTGCGAGCGGTGCAGCCGCACGACGGCGTTGGTCACCTCGGCGAGCAGCGGGCCGAGCGTGGGCTGTTCGTGATGCGGGGCGGTCACCGGAGGTCGCGAAGCCTGCGTGGGTCGTGCGCGACGATCCGGTTCGTGCCGCCAGGCGGACGCGTCCCGTCCCGTTCAAAGCTGTTACGCCGGACGCCCGGTCAGGAGACGTCCTGCGCCGGCAGCATCATAGTCTGGCCGTCCGCGGCCATCAGCAAGATCACGCCGTGAAGCTCATCCGCCTGCGTCCTGAGCGGCATGATGCGGACCCGACACGACACGGTCCGTCCGCGCCGGGTGACAGCTTCGACTTGGTACTCGCTCTGTTCCTGGTCGCCATTCAGCATCGTGCGGAGGGGCTCCTTGAGACTCTCGACCGGGAAGCCGATGTCGAGAGACAGAATGTGCCGCCCCTCCACCTCTTCCGGGCGAAGCCCCCAGAGGTCCGTGGAATTGGCGTTCCAGACCTGCACGCACTCCTCGCGGTCCAGCACGACGACCCCGACTCCCATGCTCCCGAGGATGCCCTCGAGGAAGAGGTTCGCTCGGTCGAGCGCGAGGCTGCGGTTGGCCTGCTCGTCGTTCATGGTCTCGAGCACGTCGTTGGTTGATTGGAGCTCCTCGTTCATGGTCTCGAGCTCCTCGTTCGAGGACTGCAGCTCCTCGTTGGTGGTCTCGAGCTCCTCGTTGGTCGAGTGCAGCTCCTCGTTGGTCGTCTCGAGCTCCTCCACGGTCGACTGGAGCTCCTCGTAGGCCGTCTCGAGCTGGCGCTGGGAGCGCGCGTGGTCCTCGTCGAGCCGCGCGGCCTCGGTCACGTCGTCGAAGCAGATCGTGGCCCCCAGCGGCTCCGAGCCCGGTCCAGGGATCGGCGCCACGAGAATCTCGAGCGTCTTTGCCTCGCCGCGCGGTGCACTCCATGCCACGCGCCCGACCGGCACCGCGCGGCGCTGGGCGTACGCCCGCTCGAGCGCCGATCGGAGGTCGCTGGGGCGGTACGACAGCTCCAGGTCCTGGAGCGGGCGGCCTACGTCCGCCAACACGAGCCCGAAGAGGGAGCGCGCCGTCTCGTTGACCTCCGTGACGAAGCCGCTGCGGTCCACTACGACCTGCGCAACCGGCGACAGGTCGAACGCGCCGCTGCGAAGGTCGCCATAGCGCCCGGTGTCCCGTTCGGCTGCCGCGGTGTCGCCGATGAACGCGAGCCGCTCGGTCAGACCGAGCCGCGGGACCTTCCTGAATACCCGCCACTTCAAGTTCTGCGCCGTGAAGAGGTCGGTGTGGGAGATGAGCATCTCCGACTTGCCCAGGAAGAGGAAGCCGGTCGGCTTCAGAGCAAAGTTGAAGTGACGCAGGATCCGGCCCTGCGTCTCCGGCGTGAAGTACATGAGCGCGTTACGGGAGACGAGCAGGTCGATGCGCGAGATCGGCGCGTCGTGCACGAGGTTGTTGCGGCCGAAGATGACCGAACGGCGCAGGTCGTCACGGAAGGAGTACCCGATCGCAGTCTGCTCGAAGTAGCGCGTCGCGTACTCATCGGGTACCGACTTGAGCGCGTCCTTCGGGAACGTGGCGTGCCGGGCGCGCGCCAGAGCGTCTTCGTCGACGTCCGTCGCGTAGATCTTCACGCGGTTGCGGAACTCCTCCTCGCCGAGAGCCTCCGCGAACACGATGGCGAGCGTGTATGCCTCCTCTCCCGACGCACACGCTGCCGACCAGATGCGAATCGGCTCGGGACCCGGTGCCTCGTCGAGGAGCCACGGGATGATCTCTGCCGCCAGGTAGTCCCACGCCGGCCGATCGCGAAAGAACCCGGTGACGTTGATGAGGATCGTGTCGAAGAGCGCTGTGAACTCGTCTGGAGCGACCTGGAGATAGTCCTGGTACTCGTCGTAGCGCTCGACCTCGACTTCATGCATCCGCTTGCGGATGCGCCGCTCGAGGCTGGACCGCTTGTAGCCCGAGAAGTCGAAGCCCCGGGCCCTCTTGAGGTAGTCCAGAAGCGACTCGAGCGTCCGCGAATCCGAGGCGCTCATACCGGCTCCTCCTCATGGCCGGGCACCAGGCGCGCCAGGGCGTCCCGGACGGCCTCGGCGTGCTCCTCGGCCGCGCTCGCGCGTCCTTCGAAGCGCTCGACGAGAGCTGTCTTGCCCTCTGCCCGACGCGCGAGCCGACGGTAGAGGTCCGCACGCTCGTAGAGCCCGCGGGCGGCGCCCCACATGGCCCGCTCCAGGCTGGTGCCCTGCTCGGCGATCAGGCTCTCGGGCGAATACACGTGCCCGACCCGGCAGGCGAAGTGGACGAACTGCCCCTCTCCCCGCTCCCACAGCGGCCCCCCGCACTCCGGGCAGGAGAGCTCGGCGGGCTCGGCGTTCTCCGCCTCCGACGCGGCCCGCACGGCGACCTGCTCGGCGCTGTAGCGCCACTCCGGCTGGGCGTCGAGCGGCTCCTCGACGAGCTCGGCGATGCACGTCGCCATCTCGGCTGCCGACAAGACGCCGTCCGGCTCGGCGGCGGCGGCGGCATGCTCCGGCATCGCTGGGTAGAGCGCATCCGCCGTGGACTGCACGAGCAGGACGCCACCCCGCGCCTTCACCAATCTGGCGCCAGCCGCTCCGTCGTCGAGCGTGCCGGAGAGGACGACAGCGATCACACGCGGTCCGTAGGTGCGGGCGGCGCTGCGAAACAAGGGATCGATCGCCGGCCGGTGCCCGTTCTCGCGCGGCCCGGCGCTCACCTGGACATGCGCGCCCGCCAGGAGCATGTGCCGGTCGGGCGGGGCGACGTAGATGTGCCCGCGGTCGATCGCCTCGCCATCGCGCGGGACCGACGCCGGCAGCGCTCCCCCCCGGCTGAGGATGCTCGGCAGCACGCTGGTCCCAGTCGAGGACAGGTGCAGGACCACGAAGAGCGCGGCAGGGAACTCGGGCGGCAGCGATGGGACCAGCCGGGTGAGCGCCTCGACCCCGCCGGCGGACGCGCCGATGACCACGACATCCCGGTAGACCGGGCCGGCCTCGGGGGGCCGCGGCTCGGTGGCCGACGGCTCCGTGCCGAGGAAGCGGCCCGACCCTGCCTGCTCAGGGTCGGCGGAGCTCACGACAATCCCTCATCCGTGCGACTCGCGCGGCGTGACGCGCACGCGCCACCCTCACGCGGTCGCGCGCCATCCCGGCACGCTGCGGGGAGGCTACGGGCCAGGCGTATTGGTGCTCCTCGGGCGGCACGGCCGGCCCGGGCTGTGGCGGCTGCTGCACCACCGTATGTGCAGAGTACCGCTACGAAAGCGAGCCGTCTGCTACGGAACCGAGCCGTCCGTGGCGGGCGCGTCGGGGGATGCCGGCCCGACGCCGACACCCCCGTCCGCGACTCGGTCGCCCCCGGACCGATCTTTGAAAGGCTCGAATACGAACAGCTCGACCATGAGGTCGGGGTCGTGGTGGGCGCAGCCCATGGCCGCGACGACGCGGCGGCCCGTGGTGTCCTCTACCTCCTCGCGCATCGCCTCGCGCAGGGTCTGCTGGATCGCTCCGCGATACGCCATCGCGACCCCTTCGAGCCCGTGGTCGAGAAGAGTCTTCTCCGACATCAGGAACCCGTCCCCGAAGATCGTGAGCAGCACGTTGGGTCCGGCCCAGTAGCTCTTGGCCCGGGTGGGGCCGCGGCCCGCGTCGCGCCTCATCAGCTGGACGAGCTGGCGAGATAGCTCGGCCAACTGTGGTCCCCCGATTGCGCTTGCGGGCGCGGCCTCCAGCCGGTGCATTGCTGAGGAGGACACTGTTGGCGATATCGTAACCGATTTCGCGATATCGGCATCGATATCGCGTCTACAATTTCACGCATGGCGGTTCGGAAGATGCATCAGACCACCGTTCGCTTCGGGGCCGACCTGTGGGAGGCCCTCGAGGCCGAGTGCGCCGAGCTGGGCGTCAGCGTCGCTCAGTTCGTGCGAGAGTCTGCCCTCGCTCGCCTTGTTTATCTGGCGGGACGGCGAGGCGATAGCGACTACGAGCACGCCCTCGAGATCGCTGGGGCGCCCATGCCCCACCCCGCTGAGCGGCCTGTTGATCCAGTCGCCGCTGCGTTCGAACGCAGCGACGCGGAGGTGGCCGCATCCTCTGCAGTCTGGGCTCAAGGGCGGCTCGCGCGCCATCGCGCCAGGGAGCTCCGCGAGGCCAACGCCCGCCACCGCCTCGAACGCTGACGCCAACCCGCCAGGCTCGTTTTCGCGCTCCAAGCCCGGGGTAGACCCCTTACATGCCGACAAGTTCGGACGAATCCGCCGAGCGCCGGTTCGAGGCCCTGCTCGAGCGGGGCGAGGAGCGCGGCTGCGTGAACCTGTCGGAGCTGATCGAGCTCGGCCAGGAGCTGGAGCTGCCCGACGAGGAGACCCAGGCGCTCCAGGAGCGCCTCGAGGCCCGCGGCATCGAGGTCGCCGACGACTGCGGCAACGGGGCGCCGCCCGGCCCGATCTACAACCACGACGAGCTCGTCGTGATGACGAGCGACACGCTGCAGCTGTTCCTGCGAGACGTGCGCCGCCACCCGCTGCTCTCCGCGGAGGAGGAGATCGAGCTCGCGCAGCGGATCGAGCGCGGCGACCTCGAGGCCAAGGAGCGCATGGTCAACTCCAACCTGCGCCTGGTGGTCTCGCTCGCCAAGAAGTACCAGGGCCACGAGCTCGCGCTGCTCGATCTGATCCAGGAGGGGATCCTGGGGCTGATCCGGGCGGCCGAGAAGTTCGACTGGCGCAAGGGCTACAAGTTCTCGACCTACGCCACCTTCTGGATCCGCCAGGCGATCCAGCGCGGCCTCGCCAACCAGGGCCGAACGATCCGCATCCCGGTCCACATCGGCCAGCGCGAGCGCAAGATCGCGCGCGTGGAGCGTGAGCTGGCGGCCCGGCACGGCCGGCCGCCGACCGACGAGGAGATCGCGCACGCCGCAGAGATCTCGGTCGAGGAGCTCCATGAGACGCGCGAGGTCATGCGAACGATCACGAGCCTCGAGCGGCCCGTGGGCGAGGAGGGCGACACGGAGCTGGGCGACCTGCTCGCCAGCGAGGAGCGCCAGCCGCACGAGGAGGTCGAGATCGGGCTGCGCGACAAGACGGTGCGCGCGGCGCTCGACCAGCTCCCCGAGCAGGAGCGCAAGGTGATCAAGCTGCGCTACGGCATCAACGGCGACGAGCCGACGCCGCTGCGCGAAGCGGGGCGGCTGCTCGGCCTCTCCCCCGAGCGGGTCCGCCGGATCGAGCACAAGGCGCTCGCGCGCCTTGCCGAGTTCCGCGAGGTGGCGGCGCTCAGCGAAGCCGCCTGACCGGGCCTGACCAGGTCGTTGCAGCGCTCGACAAGGTGAGTAACCATCGGCACGACGGGTAGCTGGATCGCATGGAGGGCACTACGCGATTCCAGAGGACGGACGAAGATCGCTCTGTCGGCGAGCTGGTCCAGGCGCTGACGCAGCAGACGTCCGCGCTGGTGCGCCACGAGATGCGGCTCGCCCAGGTCGAGCTGCAGGAGAAGGGCAAGCGGATGGGCGTGGGCGCCGGGATGTTCGGCGGCGCCGGCCTCGTCGCGCTGTATGGCGTGGGCGCGCTGATCGCGGCCGCGATCATCGGGCTGGGCACGGTCCTCGAGCCGTGGATCGCCGCGGTGATCGTGGGCGTGGTGCTCCTCGCGGTGGCAGGCATCCTGGCTCTCACCGGGAAGAAGCAGGTCAACCGGGGCACGCCGCCCCTGCCGGAGCAGGCCATCGAGAGTGCCAAGCGCGATGTGAACGAGGTGAAGGCGAGGGCGAGGTCATGAGCGAGCCGGAGACCGAGGCACTCCGCCGCGAGATCGAACAGACGCGCGCCGAGCTGGGAGCGACCGTCGAGGCGCTCTCGCACAAGGCGGACGTGAAGACGCAGGCGCGCGAGAAGGCGGAGCACGCGAAGGAGCAGGCGCGCCAGAAGGCCGACCTCGCGAAGAAGCAGACGCGCGAGAACCCGGCCCTCCCGATCGCCGCGGCCATCGTAGGAGCGCTGGTCGCGCTCGTGGTCATCCGCCGGAGGCGGTCGTGATGGCTCGCTTCCGCCGCAACCGCAAGAAGGAGCCCGAGAGCCCCACGCAGTTCGGCACCCGCTCCTGGTTCGGCGTGCTCAAGCGCACCGGCAAGGAGTTCCAAGAGGACAACCTGACCGATTGGGCCGCGGCGCTCACCTACTACGGCGTCCTATCGATCTTCCCCGCGCTGATCGTGCTCGTGTCGATCCTCGGCCTGATCGGCGAGTCCGCCACCCAGCCCCTGATCGACAATCTCGGCTCGGTCGCCCCCGGACCGGCCAAGGAGATCGTCACTAGCGCGATCGAGAACCTCCAGGGCAGCCAGGGCGCGGCCGGGGTCTTCTTCATCATCGGCATCCTGGCGGCGATCTGGTCGGCGTCCGGCTACATCGCCGCCTTCATGCGCGCCTCGAACGTGATCTACGACATCCCGGAGGGGCGGCCGATCTGGAAGACCCTCCCGGTGCGTGTCGGCCTCACGGTCCTGCTGATGGTGCTCACCGCGATCAGCGCCGTGGCCGTCACGCTCAGCGGCGCGCTGGCCAAGGAGACGGGCAACCTGCTCGGGCTCGGAGACACCGCCGTCCAGGTCTGGGACATCGCCAAGTGGCCGGTGCTCCTGCTGCTCGTCAGCTTCATGTTCGCCGTGCTCTACTGGGCGGCGCCCAACGTGAAGCACCCGGGCTTCCGCTGGATCTCGCCGGGCAGCGTGCTGGCCGTGCTCGGCTGGGTCAGCGCTTCCGCCGCGTTCGCCTTCTACGTGGCGAACTTCGGCTCCTACAACAAGACCTACGGCGCGCTGGCCGGACCGATCGTCTTCCTGGTCTGGCTCTGGATCTCGAACATCATGATCCTGCTCGGCGCCGAGTTCAACGCGGAGCTCGAGCGCGGCCGGGCGATCGAGGGCGGAATGCGGCCCGAGGACAAGGAGCCGTTCGTGGAGCCGCGCGACACCCGCAAGATGGAGAAGAGCAGCTCCTGACGGTCCAACCGCAGGACACGCGGGGCGATGGTGCATTCGCCGGCTACGCCGAGCCGGAGAAGCGCCCGCCCTTCAGGTCGTACGCGGCGCTCGCCGGGGCGTTCAACGTCGCGATGGCGGCGGGCCTGGCGGGCGCGCGCCGGGGTGGCCGCGAGCTACCGGAGCGGATCGACTCCCGCGACCTCGTCCTTGCCGGGGTCGCCACCCACAAGCTGAGCCGGCTGATCGCGAAGGACAAGATCACCGCGTTCATGCGGGCCCCGTTCACCGAGTTCCAGCAACCGGGCGGGCCCGCCGAGGTCGAGGAGCGCGCCCGCGGCGACGGCCTGCGCCGGACGATCGGCGAGTTGCTCGTGTGCCCCTACTGCCTCGGGATGTGGATCTCCGGCGGCTTCCACGTGGGCTTGGTGGTGGCGCCGCGAGCAACCCGCTTCGCCGCTTCCGTGCTGACCGGGCTGACGATCTCGGACTTCCTGCAGATCGCGTACAAGGCCGCGGAGGACCGCGGGCTCGGCGGGAGCTAGTCCTCCGGGAGCTAGTCCTCCAGCAGGAAGAACTCGATCCCTACGTCGGGATCGATGAGGATCTGGCTGTGGTAGGCGGCGACCCGGCGGCCCAGTGCCCGCTCTACCACGCCCTTGAAGGAGTCCGCCATGGCCTCCTGGAACGTGAGGCGCACGCGGCGGACGAGGTCGCCCTCTCCGCTCTCCGCGAGGGTGTTCTCGACGGTGGTCATCGTGTCCCGCAGAACCGTGACGACGTAGCGGTCTTCGAGCATGTAGGACTTCGCCCGGGTGGGGCCGCGCCCGTAGTACTCGCTGAACAGACGAACGATCCCGTTCGTGATCTCGGCCAGCTGGTCGCCGAGTCGAGCGTGTCCGTTCGCGGCCTCGACTGAGTCCACAGCGGAAATATTCGCACGCGGCTCGCGAAGGCCGCTACCTCTTCTCGATCTGGACGAAGGGGCGCCGCTCTAGCGGGCGACTGCCTCGCCGCCTGCGGACTCCGCCGACGACTTGGCGGTGCGGGTCGAATCGAGTAGGCGAGGGGGAAGAGGGGACCGGAACAGCCTGCTGACCTTGCCGAGTTTCGCCTTGCAGCGCGGGCACTCCTCGACGGTCGCGGACAGCGTGGGGCTGTAGACCGTCAGCCGGCAGGTCGGGCAATTCAGGTACGCCATTCTCTCCTCCTCGTAGCGCGCCGCGGGCACGCGCTGTACAGGACGGACAAAGGTAGCCCAAAGAGGTAGCGCCGTCAACGAAAGGGCTGTGGAACGATGCCGCCCATGCCGGCAGCGATAGTCACCGGATCCGACTCGGGCATCGGCAAGGCGACGGCGGTTCGGCTGGCGCGCGATGGCTTCGACGTCGGCATCACATGGCACACCGACCGCGAGGGCGCCGAGGACACCGGCCGCGAGGTCGCGGAGCTCGGGACCCGTCCGGTCGTCACGCAGCTCGACGTGACGCGCTTCGAGGAGGCGGCCGACACCGTGGAGCGGCTCGCCGGCGAGCTCGGCGGGATCGACGTGTTCGTCAACAACGCCGGCGGCGGCCCGGCCCATCCCTTCCTCGACTTCCCCCTCGACGCCTGGCAGCAGGTCATCGCGCTCAACCTCACCGGCGCCTTCGTCTGCGCGCAGCGCGCGGCGCGGCTGATGGTGGACGCCGGAAGGGGCGGGAGAATCGTGAACGTCACGTCCGTGCACGAGCACATCCCGCTTGCGGGCGCCGCGGCCTACTGCGCCGCGAAGGGCGGCCTGGGGCTGCTCACGAAGGTCATGGCGCTCGAGCTCGGCGAGCACGGGATCACGGTCAACGCGGTCGCACCCGGCGAGATCGCGACCCCCATCACCGGCGCCCACGACGAGGACCCCGGCACGAAGGAGCGCCCGGCCTTGCCCGCCGGCCGCCCGGGCGACGCGCACGAGATCGCCGAGGCCATCGCGTTCCTCGCGCGGCCCGACGCCCGGTACGCCACCGGCAGCTCGCTCGTCGTGGACGGCGGCCTCATGCTGACCGCCGCCGAGTACAACAGGGCGGCGGCGTCGTAGGCTCCATCTGGTGGAGCTCGACGCCGAGATAGACCGGCTCTACGGCCTCCCACTGGACGAGTTCGTCCGCCAGCGCGACGAGCTCGCCAAGCGCCTGCGCCGGGACGATGAGCGCGAGGCCGCCGACGACGTCAAGCGGCTGCGCAAGCCGAGCGCGGGCGCCTGGGCCCTGAACCAGGCGGTCCGCCGGCGCCGCAAGGAGACGGATGACCTGCTGGCGGCCGGGGAGCGGCTGCGGGCGGCGCACGAGGCCCTCATGTCCGGCGGCGATCCCGCGGCGCTGCGCGAGGCGATGCAGGAGGAGCGCGCGCTGGCGTCCGCCCTCGCCGACTGCGCCGAGGCCATCGCGAGCGAGACCGGCAAGAGCGGCCCGGCCCTCCGCGAGCGCGTGCGCTCGACGCTCCACGCCGCGACCGTCGACGAGGAGGCGCGCGAGGAGCTGGCCACGGGCCGCTTCCTGCGCGAGCGCGAGGCGGTCGGGCTGGGCCCGTTCGGAGCCGGAGCGGCGGAGGCGCCGGCGCCCCGCCGCGAGCGCCC
>Ga0081538_10005095_pt1 | contig 11934 bp, 11 predicted proteins | sample TabmetS5T2R1_FD_71022 | JGI IMG/M metagenome (GOLD analysis project Ga0081538, IMG submission 71022) | Tabebuia heterophylla rhizosphere microbial communities from the University of Puerto Rico - S5T2R1 | ecosystem: Host-associated > Plants > Roots > Rhizosphere ... | reverse complement strand
GATATTAATGATATGGAATTTTCTTACCCAATAGTCATCCGTCTCAAAGCTGTGTGTCGCATGTTGTGCTCTTTTCTGTCGAGCATGCAGACTGCTATTATTGTTTTTGTCTGACAAGTATCTAAAACGCGCGATTTAATACCTTATTTTACCGCTATAGAAGAAATGAACCGGAGCAAAGATAAAACATGTCAAAAATTTGCCGCCTATGACTTTAGGTATCCCGGACAAACAACCAATAACAACGCTAGAAAAGATGGAAGATGGCAAAGCTATCCTGAGTGTCATGGTTAGCAATGATGTTTCATGTATCAAGTATTTTGCTGCTACTTTGATGAATTATGGGATAGTGGATAATAGATGCTATAGAGAGAATAAAGGATTTTGAAGAAGGAAGAGAAACTGATAATGAATTGGCTGATGCAAGACAGTACGTAAAACAAGTCCTGCAAGAAGTAAGCAAATTGAAAAATAAGGCTAAACAACGATAACTGCTGCAATGAACAACCAACCGTAAGAGTAATATTTTTTATGAATTTGTCTTTTTTATCCTAAATCATGCACTCAAGTTCTCAAAATGATATGATGATTGCTACGGTGTAAGTGCTGAATTTACCTTGCTGATAAAATATTCTCTTTCTACAGGTTTTTTGATGATATCATCGTATTTTACATCAGGCAACACGCTTGTCAATTCTTCTGCTACATCAAGAGCAGAACAAAATACTACTCTGATCCTAGGGCTCAATTTTTTTATCCTATAGAATAGCTGAAGCCCATTTAATCTTGGCATCCTTATGTCCAAAAGTGCTAGCTTGTAATGAAAAGCAGGATCGGATAGCTGTGCGAAATGATTTAGTGCTTCCTGAGGATCAGTAAACGCTCGTACATTGTGTCCTTCAGCAGATAAAAAGCACTCATAAGTAAAAAGTGTGTCTTCTTCGTCATCTACTACCATAATGTTGGCAGAGTGTTTTTGCTGCTCTATGGGCTGCTGCTTTGTCTGCTGGTTCTGATGCAATGGTTGCAATGGTTGTTGTTGCCGTTGTTGTTTCGCTTGATTGTCCTTTAGTTTTGAAGTTATCGGGAAAGAAAAGTGATGATTGATGTTATTGATATCGATTCCAGATGCATTATTGTCATTCTTGCTCAACGCACGATATACAGGATACCTTTGATTAAAACCAACGGAATATCCTCCTCCTAATTCCCTGAATCTGTACCCGTTGTTGTTGACAAAAGAGAACGATTTCACAATTTGATATAGATCTCCACCTATCGCTATTCCATTTGGCTCTGCCATTGAGTTAATCTTTGCACATATATTCATAGTAGAACCAAACAGATCTTCTCTTCCTTTAGAACTGCTTGAAGTTGCAACTTCCACTCTTCCATAATCTGCACTAATTCTATAGTTAACTGGTGGTAGGTTCTGTGCATCTAATTTTGCATTAATAATATCACGAGCTGATATGATTCTCGTAAAGCATTCTAGTATATCTTTGAAGGCTAATTCATTAGAAGGATCTGTGCTGTCAGGGAAGTAAAATATCAAAGCATCTCCAGCATTTTTGACTATCTTTGCACCATAGTTCTTTGCCAACATTGCCGTTGTGTTAATGAATATTGAGTAGTATTGTCCAATTTTTTGACGATCAGAAATCGTCTTATATGTAATACTAGTTGAATCTACCATTTTGACAAAGCCAATGCAGCAGTTCATAGAGCGATCAAGAAAGGAAATTTCTTCAGAAGCTAGATCAGAAAAGGATAGATCATAGTTAACATCAGAATTGTGTGAACTATCCCCTAGAGAACGTCTCATGGTAACTAGGCCTCGAGAGTAGTTTAAGCATAGTCTATTAGTCGCTTTACTATCGGTATGTTAAAAATTTTTCGTTTTAGTAAATTGCTGTTCAAACAAGCTAAAAAGCGATAACTGCATAGCCGTCAGTAGCTATGGTTATTGCCGTTTGCTTCAACTTAATTATTCGTTAGACACTATGAGTGCAAGAGAATTTTTCTAAGACGATTACCCACTAGCACTGAAAGACAGAGATGTTTATGAGGCGTGTAGCTATTCTTACTTGTCATTTGTGGGTATTTTTTTCTTCCTTAAGTAAAGAAAGTGTCCTATCCAATTTTCCTATCTGCTCCCTAAACCCCTTTCTTAATTCTCTGAGGAGCTCTTTGTCAGATTCTGGATCTATTCTAAGAATTTCATCGAATAAATACAGAGTATAATATAGATTATTTGCGCCGAATTTATTAGCTAGATGTCGATTTTCAACCAAATCAATAATTTGGGTAAAATCTAGAGCTATCTTTTTTACTAGTTCCTCTGTTTGTTTTCTTGAGCGGTCAGCACTATATCTTACAATTTGCCAATCCTTAGGTGGAGGGTCATGGTGGTATTTTTCAATGAGGTTTTCTAATCTTGCTAAATTTTTTGTGATTTGCAATGTATGAGAACTAATACGCTGTAAATAGTAATTCTTTTTTCTATTCTCTTTCTGCTTAATCTCAGTGGTATCTCTTATCTTAACTTCAGTAAGTATCCTCTCCATTATTTTGCTTGGTTTCATTTGAAAATAATAATAGCCCATGGCTAGGCCGATTATCCCAATAGCAATCCACCCTGTACTGCTGAGGAGGATAGTATTTGTATCTACAATTTGCAAGGTCACATTGTGCTGTAGAATAGCCAAGAGGAGCACAGTAGTACCAACAGCCATAGCTACACTTGCAGGTACTATCCAGAACATTGGATCTGCCCGCATGTACATCAGCATATCCCGGACCGCAGTGGTATTAAACTGAATAGTACTTCAACTTACAAACAACAGATATATACATAGAAGATATACAAAGTTGTTAGTAGTTATTGGAATGATTAAGACGCTCAAGATATATTGTATATGATGCGTACACATAGTTATGAATAGATCAACTGATCCTCGAATATTTTTATAGAATGACCAATCCATAACCCTTATCTTAATTTGAAACGTGTCAACTCTTCTGGACACATTATGGGAGCGTCCTCACGGTTGTTGATCTCACCAGCTAGGGCAATAATGCTTACTACAGCAGTAATTGCTGTCATTCTTTTGGCTGCCAATTTTACAATAACTAGTGCACAACAACAACAATTACCGACTAGCCAACAACCATCAGTAAGTCAGACTCCAACACTATTAAGCGCAAAGGATAGCTTTAGAGTACAGTTACCAGAAGGTTGGGTAATTCAGGATGTAAATAATACAGGTTTTACTTTGGCAGCAGAAGTGACACAAGGCTACGGGATATTAGCACAACTATGCCCACGGGAGCAGGAACAATCAGTACTTCCAAATGCTAGCGGCAGCAACACATACATTGGCAGCTGTCAACAAGCCCAAGAAGAAGTGATACACATTATACGATATCCTAACTTGGGCCCTATACTTGGAATTGCTTCTGATGAGGATGATGAGGATGATGTTGATATATTTACTCTCATCAATCGCGAGACCATACCCAACGCTATTCTAGCTTATCATCTACAAAAGCTTCAAGAGGTGGGCTATCGTGACATCCAGATTGTAAACAGTATAGATACTACAGTCAATGTTGACAACAGTACAGGTCTAGACAATAATAGAATAGCAACAAGAATACCAGCCAAGCTTGTAGAAATGACATACAGCACTAGCTTTGCTCCAGATGAAGTAAGAAGAGGGTATTTCGTATTAACTGCCACAGCTGCAACTCCTCGCAACTTAGGAATGGTAACAGGATATAGCATCTTTTATGAAAGCAATTCTACTGCTGCTACTGCAGAGACAACAACAGCAGCGCCCTCTGGCAGGATATCACCAACACCATTACCGGCACTGGCCAGACAGGTATTTGATTCATTTGAGTTAGTAGCAGCACGTGCAGAGCCGCTTACAATTGAAATCATTTCAAGTGGTACAGAAGGTGTAGCGCCGGCCACCTTTGAGTTTGAAGCAGAAGTAACAGGTGGTATGGAACCCTATGCCGTTAACTGGGACTTTGGTGACGGCAGCGTAGATGTTGATGATGACGAAAGTATTGATCATACATTTGATGTAGCTGGCACATATGATGTGGGTGCTATCATTACAGATTCTAGCGGTAGAACAGCATCTTACAGTATACCAATTACCGTTGAGCCACCACCACCCCTAACAGCAGTTGAAATCATTTCAAGTGGCACAGAAGGTGTAGCGCCGGCCACCTTTGAGTTTGAAGCCAATATAATAGGCGGTACAGGACCCTACACATATAGCTGGGACTTTGGTGACGGCAGCGTAGATGTTGATGATGACGGAAGTGCTGTTCACACATTTGATGTAGCTGGCAGTTATAATGTGGATCTTACTGTCACAGACTCAACAACCGGTCAAAGTGCATCTGACAGTATACTGATCGTTGTCATAGCGGAAGAACCGCCACCACCACCAGAAGAGGAAGAACCGCCACCACCACCAGAAGAGGAAGAACCGCCACCACCACCAGAAGAGGAAGAACCGGCGTAATCTCTCACATATCCAGATGATTGCATAGCATCATCGCATCCACTACATCTAGACTGCAGTTTGAAGCTCCTTAGCTTAGGTGAGCTGGTCGTTGTGCCACAGTAGGTCCATGAAAAAGAGAATAGTCCCAGAACTAAATATTTTCCATCATTATATGAAATCAGGTTATAACCTAGTGAAAAAGAAGAGGGTTTGGCACGATATGTCTTTCTTTAATCATGCCCATGTTATTGATTGAGTCACTCTTATCTCTTAAGTTTCTTGTGATTAGGTGTTATTGTTGTTGGTATTGGTATTGTCATCGTCATCGTCATCGTTGTTGGTATTGGTATTCGTAGTGGTAGTGGTATTGTCATCGTCATCGTCATCGTCATTGTTGTTATTATTATCATTACTGCCAATGTCGTTATCCAGAATATCGCTATTGGTGTTGCTGTTATCATCATCGAAGTATACCTCTATTACATCATAGAGGCATAGTTGGACGTCATCTGAAAACTCTTCATCGTTGTTGGTGAAGCACTCTATTACGTCAATCAAGAATAGTAGTATATCATTGTAGTTACCGTTGGTATTGTCATCGTCATTGTTGTTGTTGTTGTTGTTGTTGTTGTTGGTATTGTCATCGTCATCGTCATTGTTGTTGTTGGTATTGCCGTTGGTATTGTCATCGTCATCGTCATTGTTGTTGTTGTTGTTGTTGTTGGTATTGCCGTTGGTATTGTCATTGTTGGTGTTGGTATTATATTCGGTTGCAAATGCAGGGATTGGTGTAAGAGTAGGTACGGCTATTCCGATGGCATATAATGCCAACATTGTGGCCACGCTTACTGCTAGAATCTGATTTCTAAGATATCTCACGTCGATACCAGTAATATTTTATCCCTAATAAGGGATATTTAGAATGTTTTACTTTATTTGGTGTAGAACAACCTTATACCTGATTTATAGTAAATTTTTTACTTATTTATCCGTTATTTCAGCTTATTCTGGTTATATGACCTGTCCATGGAATGTTCTTATTCAAATCCCAGTCTATCCATTTTCTACTTGCACACCATGCAAATGTATCACCGGCAAAGAAGGAAGGTGGTCAAGGCAGTAAATGCAGATAAAAGTATGACAGTTTTCGTCTTGTAATACTAGTATGACTAAAACAAAAGAGATCTATTGAATGCCGTATTGAGTTATCCTGACTGATAAAAAATGGTGTGATGGAGAATGAACACAAACTGTAGTAATGCCACTAGTTCAACGTATTCCAGATATATTTGATGTCATTTTTCCTTTTATACAGCTATTTGATGTTCATTTATACTAGAGAATGATGTGCCATTCTAATGCCCAATAATCTTAAGACCATCGAAATATGTGGACGGCAATTGCATTATGTAGAGGAAGGAGGAGGAGAAGGTCAGCAGCCAATTATCTTTATTCATGGCGGACTTGATGATTATCGATGTTGGCAATTTCAAGTCGACTCTTTTTCAAAAAAATATCGTTCCATTTCATACAGTAGAAGATTTGCTTATCCTAACAAATGGATTGGCAATATTGCTCAAGAAAATACTATTGAAGATAATGCTAAAGATTTGGCTGAGCTTATAAGAAAGCTAGACCTTGGACCAGCACATTTGGTAGGTGCTTCATATGGTGCTTTCATTGCATTATACTGTACATCAAAGAATCCAGAATTAGCTAAGACAATGGTACTTAATGAACCTCCAATCTTTCAATTACTTGCAAAAAGCCATCTAAAGGAGGATGTCGAATTGCTTCAGAGGTTCATAACTCGTGTCCAAAGACCTAGCCGAGATGCATCCAAGAGAGGAGATTTTAAAAAAGCAGCGCAAATCTTTATGGACGCAATCATGAATGTGGAGAACTTTTTTGAAAAGCTTCCTGAGGAAGGCAAGCATTACCTAATGGATAACGCAAAAAGTCTCGAAAGTGAATTAGAATCTGCAATGTCAACATCCTTTACCATTGAAGATGTCAAACAGATGAAAACAATTCCTACGCTTCAAGTAAAGGGAGAACTCAGTCCTAAGTTATTCCTCAGAATAGTAGACGTACTTTCTGAGAATATGCCAAATTCAGAGCAGATTGTTATCCCTAATGTAAGTCACGACGATTTCAAGTCTGGTAACTTCTTTAGCTCAAAAGTAATGCAATTTCTTGCAAAGCATGATCAGTTATAGTGAAAATAGTTGTTGCTTAGCAATCACGCTGCAAAGAGAGATAATAATAGCAATTAATAACATAACTACGACTGGCTGGGCGTTACTTTCTAACAATGGCTATAAAAAACAAGACAAGAATAGCCAGAGTAATCCCAAAAAAGATGATGTCACTGTATGCAGTATCGAAACCTTCAACTGCATCTTCCAAGTAATCAAAGAACATTTGTATTGCAAATAATCCAAATGCTACTGCAGCATATAGTATCCTCTTAAGTGCAGTTTTCTTGTAGGCAGAAATTGAGAGTCCAAGAAGTAGGAGTGAAAATGCCGCTATTGCTATCTGTATCGCCTGCGTTATCGGTTCATAAGGCTCGACTTCCACCTCTTCAATTCCAATTGCTCCATCTTCACCGGTTCTCTCAGATGATGTTTCATTACCATCAGCTTCTTCGCTAGACTCATTATTATCGTCAATATCAATTCCGTTCTCTACCTGTCGTACGAGCCATGACAGCAGGAAAAACCAAACCGGTGTAGATAGTAAATCTGTCATAGTTGTTTTTCTTCTCCTTTAGATAATGATAGAAACAGTTCAGCCAATCTGTTGCTCCATCTATTCCAGATATTAGGATAATAGTTCTTCAAGAAAGCAACAACCTGCTTGGAATCTCCATGTAGTTTATATCGCTTGAACCGGCCCTCCTTAATTTCACTAATGATCCCATAATCTAGTAGCCGCCCGATCTGCCAGCTTACAGATGCTGAAGAGATCCCAATGTGCTTGCTAATTTCTATTTGAGATGGATACTTCTGCTCTATAATAAGCATCAGAATCTCTCGAGCAGTTTCATTGCTTAGAACTTCCAATAACTGCTTCTCATTTTCTTCAAATGCCCCGACTACAAAGTAGTACTTGTGCAAGCCCTGCTTTTGGGAAGTTATCCTGCCTGCTTTCTCGAGTTTATCAAGATGATATTGAACTGTACCCATATCTAGATCAAGCTCATTTTTGATCTTTAGGAGGTGGCAACCAGGATTTTCCTCAATAAATCTATGAATTTGGTCTGTCGTATTGTCTTCGGGCTGTCGTGAGCCTTCATTTGCCAATCGACCGGCACACTCCTACTCTTTATTGATTGATAGGTATTATCCTTATCGCAGAAGCAAGAAGCACTTATCAGCAACTCTCCCTCTTTGCTTATTTTACCTCATTTTGACTCGTTTTGGTACAAGTACCTAACTGTAAGAGTTTCACTTTCTTTGCACAAAATATGGAGAACCCACTCTGGTATATGCCCCAACGGATTGCCTGAATTACCAAGTGGCGAGAAGTGTCTCATCGGAGTCAGTATCGTTGCTCTCCATGTAATTGTCAAAGGATAAGCTTTAGCTGTTGTGCAGCGATCTTCCAGTTGGTGGATTCGTAGACTGATAAGTGCACATTTGTAGGCAGTGCGAACAAATCTGCAGAGGCGTATGACCACATGTTTTAGGGTTGCCTACAAGAGGAGCTATTCATCGACAAGAAGTTGTAAATTCCTATTTTTTGTCTACATTTTTGTCGATAAGTGGAGGATAGTGCAGTGGCGTTACGAGGGGTTTTGTCCGACAACTACTGAAAACAAGCTTAATCCAATACCGTAGTTCTCTCGTAGTAAAAGATGGACCGGGTGGGAGATGAATCTATGACCTCGGCAGATCAGCATCTCTCTTGGGCTGCTGTCTCCTTTCTAAACAAGTAGCTAGGGAAGAGAACCTACCCATCATATAAAAAATACACAGGATTAGTGCGACGACATTTCAGGATAGATTATGAGAAATTTGAATCGTACTTGATAAACATGACTGACCAGTCAGTCACCCTTATTAATGACCAAATAGGAAAGATGAATATGAGTGAGTCCAAAAACTCAGTCCACAATAAGGAAATAACTTTGGCAAGATGGAGTACAAGGTTTTGGGCATGGCTTGTCGACTTTATCATAGTAACTGTAGCAATTGAAATAATATTTGCAATAGCATACGCTCCGCTTGCTTCTTTCAACCAAGGTGTTCAGGAGAATCCTGGATTAGGAGCCTTGAGATTTGCAGTGCAGAGCCTACTGTTCTTTGCATATTGGACATACTTTGAATCGACCACTGGACAGTCTATAGGCAAGAAGCTCTTAAAGATCAAAACAACGGACTTGGCTGGAAATGCACCAGACATAAGAAACATTGCAATACAGAGCTTTGGTAAAGCTTTCTTGCTACCAATAGATGTCTTCTTTGGATGGATATTTACAAATGACAAGAGACAGAGGCTGTTTAATAGAGCAAGCGATACCATAGTGATCAGAGTAGTCAACGAAGTACCAAGATCCGAAAATGTCGGCTACAGGAAGGAAGAATAACAATCGAAGCAACGCAGAAAAAGAGCAGAGGAAGCACACCAAGACATCGCTGCTATCACCATCACCAACTATTTCATATAGCAAGTAGTCTAGTCACTTCACCTGGGCTGCAATAATCCAAGGTGCAATGACCATAGTCGCGCCAAAGTATTAAGAAGAGAATCGTAAATTGAAAACTCCTTCTTCTAACAAAAAGCAGCAGGACAGGAGAGGTCATAACTGTGTGTGTGTATATATATCTTCTAATAAATCACATTGTGATCACTTTTAGTCTAGTTTTTCTCCACATAAAAATGCTAAGGATTGCTAGCCAAGCAAAGGAAATCACTGTCGAGACATCTACTATAGGAGCTCGAGTTGAGGAGAACCCGACGTACGCTACAACGACACCAGCAATAAGGGTACCGGCACCAGCAAATATCCCGACTGCTCCAATCCATCTACTAAGGAAAGCACTCTTTACTATTGCAACGCCAAAGATAATTGCAACGGCACCTTGTAGAATTCGGAAATAGCTATTGATACCAATCTCGGTCCACCTTATCCCTTCCGCAACTCGAAAGGCTATGGCTTTCTCTTCCCCCTCAGCAGTTGAAGGGATAGCATACCAAGTATCGACTGCTATCTTGAGCGCAATTCCGTCAACAGCCTGAAGAATAGCATAGGTGCTGGCTGTAATTATTGCTGCCGCAAAGCCAAGCCATGCAAGTGCTGAAGCTGTGCCAGATTCGGACTTAACAAGCAACCGATGAAGTGCTACAAATCCACCAGCAAAAACTAACATAACACCTGCAAACTGACCAATGTGAGCTGCTATCCACGTATCACTTTCGGCATACACTGCAAAGACAACTGGATTGTCCATTAGGTCTTCACTGGAAGCATGAAACAGAGTAGATACAATGATAATAACAAGACCTGCGCCGAATGCAACTGACCCCATCCGAAGCATGGGACGCTCAAAGTCAGGTATGTTTGGCTGCATATGTACTGTAACTAACCACCACTATCTTTGAGTAACATTCACAATCAAGTCCTCACACAATCTTATAACCTTAGTGAATTTACGAGTACTCTAGTCTCCTCCTAAATTGATCTAGGTCAATTTCCTATGCCTCATGTAGGGTTCTTGTCGAACAACTATAAAAAATAACTAAGTTTAATGCCGTAGTTAACTAGATTGACAAAAGTGGACCGGGTGGGAGTTGGACCCACGACCACAGCAAATACATTCTATCATGGTTCCATTAGCTTCAGATGGAAAGAAGCTTATCCCAACCAGTCCAATTCCACTTATTCTGAAACTACTGCATCATAGTATCTTGAGAATGTCTTATGTAGATACATAAATCAGCAGGATGGAAAGTTGCCATGTTAAATTGTGTAAGAGATTCCCAACAGCTACTGTTTCTGATCTTTATCTATATACGTATCGAGAATAATATTGTAGAGCATGACCTATGAAGAACAAGAAGATGGTTTGCAATCCTTAGACTTTTCTCTGTGGACAGACGAACAGCTAGCAAAGCTTCCATTTATTGAACTTCTTGTTTTATCTTTTGACGGTGAAGCATCACTTCATCCTGGAGGAGTAGCCTCTACAGAGAGACTTCTCGGAAAATTGAGTGTCAGTCATGAAGATTATGTCTTGGAAATTGGGTGTGGCAGCGCTAAAGATCTTTGCAAATTAGTTGAGAATCATGATTGCAGAGCAATAGGGGTTGACTCTAGCGACCTCATTGTGAAATTTGCAGAGAATAGAGTACGAAAGACAGGTCTTTGTTCTAAAATAAATGTCATCAAAGGTGATATTACGAATATGAACTTCTTCAAAGATAATCAATTTGATATAGTGATTGCTCAGTCAGTCCTAGCTACAATCATTGATAAGAATAAGGTTGCAAGAGAAGTTTCAAGAGTATTAAAACCCGGCGGGCATTTTGGAGATATTGAGCTGGTTTGGATTGACGAGCCAGACAATCAGCTTGTCTACAATGTAGAAAAGAGAATAGGTTCATTTGATAGACCTTTGAAATCAAGCGAATGGATTACATTATTCAAAGAAGCAGGTTTCAAAGAGAGTGATATTCTTGTAAGTAAGGATTTTGGCTTTCCAACAGATATTTTTGGTGTGATAAAGCACAATGGTGGCTTTGTCGAGTCGATGAAATTGCTGACGCTTATGATGAGCAGGAGCAATAAAATAAATCTTACAGAGCGTGCTGAACACATTCGATGGATGAAAGATTCTGGCAAGATAGGCTATGGAATCTATATCTTTGGGAAGACATAAGAGCCTAGGTATTATTCGACAACTTCCTAAAACAAGCTCAGTTCAAATGCCGTAGTTCTAATACAGGAAGAAATGGACCGGGTGGTGGGAATTGAACCCACGACCTGTGGTTTCGAAGACATCATTGTTGGAATAGCAGCTGCTCCTACGGCAGCAATAGTTGGAGGTTTGCTATCCTTTTCTTCAGACTGAAAAAATCATTCCAAAAACAAGAAAAATACTTGGTACCGTTTGATCGTTAGCAGGCAAGTATTATTGCGTTAGCGCAATTTTTGCTCTCTTGCTTGCTTCTCCAAAGCGTCTCTTAGCATCGCTAGATGCCTTTCTCTTTCTTGCTTTATGGTTTTCCATGTTCTTTCAAGCTCAGAATTATTGTCCTTGCGGGCGTCGTCTATGTATGTGTCAATAGCAGAATACAGAAACCTAGCCTCTTTGCCAAGTGCTATCAGGATATTGTAGGTAGAGTTCTCTAGTCTAGTAGTTTCGTCTTTTGTTGAAGACATTATATTTATTAAGGCACA